>Ga0070663_100002285_pt1 | contig 10737 bp, 8 predicted proteins | sample KBSC63metaG_FD_65646 | JGI IMG/M metagenome (GOLD analysis project Ga0070663, IMG submission 65646) | Corn rhizosphere microbial communities from Kellogg Biological Station, Michigan, USA - KBS C6-3 metaG | ecosystem: Host-associated > Plants > Roots > Rhizosphere > Soil ...
TCCTGCGCGATCTCTTCCAGCGTCTCCAGGCAATCGGCGGAGAAGCCGGGGGTCACGACGGCAATGCGCTTCACCCCATCTTTCGCGAGTTTTTCAATGGTCTTGTCCGTATAGGGCTGCAGCCACGCGTCGAAGCCGAAGCGTGATTGAAATGTAAGGATCAGCTTGGAGGCATCAAGTCCCATGCGCTTGCGCAACGCCTCGGTTGTTGCAACGCACTGCGCCTGATAGGGATCGCCCTTGTCGACATATTTCTGCGGCATGCCGTGAAACGACGCCACGATCAGCTCGGGCTGGAACGGCAAGGTCGCGAGGTGCGTGTCGATAGAGACTGCAAGCGCGTCGATATAATCGGGATCGTCGTAGTAAGGCGGGCTCACCCGCAGCGTCGGCTGCGCGCGCATATCGGCCAGAACGCGGAACGCCTCATCGCACACGGTCGCCGAAGTCGCCGCGGAATATTGCGGATAGAGCGGCACCACCAGAATGCGGTCACAGCCCTGCGCGGTAAGCGCGTCAATGCGCGAGCGGATCGACGGGTTGCCGTAGCGCATCGCCCAATCGACCACGACGTGATCGTGATCGGTGATGGCGTCCGCAAGCTTCTCGGCCTGCGCGCGCGTAATCGTCTTGAGCGGGGATTCGTTCTTTTCGGTGTTCCAGATCTTCTGGTAGTCGCGCGCCTTGCGGGCCGGACGCACGCGCAGGATGACGCCGTTGAGGATCAGCTTCCAGAGCAGGCCCTGATCCTCGATCACACGCGGATCGGACAGAAATTCCTTCAGATAGACCCGCACGCCCCTGGCGTCGGCAGTATCAGGCGTACCGAGATTGACCAGCAGGACGCCGACGCGCTGCGGCTGGGCTGCTGGCGCCGGCTTCGCGCTTTCAAGGGGGACCACCGTGCTCATGATTTCGATGGCTTCGCGCGTTGCACCATCCTTGTCAAGATAATGGCGGGTTCGGTACGCTTGCCCATCGCCGCGGGCGGGAGGAACCATGACGGTCGCCGAATGGTGCGTTTTCGGAACGCTGATGCTCTATCTGCTGACGATCGCTTCGGTCAAATGGGCCGGGTATCGTCATTTCGACAATGCCAAGCCACGCGAGCCCTCGTTCTACGACGACGCGATCCGTGCCCGTGCGCTCGGCGCCCATCAGAACGGCATCGAGGCGTTTCCGTTCTTTGCGGTCGCCGTGCTGCTGGCGGAATTCCGTCAGGCGCCGCAGCACCTGATCGACGAGCTCGCAGTGCTGTTCCTGATCGTGCGGATTGCCTACGTCTTCACCTACCTCGGCAATCGACCGACGCTGCGCTCGATACTCTGGAGCATCGGCTTTGCGATCAACATCGCGATTTTCTTTCTGCCGGCGATCCGAGCCTATCTGCCGCCATAAGGCTGTCATATCAGGTTCCCCTGAGTACCTTGAATTTTCGGCTTCCCCGCGATATCTAGTCGGGACCTGTGCTACGATAGAGCCTTCATGCTGAAGCAACAGATCATGCGGATTCTGGGAGCGGCGATCGTCCTGATCGCGCTTTCGGTCGGGCCTTCTGTCGCCCGGGCTCATGTCGTTCATCAGCACTCGGCATCGGTTCATGGCGGCCAGGGTCAGGCTGTTCCTCAGGCCGCCACGCATGAATATGACCGGTCGGCCACGCCTGCATCGTTGAAGCAGGCGCAATGGAAGCAGACCAGGACGCCGCCGGCTTCGGACCGGAATTGCGCCGGCGACTGCTGCTTCTCCGCATGTGCCGCCTGCTGCGCGGCCGGATTACCTAGCCCTGTGGCGTTTGTCCCGTTGTCCCGAACGATAACTCGTATTGCGTTTGGCCCGTCAAAGATGTGGCCCGACCGCAAGCCTGAGTCCCTCAGGCGCCCTCCCAAATCCTTCATCTGAATCCAACCGAAACGTGAGTTTGCGAGGCATGCCGCGTGCTGCCCGCAAGCGACGGCAATTCAGATTGAAGGACGACCAGTATGCTTTCCCATTTCGGGCCTGCCCTGCGTGCTCTCGCGGTGACCGCAGCTCTATGTGCTGCGATTGCCCCTACTTACGCTCACGAGGGCCATGACGACGGAGAGCAGCAACCGGTCTCGGCCGGCGCGCTGCCGCGCGGCGAGGCCGATTCCAGCGCGTTCGAGATCGTGGCGATTGTCCGCGGCGAAAATCTCGAGATTTACCTCGACCGGTTCGCCACCAACGAACCGGTGATCGGCGCAACGCTTGAAGTCGAATCCCCCAATGGTCCCGTCAAAGCTGCGGCAGATGCCGACGGTACATACCGGGTTGCCGCACCGTGGCTCGCAAAGAGCGGACGTACTGACCTGATCTTCACGGTTACGGCGGGAGACACCACCGACATCTTGCCGCTGACGATTCAGTCAGCGCCCGCGGCGGCGCAGAACGCGGCACCACGCGATGCGGCTCCTGACGGGCATGTCAGCATGGTTTCGGTTCTTCTGGTGCTGGGCGGCATGCTCATCGGTGCGCTGCTCTCCGCTATTGTGTTGCGTGGTCGGCGCAAGGCGGCGGCTCTTGTCGCGGTCCTTCCCCTGCTCATGGGCGCGCGCCAGCCGGCAACGCATGAAGGCCATGGCCACGAGGAAGAAAAAGCGCAAATCGCCATCAGCACCGTCACAGGCGAGCGCGCCCAGCGCCTGCCGGACGGGGCGGTCTTTGTGCCCAAGACAGTGCAGCGAATATTTGCGCTGCGGACGCTGGTCGCCGAAAACGCCGAGCACAAGAAAGTCACTGAACTTCCCGGCAGGATCATCCCCGATCCCAATGCCAGCGGCTATGTGCAATCCGCCGTCGGCGGCCGGCTTTCTTCGCCGCCGGGCGGCTTTCCCCGATTGGGCACACAGGTGAAGCAGGGCGACGTCCTGGGCTACGTCACGCCGCCGATTGCGGCGATCGACGTTTCCGACATGCGGCAGCGCCAGGGCGAACTCGATCAGCAAATCTCGATCGTCGAACGCAGGTTCGCCCGCTACGAGCAGCTCGCGCCGTCGGGCGCAATATCGCGGACCCAGCTCGAGGACACACGGCTCGAGCTGGAAGGGTTGCGCGACCGCCGCGCATCAATCGAGAAAGCGCGCCGCGAGCCCGAAGCGCTGATCGCGCCGGTTGCCGGCGTGATCGCCGAAGGCAGCGCCGTGGCCGGCCAGATCGTTCAGCCAAGCTCGGTTGTCTTCAATATCATCGATCCCTCGCGGCTGTGGGTCGAGGCGCTGAGCTTCGAAAATATCGAACCGTCCCGTGGCGCGCGGGCTTCGACCTATACAGGCAGGAATTACGACCTCGTCTATCAGGGCACCGGCTTCGCCGATCGCAGCCAGTCAGTGCCGGTGCATTTTGCCGTCAAGGGCGATACGGCGGGGCTGAGAGCCGGTCAGTTCCTGACCGTGCTGGTCGCGACCGAAGATGCCAAGCAAGGCGTGGCGGTGCCGCGCAGTAGCGTCGTTCGCGGCTCCAACGGCCAGGATTTCGTCTACGAGCACGTCGCGCCCGAGCGGTTCATGGCGAGAAGCGTGCGCACCGAACCGCTCGACGGCGATCGTGTGCTGATCGTGTCCGGCTTCACGCACGGCAAGCGGATCGTGTCGCAAGGCGCCGATCTTCTCGATCACGTGCGCTGAGGGGGGCGTTCATGTTCACGTTCCTGGTCAGCGCCTCGCTCCGCAATCGCCTTTTTGTGCTCGCAATGGCGGGTATCCTCGTTCTTCTGGGCGCCTATACCGCGCGCCAGTTGCCCGTCGATGTGTTCCCGGACCTCAACCGTCCGACCGTTACCATCATGACGGAATCGGAAGGCTACGCCCCGCCGGAGGTCGAGCAGCTCGTCAGCTTCCCGATCGAGACCCAGATGAACGGCGTGCCGGGCGTCAGCCGGGTGCGATCGGTCTCGGGCATCGGGCTCTCGATCGTCTACGTGGAGTTCGATTGGGGCACCGATATCTTCCGCAACCGTCAGCTGGTCGCGGAACGTCTCGCGCAAGTGCAGAGCCAGTTGCCGCTCAACGTCACCCCGCAAATCGGCCCCATCAGCTCGATCATGGGCCAGATCCTCCTGATCGCGGTGACGTCGAAGACGGCGTCGCCGATGGAGGTGCGCGAGATCGCCGATTTCACGATCAGGCCGCGGCTGCTCGCGGTGCCCGGTGTGGCGCAGGTCATCCCGATCGGCGGCGAGGTCCGCCAGTACCGGATTGCGCCGCTGCCTTCCGCATTGCGCGCGCTCGGCGTGGGCTATGAGCAGATCGAACTCGCGCTAAGGCAATTCGGCACCAACACCGGCGGCGGCTTCACCGACCAGAATGCCCGCGAATTCCTCATTCGGAATATCGGGCGCACGACAAGCCTGGAAGACCTGCGCAACATCGTCGTTACCACCATCGAGGGACGCCCCATCCTGCTGCGGCAGGTCGCGAACGTCGACTTTGCGCCCAAGGTCAAGCGCGGTGATGCCGGCTACATGAGCAAGCCCGCCGTGATCGTGTCGGTCGAGAAGCAGCCCAATGTCGACACGGTGAAGCTAACGCGACAGATCATGCAGGTACTCGCGGAGCTGGAGCCCAGCCTGCCGTCCGGCGTGAAGGCCAACGAGATCATATTCAGGCAGGCGAGCTTCATCGAAAATTCGATCGGGAACGTCGAGCGGGTGCTGCTCGAAGCCGCCCTTGTGGTGGCCGTCATCCTGTTCGCGTTCCTGCTCAACTGGCGCACGACGGCGATTTCGCTGACGGCGATCCCGGTTTCGATCCTGACCACAGCCATCATCTTCAAGTTGCTTGGCCTGTCGATCAACACGATGACCCTCGGCGGCCTCGCGATCGCTATCGGCGAACTGGTCGACGACGCTGTCGTCGACGTCGAAAACATCTTCCGCCGGCTCCGCGAAAACAGGGAGCAAGGCAATCCCCGCTCAACGTTCGACGTGGTGGTTTCGGCATCCAACGAAGTGCGGTCGGGCATCGTCTACGCCACGATGATCATCGTCCTCGTGTTCGTACCGCTGTTTGCGCTTTCGGGCATCGAGGGACGGCTGTTCGCACCGCTGGGTCACGCCTATATCATCTCGATCCTGGTGAGCCTGCTGATTTCGATCACGCTCACTCCCGTCATGGCCTATTATCTGCTGCCGGGGATGAAACGCCTCGCCGAACGCGAGAGCTGGCTCGTCCGCAAGCTCAAGTCCGCCAATCATACAGCACTCGGGTTTGCCTTCGCTCACAGGGGATTGCTGCTCGGCGTAACCGCGCTGGCGGTGCTGGGGGCTGGTGCCGGCGCGCTCGGCCTGAAGCGCGCGTTCCTTCCGGCCTTCAACGAAGGCACGTTCACAATCAATATTGCGTTCAACCCCGGCGTTTCACTGTCTGAATCGACCCGGGTGGGGTCGATCGCCGAACGTCTTCTGCTCGACGTGCCGGAAGTGATCAGCGTCGGACGACGCACCGGGCGCGCAGAATTGGACGAGCACGCGGAAGGCATCCATTCATCCGACCTCGAAGTCGACCTCAAGCGCTCGCAGCGGCCGAAGCCTGAAATCGTCGCGGACATCCGCTCGCGCCTCTCGGTGCTGCCGCTCTCGATCAATGTCGGGCAGCCGATATCGCATCGGCTCGATCACCTGCTCTCGGGCGTCCGCGCCGAACTCGCGCTGAAACTGTTCGGCGAAGATCTCGATACCCTGCGGAACAGCGCGGAAGAACTCCGTCTGCGGCTCGCGAAGATCGAAGGCATCCAGGACCTGCAGGTGGAAAAACAGGTACGCATCCCGCAACTCGAGATCCGCGTCGATTATACGCGCGCCGCCCTGTATGGCGTTCAGCCGGGCGCCGTGACCGATCAGTTGTCGCGCCTGTCGAGTGGCCGTGTCATCTCGCGCGTGGTCGACGGCTACAAGCGCTACGACGTCGTCATGCGGCTGCCCGACCAGCTTCGCACCACCGAGAAGCTGGGCGACCTCCTGATCAGGACGCCGTCGGGATGGATACCGGCGCGTCAGATCGCAGACCTCAAGGAGACCGACGGGCCAAATCAGATCCTGAGGGAAAACGGCCGCAGGCGCATCGTCATCCTCGCGAACTCGGACGGCAAGACCGACATGGCGGAGATCGTGCGCCGCATTCGCGCAGAACTGGATGCTTTGAGCCTGCCGCAGGGCGTCACCGCGAGCCTTGAAGGCACCTTCCAGGCGCAGGAGGAAGCCAGCCGCCGTATCGGCATCCTTTCAGTGATTTCTCTCGCGCTAATTTTCGCCATTCTTTACAGCCGCTACCGCTCGGCGGTGCTGGCCGCGATCATCATGGGCGGGGTACCGTTGGCGCTGATCGGTTCGGTCGCGGCGCTGGCGCTAACCGGTCAGCCGCTGTCCGTCGCCAGCATGGTCGGCTTCATCACGCTGGCGGGGATCGCGACACGCAACGGCATTCTCAAGATCAGCCACTACATCAATCTCGCCCTGCGGGAGCAGATGGAGTTCGGGCCGGCGCTCGTCATCCGCGGAAGCCTTGAGCGGATGACACCTGTCCTGATGACCGCGCTGTCCGCGGGGCTGGCGCTGCTGCCGCTGCTGATCGCGGTCGACGAACCGGGCAAGGAGATCTTGCACCCGGTCGCCGTGACGATCTTCGGCGGACTTGTCAGCGCGACACTGCTCGATGCCCTGATCACGCCCGTACTGTTTCTCATGTTCGGCAGGAAACCGCTCAAGCGACTGATGCAGCGGCAATCCGAGGAACAACATGCAGATCATGCGACTTCGCATTCCTACTGATCGTTGAAAGGAGACTACGCTTGAAGTTCAGGTATCCCACACTCGCCATCGCATTGCTGGCCGCCTTGCCGGCCGCCTACGCACACGAGCCGAAAGCATCCCATGGCGGACGTGTCACCGAAGCCGGTCCATATCATGTGGAACTCGTCGCGAAGGATACGGCGATTGAAGTCTTCCTGATCGGCGAGAACGACAAGCCGATCGATCCGAGGGGCTTCAAGGCCGTCGCTATTTTCAAACTGGGAGGAAAGGCCGAACGCATCACGCTCGCGCCTTCGGAAAAGAACAATCTGAGCGGAACGGCGGCCACCGCCCTGCCCGCCAATCCCAAAGGGGCGGTTCAACTCACAGCGCCTGATGGCAAGACCGCAACGGCGCGATTTGACTGATCAGGCCAGATGCGGCTCGCGCGCCGCGATGCGGTCCCGGATCGACTTTGATATCGGGACCGGGCGGTGCGTCTGCTGGTTGGTGTTGACCCAGACGATTTCACCTGTGACCAGTGCGTCGCTGCCGCCCTTCAGGAAGATCGCGAGTTCGAAGGTGAGGCTTGAATTGCCGATCCGCGCCACGCGCGCACCGACGTCCAATTCCCAATCGAACCGCACCGGCGCCTTGTATTCGATGATCGACTTGACGACATGAAAATCCTCGCCGGTCTGCTTGGCGTCGGCATATTGATCATAGCCGAGCGCGCGAAAATACTCGGTGATGGTGGTATCGAAATAGGTCAGGTAGTGCGCGTTGAAGACAACGCCCTGTCCGTCGATCTCGGAATAGCGCACCCGGAACGGGTGAAAGAACCAGAACTGCTCGCGTGACATCGGGGCTCCCGGCTTCGCCGTTTCGTTGGCTTTGCATATCCCACTGGATCGCTCAGTCAAAGCGGCGTAGCGCGCCGCACCGGCTCGCCGCTTGGACAACCACCAGTCCTTTATCGCGATCTCGACCCGAGATGATGCTCCGCCGCAACGTTTTTCGAAAATGCACGGTCGAGCTATCGCGGTTAACCTTGTGTTAAGAGATCGTCAGTCGCCCCTGAATCAAATTGCGGTTTTTGAGGTAATCTTGCTCGCATCGGATCCGGCGAGTGGGGGCTCAATGTGATCAGGACTATTTGGTTAGGTTTTACTTTTTTGATTGTTATGGCGGGCGTAGGTTCTTTCAGGTTTGCATTTGGTCACTTCGATGCCGCCAACGCTTCCGGCATCGTCCATCCAGACATCGACCGCACCGTCTTAACCAGGCCATCTCAGGAGACTTTGACGAAGGCGGACCGGTTGCCCGTCGTCGCCTACGTTTCGCCAGCGTCCGTTTCTCTTACACCCGTTTCTTCTGCACCGGATGACACCGAATTGGCGAAGGCCAATGAGGCCGCGGTGGAATTGCTGGCTCGCATATCGCCAGCGATCACTGCACCAGAGCTTGTCAGCCGAAACTGGCAGGAAGCCGCCCCTCTCGTAATTCCGCAGAAGCGAATTCAGAAGGCGAAGCTCAAACCGGCGAAGCTCAAACAGGTGAAAAACGAGCCCATTGCCAGCAAACCTCCGTCGGCACCGGACCAGAAGGCCTGCCAACTGGAAGAGTTCGACGCATTTCGTTGGGCCTTCAGCATGCCGACGGGCTGCCACCTCTAGCGGCAGCCTGATGTGAACCGCCGCCGAGGACGCCGTCAGAGACAGGTCGCGCGTTCGGCGGCGAGGTAGCCGAACAGCAAGCCCAAGCCGAACAACAGCACCAGGCCGGCCGCGCCGAACTCGATGCCGCGCATGATCAGCGCGCCACCGCCTTCGCGACCGGCGCTGAGACGGCGGGCCAGGCCTTTGGCCGATACGGCGATCACGGCGATGGTGGCGACGGTGATCGCGGTGCCGAGTCCCATCACGAAGGTCGCGGCGATGCCGGCCCAGAACAGGCCCTGCGCCAGCGAGAACACCAGCACCAGTATCGCGCCCGAGCAGGGCCTTAAACCCACGGCGAAGATCGCGCCGAGGCCGCGCTGCCAGCCGCCGGGGCCGGCGAGCTGATCCGGCGTCGGCCCGTGCGAATGGCCACAATGCTCGTCGTGAACGTGACCGTGGCTGTGAGAATGGTCATGGCTGTGAACATGGTCGTGGTGGTGGTGATCATGATCATGGTGATGATGCACGTGGCCGTGATCGTGATGATGCGCGGCCGCCATCGCCATCGCCGGCTTCGCCTGCAGCGCCCGCATGAAGGCGCCGCCCTTGGTCCAGACCAGCCGGGCGCCGAAGGCCGCGATCAGACCATAGCTTGCGATCTCGATCGCCTTCTCGGCGGAGCACATCGTCCTGGCCGTAGCGGAGAGCAGCCAGGCGAACACCGCGACGATGGCGACCGCCACCAGTGCCTGCAACAGCGCCGAGGCAAACGACAGCACGATGCCGCGGCGCGCGGTCTCCTCATTGGCGACGAGATAGGACGAAATCACCGCTTTGCCATGGCCGGGGCCGGCGGCGTGGAAGATGCCGTAGGCAAAGGAAATCCCGAGCAGCGTCCATACCGCGCTGCCATCGGATTTCGCAGCGCGTATGGTGCCCGACATCTCACGATAGAATTCCGACTGCTTTGCAAGAATCCATCCGATGATGCCGCCGACCGGTGGTTCGGCAGCAGGGCGCGGACCGCCGAACGGATTTTGCGCCAACAGCGCATGCAAGGCCGCATCGAAAACGATCACGGCCGCAATCGCCGCGGCCGTGATTGCGATGCCTCGCGCGAGGCCGCCGAATATTCGGCTCACGGGCAATTCACCATGATCTTGTTGGCGAACATCGCCCCATAGTTGGAATTGTCGCCGTTCATGAAATTCTGCTCGTTCAGCCGCTGGGCGTTAGCGGTGTCGTCATTCGGCCGCTGGAACTGCATCTTGCAGGCAGCCGGCGCGCCGACCAGCTTGATCGGATCGGAGTCCTCGAACTTGAAGTCGATGAAGTAGGATGGATCGAACACTTCCAGCGCCAGCTGCTTCGACGTCACCGGCGCCTTCAGCGGCAGCATGAAATGCAGCGTCAGGGCGCTATCCTTGTATTCTAGGAAGTAATCCACCGGCTCGACGAATTTCGCCTTCTTGCCGTCGGCCTTGGCGAAGGTGAAGAAATTGAACTCCTTCAGCGACTCGACATTGGTCTGCGCCAGCGGCGCCAGTTCTTCGCGGGTGTAGACGCCCTTGGTCTTGGTCTCGAGCCCCTGCAGCGCGTAGGTGGTGAACATGTCATCGAACGTCCAGGCATGGCGAACCCCCGTCATGGAGCCGTCGGGCGCGTAGACCACTTCGCTCTTCGCGGTGATCCAGACATGCGGATGGGCTTCAGCCGGGGCGACGCCGAGCACAAAGCCAGCGAGGAGTAGCAAACCGAGCAAGCGGTACATGGTCGACATCACCTCAGGCCGCTGACGTCGTTTCGAGCAGGCCGCGCCGACGCAGCAGTGCGTCCGCCTCCGGCTCGCGGCCGCGGAAAGCGACATAGGCGTCCTCCGGATCGCGCGAACCACCCGACGAATAGATGTCGTCGTGCAGGCGCTTGGCGGTAGCCGGATCGAAGATGTCGCCGGCCTCCTCGAAGGCGCCGAATGCGTCGGCGTCCATCACCTCCGACCACATGTAGCTGTAATAGCCGGACGCATAATGATCGCCGGAGAAGATGTGGCCGAACTGGGTAGGCCGGTGCCGCAGCGCGATTTCCGCCGGCATGCCGATCTTCTCCAGCTCCGCCTTCTCGAAGGCGCCGACGTCGCGGCTGGCCGCCGCCGGCTGGGTGTGGAATTCGAGGTCGATCAGCGCCGAGGACACGAACTCCACGGTGGCAAAGCCCTGGTTGAACTTGCGGGCGGCGAGGAAACGGGCCAGCAGGTCGTCCGGCAGCGGCTCGCCGGTCTGGTAGTGCTTGGCGAACTGCCGCAGCACCTGCGGCTGCTCCTGCCAGTGCTCG
>Ga0070663_100002294_pt1 | contig 10732 bp, 8 predicted proteins | sample KBSC63metaG_FD_65646 | JGI IMG/M metagenome (GOLD analysis project Ga0070663, IMG submission 65646) | Corn rhizosphere microbial communities from Kellogg Biological Station, Michigan, USA - KBS C6-3 metaG | ecosystem: Host-associated > Plants > Roots > Rhizosphere > Soil ...
ACCTGCAATGCTGGGACGTGCACAACGTGTTCGTGATGGGCGCGTCGGCGCTGCCGCAGGGCATCGGCTACAACCCGACCGGGATCATCGCCGCGCTGGCCTACTGGTCGGCACGCGCGATCCGCGAGCAATACCTGAAAAATCCCGCCCCGCTGGTGACCGCATGAAGAGGACAGTGAACTACCACAACCACCACAACCACCACCACGCCGCGCGCCGCATGTCCCCGCTCCGGCGCGCACTGGCGATCGGCACGGCATGGGCGGTGCTCGGTCTTGCCGGCGGGCCGGCCTTCGCGCAACCGGCGGCGCCGGCGGCGGCTTCAGGCCCGGCAGCCGCACCGGCCGCACAGTCGGCCGACGCGAACCTCGTCAAGCGCGGCGAATACCTGGCCCGCGCGGGCGACTGTATCGCGTGCCACACGGCGAGCGGCGGCAAGCCGTTCGCGGGCGGCCTGAAGTTCGACACGCCGATCGGCGCGATCTATTCGACCAACATCACGCCGGATCCGAAGACGGGCCTCGGCGGCTGGACGCTCGACGACTTCACCCGCGCGGTGCGCGAGGGCGTCCGCAAGAACGGCGACACGATGTACCCGGCGATGCCGTTCCCGTCCTACGCGCGTTTGAGCGACGACGACGTGAAGGCGCTCTACGCGTACTTCATGCACGGCGTGGCGCCGGTCGAGCACGAGAACCGCGCGGTCGACATCGTGTGGCCGCTGTCGATGCGCTGGCCGCTGACGTTCTGGCGCAAGCTGTTCGCGCCGACGCCGAAGCCGTTCGATGCGACGCCGTATACCAATCCGGTGATCGCGCGCGGTGCGTATCTGGTGCAGGGGCTCGGCCACTGCGGCGCGTGCCACACGCCGCGCGCGGTGGCGATGCAGGAACGCGCGCTGACCGATGCGGGCGGCCTCGACTTCCTGGCCGGCGGCGCGGCGATCGACGGCTGGGTGCCGACGAGCCTGCGCGGCGAGCCGCGCACCGGGCTGGGCGCGTGGACCGAAACCGAGATCGTGCAGTTCCTGAAGACGGGCCGCACGCTGCGCACGGCCGCGTTCGGCGGGATGACGGACGTGGTCGGCCACAGCATGCAGCACATGACCGACGACGACCTGACCGCGATCGCACGCTACCTGAAGACGCTGCCGCCGCGCGTGCAGGGCGAGCAGGCGCACATGTACGACGCGGCCGCCGCGAAGGCGCTGCAGAGCGGCGACGCGAGCAAGCCGGGCGCGGCCGTCTATCGCGACAACTGCATGGCCTGCCACCGCAGCGACGGCCACGGCTACACGCGCGTGTTCCCGGCGCTCGCCGGCAACCCGGTCGTGCAGGGCGAGGATCCGACGTCGCTGATCCACGTCGTGCTGGAAGGCAGCGCGCTCGCGGGCACGCGCACCGCGCCGTCGACCTTCACGATGCCGCCGTTCGGCTGGCGCCTGTCGGACCAGGAAGTCGCGGACGTATCGAACTTCGTGCGCACGAGCTGGGGCAATACGGGCGCGGCGATCACGGCCGCGCAGGTCGCGAAGGTGCGCAAGAGCGTGCCGTCGACGCGACCGGAGCCGCCGCCGGGCGCGCGGTTCCCGCAGGCATCCCGCTGACGCGGGCGGCGGGGCAGCTGCCTCGCCCGATCGAGCCTCTCGTGGACTCGCGGCGCCGGCCGGCGCGCGGGACACGTTCCCTCCGACCGGGGTAGTACCCCGCAATGGCGCCGCCACGTGAAAATTTCGCGGCGGCGCGCCATTTTTCCGCCTCATCCCTTATCCTTTGCCTCTTGAACCTTACTAAATCGTTACAAGAGCCTGGGAGGGGGGATGCCTCATGACGTCAGCCTGATTGCGTTGCTCGCGGCCGGTTTCGGTCTCGCGATGATCTTCGGTTACCTCGCGTCGCTGCTGAAAATGCCGCCGCTCGTCGGTTACCTGCTCGCCGGTATCGTGATCGGCCCCGGCACGCCCGGTTTCGTCGGCGACCTGTCGCTCGCGCAGCAGCTTGCCGAAGTCGGCGTGATGCTGCTGATGTTCGGCGTCGGCCTGCATTTCTCGCTCGGCGATCTGCTCGCGGTGCGCAAGATCGCGCTGCCTGGGGCAGTCGTCCAGATTACCGTCGCGACGCTGCTCGGCGGCGGGCTTGCGCTCACGTGGGGCTGGAGCGTCGGCGCGGCGCTCGTGTTCGGGCTCGCGCTGTCGGTCGCGAGCACGGTCGTGCTGTTGCGCGCGCTGGAAGGGCGCGGGCTCGTCGAAACGGTCAACGGGCGCATCGCGGTCGGCTGGCTCGTCGTCGAGGATCTCGTGATGGTGCTCGTGCTCGTGCTGCTGCCGCCCGTCGCGGGGCTGCTCGGCGGCACGCCGCCCGGCGACGCGCACGCGGCCGGCGGCAGCGTGTGGGGCACGCTCGGCGTCACGATGCTGAAGGTCGCCGCGTTCATCGTGCTGATGCTCGTGGTGGGCAAGCGCGTGTTCCCGCGCATCTTGTGGCTCGTCGCGCGCACCGGTTCGCGCGAGCTGTTCACGCTGTGCATGATCGCGGCAGCGGTCGGCATCGCGTTCGGCGCGGCGAAGCTGTTCGACGTGTCGTTCGCGCTCGGCGCGTTTTTCGCCGGGATGATGATGCGCGAGTCGGAGTTCAGCCGGCGCGCGGCCGACGAGACGCTGCCGCTGCGCGACGCGTTCTCGGTGCTGTTCTTCATTTCGGTCGGGATGCTGTTCGACCCGAAGGTGCTGGTCACGGAGCCGCTGCACGTGATCGAGGTCGCGGCGATCGTGCTGATCGGCAAGACGCTCGCGGCGGTCGCGCTCGTGATTGCGTTCCGTTATCCGCTGAACACCGCGCTGACGGTCGGCGCGGGCCTCGCGCAGATCGGCGAGTTCTCGTTCATCCTCGCGGGTCTCGGCCGGGCGCTCGGTTTGCTGTCGGCCGAGGGGCAGAGCCTGATTCTCGCGGTCGCGCTGATCTCGATCGCGATGAACACGCTGCTGTTCGCGACGATCGATCCGGCGCTCGCCTGGATTCGCAAGCATTCGGCGTTCGCGCGCAAGCTCGAGGCGCGCGACGATCCGCTCGCCGCGCTGCCGATGTCGACGCCGCAGACGCACCTGACCGGTCAGGTCGTGATCGTCGGCTACGGCAAGGTCGGCACGCGCATCGCGCATGCGCTGGACGAGCGCGGGATCGCCTATGTCGTCGTCGAGCAGAACCGCGAGCTCGTCGAGAAGCTGCGCGCGGACGGCGTCGCGGCCGTGTCCGGCGACGCGATCGAGCCGGTCGTGCTCGTGCAGGCGCATATCGCGCGTGCGGGGATGCTGGTCGTCACGCTGCCGGACGTGTTCGATGTGCGGCAGATCGTCGAGATCTCGCGCACGCTGAACCCGACGCTGGAGGTCGTGCTGTGCACGAACAGCGGCGACGAGGCCGACTTGCTGGCGAGCGAGGGCGTCGGCACCGTGTTCATGGGCGAGAGCGAACTCGCGCGCGGGATGACCGAGCACGTGCTCGGCCGGATGGTGAAGCCGCTGGCGGCCGCGCATTGACGGTTGCGCATGCGCGTATTCGACGGCCTTGTCACACGCCCGGCCGCGTTCGCGCGGGCAGCGGGATCGCGCCGGCTGTCGGGACTACTCCGGCTGTCGGGACTGCGCCGGCCGCCGGCACGGCGGCGAAGCACATGAACGGCGTTCGACGCGGCGAATAGCGGACGCATTCGCCGGTAGCCGCGCCCGGTACCACGCGATGGGTTTCAGCCTGCCGCCTTCACCTGTACGGTCGCGCCGGATTGCGCGGCCGTCTTCACCGGCGTCGCCGCCTTCTGCGCGGCCGCCGTCTTCGGTTGCGCCGCGGCCTTCGGCGCCGCGCCCGGCTTCTGCGGTGCCGCGCCCCTGGCCGGCGCATTCGGCGTCGCCTCGATCGGCGCATCGGGCGGCACGCCGAGCAACTGCAGCGCGCCGCTCGTGATCGACGAGAACACCGGGCCGGCCACCGTGCCGCCGTAATAGCCCTTGCCGCGCGGCTCGTCGATCATCACCGCGACGATCAGGCGCGGGTTGCTCATCGGCGCCATCCCCGCGAACAGTGCGCGGTACTTGCCCTTCGCATAGGTCGCGCCGACCTGCTTGCGCGCCGTGCCCGTCTTGCCGCCGATCCGGTAGCCGTCCACGCGTGCGCGGCGCCCCGTGCCGCCTTCACCGACCGCCGACTCGAGCATCGCACGGATCGCGGCCGCGGTTTGCGGCGACGTCACGCGGTGCCCGCGACGGGCATCCATCGTCAGCGGGTCGGTGCCGCTCTTCAGCAGCGACACCGGGTGCAGCGTGCCGTCGCCCGCATAGGCGGTGTAGGTCTGGGCGATCTGCAGCAGCGACATCGACAGCCCGTAGCCGTACGCCATCGTCGCCTGCTCGATCGGCCGCCAGCGCTTGTAGCCGCGCAGGCGGCCCGGCGCGACACCCGGGAACGTCAGCTCCGGCGCGCGACCGATCCCGTATTCCTGGTACTTGTTCCAGATCGTTTCGGCGGACAGGTTCAGCGCCAGCTTGGCGAGCGCGACATTGCTCGACTTCTGCAGCGCCTCCGATACGGTCAGCGAGCCGTGGTTCGACGTGTCGTGGATCACGGCCGGGCCGATCTTGTAGGTGCCCGGCGACGTATTGATGATCGTGTTCGGCGTGACCTTGCGCTCGTCGATCGACAGCGCGACGACGAGCGGCTTGATCGTCGAGCCGGGCTCGAACGTGTCGATCACCGCGCGGTTGCGCAGCTGCTGGCCGGTCAGCCGGAAGCGATCGTTCGGATCGAAGGTCGGGTAGTTCGAGAGCGCGAGGATTTCGCCGTTCTGCGCGTCGAGCACGACGACGCTGCCGGCCACCGCGTTGTTCTCGAGCACTGCAGCCTTGAGCTGGCTGAACGCGAGCTGCTGGATGCGCCGGTCGATCGTCAGTTCGATCGTCGCGCCGTGCTGCGCGGGGACGAGCGGACGCGTGTCGGACACGATGCGCCCGAGCCGGTCGCGGATTACCTCGCGCTGCCCGGACGTACCCGACAGCCGCGCGTTCGCCGCGAGTTCGACGCCTTCCTGGCCCTTGTCCTCGACGTTGGTGAAACCGACCACGTGCGCGGCCGACTCGCCTTCCGGATAGAAGCGCTTCGAATCGGCGATCTGCGTAATGCCGTCGATCGCGAGCTTGTCGAGCCGGCCCGCGGTATCGGCGTCGACCTGCCGCTTCAGCAGCACGAACGTACGGTCGTTGCGCAGGCGGCGTTTTATTTCCGCGAGCGGCATGTCGAGCAGCTTCGCGAGCTGCGGATAGTCGATTTCGGCGACCTGTTTCGGGTTCGCCCAGATTTCATAGGTCGACAGGCTGACCGCGAGCATCGCGCCGTTGCGATCGACGATGCGTCCGCGCATCGCGTCGAGCTCGATCGTGCGCTGGTAGCGCTTCTGGCCTTGCCCGACATAGAAATCCTGGTTCGCGACCTGCACCCAGAACGCGCGTCCGATCAGCGCGGCGAATCCGAGGGACACCATGATCACGACCAGTTTCGAGCGCCACATCGGCAGGCGCGACGCGAGCATCGGATGCTTGGTCGCGGCGGCGTACGGATCGGCGGGGTGGGTCTTCTTTTTCACGCTCATGCAAGGGCCGGGTCGGGCCGCCGGACGGCGGCAAGTCAGTCTGAATAATGCGATTGTAATAAATGAGTAAACATTGTGTGGGGAAAGTATGTTTCGGCCCCGTAAAAGAGGCGCGGCGGGAGCCGGGGGAGGACGGGGAGGCGAAGGAAAGCTGGGAGGGCAGCGCGGCGCGCCCGGGGAAAAATCGGCGGCGCTCGTTTCGATTATCCGACCCCGATTAATTTCGAGACGATAAAATAAAAATCGCCTCGAAGCGAGGCGACTTTATTTCTGAATATCGAAATGAATATCGCGGAAACCGGAATAAACCCCAAAACCGCAGAGGAATGCCGTCGGAAATACCTAGCGCGCGACGGAAGTAAATTCGTGGTTTTCCGAATCCACCCTGGAGCGATCGACTGCCTGCAGGCGCCACGCGCCTTCGGGATGCTCCCCGGCGAGCACCGCGGGCCCGTGCTCGCGCTGCGTCGCACTGGAGGAAAGGCCCTTCAACTGGCACACGGCCTTCCCGCCGTCCGCCGGGCAGAGGGCCATGGCACCCTCCACGTCCCGAACCTTGCCCCAGGTCGGAAGATCGATGCCCTGGTGTGCCTCGCGCGACCACAGCCCCTCGTCGGTATCGACCCACAGCACTGCGAACGCGTGGCGGGTTGCCGATTCGCTGCCATTAATGCGAATAGTGAGGCGCATTGGATCGTCTCCTGAAGAAAAAGACACGTTTGACCGTTTGGGTTTGACCAGTCTAGATAGACTGTGGTGAAACGCAAGTGATAATCCTCAATAAATCCCGATTAATTTTATTGGCGTTTCCAGATGGAACGACGTCTGACGATTCGTCGGGATCCGACGCCGCGCGCACACGGAGGCCGCGCCGTGAGCCGCGCGCCGTGACCGGCCAACGGCGTACTGCGGACATGCGATGACTCGGGGGAAGTCCCGGTCGAGGCCGCGCGCCGAAGAGAAGGCCGACGGGCGGCCCTGGGCAACCGGCCGCGCACGCGCCGCGAACGCCGACCGACCGGACGTTCGAACGATCCGGCAGCCAGCCGGCACGACACATTCCGACATTCGCGTACAAATCCGCACACTTTCACGAAACTTTCGGGACAGACTTGCGGGCGATCGGGCCCCACACTGCGAGTTTCCCGATCCTGCGCCGTGGACGCCCGTCCGTGGCGAGCTGCCGAGACGCGATCGACCCGATCGCGGGCCGCAGCGCGATCGGGACTGCCGGGGCGAGCGTCGGCCCTGGCCCGGCCGAGTGCCGCGCGCGACCTCGCCATCCGGGGCAGCCGCGCTGTCCGGCCGATTCTTCGAAGGAGACTATCGTGCTGATCTGGAAAACCGCGTTGTCGCTCAACGGGCGCACGAGCCTCGTGTCGCCGGCCAGCGCACCGGTCGCGGCGGCCAACGTCGGACACCTGGTGCTCACCGGCGCCACCGGCTTCATCGGCAGCACCGTGCTCACGGCGCTCGTCAACGCAGGATTGCTCGAACGGATCGTGTGCGTCGTGCGCGCCGAGAATCGCGGCCATGCGGTCGCGCGTCTGCGCGAGGCGGCGCTGCGCGCGGGGCTCGCGCCGTACTGGGCGTCGCGTCTGGGTGACGCGAACGTGGTCGTCGGCGCGCTCGGCGATGTCTGGCAGGGCGCCGACGCGCCGCGTCTCGCCGGCGCGACGCACGTGATCCACTGCGCGGGCCACGCGTCGCCGGCCGACGGCGCGCACCTGCAGGCGGACATCACCGACTCGCTGGGCTTCGCCGCTCGCTTCGCGCACACGCCGCGGCTGCAGCGCTTCGTATATGTCGGCACCGCGTATGCGCATGCGGGCCGCGGCGGCATCGTGCATGAGGAGGACGCGACGGGCCTGGCGGCGAGTGGCACGGTGCAGGCCGGCGACGGGCTGCCCGGCGCGGTGCTCGCGGCGGACTACCTGCACGCGAAGGCGCAAACGGAACAACGCCTGCGCGAACTGGGACTGCCGCTCGTCGTCGTGCGTCCGTCGCACGTCGTCGGTCACACGGTGCTCGGCACGCGTCCCGCACCGAATTCGTTCTGGATGTTCCGCGTCGCGCACGCGGCGCGCCGCTTCACCGCGCGGCCGATGACGCGCATCGACATCGTGGCGGTCGACGACGTCGCGCGTGCGACGATGCTGCTGGCCGTCAAGCCGACACTCGCGCACGACGTGTATCACGTGTCGGCCGGCGACGACGCGCCGCAGGTCGCGCAGATCGTGCGCGCAATGGACGAGGCGGCGGGCATGACGGGCGCGCCGCGCTACGCGGCTTGCGCGCCGGCCGAACTGCCGCTCGTGGTGCGTGACGTGCTCGGGCGGTCCGATCCGGCGCTCGAGCGCGTGATCGGCCGGGCGTTGCAGCGTTGCGCGGAATTCGCGACGGTCGACCGCGTATTCGACAACCGCCGCGTGCGCGACGAAATCGATTTCGAGCCGCTGCCGTTCATCGATTACGTGGAGGAATGCATGCGCACGTCGCGCGGCGTCGCGGTGACCGAACTGATGCGCGGCGCGCTGCACTGAGCGCCCACGCGATCCGGGGCGAGTCGGTTCAGGTTCGCCGCGGCTCGCGGCGGCCCGATGCGGCAGGCGCTACGACGCGTTGCCGAGCTCGATCAGCCGGTCGAGCGCACGGTAGACGTCGTCGAGGCCGTCCTGGCCGAAACGCGCTTCGAGCTGACGGTACTGCTCGTCGATGCGCGGACCGATTTCGGTGACCAGTTTCCTGCTTTGCGGCGTCAGGCTCACCAGCAGCCGGCGCTGATCCTCCTGCGCGCGTGTGCGCGTAATCAGGCCGTCGCGTTCCATCCGTTCCAGCACGCCCGTCAGACTCGGGCTCAGGATGCAGCAGCGGCGGGCGATCTGTCCCGCTTCGAGCGCATGCGCCGGCTCGCCGTCGAGCACGCGGATGATCCGCCATTGCTGTTCGGTCAGCGCGAATTCCTTGAGAATGGGGCGGAACAGGCCCATCAGCGTTTCGCGGGCCTCGAGCAGCAGCATGGCCAGGTTGCGATGGTCGAGCGTACGGTTCATCGGGGTGGGGAATGGACGGGGACGCATCAATCTTAACAGCCGATGGTGACGAATTTCGTGAATCAGGGTAATCGAGGTTGTCAGCACGCCATTGTTTACTTAAGATGTTAAGTATTGACGATGCGCCGCGACGCGCGGCAGGGGAATGACGCATGGAGCTGTCTTGCAGGACCGCCGCGGCGCCGCCGCTGCCGGTCGCGATCGGTACCGTCTACGGCGCGCTGCTCAACGAGCGCGCGGCATTCGACGCGCTCGGCGACGCCGTGCACGCGCCGCCTTACGGCGGCCCGCCGCAGGCGCCGATCCTGTACATCAAGCCGGCCAACACGCACGCGGCGGACGGCGCGGCCGTCGTGGTGCCGGCCGGCGTCGATGCGCTGGAGATCGGCGCGTCGGTGGCGGTCGTATTCTCGCGGCGCGCGACGCGCGTGCCGGCCGCGCAGGCGCTCGACTACGTGCACGGTTTCACGCTCGCGAGCGACGTGTCGGTGCCGCATCCCGATTACTACCGTCCCGCCGTGCGCTTCAAGTGCCGCGATGGCTTTTGCCCGCTGGGTCCGGCGATCGTGCCGGCGGCGGCGCTTGCCGACGTCGACGCGATCGCCCTGACCGTGCGGATCGGCGGCGCCACCGCGGTGTCCGCGTCGACGGCCACGCTGATTCGCCCGGTGCGCGAACTGATCGCCGACGTGACGGCCTTCATGTCGTTCGACGCGGGCGACGTGCTGCTGCTCGGCGTCGCGGGCGGCGCACCGCGCGCCCGCGCGGGCAGCACGATCGAGATTACAGCCGCCGGCATCGGCACGTTGCGGCATACGCTGATTGCGGAGGACGCACGATGAAGACGGCACGCGTGATCTACAACGGCGCACTGCATGCGGCCGAGCCGGCCGGCGACGGCGCGATCCGGCTCGACACGGGGCGCGTGCTCGCCGAGCACGACGTGACGTGGCTGCCGGCTGTCGCGCCGCGCACGACCTTCGCGCTCGGTCTGAACTACGCGGACCACGCGAAGGAACTCGCGTTCAACGCGCCGAGCGAGCCGCTGATCTTCCTGAAGGGGCCGAACACGTTCATCGGCCACCGGTCGCGAACCGTGCGCCCGACGGATGCGACGCACATGCACTACGAGTGCGAGCTGGCCGTCGTGATCGGCCGTCCGGCGCGCAACGTGAGCCGTGCGCGGGCGATCGACCACGTCGCCGGCTACACGGTCGCGAACGACTACGCGATCCGCGACTATCTCGAGAACTACTACCGCCCGAACCTGCGCGTGAAGAACCGCGACACCTGCACGCCGCTCGGGCCGTGGTTCGTCAGCCGCGACGAAATCGGCGACGCGGGCGACCTGATGCTGCGCACGACGGTCAACGGCCGGGAGACGCAGCGCGGCAGCACGCGCGACATGATCTTCGACGTGCCTGCGCTGATCGAGCACATCAGCGGCTTCATGACGCTCTCGCCGGGCGACCTGATCCTGACCGGCACGCCGGAAGGGCTCGCGGACACGCAGCCGGGCGACGAGGTCGTGACGGAAATCGAAGGGATCGGCCGGCTCGTGAACACGATCGTCGGCGAAGCAGACTACTATCGCGCCGGGTGAGCCCGTCGCCCAAGGAGAGCAGATGACCATCAAGCACTGGATCGACGGCCGCGAAGTCGAGAGCCGCGAGACCTTCACGACATTGAATCCTGCGACCGGCGACGTGATCACCGACGTCGCGTCGGCCGGCGAGGCCGAAGTCGACGCGGCCGTGCGCGCGGCGAAGGCAGCGTTCCCCAAGTGGGCGAGCACGCCCGCGAAGGAGCGCGCGAAGCTGATGCGCAAGCTCGGCGACCTGATCGAGAAGAACGTGCCGATGCTCGCCGCGCTCGAGACGCAGGACACCGGCCTGCCGATCGCGCAGACGAGCAAGCAGCTGATTCCGCGCGCGTCCGAGAACTTCAACTTCTTTGCGGAAGTGTGCGTGCAGATGAACGGCCGTACCTATCCGGTCGACGACCAGATGCTGAACTACACGCTGTACCAGCCGGTCGGCGTGTGC
>Ga0070663_100002300_pt1 | contig 10723 bp, 5 predicted proteins | sample KBSC63metaG_FD_65646 | JGI IMG/M metagenome (GOLD analysis project Ga0070663, IMG submission 65646) | Corn rhizosphere microbial communities from Kellogg Biological Station, Michigan, USA - KBS C6-3 metaG | ecosystem: Host-associated > Plants > Roots > Rhizosphere > Soil ...
CGACAGCGGCACATTCACCACTCGCAGCATGCGCCGCTCGCCGCGGATGATTGCCGGCTGCATTTGCGAGCTGACGCGGCCGCTTTCCTGCGCTCTTCGGGCAATCTCGATCGGACTTTGTTCGCCCTGCTCGTCGAGCAGCTCCGCCCCGCGCTCGATCACGTCGGCCGCGCCTTGGCCTTCGACCGCCTGGACGAAGGCGCTGTTGACAAGGCCGAGCTTGAGATCGGGCCCGCGGTACCACATCGGGAACGGGGCAGCTTCAATGAGGTGCGTTAGCGAATCGAGCGCGCCTTCGGTCTGATGCAGGCGCAGCGCGAGCTTGGCACGCTCGTCCTCGCCGGCGCTCGCGTCCACGAACCACAACATCATCGAACCCGCCGGTTCTCCAACCGCCGGTCCGCCGCGAACGTCGAACACGCGAGCCGAGCCGCGCACGCGGACCTTGCACGAGAAGCGCCCAGCCGAAGCGCGCGCCGAATCGAGCTCCTGCTCGAGTGCCGCGAGATCCTCCGCGTCCAGCCCGGCATCTCCGCCGGCGAGGTCGGTGAGTGCGCTGGGTGGCCGTTCCAGCCGGAGATCGCGCAGCAGCTGCCCGTCGACTTCGATGCGGCGGTCGGCGCGGACCAGCAGCGGCCGGGCCGGCATCACGTCGAGCAGCCGCGCATTGGCGCGCGCGACGTCGATCACCTGCTGGGCGATCCGCAACCGCCGCGCGGCGACGATCGCGATGGCCGCCGCAAGAGCGAGCCAGAGCAGCGCCAGCACGGCGATCACGATATCGATTGTGCCCGGAGCGCTCATGTTGCGCCAACCACCCCCTGCGCGCGATTCATACGGCGAAGCGGCTCAAAGAAAAGGGCGGGATGCCGCATTGGCACCCCGCCCCAGTTTGGGATCGGACGCGGCGGGTCTTGGCAACCCGCCCCGAACCGCACCGCTTAGAAGTTGACGGTGGCTCCGACGTAGAAGAAGCGGCCGACCGGGCTCGGCGCACCGCTCTCGACCCCAAGCAGGTCGAACGGCGGCAGGCGATCGAACGCATTGTCGACGCCGAAGTACACCCGGTACTTCTTGCTCGGATTCACATCGAGACGGAAGTCGTGGAAGAACGATTCCGGATACCAGATCACGGGGAACGCATCCGGGTTGGTTGCCGGCCGCCCCTGGAGCGGATGCTGGGTCTCGTAGGCGCCGACGGTCTGCTTGCCAACGTAACGCAGGCGATAGCCGAAGTTCAGCCAGCCGCGCTCGAGGTTCGCCGACAGCTGCCCCTGCCACGCCGGATCGCCGAGTTCGCCGAGGATCCGATCCTGGAAATTCGGATCGTTGACGTCGACGTACTGGTTCTTCTTGATCACGTAGCTCAGAATGCCCCGGAGCGACAACGTGACATCGCCACCGATTTTGCGACGGTACGATGCATCAAAGTCGAGTCCGCTCGTCTCCAGCTTCGCGAAGTTGAACGACGTGATCAGCACCGCCGGCCCAGTCGGGTCGAACGATACAGTTCCGCCGCCGTGAAGCACGTTCGACTGGCCGGCGAACGTTCCGTTCGCATTCCGGTTAACGACCGCGCAGTACGGGTTATTGATTCCGGTCGTGCTATCGTAGCAGAGGTTGAGGATCGTCTGGCCGCCAAGCGCCGAAATGACGTTCTTCACCTTGATGTTGTAGTAATCGACAGTCAGCGACAGACCCGGGATGAACCGCGGCTGCAGAACCGAGCCGATCGTCAGGCTGGTACCACGCTCTTCCTTCAGGTTGATGTTGCCCTGATTGAAGGCCAACACGCCCGACGCGGGACGATTGGTGAACGGCTCGGTGGTGCCATTGAAGGTCTGGGTCGTCGGCACGCCGGCGGCCAAGCAGTTCTTGATGCGCACCGACTGTCCATCGACGATCGGACCGTTGTTGATGTTCTGCTGTCCGCAGGGGTCAACCAATCCGTTGAGGAAGGTCTGCGTCGCCGGCGAATAGAGATCGCTCTGAGTTGGCGCACGGACCGACCGGGCGATGCCCGCGCGGAAGCGGACATCCGGAATCGGCGCGTAGATACCGTTGACGTTCCAGGCGAACACGCCCCCGGTCTTGCCGAGATTGTAATGCGAATAACGGCCCGCCGCGTCGACTGACAGTTCCTTCGCGAACGGAACGTCCTTGAGAATCGGAACGCTGATCTCACCGAACGCCTCGGCCACCTTGAGCGCCGGCGGCCTGAAGTCGGGGATGACGTTCAGGAACGTGCACCCGCTCGTTCCGCACGCCGTGCTCGACGTGATCGGATCGTACGCCGCGAACGATGTCTCTTTCCGATATTCAGCGCCCAGAACGAACGCGACCGGCCCGCCCGGAAGTTCGAACAGCTGCGACGAATCGCCCGAGACATAAGCAATGCCGTCATAGAGGTTCGCGCGCTGCGTCCGCGATGACGTGTACAGGATGTAGTTCAGCGCCGCCTGAGAGGGCGCGCCCTGCCCAAACAGGTTCAGCGGAACACAGGCCGGATCGTCGTTAGTCGGATCCGCATCAGCGTTCACGGCGCAGACGATCTGCCCCGAGCCGTTCGTAACGACGTTGATCGCCTTCGCGTAATTGGCGCGGAGGAGGTTGCCTTCCGTCTCGTAGAAAGTGTGAAGGCCGCCGTAGTTCAGCGAAACTTCGTACTTCCAGTCGCCATTGAACGTGCCGGTGACACCGCCGACAACCTGGTAGTTGTCGCGCTTGTGCAACTCGCCACGGCCGCCGAAGTCGATGTTGAACCGCTGCGCCGTGAACGTCGTCACACCGGGAGCGAGAATGCTCTGAAGCTGCGTCTTAGCCTGGGCGCTGAGGAACGGATTGTTGATGCTAAACGTGTTGTTGAAGAAGGTCGGCTGACCTTCCTGGTTGGCGTCCACGCGAACATAGCGCGCCTCAATGAACGGAGAGAAGGCGTCCGTCACATCGAAATGCGCCAGCAGGTTGACCGCCTTGCGGGTAAGGCCCGGCTCAAGCATACCGGTCAGGCGCAGCGTCGAACCCAAACCACCCACGCAGTTGCCCGAACCAAACGGCCGGAGGTCGGTGATGCACGGGTTTGCGATCAGGTCGCCATTGGGCATGAACACATAGGTCTTGCCGAACTGCGACAGCGTGTTGCTGCTGCCGGTATTGGCGAGGCCGGAGCAGGCCACGGTGCGACGGGCATCGAATGCCGCCGCCGTCTCGCCAGCAGCCGCGACCGTCGGGCAGCTAGCGGTAAAGAGGCCACCTTCCGAGATGCTGTTGTTGCGGACGCCGGTCAGGAAGGCCGTGTCCGGGATCCCGTTGCCGGTCGACGGCTCCGAGCCGTGCAATGGGCCCGCCGACGGATTAAGGTTCGGACCCGTATTCTCTACCGCGTTGAATTGGTGGCGGCCGGAGAAGGCACCGGTCTGTGCATCGCGATCCGTATAGTAGAGCGTGTCCTGCTTCGCATATTCAGCGGCGACAGCGACATTGGCGCGTCCGTCGAAGAAGTTCTGGCCCGCGACCAAGCTGACGTAGCGGGATTGGCGATCGCCGCGCGACGAAACTCCGCCCTGCGCGTTGATTCGGATGCCCTCGAAGTCGCGCTTCAGCACGAAGTTCACCGTGCCCGCGACGGCGTCGGAGCCGTAGATGGCCGAGTTGCCGCCCGTCACAATGTCGGTGCGCTCAACAAGGTCGACGGGAATCGTGTTCACGTCGGGACGGTTCACGCCCGGCGTTGCCGTGACGATTCGACGGCCATTGACGAGCACCAGCGTGCGTGAGGTTCCAAGACCGCGCAGGTCGAGTGCGTTGATACCCGATGTGCCGATGAAGCGTGTAGAGTTCGCCTGCGTGAACGTAGCGCGGATCTGCGGCAGCTCCGCCAGCTTGTCGCCGAGCGAGATGTTACCCTGCGACAGCTCCTGGAGGCCGACCGACGTGACGGGCACCGCCGACGTCAGGGTCGGGCGATTGATACGCGTACCTGTGACGACGATGATCTCGCCGCGGGCCTTCGGCTCGCCTTCGATCTTGCGAGCTTCGGCGACACAGGAATCATGCTGTGGGCCGGCAGGAATATCGACGCACGGGGCGGGCGTCGGCTGAGGAGCCGTGCCGCCTTGCGCAAGCGCAGGCGTCGCCGCAAGCGCAGCAAAGGACACGGTTGATAAGATAAGCAAGTTCGTTCGGCGCATGTCGTCGAGTCCTCCCCCCCAGGGATGTGTGAAATTCGGAAAGAAAGTTCCGAGCGCGCTTGGTGGCGAAGGCGGGTGGGAAAGCAAAACCTTATTTTACGCTGAACGATGAATGGGCAGACGCTGTCGCTTTCATGCAACATTCACTTGCTTGTAATGTGGGGCACCCGACTCACGGTAGCCGACTCGCGCAAATCTCCCGAAAACCGTCCAAAAGTGTTGCGGCCGGGTTACAGCGATTTAACTTTCGACAGGTGCGCGCGCTTTCCGATAAGTTTCAAACGGCTGACCGATTGACAGCAGCCCAACAGCAATGAAGCGTGGGCCCCAGACGACCTCAGGGCGGTCGTCTTCGTGTGTACAGGGGACTAACGAATGATTGGCACTCGGACGGCCGCAGGTCTGCGGGCGAACCTTCTTGTCGGCGCGTCGCTCGGCGCGCTTCTTTTCTCGGCACCGGCCTTTGCGCAGGCAACGCAGCCTGCTCCCACCCCGACCGATCAGGCGGGAACGCCGGCGGGGACTCCGGTCGGCAAGGCGCTGGCGCAGGAGGCCGTGCCCACCAACGACCAGCAGCAAGCGCTCCAGACTCCTCCCGCCGATGCCAGCGTCGGCGCCGGCGATACGGCCGTCAGCGCGAGCCCGAAGCAGATTGTCGTCACCGGCACCCGCATCCGGCAGCCGGAGTTCACCAGTCCCGACCCCGTGTCGCGGATCGATCCCGAAATCGCGCAGCGCGAAGGCAAGTTCAGCGTCGCCGACACGCTGCAGTCATCGCCGATCGCGGCCGGCTCGACCCAGATCACCTCGGCGCTGTCGTCGAACTTCGTCACCAACGGCGGCCCCGGCTCGCAGACGATCGATCTGCGCGGCCTCGGCGCGAACCGCACGCTGGTGCTGCTCAATGGACGCCGCGCCGGTCCGGCCGGCGTTCGCGGCGGCGTCTCCTCGTTCGACCTCAATGTCCTTCCGCAGGCGATCGTGAAGCAGGTCGACATCCTGAAGACCGGCGCGTCGTCGATCTACGGCTCGGACGCGGTTGCGGGCGTGGTCAACCTGATCACCAAAACCGACTTCAACGGCATTCAGCTCGACGGCTTCGCCAACATGCCCGTCCGCTCCGGCGGCGAGCAGTATGACATCAGCCTCCTGGCCGGAAAGACGTTCGACCGCGGCCACTTCATGCTCGCCCTCGACTATTACAAGCAGAACGAGCTCAAGCGCGGCGACCGCAGCTATCTCAACTGCCCGGAAGCTTATGTCTTCAAGCACGGGACCAATCAGCGCGCCGACGTGATCGACCCGCGGACCGGCAAATATCACTGCGAGGACCTGCCGGTCGGCCAGGTTTGGACCTACGACTACGAGTATAACTACGTGTTCGACGGTCAAAACGATCCGACCGTCGGCAACCTGCGCATCCCCGGCCGACGGTTGTCGCCGGTTGCGCTGATGCAATATTTCCCGGGCAGCGCCTACGGACTGCCGCCGATTACCGGTTGCGGCATTCTGTCGTGCTTCCAGGCGCCCGCAGGTTGGTACCCGGTCGGCTACGACGGTCCGTCGCACGGCCTTGAAGATAATTTCAACCCGTTTGCGAGCGAGCAGACCATCGTTCCGAGCACGAAGCGGTACACGATCTATGCCGATGCCTCGTTCGAGCTGACCGACAATATCGAGCTGTACGGCGAGTTCCTGGCCAACCGCCGCAAGACCTACCAGAATGGATGGCGCCAGTTCTGGACCTTCGGGTTCAGCAGCACCGGCAGCTATTGCGCGGTCGTCGATTGCTCCGGCGTCGGCTCGGGTCCGTATGTCGGTAACTACGGCTCCTACTGGGCGCAGGGCTGGACGGGTCTGAACTTCCTCAGCCCGACCGCCGTCACCAATCGCGGTTCCGACACCAGCCAGAAGGTCGATTACTGGCGCGGCGTCGCGGGCCTGCGCGGCGACCTCGGCGGAATCCTGAAGGGCTGGTCGTACGACGCCTACGTCCAGTACAGCCATAACAAGGGCATCTACCGCACCGATCAGATCCTTCAGGATTCGCTCGACATGTCGAGCTTCCAGACGGCGTCTTGCGTCGGCCAGGTCACGCCGATCTCGAACAAGCAGTGCATTGATCTCCCGTGGCTCGACCCGCGCTTCCTGAAGGGCCAGTTCACGCCGGCGGAAGAAGCATTCCTGTTCCAGTGGGAGCAGGGCAAGACCGTCTACAAGCAGGTGTCGGGGGAAGCGTCGATCAGCGGACACGTGATCGACCTGCCCGCCGGGCCGGTCGGCCTGGCGCTCGGCATCACTGCTCGGCGTGACAGCATCGTCGACACGCCGGGCGCAATCACGCTCGCCGGCAACGCCTGGGGAACCAGTACTGGCGGCATCACCGCCGGTCACGCGGTCACCAAGGAAGCGTTCGGGGAAATCCAGATCCCGGTCTTCAAGGACCAGCCGTTCGCCAGGGATTTCTCGCTGTCGGGCGCCGCGCGCCTGACCGACGTCAAAAACGTCCGCCGCAGCGATGGCAAGACGGACACGGACCACGGCAATTGGACGTACAAGATCGGCGCCAACTGGGCGGTCACCAACTGGCTTCGCTTCCGCGGCACCTACGGCACCTCGTTCCGCGCTCCCGCGCTGTTCGAGGAGTTCAAGGCCGACGAGACCAGCTTCCCGAGCGCGCGCACGATCGATCCTTGCGTGAACTGGGCGTTCAACCTGTCGCAAGGCAACATCGACCAGCGCACCGCCGACAATTGCGCCGCTGACGGCATTCCATCGAACTACGGTGGCGGCTCGATCACGGCAACGGCGCACTCGGAAGGCGGCATCGGAAGGCTCAATCCGGAAACGTCCACCGCCAAGACGTTCAGCGTGGTGCTGACGCCGCGCTTCTCGTTCCTGCCGGACACGCGGCTTAGCCTCGCGGTCGATTATTTTGATATCGAGGTGAAGAACGAAGTCTCGCAGCTCGGTGCGCGCAACATCGTGTTCGGCTGCTACGACTCCGACTCGTTCCCGACCGATCCGCTGTGCAGCCTGTTCGACCGTGGTAACGGCGGAACCGATCCGCATGCGATCACCAACGTCTACGACCAGTACATCAACATCTCGAGCCAGAAGAACCGCGGCCTCGATTTCACGGCGCTCGTTCAGCACAACATGGGGCCGCTCGGCTCACTGACGCTGCTCGGCAACGCGACCTACCAGCTGAAGGACAGGATCGCGGTCTTCCGTGACGTCGTCGTGAACAACAACGGCACGATCGGCGATCCCAAGTTCGTCGCCGATATCAATCTGACGTGGCGGACGCCGAACAAGTGGACCTTCTTCTGGGGAACGGAGATCTACGGCAGCGCATCGAACGAGCGGCTCTACAAGGACCGTCACGGCGGCTCGCTGTGCCACGAGTCCTCGCCGTCAGCGATCTGGGGCGACTATTGCGTGATGCTGAAGGTTCCCACGACCTTCTATCATGCCGCCTCCGTGTCGAAGGACTTCGGGCTCGGCATCGAAGCCACGCTCGGCATGCGCAACATCTTCAACACCAAGCCGCCGCGGGTGAGCACGATCGGCGGCGGCGGTCTTCCGTCGCTGATCGGGCCGGTCGTCGGAACGTCGCAATACGACTTCCTCGGCCGGCGCATCTTCCTGAACGTCACCAAGAAGTTCTAGGACGAACGCATTCGTGAAGTGACCTAGGGGCGGCAGCTGACTGCCGCCCCTTTTTTTATGGCTTTCAGACGGTTACCGGACCAAGCAATGGCTCACATCAAGCTCAAGGCTGACACGCTCGACAGCGAGGTCGCGCGCTTTTCACCCGCCGCCCTCACCGCGCCCCTGTTCGTCAACAGCATCCCGAAAAGCGGGACGCACCTGCTCAAGAACATCCTGCGCATGTTCGTGCCGGTCGAGCAGCATTACCGCGCGCAATTCATCCAGTGGGGCAATTTGCAGGAGCATCTGGCTGCGTTCGACCCCCGCCGCAACCTGTTCAGCTACGGGCACCTCTTCTTCTCCGATGCCTCCGCGATCGAGCTCGCCGGCGTCCGCAAGATCCTGCTCTATCGCGACCCGTACGACTGGGTCGTGGCGCGGGCCCGCTTCTATTTGTCCGACGAGTTCGACGGGAATGTCGAATATTTGAAACAGGGCCGCCTGACCGTCGACGAGCTGCTCTCGCTGATGATTTTCGGCATCCACGGCAAGGCGCCCAAGCTCGCCGACATGTACGACCTCAATGTCGCCGCCTGGCTCGGCTCCTCGAGCGTCCACGCAGTGCGCTACGAAGACCTCGTGAAGAACGTCGGCGAGATCGACAGCGACGAAGCCGATCGATTCTTCGCCGGCCTCTTCGAAGCCGCGGGCATCGTTCGGCCTGACGACTGGCGCCAGCGGGTGACAGTCGGCGCCGACCGCAAGTATAGCGGCACGGCGCGGGAGAACCTCACCGGCGTCGCGCTCGAGCTGCCGGCCTCGCTTCCGGACCGCCACAAGCGTCTTGTCGATTATGCGGCGCCGGGCCTTCGTCAGCTCCTCGGCTATGCGTGACGAAGGACCGATGAGCACGAGCGTCACCGCCTATCTCCGGCTCAACGAAGCCATGGAGCTGTACCGCAAGGGCCTCAAAGACCAGGCGTCGATGAAGGTCATCGAGCATTTGCGCGAGCACCGCGACGAGCCGCGCGGGCTCGCGATGCTCGGCGAAATCGCGATGGAAAGCGGAGCCTTCGTCCAGGCCGAGCAATTTCTGCGGCGAGCCATCGCTCTTGGCGAGAGATCGTATGAAATCCGCCGCAGCCTTGCGTCCACGATCCTCAAGCAGGACCGGCTGCAGGAAGCGCTCGACGCTTTTACCCAGCTCGAGCAGCAGGTTGACGACGTCCACCTGACGGCGACCCGCGCCAACATTCTCGACCGGCTCGGATTCAGCGAAGAATCGCTTGCCGCCCATGAACAGGTCGTCGCCCGATCATCAGACGAGCGTCACTGGATCATGTACGGCCACAGCCTCCGCTTCGCCGGCCGGATCGACGAGGCGATCGCGGCCTTCCGCAAGGTCATCGCCGAGGACCCGGAACGCGGCGAAGCCTGGTGGGGCCTTGCCGACATCAAGTCGAAGATCCTGACCGACGACGACATGAAGGTGATGGAAGAGGCGGTCGCGCGCGCCGTCGACGCGCTCAACATCGTGCCGCTCCACATGGCGCTGGGACGCGGCTACGACGATCGCGCCGATTACGCGCGCGCCTTCCATCATTATCGCGAAGGCAACCGCTTGCGCGCTGAGGTCATCCGTTATGACCCGCGCGAGCTAAGCGGCGAAGTCGACCAGTTCATGCGGATGGCCCGTCCGGAATGGGCGCCCGCGGCGGCACCGGAGGGCGAAGCCGTGCCGATCTTCCTGGTCAGCCTGCCGCGCTCCGGCTCGACCCTGCTCGAGCAGATCCTCGGCCGCCACCCAAAGATCGAGGCAACCGGCGAGCTGCCCTATGTCCGCGCGCTGATGCGAGCGTCGCTCGAGATGCACATGCGGCGCGCCCCGATTACGGTCCCCGAATATATCGCCCGCCTCGGCCCGGACGAGAAGCAGGCGCTCGGCGCCGACTACCTCCGCCGCGCCGCGCAACACCGGCGCACCGACGCGCCATTCTTCATCGACAAAATGCCATCCAACTGGAGCGACATCCTGTTCATCCGCGAGATCCTGCCGCAGGCGCGCTTCATCGAGATCCGCCGCAACGCGATGGACTGCTGCTTCTCCAACTACATCCACCATTTCGGCTCGGCCCACGCGGCCTCGTTCGATCTCGTCAACCAGGCGCGCGCCTGCGTCGATTACACCCGGCTAGTGGACCATTTGAACGCGGTCGCGCCGCGCTTCCTGTGCAGCATCCGCTATGAGACTCTGGTCGAGCAGCCCGAGGCCGAGCTCAAGCGCGCGCTCGATTATCTCGGCCTCGACTGGACCGACGATCTGCTGCGCTTCTACGAATCCGACCGCGTCATCCGCACCCCGAGCGCGGAGCAGGTGCGGCGGCCGCTCAACCGCAGCGGGATCGGTCGGTGGAAATCCTATGCCGAGTGGCTGGGGCCGATGCGCGACACGCTCGGCCCCCTCGCGGATGCCTGATCAGTAGCGGTAGTGCTCGGGCTTGAAAGGCCCGGCCTGCGACACGCCGATATAGGCGGCCTGCTTGTCGCTGAGCTCGGTGAGCTGGACGCCAAGCTTGGCGAGGTGCAGCCGGGCGACCTTCTCGTCGAGGTGCTTGGGCAGGACATAGACGTCGTTCTTGTACTGGTCGCCCTTGGTCCACAGCTCGATCTGCGCCAGCACCTGGTTGGTGAAGCTCGAGCTCATGACGAAGCTCGGGTGGCCGGTCGCGCAGCCGAGGTTCACCAGCCGGCCCTTGGCCAGCACGATGATCTTCTTGCCGTCGGGGAACTCGACCTCGTCGACCTGCGGCTTGATCTCGGTCCACTTCATGTTGGCCAGCGCGCCGATCTGGATCTCGCTGTCGAAGTGGCCGATGTTG
>Ga0070663_100002303_pt1 | contig 10717 bp, 17 predicted proteins | sample KBSC63metaG_FD_65646 | JGI IMG/M metagenome (GOLD analysis project Ga0070663, IMG submission 65646) | Corn rhizosphere microbial communities from Kellogg Biological Station, Michigan, USA - KBS C6-3 metaG | ecosystem: Host-associated > Plants > Roots > Rhizosphere > Soil ...
AACTGCGGCCCGTCGGAAGGCATGGGTGACTCGTGGTCGCCACACCTTCCGAGGAGCGGCATCAATAGGACGACGAACGTCGGTACAAGTACTCGCAGAGGCACTGGTGGCCGCAGTAGCTCTACCGGGCCTATTCGTCGCCACGGTGGGGGTGGTGGTGATCGGCGTACGCGAGGCACGCCGCTAGTTGAGCACTACACCGAGGCCGTGGACCGCTTCCGCGGCGTGGGGGCCTTCTTCGCCGGGCGCTTGCTGACGCTCTTCACGGCGCCGGTCGCCTTGGCCGGGGTGCCGTTGGTCTTGGGGGCGATGCCCGCCGCGGCCAGCGTCTGCTGTGCCTCGACCTCGGCCTGTGCCTTGCGCGCCTTGCGCTTCTCGGCCTGCTCGGCCTTCTTCATGGCCGCGGGGCTGAGCATGTCGGTGCGTTGGAGCACGATCGACGGGGCGTCGCCGTTGACCGCAGGCAGGTGCCTGAGGGTCACCTTGGCGCGGTGGTTCTTGTTGGACGCGCGGGTGCGGATGATGCGCTCCATCATCAGCGGCTCGGCGTCGAAGTCCTCGCCGCGCGTGATCTTCCAGATGTCTCCGTTGAACCAGTCGTCCCACGGATAGCGGTTGCGTCCCTTGCTCTCAGCCGATGTGATCGCGCTCTGCGCGGTGAAGTCGAAGGAACGGAGTCGTTCTGCCATCAGTCCTCTCCTGCCGGGGGCTATGACACCACGGTATCAGTGTCATAGCCCCATACGGGAGAGGGGACTCAGCAGCTCTGGCCGTACCACACGGTGACATCGCGACCCACCCACGCCTCGGTGGCGAGGTCGGGGTCGATCGATGCGCTGGTCTTGCCCTCGGCTCTGGCAGCGTCGATGATGTCGCAGACCTCGGCCACCGCAGCCATGTGGACAGCCCTCACGTCACGGTTCGGCTCATGGGTGAACCAGCCGACCGGGAAGAACAGCCCGAAGAGGATCGTGACATACAGCCAGCCGACGGGCACCCGGTCGAGCAGCCGCGTGACCGGTTGGAACAGCCGGTAGACCAGACGCCGCTTGAAGAGGCTGTAGTCCACGTTGCGGCAGTACGGCACGGCCACCGCCAGCACGAAGGTGATCGGCAGGCCGATCTTGCCCACGTTCCGCTCCCCGGCGAGCATCCCGGTGATGTCGGGGTACGACTCGCCTCGGATGTCGTGGTGGACGAGGTAGAAGAGCCAGGCGTTGAGGGCGAACCAGAACAGCCAGACCTGCGTCATGATCAGCCAGGACCACCAGCGCCGCATGGCGTGCGCCCCGTAGAGGATGGCCTCGGCCATGTCACCGTGCAGCTCATAGTGGTTGCGCCCGGCGCGGTAGGCGATGAAGCCCAGCAGGCCGGTCTGCAGCTTGTCCTTCAAGGTGAACAGCGCCTCGGCGCCCGAGCGGGGCGCCTCTGTGACGTAGACGGTGCTCATGACTCACCCGCGAACGCAGTGAGGAACGTCTCGATCTCATGAAGAGTGGCGCTGGGCTGACCGGCGCTTGGTCCCTCAGCGTGCTCACCAAAGACAGCGGTGCGCCCCTGCGTCAGCTTGTAGCGGCCGTAGCCCACGGCCCGAGGATCACGGCGCTTGCTCTTTACCAGTTCCAGGCCCTGGCGCTTCGCCATCCGGCGCAGCCTGTTCTCTTGGACCTTGAGATCCTTCTCTTCTTGCCGCACCACTGACCTCAGTCGGGGCTTGTTCTTGCTGTAGTTCTCGCTGTAGCTCATGTCTCCAGCATAGCTTCCAGCATCACTTCCAGCATCACTTCCAGCATCACTGTCACAGTCCTGACACAGTTGAAGGGGCTGACCGGTGTGAGCGGCATCAACCCCTTCGGGTGTCATGGTACGCAGTGAGGGGCGGACCACCCGGCTCTACCGGGCTCGTTGGAACAGGGTCCGTGGCGCCACGTCGGCTGTTCTACTGGAGTCGAGGTCCGCCCCTCGACTGTGATACTACTCGTCGCCGCTCGGCTCTGGTCCCTCGTAGGTACACCAGTCGAGGTGGTGCTCCTCAGGTCGCTCGGCCTTGCAGATGGGGCATGTGAAGTTGTCCATGCTCTCTATGAGGCGCGGCGAGCCCTGTGAGTTAAGGGTCACGCCTTGGAACGTTGCACCCCACCAGCCGGGGTGCCCGTGCGCCGTGGCTTGGAACGCTCGGGCTTTGGAACACCCTCGGGCGCAGGCGGCGGTGGCGGTTGGAACCTTGTTGGAACAGCCCCAGGGCGACGCTTGATCTTGAGGCGTCGCTCTATCTCAAGCAGGCACGCCTCAAGCACCAGCACCCTGTCCTCTAGGGCCTCGACCCGATCCCGCTCGTCCGTCAGCGAGACGCTAGTCCTGCTTGGAACAACGGCTCACACCCGGCGCGACCACACGACCACGTCTTGCCAGCGGCGATGTCGTCGGCCGACACCGTCCCGATGTCCTCCTCGCACCAGCACAGCGAGTCGAGCACGGTGTCGCCCTTTGGAACAGGCTGCTCTCGATACACCGATGTGCCACCGCGGAGGCGATAGCGGTGGATGTACAGCCGGTTCTCCTCGGTGCAGCCCGGACAGCGGCAGCCCCTGACGTAGCTGCCGCGAGTCGGCTTGGAACAGGTCACCGGCTGATGAGAACTGCCCACAGTCGGCACAACGACCAGGGTCGCACGGCATATCGCTCTACGGCAAGCGCCCAATCGGCCTGGCTCACGGGTCGAGGCGATCGACGCGCTCGGCTCGTAGCTGGTTGATGGCCGTGACGACCGGGTTGGGGTCACCGGGATCGGCGTGGTCCCGGATCCAGATCAGCGAGCGCCTCGACAGGTGGTGATCGTCTCGCCATTCGTGTCGGAGCAAATCGTGCAGTTCCATAGCGCCCCTCCCTCGGGGTCCGTGCCCGCATTGCTGGGGTCACGTCCGGGGTCCGGGGGCGCTTGGAACACGATTGTCTCATCCTTGGAGCTCGAGCTCAAGCATTGAGCTCGCCGGCGGCTCGAGGTGGGCTGAATGCACTTCGCCCCGTATCCCGATACGGGTGGGTTACCATCCGGGTATGAGTTGGGGCAACGCCCTCAAGGGCTTCGTGCTGGGAGGACTCCCCGGTGCAGCCATCGGTGGGCTCATCGGCAACGACGACGACGACGACAAGCCTGTCGAGTACCCCTCGCACGATTCTTGGAGCAAGGACTACTCGCCCGGCTGGGACCAGAAGGACGCTCCCAACGCCTCGGAGCCCTACTGGACCCCCACCGCCAAGGGCATGGGCGGCTCGTACGGCACCAACACGGCCAACCACCCCAACCGCCAGGTTGGCGGCGGCGTGGCCGGTGGCTCGTCGGGGTCGTGGTGAAGAGCAACCCGCCAGACCGCGCCAACCACCCAGGGCGACGGCCTGAGGCCCCCGTGTCACACGAGGCGCCGCAGCCGCTCAACATGGTCCGGGGTGGCTCGGTGTGTGACCCGCAGCAGAAGGGCGGGCACCTGATGAAGGGCAGCGGGCAGGCGGCGATCTGCATGCCGACGCCAGGGGTCGATCAGCGACCGCGCTGGCGCCAGGCTGGCAAGATCGGTGGCAAGAGCCGCCACTCGGTGCAGTTCAAGCAGCACCGGTGACGGTCCTCGCCATCATCGTCCTGTGTCTCGTCCTGGCCGTGGTCGCCGGGACGATCGCGGCGGCGGCTGCCAAGCAGCGGGCATCGGACGCAGCGACCACGCCGCCGCCCGTGTCCGAGCCTCCTGGAAGCGATCCCTGACCCACTGGAGCGCCTGCACGCTCTGACGGTGTGTGTCATCGACCGGTGACTGCACGGGCTCGCTCACAGCCAGCCCTCCGGGTACGGGCTCTCATGCGGACTGGCCGGTGACAGCGGTGGTCGGAACGGATCCTCGGCCGCGAAGCGATCGAACGGCCGGACCTCGAGGCCGCATCGGTGAAGCGGCCACGGGTCCGACCCTGGTACGGGGGGATCGATAGCGGTGTATGGCACGGCCCTCTTGCAGGTGTCGCACACCAGCACGCCGTTCACGCGTCGCGGCCCCTTCGGGACCGGCTTCCCCTTCGGTGCGCCCTTGGTCATTGCCCTCCATCTTCGTTGCGCTGCACCGAGCCAGGCGTGGGCAGGTGCTCTTCGCTCGGCCCCTCGGCCAGGCGGCGCAGTGTCTCACCGTGCTCGCGCAGGGTCCACTCCTTGGCCTCCTGGAAGCGCTCGGCGCGCGTGCGCTCGTCGCCACCGATGACGGTGCGCCCCGGAGGCAGCGCGCTGCGCCGCACGCTCACGGGCGTCTCTCCCGTCAGGTCGGTGGGGTCGGTGCTCTGGATGACACCCTTGGCGATCAGCCGCTCCACGATCTCCTTCGCCAGTGGCACATGGAGCGCCGTGGGCAGGCCGGTCAGCCACTCGGCCAGGACGCTCTGCGTCTCGATCAGCGCCGTCTCGTACTTGTTGCCGTTCACGATGCACCCTCCGACTGACGCTCGGCCACTTCCTCGTACCGGGCGACGGCCATGTCGAGGGCCATGTCGGAACCGCCGTGCCGGTGCCGGTGCCAGTGACGGGCTGCGTCGATGAGTTGCCGAGTCACGATGTCCAGTTCGGTTTCGGTGCTCATCGGTCGTCCACCATGTTCGTGGTGCCACCGGCCTGCAGGCCGTCGAGGAACCCCGCGACGGTGATGGACGGCGCCGAGCTAGCGGGCTGACCGATGCGGACCCAGCCGTCGCGGATGATGCCGTCGATGATCTTGCGATCCTCTTCGCTGACGGCCGGTCGGCAGGCCAGCAGCATGCGGGTCAGCACCTCTTCCTCGGCCTCGGTGAACGTACGGGTGACCATGGGTTGCTCCTTGTGTTGGTAGGTGTGTGTCACCGACGAAGCCCGGAGCGCCTTTGGAGCACTCCGGGCTGGCCGGTGGGGACTGTGACAGTCAGGAGAAGGCGACGAGAGCCTGCTCCAAGTACTGCGGGATGTCCATCAGGTTGTCGATGCCGTGCGCCTCGTCGCAGCCGTAGCGGCGCAGGTTCTGCGCCATCGACTCGGCCGGACCGCCGCCCCAATCGCTGGACGAGTAGCCGAGGCCGATCATGTACCGACCGGGCTTCTCGCCCTTGTAGTTCGCCAGGAACCCCTGCGTGGCGCACGGCCCGCTCCACGCACCGTCGGTCATGACGATGACGATGTGGATGTCCTTGTCGTAGCGCTGGTTGTCGAGGTCGGCCAGGACCACCGACGGGTCGGTGCCCCCGGTGGCGACGATGACCGGCAGGCCCTCGGCCCGCTCGGTGGCGTCCCACAGGATCGTGGCGCTGGTGTCCCACAGGGCCACGGTGCAGGGGATGTCGAGGTTGTCGCATGCCTTCTTGCAGGCGTAGCCCGTCTGCGCCAGGCCCTTGACCGAGCCGCCCATGCTGGCCGAGTAGTCGAGCAGGACGCTGACGGCGATGTTGTGGCCGGGAGCCTCCGTATCGGTGTATGCCCGGAAGAACTCCACGTCACCGGGGCGCCGTGTCTCGTACCGCAGCACGTTGACGAAGCCCCGCCGCTGCCCCTCGACCCAGCCGGGAGCCTTCTCGATGGTGTTCTCCTGGAACGCCTGCTCGATGTCCTGCGCCAGGTTCTCGGCCGCAGCCTGCGCCTCGGCGTCGGTGCTGATGCCCGCCGTGTACGGGAGCAGGTCGCTCGTCTGCGTGTTCAGCGCCTCATGCAGCGCCTGGATGTCGCTGTCGAGCGTGGGGTCGGCGTCGCGCTCGGCCTCGGCCTCTTCGATCGCCTCTTGGAGCAGGTCGTCGGTCAGTTCCTCGTCGTCGCCAGCCTCGCCAGCCTCGTCGGCCTCGGGCTTGTAGTCGAGGTCGTCGCGCACGCCCGTGTTCTTGTGCGTGCCCGTCGAGCCACCCTCGTCGCTCGTCTCGACCTCGTCGTCGGCGTAGGTCTTGCCCTCGTCGTCGCCGCCCTGGCTCTCGCCCTCGGCGTCGTCGTCCTGCTCGTCCTGCTCGTCGCTCTGCTCGCCCTTGGAGCCGCCCTTGCCAGGCTCCTGCTCGTCGGACTCGACCTGCGGGGAGTAGATGATCGGCGGGGTCAGGTCGCCGCCGTTCAGGATGTGGATGATGATGTCGAGCAGGTGCTGGAAGTCCTCGGGCGTGACGGTGTCGTCGTCGCCCTCGTCGTCGCCCTCGTCGTCGCCACCGAGCGCCTCGGCGGGGATGTTCACGGGGATGATCAGGAAGTCGTCCAGGTTGCGCTCGGGGCGCTTGTACTGGCGCTGGTGGCCCATGGCCGCGTCGTCCAGCTTCGCCGCCATCGGGGCGATGCCTTGGAGCACCGTGGCGTAGTCCACGACGCAGCGCCACATGGTCACGGCGTCGGTCGCCAGCACGTAGGTGTCGGTGATCGACTCCAGGTCGCTGGCGATCTGCTCGCCGTCGAGGCCCATGAGGTTGTGCTTGGTCACGAACAGCTTGCGGGCGCTGGAGCGGATCTTCGCCGGGAGGTACTGGCGCCAGATCAGCAGCGGCCAGTTGGCGGCGGCGGCGTTCACGTTAGGAACGAGGTCGAGCATGACCATCGGCGTGAGGTAGGCAGCCTTGCGCGGGCTGTCGCTCGTCACGGCCGTCTCCATGCGCTGATCTTCCAGGCAGTTCCAGGCGTGGTGCAGGTTGGTGAAGTCACGGCCGTTGATGCCAGCGGCTTCGGCCAGGTCGAGGAAGGGGAGCGTGAACCGGCAGTGACCACCTTCGTGGTACGCCAGGCCCCGCATCGTGGCGGCGAGCACGCGCTCGTCGTCCTGCTGGCGGTAGTTGATGACGATCTGTTCGAAGTCGGTCCAGGCCGACGTGGTGTGCGCCGGGGTGGCGACGATGCGGACCTGGATGCCCTCGCTGGCGAGCACGCCTGCGAAACGCTTCACGATCGACCGGCTGATCGCCAGGTCGAGCGGCTTGACGCTCTTCGTGTTGCGCTTCTGCTGCGTGCGGCGGCGCTCGGCCTCCTGCAGTTGCTGCTCGGCCAGTGCGGCCTGCTCACGGGAGAGACGCTGGCGTTCGCGGGTGAGAAGCTGCCGACCGAGGTCGGTGGTCACCTTGCGACGCGCCTTCTTCGGGGCCTTGCCCGGAGTGGTAGGTGGCGTGGTCATGGACATGACACTACCGGGGTGCTAGCAGAAACCAACATGCGGAAGGGAGATATGGGTAGAACCTCACTCAGCGAGCCAGAGCTCCCGTCAAATATGTCCATCTACCAGGGGCTCGAGGTCCGCCGGCGCCCTGGGCCCAGGGTCGGCGCCGACGGTTCGACACCCCATACCCCGCAATGAGCTCGGGGAGCTCATGCCCATCTACCAGGGGTTATGCCGGCTTCTGGCTGATATCTCGGTATCGGTGTTGGTTTCTGCTAGCACGTCTGTAGATTGATCTCGTCCCCAGCCACCTACCACTCAGGAGACACTCCGATGGCTTCCGCCGCTGCCCTGCTTCCGGGCTTCCAGTACAAGATCAAGGATGGTGACCTCGCTGACGAGGTCGTGACCATCAAGGACAACACGCCGTTCCCGGACTACGAGACGTGCTACAACCCGCAGGCCCACAAGAAGACGGCCGACCACGTCGAGGCCGGTTGCGTCCCGCACCCGTTGGCCCGCAAGGTCACCGTGCTCACCCCGGAGGGCCACGAGTACTACATCCTCCCCCGCCAGCTTCGTGACACACCGGTCGGCATGGCCGGGTCCGACGCTCCGGCCCCCGTCGTCCAGACGGTCGCTGCGGCTCTCACGACCGCCCCGATCGCCACCGCTCCGGTGGCACCGGCCGTCGTGGTCCCGGAGGGCCTGCGGACCATCGACCCGATCACCGACCCGATGGACAAGCGGCTCGACCACCTCCGCCCGTCGCGGCGCAAGGTGAACCAGTACGTCGGCCGTGAGATCGCGCCGGGCCTGGCCGACACGGCCATGCTGCTGTCGTTCACGACCGACGCCTACCGCTCGGACTCCAACAACGGCGGACGCCCGGCGTCGGTGCTGTTGAAGGGCGACACGCAGTCGGGCAAGACGATGCTCGTCGAGGTGCTGGCCTGCCTGTGGGCCGACTCGCTCGGCCTGCCGAAGCCGATGCCCATCTTCACGATCAGCGGCTCCGCTGGCGTGACTGACTTCGACCTGTTCGGTCAGACCACGGCGTACACCGACCCGGTGACGGGTGTCGAGTCGCTGGTGTGGCTGCCCGGCATGGTCGAGTTGGCCGCTCAGGTCGGAGGCATCCTCTACCTGGACGAGGTCAACGCCCTCGACCCCCGTGTCACCTCGTCGCTGCACCCGCTGATCGACCACCGCCACATGTTCGTCAACCGCAACAAGGCCGTGTGGCGCAACGGGCAGTTCATGTCCGAGGTCACCAGCGCTTCGCTCGACCTGTGGGTCATCGGCACGTACAACGAGTCATACGCCGGTATGGGCAAGCTGAACGAGGCGTTCGTCAACCGGTTCGAGCACATCGTTTGGGGCTATCACGGCGAGGTCGAGCAGAAGCTGATCAAGTCGGCAGCCATCCGCCTGCTCGGTGACGCACTCCGCACGGCCCGCGAGCGCAACAGCATCCGCACGCCGATCGGCACCGCCGCCCTGCAGCGCTGCGAGCGCAACGTGCGGGTCCACGGCCCCGTCGTCGGCCTGTCGATGCTGACCGCGATGTTCGGCCCGCAGGAGCGGCCGATCGTGGAGAGCATCGTGGAGGATCGGTCGATCATCATCCTGCTCAACGAAGAGTTGAGGCAGGCCGCTGCCGAGGCGGCTGCACGGTGATGACACACCCCCGGTGGGCGGCGACGCCCACCGGGGGACTCACCGGCCGATGAGTCACGACGAGCTACACTCCCGAGCCCACCTCGAGGTGACGGGAGTCACATGAGCTCTTGCGAGGGCCATAGCCGGTTTCAGCTAGCACCTGATACCCTCATATCACAGCGGAGCGCACACGCTCCGCACCGGCCTCCGGGCCACTCCACCTACACCTACCGAATACGGAGTACACACCCATGAGCACCACCGCTCTCGCCCCGGCCCCCACACGGGCCAGCAACTCGTTCACGCTCGCCTTCGGCGTGCTGAACATCCCGCTCAGCGTCTACACGGGCACCGAGCAGACACGGGTCAGCCGCAAGGAGTTTCTTGACGGTGACTGTGACATCCCCGTCGGGCGCAGCCCGATCCGCCAGGACAACGGCGAGGTCGTCCCGAGCGACCGCGTGGTCCGCATGGCGCAGGCCAGCACGGGTGCGTGGGTCGTCCTGACCGACGACGAGATCGCTGACGCGACGAGCACCGTCCGCGGCGTGGGTGACATCGTCACGTTCGTCCCGGCGAAGGCCGTGGGCGAGTACCTGGCCGAGGATCAGGTCCAGGTCCGGCCGAAGGCCGAGAAGGGCAAGTCCAACGCCGCCGCCGAGAAGGCGTTCGCGCTGCTGCTGGCGACGATGAAGAAGAAGAAGGTCGTCGCGCTGGTCAAGGTCGCTCTGCGCGGCCCGGCCCGTCACGGCCTGCTGTTCCCCGACGGCAGCTTCGTGTTCGTCCGCACGGCCGATCAGGTCCGCGAGGCTCGCCCGCTGGCCGAGCACAAGTTCAGCGACGCCGAGTTGAAGCTGGCCGAGGCGCTGATCGATGCCGTGGGCACCGACACGCCGGTCATCACCGACGACACGGCCCCGGCCGTGCGTGCGTTCGTGGAGTCCAAGGCCACGGGTGTGGCTCCCCCGGCGAAGCCCGAGCAGGGCGACGCCATTCCTCTCGACATCATGGCGGCGCTCAGCGCCTCCATTGACGCAGCGAAGGCGGCGAAGGCGTCATGACCACCACCCTCACCCCCTCGGCCCGCACGCGGCGGGCCGAGCGCTCGCTCGCTCGCATCGGGCGCATCGACGCCGAGATTGCCACGCTGCAAGAGCGGCTCGACGCCCGGCTGACCGAGCGGCGCATGCTGCTGCTCGACCTCATCCAGGAGGGCGAGCACATCCGCACCGACGTGGCCGAGCAGGTCCGCTCGGTGGCGCACGCCGAGGCGTTCGCGCAGACCGGCCGTGTGCTCACCGACGATCAGGTGCGCGAGATCCGCCGCCTGCACGCGACCGGTGTGTCACAGTCGGCGCTCGGTCGCCGGTTCGGCATCAGCCAGCCGTCCATCTTCAAGATCGTTCGGCGCATCTCGTACACCGACGTGCTGTGATGACCACGATGAACGAAGCCGAGCTAGAGGCCGCGTCAGCGGTGTGTCGCACCATCGTGGACACGTCGCTGCTGATCGCTCCGGTCATCGTGGCCCACCTGGACGGCCTGACCATGGACACGCCTGAGGACCAAGCACTGGTCACCAAGCTGCAGGACATGGTGCGGCCGTGGTTCGAAGCCTGTTACAACTTCGACCTGCTGATCGGGGCGGTGAGGGACCGTGTGGCTGACTCTGGATGACTCACACCTGACCGACACCGAGCACTCGGTCGCCACCTCGCTGCGCGACCGACTGCTCGACAGCCCCGGCCTGGCGACGGTGCAGGTGTCCAACGTGGACGGCCCGGTGACGACGATCCTCGTCGTCCGGCGCCCCACCGAGGTCGTCCTGCTCGTCATCCGCCCCGACCGCTCGGTGGTCGTCGCCACCGACGACATCCTGGCGCAGCGGTGGTCGGATCCGGTGAAGCCATGAGAGATGACCACTTCATCCCGCTGCGGCGTCT
>Ga0070663_100002305_pt1 | contig 10711 bp, 8 predicted proteins | sample KBSC63metaG_FD_65646 | JGI IMG/M metagenome (GOLD analysis project Ga0070663, IMG submission 65646) | Corn rhizosphere microbial communities from Kellogg Biological Station, Michigan, USA - KBS C6-3 metaG | ecosystem: Host-associated > Plants > Roots > Rhizosphere > Soil ...
GCTCTCGGTGCGCGCCAGGCGCAGGAGCAGCTCGTCGCGGCCGCCGGGGCAGCCGGCCGCCTTCCAGTCCCGGACGATGTCGGTGATCTCGAGGACGGCCTCCTCGCCGTCGCCGAGCACGGCCGCGTCGACGAAGTCGGCGATCGGCTCCGGGTTGAACGCGGCGTGACCGCCGGCCACCACCACGGGGTGCTCGTCCGTGCGGTCCACGCTGGCGAGCGGGATGCCGGCGAGGTCGAGGGCGGTGAGCAGGTTCGTGTAGCCGAGCTAGGTGGCGAAGGAGATCCCGAACAGATCGAACGCCGCGACGGGGCGGTGGCTGTCGACGGTGAACTGCGGGACGCCGTGCTCGCGCATCAGCGTCTCGAGGTCGGGCCAGACCGCGTAGGTGCGCTCGGCGAGAACGTCGGAGCGCTCGTTGAGCACCTCGTAGAGGATCTGCACGCCCTGGTTCGGCAGGCCGACCTCGTACGCGTCGGGGTACATGAGCACCCAGCGCACGGCGGCCGAGTCCCAGGGTTTGACCACCGCACCGAGCTCGCCACCGACGTACTGGATCGGCTTGCTCACCAGCGGCAGCAGGCGTTCGAGCTGCGGGAAGACGCTCGCAACGTTCACGACATGCCAGCGTACGCGCCCGCGTGGCGCAGGGTCACCTCGGTTGCACGCGGGCGTGTGCGCTCGCGCCGTACTCTCGAATGAGGCCATTGAGGGACGGGGTTGCCATGTCGGATTCGGATCTTCCGAAGCTGCCTGGTGCCCAGGTCACGCCGCCGTTGCCGGCCGGCCCGAGCGACCCCGACGACGAGTCACCCACCATCCGGATCCCGGGTGAGACGGCGGACGACCCCACCGCCCGCTGGTCGGGCTCGGCCACCGTGACGCCGGGTCGCGGCGGCCGGTCGGCCACCCCGGACGAGGACGCCTACCTGCCGAACGACGACTACGGCCCCACCGTGCGGGAGCGTGTCGGTGTCTGGCGGCAGCGCCGCCGCCAACGGTCGGCGACCCGCGCGGCGACCCGGGCCGCGGACCGTGCCGCCGACCGTGCCGCCCGCCCGCATCCCGCCGCCCCGTCCGGCACCCGCGCCCTGCCCGCCGGGCCACCCGGCACCCGCGCCCTGCCCGCCGGGCCACCCGGCACCCGCGCCCTGCCCGCCGGGCCGCCGGGAACCCGGGCGCAGCCCCCCGTTCCCGGCCCGCCGGGCGGCTGGTACGGCCCGTACGGCCCGCCGCCCGGCTACCCGGGTTGCGGCCCACCCACCTCGGCCGGCCAGCGCGGAACGCCGCCTCACCCCGTCGGGCAGAATCCGGCCGGGCGACGGCCCGGCGGCCGGCCGGCCGGCGCGCGCCCCGCGAACCGTCCCCCGGTCAACCCGTACGCCTACCCGCCGCCGGCACCACGGCGACGCCGCCGGCGCTGGCCGTGGTGGATGCTGTTCTGGCTGCTCGCGGCGGCGGCCTGCTGCGGCGGCGCGACGCTGTGGGGCCGGCCGTTCCTCGACGAGTACCCGGCCAGCATCGCGGCCGAGGCCGACGTGCCGGGCCTGACCCGATCGTCGGACACGGCCCGCCAGCGCACGGCCGACAAGCTGCTCGGCGCGCTCGAGTCGGAGCAGTGGGACGAGCAGTCGGTGTCCGTTCTCTACACCGACCAGCGGCAGCGCGGCGCGACGCTGCTCGCCACCACCCGGTTCGTGTACGACCCCGAGAAGGCGCTGACCGAGCGGTTCACCAAGCTCACCGACGAGCTGAAGATCAGGGACTCGGGGCCGGTCGACGCCGGCGAGCTCGGCGGCTACGAGCGCTGCGGCACCGGCACGCTCAACGGCCGCGGCATCGCCGTCTGTGGCTGGGCCGACCACGGCTCCCTCGCGCTGCTGGTGACCGCCGGCCGCTCGGTACCGGAGACCGCCGACCTGCTCGGCACTGTCCGCGCGACGGTACTCAAGCGCGGCTGATCAGCTCACCACGCGGTGATCTCCAGCTGGAACGTGCGCACCAGTTCGGCGATCACGCCCGGCAGGCTCTCCAGCGTCAGCCGGTGGTCGTGCCCGGCGCCCCGGCCGCCGCACACTCCGGCATCGACGACGCGCAGCGTCTCGCCGTCGACGACGGTGACGAACCTGTCGTCGAGGAAGTCGAAGCGCACCTCGAGCAGGTCGCCGGACAGCCACCGGCTGTCGCGCAGCACGGCGCCGGCCGCGTCCAGGGCGTCGGCCGCCCGTTCGAGCACCCGCTCGCGCGACGAGGCCGGCCGCAGCCGCGCGTCGGTGCGCGCGGCCCGCCACCGCTCGACGTGGTTCGGCTCGGCCGCGCGCCGCTGCTGCGCGGCGGTCAGGATCCGTTCGGCCGCGACGTCGCCCATCGCGACGAGTTCGCCGATGTGCCAGCGCAGCTGCACCGGTCGCATCGGGACCTGCCGGGCGGTGGACACGCGCAGCATCACCGCGTAGCCGAACGCCGCGCGCAGCGCCGCGGGAACGCCGGGGACGCTGTTGACGCCGGCCCCGTTCGAGGTCGCGGTGCCGTGCTCGAAGATGGCCCGCACCTTGTCCTCGACGCCGGTCTCGACGTCTTCGCACTCGTACAGCAGCGCGCCGTCGGGCCAGCGCCGGGCCACCACGGGCGTGAAGCGCGCCGGCTCGGTGGCCGGCCACAGGCCCAGCCGGTGGGCCACGGCCCGCTCGCCGACCAGGTACCCGGCCACCCAGTAGCCGCGCACCGCGGGCAGGTCGTCGAGGATCGGCGGATCGACGGCCTCGACGGCCCGCGCGGTGCGTCCGGTGATCTCGAACCGCCAGTACCCGGACGCCGTCGCGCCGACGGCCCGCAGCCGCCCCTCGGCCGCGTCGACGTACGGGCCGCCGACGTACGGCAGCACGGCCGTCTGCGTTTCGGTGCCGAGGAATCGTTTGTAGTCGGTCACAACCATCCGGCATCAGTCACGGCATCAAGACGGTAGATGTGAAGCAGTGTGCCAAACGGTCGGCCGCCCGCGGGCACGAACGGCGGAGAGACCCCTCACTCGGTCTTTTCGGTCGGTCGGCGGGCGTAGCGGCCCACGTACTCCTGGCCGGTCAGCTTGGCGATCTCGCGCATCATCGCCAGCGTCACCTCGCGGATCAGCTTGGCGTTCGCTTCTTCGGCCGGGTAGGGCGTCAGGTCCATCGGCTCGCCGAAGACGACCTCGCAGCGGGCGAGCCGGGGCAGGCTCGCACCGATCGGATGGATCTTGTCGGTGCCGATCAGCCCGACCGGGACGATCGTCGCCCCGGTGTCCAGGGCCAGCTTGACGGTGCCCGGCCGGCCCCGGTACAGCCGGCCGTCCGGCGAGCGGGTCCCCTCGGGGTGGATGCCCAGCACCTTGCCGGCCTTGAGCACCGGCGCCGCGGCGTCGATGGCGAGCAGGGCCTCGCGGCCGCCGGTCCGGTTGACGGGGATGTTGTTCAGGCCGGTCAGCAGCGGTCCGATCACCGGATGCCGGAAGTATTCGGCCTTGGCCAGGTAGTAGACCGGGCGCGGGGCCACCACCGGCACGATGATCGAGTCGACGACGGACAGGTGGTTGGCGGCCAGGATCACCGCCCCCTCGGCGGGGATGTTTTCGAGGCCGCTGACCTTCGGACGCCACAGCAACCGCAACGGCGGTGCCAGGAACGTCTTGCCGAACGAGTACAGCGCGGACACCCGCACCTCCGAGTCCCTCCCCGGCGGACCCCCGACCAGCCGGATCATGCGATCGTGGGCAGTGTGACCGAGGATCCGCCGCGCCGGTATGCGACGAACGTCACCGCCGGCGTCGCCGACCGGGCAGTGGTCGACGCGTTCGGCCGGGTGTCCCGCGCGCATTTCGTACGGACGATCCTCGACTCCGACGGCCGGCCGGTGCCGGCCACCGCCGAGAAGATTTACTCTGACGAAGCGCTGGTGACCAGGCTTCGCGACGGATTGCCCAGCAGTTCCAGCTCGCAGCCGTCGCTGATGGCCCAGATGCTCGAGGCGCTCCGGCTGCGGCCCGGCCACCGGGTGCTGGAGGTGGGCGCCGGTACGGGGTACAACGCCGCGCTGATCGCGACGATCACCGGTGCGCCCGTGGTGAGCGTCGACGTGCAGCCCGACGTGGTGCGCGAGGCCGTCGACGCGCTGGACCGGGCCGGCGTCGCGAACGTCACCGTGCTGGAGGGCGACGGCTACCTCGGTGCACCGGGGCTCGGCCCGTTCGACCGGATCATCGCGACGGTCGGAGTGGGCGGCGTCCCGCCGCACTGGCTCGACCAGCTGGCGCCCAGCGGGCTCATCCTGGCGCCGATCGAGCACGGCGGCCTGCAGCCGTGCATCGCGGTGACGCCGACCGGCCCACCCGACCCGACGCCCGCCGGCCTCGCCGGGCAGGGCGCGCTGCGCTCCGGGTTCATGCAGGCCGCCGGGCCGCTGAACCCCGACGCCGGCCGGCCGCAGCCGCTGGTGTTCGCCCAGCCACCGGTCGCGGTGCCGGTGCCGCCGCTGCCTCAGCAGCTGTACTACGAACTGTGGTTCGGGCTGGCGGCCCGGGATCCGCGGGTCGAGCGGCGGATGGTCGAGGGGTTGACTGTCGGCCTCGAGTTCGGGTTCGGGGCGCAGTGCGTGGTGACCGACCCGGTCGAGGGATCCGTGGTGGTGGCGCTCGACGGGCTGTACCCGGTCGGGGCGAGCGACCGGCTCGTCGCGCACGTGCGCGCCCTGGTCGAGGAGTGGCACGCCGCAGGCGCGCCGCCGGTGTCGGCCTGGCGGTGCGGCTTCACCAAGGACGGCGGCCTCTGGCGCCCGGCCGGGTGGCGCCTGGGCCCCTAACCGCCCGTCATGATCGCGGCCCGCGGGGAGGTCAGCTCGCGACCAGTACCAGGGCGGCCACGGCCAGGCCGAGGCCGGCCACCTGGACGGGGCGCACCCGTTCCCGGTCCAGCGCCAGGGCCAGCAGCACCGTGCTCACCGGGTACAGCGCCGCCACCGGGGCGACCACGGCCAGCATCCCGTCCCGCGCAGCCACCAGGTACAGCGCGTTCGCCGTCATGTCGAGCACGCCGGCCGCCGTCAGCCAGAGGAGCAGCCCGCCGCGCAGCGGGGCGGAACCGGACCGCGGCGCCCGCGCCAGCAGCACGCCGCCGATCGCCAGCGCACCCACCTGCGCGGCCGCCACCGGCCAGAGGCCCGGGTCGCCCGCCGAACCGTTGGCGATGTCGAGCAGCACGAAGAACAACCCGAACCCGGCGCCGGCGGCCATCGCCCGGCCGACCAGGGCCGGCGTCACCCGCCGCTCTGGCGACGCGTCGCGAGTGAGGCTGACGAGTGCGATCGCCAGCACGGCGCAGGCCACCCCGATCAGCGCCAGCGTGCCGGGGCGGTCACCCGCCACCAGGCCGACGGTGAACGGCAGCACCGCCGTGGTGACCGCGGCCACCGGGGCCACCACCGACATCGCGCCGGCTGACAGCGTCGAATAGAAGATCACCAGCGCGACCAGCCCGATCATGCCGGCGGCCGCGCCCCACAGCGCGGCCGCGCCGGTCGGCAGGCCCGGCGTCAGCACCAGGTACAGCGCCAGCGCGGGCAGGCTGAACACCTTCGACAGCACCGCGACCCGCAGGGCCGGTACCCGGCGGCTGGCGCGCCCGCCGGAGTAGTCGGCGGTGCCCCAGATCAGCGCGGAGGCGGCGGCGAGCAGGATCGCGAACACGGTATGGGTGTATCACAATAGTGACCGTGGAGGACAACGAAGTGACCGGCAGCACGCGGCGGCGGTCCACCGAAGCCGAGGCCGTCGCGGCCGCCGTCGCGCACCAGGTGCGCGCGCTGCGCCAGGCGCGCGGCTGGTCGCTCGACGAACTCGGCCAGCGCGCGGGCGTCAGCAAGGGCATGATCGTGCAGATCGAGAACGCCCGCACCAACCCCAGCATCGGGACGCTGTGCCGGCTGGCCGAGTCGTTCGGGGTCAGCGTGGGGCGGCTCGTCGAGGTCGAACCGGAGCGCGCGCGGGTCCGGATCATCGATGCGACCGAGCCGCCGGCGCTGTGGCGCGGTGAGCACGGCGGAGTGGCGCGGCTGCTGGTCGGCGTCAACGAGCCGGCGTTCGTGGAGTTCTGGGAGTGGCGGATCGCCGCAGGCGAGCGGCACCGGTCGGCGGAGCACACGCCCGGCACCAGGGAACTGCTGCACGTCCGCGACGGCGCGCTCGTCGTCACCGTCGACGGTGCCGACCACCCGGTGACGGCGGGCCAGACCATCGACTTCCGGGCCGACCGGCCGCACGGTTACCGCAACGACACGCGCGCGCCCGCGCACGCCGCCATGGTCGTCGTCATGCCCCCGGGTGAGTGGGACCGAAGGCGGGGTGCGTCGACCCAATAGGATCGCCACGATCGATGTGGCTCCCGGGGGAAGGCGCGATGGATCAGGGTTACGCGGTCGGCATCGACCTCGGCACATCCAACACCGTGGCGATCATGCGGTGGCCCGACGGCCGCACCCGCCCCGTCCTGTTCGACGGCCAACCCGTCCTGCCGTCCGCCGTGTTCCTCAACCACGACGGCGGCCTGCACGTCGGCCGCGACGCGCAACGCCTCGCCCAGCTCGATCCGGCCCGCTACGAACCGAACCCCAAACGCCGCATCGACGAAGACGTCCTCCTCCTCGGCGACCGCGAACTGGCCATCGCCGACGTCCTGGCCGCACCACTACGAACCATCGCCCGCGCCGTCACCGACACCGTCGGCCACCTCCCGCCGGCCGTGCTCACCTGCCCTGCCGCCTGGGGTACCACCCGCCGCAACCGCCTGCAACAAGCCGCCAACAAGGCGGGGTGGCCACCGGTACGGCTGATGGCCGAACCCGTCGCCGCCGCCCGCTACTTCACCGAGACGTTGAAGCGGCCCGTCCCACCCGGCGCCACCCTGGCCATCTTCGACTTCGGCGGCGGCACCCTCGACGTCGCCCTCGTCCGCAACGACGGCGCCACCTTCACCGTCACCGCCGCCGGCGGCGCCGAGGACCTCGGCGGCGTCGACATCGACCATGCCATCGTCAACCACCTGGGCGCGATCCTCGCCGTCCGGCACCCGCAGGTCTGGGCGCAGATCAGCCAGCCGCAGGACGAACTGGCCCGCCGCAACCGCAAGACCTTCCTCGACGACGTCCGCGCCGCGAAGGAGATGCTGTCCCGCACGACGAGCGCGCCCATCGCCATCCCCGGCGTGAGCGCCTCGATGCATCTCACCCGCGACGAACTCGAGCACCTCGCCACGCCGCTGCTGCGCCGCGCCACCGGGCACCTCGCCGCCGCCCTGCGGCAGGCCGGCCTTTCCGCCAGCGGCCTCAGCGGCATCTTCCTGGTGGGCGGCACGAGCCGGGTGCCGCTGGTCAGCCGCCTCCTGCATGCCGAGACCGGCATCGCGCCGACCGTTCTGGAGCAGCCGGAACTGCCGGTGGCCGAGGGCGCGGTCGCGGGGTCGCTGCCGCGCGGCCCCGCCGGGTCCGCGTCCGGCGCCGCTGCGACGACCACGAACGCGACGCCGTCCGGCGGGCTGCCCGTCTCGGCGCCGCCGGGCGTACCGGTCTCCGGTATGCCCATCTCCGGCTCACCGATCGGATCGGTGTCGGCCGCGCCCGCGTCGCACACGCGGCCGCAACCGACCCACGGCCCGGCGCCGGTCAGTCTCGGCGCGACCCCGATGGGCGCGTTCACCAACACCGCGGCGCCGCCCGTCGTGCCGGGCCCGCGTGTCGCACCACCGATGGCGCCGGTGTGGGCGCCGCCGCCGTACGCGGTCGCGGTCCCGCCGCCCGGCCACCCGCCGCGCCGCTACCGCGCGTGGCCCTGGCTGCTGGCCGTGGTGCTGGTGATCGGGCTGCTCTGCACCGGCGGGTACTACGTGATCCGGCCGGACGGGCCCGGGGATCCGTTGGCGGGAAAGCGCACGATCACCATCGCCGATCTGGCCCCGACCGGGTACCGGCAGGCGATCGTCACCGACAAGAAGGCGTACGCGATCGGCCAGCGCACCGATGGTCGGGTCGAGATCGTCACCGTCGACCTGGCGACCGGTGCCGAGGTGCGGCACCAGTCGGAGCCGGCCGGTGGCTGGGCAAGCGCCCGCCTGGTCGGCAACTGGGTGGCGGTGTTCTCCACCCCGGCGGCGGACGGCTCGCGCCGGCTGGCGCTCTCGAACGGCGTCGACGACGAGTACGCGACGGTGACGCTCGGCAAGGACGAGGACCTCACGTTCCGGGGTGTCATGTCGGGGACCAACGACCTGGCGTACCTGCTCTACTCGAAGGCCACCGGCACGGTGTGGGCGGGGCAGGTCGGCGGCGGGACCGACGGCGTCCCGCACGGCAGCCAGGGCCGGCCGGCGGCGCTGCCGAGGGGCGCTCAACTGCTGACCGACCTGCGGCTCCAGCAGGACACGATGGTCTTCGTCGACGCGGCGGGCCAGCTCTACATCTACGACGGCGGCGACACGGTCGAGCAGCCCACCAGCACCAAGGTGCCGCCCGGCCTGCCGCCGACCCTGTACTTCTACCTCCCCGACGAGACCGCGCTGTACGCCGCCGAGAACAAGCTGGAGTACCAGGTGTTCCACGCGGGCGCGCCGATCTACCGGGGCCCGGCCGACCGGCAGCCGGTGTGGGTCGGCGCGTGTGGCAGCCGCCAGGACCGGGTCTGCGTTGTCGACCAGCGGGCGAACGACCCGGGCAGCCGGGAGATCGTGGCACTGTCCTCCGCCGGATACAGCCAGAGCCGCCGCGGCGCCACCCCGAACGCCGACGTGCCCGGCTGGGTGCTCGGCGCCACCGCGTCGCTGTACGACATCCTCATCGTGCCGACCAAGCAGGGCGAGACGATCGGCACGTCGGTGGTCACGCTCGGCGGCAAGTCGCGCGCCTTCGCCGGCGACATGTGGCTCCTCGACGGCAGCCACGGCGTCCTGGTGCCGACCCGCCCGGCCGGCGCCGACCCCAACTGGGGCGCGCTGCCGCAGCAGATCGAGCCGATGGGCGTCACGCTGGCCGACGGCAAGCAGAGCTCCCTCGGCACGATCAACGTGCGCCCCGGCAGTTGCTACGTCGGCGCCGGGCACATGGCCTGTGCCGGCGCCGACGACTACACCGTCTGGAACGTGTCGATCTAGATCTTTGCCACCCGTACCCGTAGCTGTTCGCCCTCGCCGACCTCGCCGACGAACCCGGTTCCGGCGTCCACCGGGCCGGTCTCGACGGCTTCGGCCAGCGTCTCGGCGGCGACGAACGCCGAGTGCGCGGCGAGCGCCGCGGCCACGTCGCCCTGCGCGTCCACGACCAGCGAGATCCGGTCGGACACCGCGAGGTCCGCGGCGCGCCGGGCCGATTGGACGACGCGGACGATGTCGCGCGCGAGCCCCTCGGCCGCGAGTTCCGGCGTCACCGCGGTGTCGAGGACGACGACGCCCTCGCCGCCGGGCAGCGGAACCGAATGCTCCGCGTCGGCGGCGACGAGCTTCAGCTCGTACTCGCCGTCGGCCAGCGCCACACCGGCCGCGACCGGACGACCGTCCACAAGGGACCAGTCGCCGGCCTTGACGGCCCGGATCACCTGCTGCACCTGGCCGCCGAGGCGGGGGCCGAGCACCCGCGGCACGAGCGTGAGCACCTGCTCGCAGTGCCCGGCCAGGTCGCCGGTGAGCTCCACGGACTTCACGTTGACCTCGTCGGCCACCAGGTCGACGAACGCACGCAGTTCCTCGGCGCGCGGCGTCGCCACGGTCAGCGCCGGCAGCGGCAGCCGCACCCGCAGACCCTTGGCCTTGCGCAGCGACAGCGCCGCCGAGCAGACGTCGCGGACCGCGTCCATGCTCGCGACGAGCGCGGCGTCGGCCGGCATGTCGGTGGATGACGGCCAGTCGGTCAGGTGCACCGACCGCTCGCCGGTCAGCCCGCGCCACACCTCTTCCGCGGTGAGCGGAGCCAGTGGCGCGACCACCCGGCACAGCGTCTCCAGCACCGTGTACAGCGTGTCGAACGCGTCCGCTCCCTTTTCGCTGCCGGACCAGAAGCGGTCCCGCGACCGGCGGACATACCAGTTCGTCAGCGCGTCCAGGTAGCTCCGCACGGAGGCGCAGGCGCCGGAGATGTCGTAGGCGTCCAACTGCGCCGTGACCGTGGTCACCAGGTCGGCCGTCTTCGCCAGCACGTACCGGTCGAGCAGGTGGCTCGAGTCCGTGCGCCGCTTCGCGGTGTACCCGTCGGCGTTGGCGTACAAGGAGAAGAAGTACCAGACGTTCCACAGTGGAAGGAGCACCTGGCGCACGGCGTCGCGCACCCCGCCCTCGGTGACCGGCATGTCGCCGCCGCGCAGCACCGGCGACGCGATGAGGAACCACCGCATCGCGTCGGAGCCGTAGGTGTTGAACACACCCGACACGTCCGGGTAGTTGCCGAAGCTCTTCGACATCTTCCGGCCGTCGTCGCCGAGCAGGATCCCGTGCGCCACACAGGTTTCGAAGGCCGGCCGGTCGAACAGCGCGGTCGCGAGCACGTGCATGGTGTAGAACCAGCCCCGCGTCTGCCCGATGTATTCGACGATGAAGTCACCGGGGAAGTGGTGCTCGAACCAGTCGCGGTTCTCGAACGGGTAGTGCACCTGGGCGAACGGCATCGACCCGGACTCGAACCAGCAGTCGAGCACCTCCGGCACCCG
>Ga0070663_100002319_pt1 | contig 10685 bp, 7 predicted proteins | sample KBSC63metaG_FD_65646 | JGI IMG/M metagenome (GOLD analysis project Ga0070663, IMG submission 65646) | Corn rhizosphere microbial communities from Kellogg Biological Station, Michigan, USA - KBS C6-3 metaG | ecosystem: Host-associated > Plants > Roots > Rhizosphere > Soil ...
GGCCTGATCGGCCCCAACGGCGCCGGCAAGACGACGCTGCTGCGCATCGTGCTGGGCGAGGACAGCGCCGACAGCGGCACCGTCAAGCTCGGCACCAAGCTGAACGTCGCCTATTTCGACCAGATGCGCACCCAGCTCAACGAAGAAGCGAGCCTGGCCGAGACGATCGCTCCCGGCAGCGACTGGGTCGAGGTCAACGGCCAGCGCAAGCACGTGATGAGCTACCTGGGCGACTTCCTGTTCGCGCCGGAGCGCGCCCGTTCGCCGGTGAAATCGCTGTCAGGCGGCGAGCGTAACCGCCTGCTGCTGGCACGCGTGTTTGCCCGGCCGGCCAACGTGCTGGTGCTCGACGAGCCCACCAACGACCTCGACATCGAAACGCTGGAACTGCTCGAGTCGTTGCTCGCCGACTGGCCCGGCACGCTGCTGCTCGTCAGCCACGACCGCGCGTTCATCGACAACGTCGTCACGAGCACGCTGGCCTTCGAGGGCAACGGGCGGATCGTGGAGTACGTCGGCGGGTACGAGGATTGGCTGCGTCAGCGCGGCACCCCGGAAGCCAACCTCCAGTCTCGCCTGGAGCCTCCAGGCGGGCCCAAGGGCTCGCCGCTACGCAAGACCGCGCCGTCCGGTCCTCGCAAGGCGAGCTACAAGGAGCAGCAGGAACTGCTGACGCTCCCCGGCCGCATCGAGGCGCTGGAGGCCGAGCAGCAACAGCTGCAGGACGCCATCGCGTCACCGGACTTCTACAAGGAAGGAGCCGGCGCCATCGCCGGTTCGCTGGCCCGGCTCGAGACGATCGAGCAGGAGCTCCTCGTCGCGCTCGCCCGCTGGGACGAGTTGGATTCACTCACAAAACGTTAAAATAGTCAGTTCATGATCTCTGTCAGCGGCGTGTCGATGCGGTATGGCAACAAGGTGCTCTTCGAGGACGTCAGCACCACGTTCTCGCCGGGGCGGCGCTACGGACTCACGGGGCCGAACGGATCCGGCAAGTCCACGTTCATGAAGCTCCTCACCGGAGCCCTGGACCCGCAGAAAGGCAGCGTGACGCGGCCGCCCAAGCTCGGCGTGCTGCGCCAGGACCAGTTCGAGTTCGACGCGTTCCGCGTGATCGACACCGTCATCATGGGCAACCAGCGCCTGTGGGGCGCGCTGCAGGAACGCGAGAAGCTGTACGAGCTCAGCGACATGACCGACGAGCAGGGCATGCGCCTCGGCGAGCTCGAGGGCATCGTCGGCGAAGAGGACGGCTACAGCGCCGAGAGCAGCGCGGCCGTCCTGCTGCAGGGGCTGGACATCCCCGACGAGGTGCACGAGCGCAAGATGGCGGAGCTGCAAGGCGGCCAGAAGGTCCGCGTGCTGCTGGCACAGGCGCTCTTCGGCTCGCCCACGGCGCTGCTGCTCGACGAGCCGACGAACCACCTGGACCTCGACTCGATCCACTGGCTCGAAGGGTTTCTCCAGCGCTACGAGGGCACCCTGATCGTCATCTCGCACGACCGCCACTTCCTCAACGCGGTGTGCACCCACACGGCCGACATCGACTACCAGACCATCATCACCTACACCGGCGGCTACGACGACATGGTGATGGCCAAGACGCAGATCCGGGCGCGGATCGAGTCGGAGAACGCGCAGCGCGAAAAGAAGATCGCGCAGCTGATGGACTTCATCCAGCGCTTCGGCGCCGGCACCCGGGCCGCGCAGACGACGTCGCGGCGCAAGGAAGTCGAGCGGCTGCAGACCAACGATCTCGCGCGCTCGAACATCCAGCGCCCCTACATCCGCTTCCAGCAGAACCGCCCGTCGGGCAAGGTGGTGCTCGAAGCCAAGAACCTGTGCAAGGCGTTCGGCGATTTGAGGGTCATCGACGATTTCACCACCATCGTCAACCGCGGCGAGAAGATTGCGCTCATCGGGCGCAACGGCGCCGGCAAGACGACGATGTTGAAAGCGCTGATGGCCGACAACCCCACGTTCCCGCCGTCCCCCGGCGATCTGGATTCGGGCTCGGTGCGCTGGGGGCACGAGGTGTCAATCGGCTACTTCCCGCAGGACCACACGGGAGCGATTGAAAAGGGGCTGACTGCGGTGGAGTGGCTGCACCGCTTCGACCCCGATGCGCACCGTCAGGACATCCACGGCTTGCTCGGGCAGATGCTCTTCACGGGCGAAGAGGGCCTCAAGCCGACGGCGGCGCTCTCGGGCGGCGAGACGGCGCGGCTGCTCTTCTGCCGCATCATGCTGCAGAAGCCGAATCTCCTCATCTTCGACGAGCCGACCAACCATCTCGACCTCGAGTCGATCAACGCGCTCAATATCGCCCTGCAGAAATACGAAGGCACGGTGCTGATGGTCACGCACGACCAGGATCTGCTCGAAGAGGTCGGCACCCGGATCTGGCACTTCGACCACGGTCGCATCACCGACTTCAAGGGGACGTACGAGGAGTTCGAGGCGTCGGTGCGAGAGTAGAAGCGACGTGCACGCGACCCCTTACAGCGTGCCGGCTGGGAGGTGAGTCACAATGGCGTATGAGAGCCTGGCGTCCGGCTCGTCTGCTGCTGACGGTCTGCGTCCTCGTGTTCGCGAGTGCTCTGCGGCTCGGCGCCGCCACGCTGGATGACGCCCAGCGCCTGTTCTACACGGCGCTCTTCGCTGAATCCGCCGCCGCGGCCGGCGAGCTGACCCGGGCCGACCCCGGCGACCTGGCCGCCTGGGAGGTCCGCACCTCCGCCCTGCACTTTCAGCTCCGGCGCCTCGTCGGCGACGGGAAGGACAAGAAGGCCGCGTTCACGAAGTGCGCGGAGTGTCCGGCCCTGTTGGCGACCTTCCTCGAGGACGTCAATCGCGGGCGAACCGCCGCCCGCAGCCGCATCGAGAAGAATCCGATGGACGAGGAGGCGCAGTTCTTCCTCGGCAAGATGGACCTGAGTTATCTGTGGCTGCAGCTCGCCACGCTCGATCGCAAGACCGGCTGGCACGAGTACTGGGAGGCGAAGCGCATTCTCGAAGACATCCTCGAGAAGAACCCGATGCACGTCCGCGCCCGCGTCGCACGCGCCTGGATGGACTACATCGTCGGCACGCGCGTGCCATGGGGCACGCGCTGGATGATGGGCGGCGGCAGCCGCAACCGCGCCCTGAAGATGGTGCAGGAGGCCGCGCAGGCGCCGGCGGACTATTTCACGGAGGTCGAGGCCCGCTTCGCGCTGCAGGAGATGCTCACGCGCGAAGGCAAGCCGGCCGAGGCCGTCGAGGTCGCCAAGGATCTGCTCGGACGGTTTCCTGACAACAAGGACTTGAAGAAGTTCGTCGAGTCCGGCGGGAAGCCCACCTGACGCCACCATACGGTTCGAAATGCCCGGTAGGCGTCACGTGTCCGATGCCGACACGGTCACACCGGCGAGCGCCAGATCCAGCGGCCGATGGCCATCCACAGCGTGGTCGCCGCGCCGAAGCCGACGAACGCCGCCACCAGGCCCAGCCCGCCCGGCAGCACGAGGATGCGAAACACCAGCCCCTCATGGTTCGTCGCGAACAACCACGTCGCAACCATCAGGCTCGCCAGCAGACCGGCCGCCGCGACCAGGCCGGCCGTCGCGGCGTAGGAACGCGGGTGCCACGCCAGGCCGAGCAGCGCGATGCACAGGCCAACGAACGGCTGCCACATCCACCGCACGTGCCCGAGCATGCCGCTCCAGAGATTGAGCGTGTCAATCGCACTGAGCGACTCATAGGCGCGCGTGGTCACAAGAAACGATTCCGTCCAGAGCGCCACGGCCGCGCATGTCACGACGCTCCCCGTCCAGACGATCCAGCGCCGCGGGAAGCGCCGGCCGCGGCGCTCGCGGATTCGCCGCAGCGTCCAGACGACCCACATCTGTATCGCGGCGGCGCCGGCAAACACGAGGCCGCACTGACTCTGGATTTCGGTCATGTCCTGCGCAGCCGCGTCACCAGATCCGCCATGTCACGCGGAAGCGGCGCCTCGAACTCGATCCGGCGGTTGTCGGACGGGTGCCGGAAGACGAGCTGAAACGCGTGCAGCGCCTGGCGCGGGAAGTCCACGGGCCGCAGCGAATCGGGGCCGTACACGTAGCGCGTCTCGCCCACCAGTGTGTGACCGCGCAGGCGCGCCTGAATGCGAATCTGGTTGCGCTTGCCGGTCTCGAGCCGCACCTCGACCATCGACGTCGCCGCGAACCGTTCGACCACCCGGTAGTGAGAGACCGCGTCCACACCGGCCGGGTCGTTGGGATGGGTCTCCTTCTGAATCAGCGCCTTCGTATCCCACACCAGCCGGTCGTGCCACGTGCCCTGGCCGGGAGACGGATGGCCGTAGACGACGGCCCGGTAGACGCGCTCCGGCTCACGCCGGCGGAATTGATCCTTCAGCGTCGCCTGCGCCTTCGCCGTCTTGGCGAACACCACGAGGCCCGAGGTGTCGAGGTCGATGCGGTGCACGACGAACGGCTTCCGCTTGCCGCTCGACCGGAAGTAGTCCTCGAGCAGCGTGACGATCGACGGCGCCTGACTGCGGCGCTCGAGCGGCACGGACAGGATGCCAGCCGGCTTGTTGAGCACGATGAGCGCGTCATCCTCGAATAGGATGTCGAGCGCGCCGCTCTTGTAGGGACCCGGACGGCGTGACGCGCTGCCGGGACGGTCCATCCACACGCGCACCGCGTCGTCGGCGACGAGCCGCGTCGAGGCGTCGGCGAGCGTGCACTCGACTTCGTTGAGAAAGACCTTGCCGCGCTCGAGCGCGGCCGCCACTTTGGCGCGCGAGCCGAGACGACCCGGAGCCGCGAGGAACTTGTCGAGTCGAGTCCCGGCGTCCGCCGCAGCGACAGTCCAGGCGGGCAGGCCTGAAGACCTGCCCCTACGGTTGTCGTAGGGGCACATCTCTAGATGTGCCCGACCATCAATCCACTCCGAACGCGAGCAGCACGTTGCCCGGCCGCGCGGCAATGCCGCCGTAGCCGGAGTTCACGAAGATCATCCCGCCGCCGACGATGAGCGGCGAGCCGTCGATGCTCGCGCCGGTCCCGGGTACGCCGTTGACGGTGTCGAAGGTCCGGTTCGTGTCGAACTGCCAGAGGATTTCGCCACCGTCGGCCGCGTAGGCGCGCAGGCCGCCGTCGATCGATCCGGCAATCACGGCGCCGGGGATCGCGGTGGCCGCGCCGGCCTGCGACGCGTTGCAGCGTGGCTGCCCCGCACACAGTACCGGCGGCGCCTCGACGTTCCACGCCTGCTGCCCGTTGCCCGCTCGCACGGCGCGCACGCCGCCCGGCTTCTCCGAACGGTAGCTGCCGTTGCCGAAGTACGCCTGCCGTCCATCGACCGTCCCGCCCCACTGCCCGCCGAGCGCGCTGCCCTCACCGAAGCGGTACTGCCACACCATGGCGCCGGTGTCGGGATTGACCGCGTGCGCCACGCCCGACTTCTGCGGGATGATGATCAGCTGGCGCCCGTCGATGGTCGCAAGCATCGGCGCGGCCGAGAAGTCGTGGTCGGGGCCGGACACTTCAGGACATCCGCTGCCGCTGCTCTTCTCGGGGCAGCCGCCCAGCCAGCTGTCGCCCTTGGTGCCCTGATAGAACCACTTCACCTTGCCCGTCTGCATGTCGACCGCGACGACCGAATCGGTCATCGGCTGGACCGGGTCGGCGTAGCCGTTGCCGGTGGCGAAGTAGACGGAGCGCCGCGCCAGGTCCACGGTGGGCGACGACCAGATGCCGCCGCCGGCGGGGCCGAACGCGTCGGTGCCGTTGCGCGCGTTCTTGCCGCGCGGCTTCGGCTCGTCCACGGTGTAGGTCTTCCAGAGCACCGCGCCCGTGTTGACGTCGAGCGCCGTGAGGTTGCCGCGGAACGTGCAGCACGTGTTGTCGCCCCGCCCTGCCGTGGTTTCCTCCCCGAGCCCCTGAATCGGCACGAACGCCTTGCCGTCGGCCACCGCGATGGCCCCGGTAATGGCCGCGTTCGGATGCTCGTCCGCCTTGCGCTTCCACACCAGCTGCCCCGTGATCGAATCCACCGCGTAGACGTTGGCCTTCTGATCGCCGAAGAACACGGCGTAGCGCGTGGCGTTGCCGCTGCGGTACGGCCACACGCTGAGCGCGCTGCGGATGCCGAACTCGGCGCGATAGGTCCAGTAGGTGCAGCCCGTCTTCGGGTCGAGGGCGTGCAGCTCGCCGTTGTCGCTGCCGGCGAACAGCTTGCCGCCGGCCAGCGCCGGCTGGACGCGCGCCGACGTCGCGCCGTCGTAAGCGAACGCCCACTTCAACTTGAGCTTGGGCAGGTCCTGCGCGGTCAGCCCGCCCTGCGCGGCGTATCGAGTATTGGTGGTGTCGCCGCCCCACGCCATCCAGCGCGGCCCGCGCATCGGGTCTACGGTGGGCGTCGCCGCGGTGCACTTCACGGCGCGGCTGGTCGAGGCCGCAAACGTCTTGCCGGTCAGGAACTGCGCCACGGCGACGCGGTCTGCCGTGGTGAGGGTCGCGCCCTGGGCCGCCATCTTGCCGTTCGTCAGCGCGTTCACGATCGCCTCGGGTGTGTAGGCACGCAGCGCGTCGGGCGGTGGTACGGCGGTCTGTCCCGCCTGATGGCACGTCGCGCACGCGCGCGCAAACACCGCGTCGCCCGCGGGCGGCTGTGGCTGCTGGGCGCTCGCCATGCCGGGCACGGCGAGCAGCAGGGCGAGCGTCACACTCTTGAAGCCCATTGGTCCTCCAGAACGGAGGAAATGTTACTTGAAGGCTCTCGGTCTAGGGCGTGGTGTCGAGGTGTATGGCGGCGCCCGACACTACGATGCCGCCGGTGGCCGGAACATGGACGTTCACGCGACTGGGACGCCCCATTGCCTGTCCTTGGAGGATGGTGAATGAATGGGGAGGGTGGATCAGTCCGGCATCGCGAAGGTAGCCGCCCAGCGCCGCGGCAGAGGCGCCAGTTGCCGGATCCTCGACCACGCCGCCGACGGGAAACGGGTTGCGCGCGTGAAACAGCGTGGGCCCGGCGCGGCGAACGAGTTGCAGCGTCGTGAGGCCGTCGTCCAGCATCAGCGTCTTCAGCGCGGCAAAGTCGTAGCTCAGAGTGGCGAGGCGCGACTCGCTGGCCGCGGCCAGCACCAGATGCCAGGCGCCCGCAAAGGCACGAGCCGGGGGGATCGAGGAATCGAGCTCGGGCCGCGTCCAACCCAACGTCGAAAGCACTCGGTCGAGAAGCGCGTCAGAGGCGAGTTCGTACCGAGGCACGACCGACGTGAGAGAGGCCTCGCGGTGCCCGTCGCGCGAGACCACGTCAACCGGAACCAGGCCGGCCGCGGTGTCGAGGTCATACGTGCCGTCGCCGTCACGCTCGCCCAGCACCACTCCCGTGGCGATGGTGGCGTGGCCACAGAAGGCCACCTCCGCCTCTGGACTGTAGTAGCGAATCGTTCTTCGGGAGCCTGTGGTGGGGACGACGAACGCGGTTTCGGAGAACCCGACCGCCTTGGCGATGCTCTGCATCGTGGGCGAGTCGGGCAGCTGCTCGCCCACCCACACCCCGGCCGGGTTGCCGCCACGAGGATCGGTCGTGAAGGCAGCCAGACGATAGAGGGTGCCGGACGCGGCCACCCTCAGGCCAACGGAGCGGGCAGCTTGGACGCACCCATCAAGTGTTCGTCGATGGCGCGCGCGGCGCTGCGCCCTTCGGCAATCGCCCAGACGATGAGCGACTGGCCGCGCTGCATGTCGCCGGCGGTGAAGACGCCCGCGACGTTGGTCATCCACTTGCCGTCGCGCGCCACGTTGCCGCGCCCCGTCATGTCCACGCCGAGGTCGGTCAGGAGCGCGTTCTTCTCGGGCCCCACGAACCCCATCGCGAGCAGTACCAGGTCCGCCGGGATCTCGAATTCACTGCCGGCCACGGGCTCGAACACGGTGCGCCCGTCCTGCTGCACTGCCTCCACCTTCACCGCGTGCAGCGCCTTCACTCGCCCCTCGGGCGTGCCGGAGAACCGCTGCGTGGACACGGAATAGAGGCGCTCGCCGCCCTCTTCGTGCGCCGACGACACGCGGAAGATGACGGGCCATTCCGGCCACGGGTTGGCGGCGGTGCGCTCCCTGGGCGGCATCGGCAGCAGTTCGAGCTGGTGCACCGACTTCGCCTTCTGCCGGTGCGCCGTGCCCAGGCAGTCGGCGCCGGTATCGCCGCCACCGATGATGATCACGTGCTTTCCCGCCGCCGAGATGAACTCGGTATCGGGGATGGCATCGCCTTCGTTGCGGCGGTTCTGGAGCGTCAGATACTCCATGGCAAAGTGAATGCCGGCGAGCTCACGTCCGGGCACCGGCAGATCGCGCGGCTTCTCGGCGCCGCCCGCCAGCAGCACCGCGTCGTAGTCGCGGCGCAGACGATCGACCTTGAGGTCGACACCGACGTTCACGCCGGGGCGGAACACGACGCCCTCCGCTTCCATCACCTTCAGGCGGCGATCGAGGAAGCGCTTCTCCATCTTGAACTCGGGAATCCCGTATCGAAGCAACCCGCCGATGCGATCTGCCTTTTCGAAGACGGTCACGGAGTGGCCGGCGCGGTTCAACTGATCGGCGGCCGCGAGGCCGGCGGGGCCGGAACCGACGATGGCCACCTTCTTCCACGTGCGGTGCTCGGGCGCCTGCGGCACCACCCAGCCTTCGTCCCACGCACGGTCGATGATCGTGGCTTCAATCGACTTGATGGTGACCGGGTCCTCGTTGATCCCGAGCACGCACGACCCCTCGCACGGCGCCGGGCACAGCTTGCCGGTGAACTCGGGGAAGTTGTTGGTGCTGTGCAGGCGATCGATCGCGGCGCGCCAGCGGTCCTTGTAGACCAGGTCGTTCCAGTCCGGAATCAGGTTGCCCAGCGGGCAGCCCTGATGGCAGAACGGAATGCCGCAGTCCATGCAGCGCGCACCCTGCGCCGCCATGTCGGGATCGGCGTAGCGGAGATACACCTCGTGCCAATCCTGGACGCGCTCGGCCACCGGGCGCGACGGGTGCTTCTTCCGCTTGATCTCGATGAATCCGGTCGGCTTACCCATGCGCCGGCCCTGCTGCAGCCCCTGCGGCCTGGGCCACAACGGGATCCGACACGTGGGCGGCCTCCGCCGCCTGCTTCTTCGCCTGTTCGGCCAGCGCGCGCTTGTACTCGCGCGGCATCACCTTCACCAGCTTGCGCTGCAGCGACGCCCAGTCCCCGAGCAGGCTCTGCGCGTAGGCGCTGCCGGTTGCGGCCGCATGCCGCATGATCAGCGTCTGCACGGCATCGATCTCCTTGGCATCCACGAGCGGCTCGAGATCGACCATCTCCAGGTTGCAGCGCTTCGCGAAGGTGCCCCCGGCATCGAGCACGTAGGCGACCCCGCCGCTCATGCCGGCGGCAAAATTGCGCCCGGTCCGTCCGAGCACCACCACGCGGCCGCCGGTCATGTACTCGCAGCCGTGGTCGCCCACGCCCTCGACCACGACGTCCGCACCGCTGTTGCGGACGCAGAAGCGCTCGCCGGCCACGCCGCGCACGAACGCCTCGCCGCCCGTCGCGCCATACAGACCCACGTTGCCGATGATGATGTTCTCCTCGGACTTGAACGTGGACTCCGCCGGCGGATAGACCACGAGCCGGCCGCCCGACAGCCCCTTGCCGAAGCCGTCGTTGGCATCGCCCACGAGCACCATCGTCATGCCGCGCGGCACGAACGCGCCGAAACTCTGGCCGGCCGAACCGGTGAACGTCAGCCGGATGGTGTCGTCCGCCAGCCCCGCCCCGCCGTAGCGGCGCGTCACTTCGGCGCCGAGCATCGTGCCGACGGTGCGATCCGAGTTCTGGATCGGCGTCGTGAACTCCACCGGCGTCCGCGACTCGAGCGCCTTGCGCGCCTTCACGATCAGCGAGTTGTCGAGCGCCACGCCGAGCCCGTGGTCCTGTGCCGTGACGCACCGCCGCGCCACCGACGGCGGCAGATCCGGCTGGTGCAGCAGCGGACGCAGGTCGAGCCCCTTTGCCTTCCAGTGGCCCACGGCGGGCTCGACGTCCAGGCAGTCGGCGCGGCCGATCATCTCGTCGAGCGTGCGGAAGCCGAGATACGCCATGTACTCGCGCACTTCTTCGGCCACGAAACGGAAGAAGTTCTCCACGAATTCCGGCTTGCCGGTGAACTTCCGGCGCAGCTCCGGATCCTGGGTCGCGATGCCCACCGGGCAGGTGTTCAGGTGGCAGACGCGCATCATGATGCAGCCCATCACGACGAGCGGCGCCGTGGCGAAGCCGAATTCCTCGGCGCCAAGCAGCGCGCCGATCACCACGTCGCGGCCGGTCTTCATCTGACCGTCCACCTGCACCACGATGCGGTCGCGCAGCTTGTTCAGCACCAGTACCTGCTGCGTCTCGGCCAGCCCGAGTTCCCACGGCAGACCGGCGTGCTTGAGACTGGTGAGCGGCGAGGCGCCGGTGCCGCCGTCATGGCCGGAAATCAGCACCACATCGGAGTGCGCCTTGGCCACACCGGTCGCCACCGTGCCCACACCGCCCTCGGCCACCAGCTTCACCGAGATGCGGGCGTACTTGTTCGAGTTCTTCAGATCGAAGATCAGCTGCGCCAGGTCTTCGATCGAGTAGATGTCGTGGTGCGGCGGCGGCGAGATCAGCCC
>Ga0070663_100002320_pt1 | contig 10684 bp, 5 predicted proteins | sample KBSC63metaG_FD_65646 | JGI IMG/M metagenome (GOLD analysis project Ga0070663, IMG submission 65646) | Corn rhizosphere microbial communities from Kellogg Biological Station, Michigan, USA - KBS C6-3 metaG | ecosystem: Host-associated > Plants > Roots > Rhizosphere > Soil ...
CGCCTAGTGTCGCGTCAAGCCACAAGTGTCGGCTGCTCGCTTGCTCTCGAAGCGCATTGCGGCGTTGCGCCTCCTCGCCATAGCACGGCTATGACTCGTCGGCGCGCCTTGCACTGCACTCCGACAGCGGCGCGATCAACCGACACTTGTGGCTTGACGCGACACTAGATCGGCCACCTTCTGGCGCGCCGCTCGGGAACGCTCGAAAAACTCTCAGCCTCTGACCCCAAAGAGCCCATGACTTGGAAGCGTTTCGACGTGGCGACGCCACAGGGTTAGCCGAGGCCGTGCTCAAGACACGGCCGGCCGCTGGCGTCGATGGCCTATTCCGTCGCTTTCGAGACCTCGCCGCGGAGCTTGGACAGCCATCGCACAGGCATCGCGCGTTCCCCCAGTTGGCGGCATTCCACGTGAATGCGGCGCGCCGGAGCTTCGGCGATGAATTGATCGATCAACTCCCGCACGTCGAGATCGATGAAATCTGCGCGGCTGGCATCGATGATCAAAGTCGCGTTGTCGGGGATCTGCTTCAGGTGGCGCTTCAGCGACACCTTGCCGAGAAACGACACGTCTTTGCGGAACGACAGCAGGAAGTGGTCGTCATGGTGGGCGATCGTGATGGGCCGCTGCAGGTTGGCATAAGTGGCAAGCACGATGCTGCATGCGATTCCCAGCAGAATGCCGATTAGCAGATCGCTCAGCAAAACCCCGATAACGGTCACGATGAAGGGGGCGAATCGTTCGAAGCCCTGATTCGCAACGTCGGCGAAAAGTGACGGCTTCGCAAGCTTCAGGCCGGTGAAGATCAGGATCGCGGCAAGGCAGGCGAGCGGGATCAGGTTGATCACTGCCGTCAGCGCGAAGACGCTCACGAGCAGCAGCGCTCCGTGCACGACTGCCGACAAGCGGCTCTGCGCACCCGCATGGACGTTCGCCGAACTGCGCACGATGACCGACGTGAGCGGCAGCGCGCCGATCGCGCCCGCCACCATGTTGCCGATGCCCTGGGCCTTGAGTTCACGGTCTGCAGAGACAGTGCGCTTCTTCGGATCGAGTTGTTCGACAGCCTCGAGACTCAACAGTGTCTCGAGACTCGCCACGACAGCCAAGGTCATCGCAAGCCGCCAGACATCAGGATTCAGGAATTGCGAGAAGCTAGGCCACTCGAGCGCTTCAGTCAATGCATCCATTGAAGCCAGCGACGGCAAGGACACGCGATGTTCCGCGGGCGGTGCGAAGCCGGGCAAGACAGCGTCGAGTACCAGGGTGACAGCGATGCCGAGCAACACAACGGCAAGCGGCGCGGGCACCGCGCGGACAGCGGCGAAGCGGCGCATCGTCGTCGTTTCCCAGCTGAACAGGATCGCGATAGAAAGCAAGGCGACCACACAGGCGGAAACCGACATGGGGCCGAACGGAGTGTCCAGAGTGCCTGCTGCCTGGGTGGCGGCATTGCCGACCGCATTGGTGAAACCGGCGGCGAGCGGCACCTGCTTGATGATCAGCATCAAGCCGATTGCCGCGAGCATGCCCTTGATCACCGAAGATGGCACGTAGGCTGCAAAGCGTCCGGCCTTCAGCAGGCCAAAGCCGAACTGTATTGCACCGGCCAACAGGACCGCCATCAGGAAGGTCGAATAACCCCCGAGCTTGGCGATACCTTCCACGACGATCACCACCAGCCCGGCCGCGGGTCCGCTCACGCTCAAGTGCGAACCGCTCAGCAAGGCAACGACCAAGCCACCGATGATGCCCGACAGCAACCCCGCAAACGGTTCGACACCGGACGCGTTGGCGATTCCGAGGCACAGCGGCATCGCCACAAGAAAGACGACGGTCCCCGCGAAGAGATCGCGAGGGAAAGTAGAAAAGGCTTTAAACAGTTTCATTAGAGTTTTTCAGGGCGCAAGTGGACTGACGCAATGCCTGCGAGGGGCACAACTCGGTGAGAAGGGTCGGCGGTGCCCGTCGACGTACGGCGGGACGCCACTGGCGGCTGGAATGCCAGTAGCAGAGTGACTGCACTAGACGCTGGCGGCTTCGGGGCAGCACTGGCTTTCGGCGCAAATTCCGACATGGCCGGTCGACGCTGCCGCTTCTCCTGCTTCGCGCGGATCGCCCGATGACAGCACCTTGATGCGCCCGTTTCGCAAGCCGAATATCCATCCGTGCACGCGCGGCACCCGCTCGGCATCGCGCACGAGCGGCACGCGTCGCAACTCGCGTACCTGCTCGAGGACGCTCAGTTCCGCCAAGCGATTGATTCGCTCTTCTCCGGCAGGCAAGGCGTTGAGTTCATCACAATGTGCATGCGCCAGAGAGCGCAGCGGTGCAATGCGACGGTCGACATGTGGAAGCCCAGCGCACGTCGGAGACAAGGACGCCTGCACACCGCCACAGCCGTAGTGGCCGCAGACGATCACATCCTCGACCTTCAGCACGCGTACCGCGTACTCCAGGACGCTCATCATGTTGTCGTCTTCGGCGCAGAACAGATTGGCGATATTGCGATGAACGAACAGGTTGCCGGGATTGGAGTTCGTAATTGTTTCGGCCGGGACGCGGCTATCCGAGCAACCGATCCACAGGACCGTCGGGCTCTGTCCCTGTGCGAGTCTGGCAAAGAAAGTCGGGTCGCTCTCGGCAGTCTCAGCCGCCCAGGCGACGTTTTCCAAAAGCATGCGCTTAGGTTTATTCATGTTTGTTTTGAAAGCGCTACCGGACGGCAGCGGTACAAGGTGATGGAGCTCTGGAAGCGAGTTACTACGGTGCGCTTCCAGGCAATTGCTGCGATGCAATATAGCCTTGGTTTGTGCGTTCGACAAGCAAACAGTCTTGTGCAACGAAGGGTAAACGGACTATTTGGTGCTGCCGCAAGATTGGGAACCACAGCGTTCATTGTCTAGAAATTGGGCACGCCGTCAGGTCTCACTTCTTCGTCTGTCGCTTCTCCCCAAAATCGATAATTGTTCCTGCCCGCCTGTTTTGCAAAGTACATGGCCTTGTCAGCATTTTTGATGAGCGTATCGACGTCAGCTCCCGCTTGCGGGTACAGAGCGACCCCCAAGCTGGCTGAAACGATGCACTCGTGGCGCTCCACCTGAAATGGAGTTGACGCGGCGAGCAACACCCGCTCTGCAATGGCACGAACGGCGGATGGGCCGTCGAAATCGTTGAGCACGACGATGAATTCGTCACCGCCCAACCGTGCGGCAGTGTCTGACTTGCGCAGGCACTTGCCAAGCCGCTGAGCAAAAGCGGCCAACAGGAAATCCCCTGCCTCATGCCCCAAAGTGTCATTGACGTTCTTGAATCCGTCGAGATCGATGAAGAGAACCGCCAGCGGTGTTCCCAGGCGTTGTGTCTTGGCAAGCGCATGGCGAAGAAGTTGCATCAGGAGGTTCCGGTTCGGAAGCTGGGTCTGCGCATCGAAATGAGCGAGTTGGCGGATTTGTTCTTCCGATGCTTTGCGTTCGGTGATGTCCATTACCGTGCCGCGCAGCAGCGTCATCAGCCCCTTGTCGTCGACGGTCGGCTGCCCAATCACGTGTACCCAGCGTATGACCCCCGAGGGCAGCACGATGCGGAATTCGGAGTCGAACTCCTTGCCGTCGCGCGCTGATCTTTCGACCACATGGATGTACCGCTTTCTGTCTTCTGCGTGAACGATCGAACGCAATGCAGCGCCAACCAAGGGTTCGTCGTTGGGATCGACTCCGAATATGCGATAGGCCTCTGCTGACCACACGGCGGCGCGAGTCACAGGGTTGTACGTCCAGCTTCCAATACCCGCAAGGCGCTGCGCTTGCGCCAACGTTTGCTCGCGGTCCCGCACGGTACGCAATGCAGTCTTCAATTGTTCCCGCAGGGCGCTGATGTAGCCACCCATCAGAGCAAACCAGGGCATCGTCACGCCGAGAATGAGCAGCTGCAGAAGTTCGAGTTGCAAATCAAGCGCCTCGCGCTTGAACAGCCACGACAGGCCGATCACGCCTGCATAACCGCTCACGATGCAGGCCGTGTAGACGAGCAGCGCACGGGTTCTCAGGCGTAATACGCCGAACATGAACACCATCATGAGAAGCAGAAGGAAGACCGCGCGCCCCCGGTCAGCCGCGTACATGGCTCCCAGCAAGGTGAGGGAAGATGCTGCCATCTGCGGCAGAGTCAGGCTGGCGTCCGCCCACTTGCGATTCGACCCGGTGCGAAATAGCCCATAGAACGCGAGTATCCAAAAGACTATGAGCACAGAGATGAGGACGAACGGACCTCTTTTCAGCATCCCGAGCAGGTGCCAGGCCAAGAGCACGCCGATGACGAGAATGCTGGTCCCCGCTGCCATGAAAAAGCGACGCATCCTGACCGCTTGCTTGGGATCGTCGCGCGGGATCAGGATGAGACTCGACATAGGCAGGGCCATGGGGAGGGGAGTCGGATGTCGCCACGAGTGCGGTAGATTGACCTGTCAGTCCTTACAGGTTGTGTGCACGCAGGGCACCACCCTATAACCCCCTGAATGCCATGAGCATAGGCAGCATTGGACCTTTCGCGCAACGTGCTCGTGTTCCGGCGACGCCCAGTTCCGTTTCGCCTTCACCGCTGCGCTGCTGACGCCAAATGAGCGAGGATTGTGATGGCAGAAATGTTGAGCCCCGTGGAGTGGGAGGCAGCTCAGGTCGAGGCGCCAGTGGGCGCCCCCGGCGAGATCGGACGCGAGGACGCCGTTTGGCCGAACCCGCCCTATGCAAGTTTCCCTTTCGCGACAGCGCAGACCGAGCCTCTCGCCTGTGAGATCGTCGACCTGAACAACAGGCGCCAATCCGCCCGCATGACCTTTTTCGTGCCGGAAGAAGGGGTGGCACTTGTTCAGTTTCCCCCGGCGCGAACCACGCTGCCACTGCGTTTCGACCAATTCCGCACACTGACACTCGTCACCCCGCTGGCACCGTTGGAGTTGCCGGCCGGCGACCCGCATGCCGGCATGCTGGGGCAGCGCGTGCACATGAGCTTCCGGGTCGTGCTGAACGACGGGAGCGAACTGAATGGCGAGACTGTGGGTTACGTAGAGAGCGAGTTCGGCCTGTTTTTGTTCCCGCCAGTTGGCGACGGCGGCAGCGTGCGGCGGCAGTTCGTGCCTCGCAGCGCGTTCAAACAATTCGAGGTCGGCCCGCGGATTGGCGAGGTGCTTGTCGAGCAGCGGCACGTCACTTCGCATGATGTCAACGAGGCCATCGTCGTACAGCGCAAACTGCGCGAGCAAAGGCTGGGCGACATTCTGCTGGTGCGCCGCGTGGTCTCGCCGGAACAATTGGTTGAAGCGATCGAACGCCAGGCCAAGATGCCGATGGTGCGAATCGGCGAGGCGCTGACTTCGCTGGGCATGATCAGCGACAGCCAGTTGAGCGACGCGCTTGCGCAGCAGAAGGTCGATCGCAGCATGCCGCTGGGTGAAGTGCTGGTGCGCATGGGTGTGGTGACGCAAGCGGATCTGCAGGCCGCACTCGCACGCAGGATGGGGTACCCCCTGGTCGACCTGGATGTGTTTCCGGTCGAGCCCGAGGCGCTGCGCAAGCTCAGCTTCAGCATTGCCCAGCGCCTGCAAGTGATGCCTTTGCTGATACGCGCCGGGCGCCTGGTGGTGGCGCTGGACGATCCCGCGAGGCGCCACAGTGCCGTCGACGAAGTCGAGTTCAGTGCGCAGATGAAGGTCGTGCCGGTTCTGGCGCAATGCCGCGACATGGACAGCGTGCTGTTCGCCGCCTACGACAAGATCGGCGCTGCATCGAGCAACCGCGCCGCGTCGAAGGAGTCGCAGCAGTCGATCGACTTGAACCTGACGGGCACTGACAAGCTCGTCGAGACACTGGAGAAGGAAGGGCAGCGCTTTGACGACGATGCAGTGATCGAGCAGTCCGATAACTCGCTCGTTCGTCTGATCAACAGGATGATTCTCGAGGCGCACAACGAAGGCGTGTCCGACATCCACGTCGAAAGTTACCCGGGACGGGAAAAGATCCGCATCCGTTTTCGCAAGGACGGGGTGCTGCGCACTTATCTGGAACTGCCGCCGAACTACCGCAGCGCAATCATCGCGCGCATCAAGATCATGTGCGACCTCGACATCAGCGAGAAGCGCAAGCCGCAGGACGGCAAGATCAACTTCGCGAAGTTCTCGCCACAGCATCGCATTGAACTTCGAGTCGCAACCATTCCGACCAACAACGGCCTCGAGGACGTGGTGATGCGCATCCTGGCCTCGGCCAAGCCGATTCCGCTGGATCGGCTCGGCCTGTCGGAGCACAACCTTGTCAAGCTCAAGCATGCGATCGAGCGGCCCTATGGCATGGTGCTGTGCGTGGGGCCGACCGGCTCGGGCAAGACGACGACGCTGCATTCCGCCCTCGGTTACGTCAACGTGGCGGAGCGAAAGATCTGGACTGCAGAAGATCCGATCGAGATCACGCAGCCCGGCTTGCGCCAAGTGCAGGTCAATCCCCGCATCGACTGGACTTTCGCCAAGGCGCTGCGCGCTTTCCTGCGGGCTGACCCGGACGTCATCATGGTTGGCGAAATCCGCGATCAGGAGACTGCCCAGATGGCGATCGAAGCCTCGCTCACCGGCCATCTGGTGCTGTCGACGCTGCACACCAACAGCGCACCCGAAACAGTGACACGTCTGCTTGACATGGGCATGGACCCGTTCAACTTTGCCGACTCCCTGCTGGTCGTGCTCGCGCAGCGCCTGGTGCGTAGTCTGTGCTCGCACTGTTGCACCAGCCGGCCGGCGAATGAAGAAGAGGTAGACGAACTGCTTACCGATTACATGCATGCCTTCGGCGCCGACGACGCGTCGATTGGTCGCGAGGTGGTGCGCCGAGACTGGATGAAACGTCACGGCCGCGATGGCCGCTTGCCGATGTACGAGAGTGTTGGCTGCTCGCACTGCGACAAGACCGGCTTCAAAGGGCGTGTCGGGTTGCACGAGTTGATGGTCATTTCTCGCGAGCTTCGACATCTGGTGCAAACCGGCGCGCGGGCGGAGGCGCTGCAGGAGACGGCGCTGCGCGAGGGCATGCGTACGTTGCGCCAGGACGGCATCGAGAAAGTGCTCGCAGGGCAGACGACCATCGAAGAAGTGCGCGCGACCAGCAACGTGTGACGCAGGGCGGCGGTCGGCAGCCTCCGCCCCGGGCCACCTTCGGCCGCATGGGGCTTTGAGACAATCGCATCTCGGTCCAATCAGCCTCTCAGTTCGTCTTGCCATGGCCGACTTCTCCGACGTGCATAGCGCCGTGCGCACCCTCGAGCGCCTGCGATTGGCGCCATTGCGCACTCTGTCGGGTTGGGATCTTGCGCATGTGCTGCTCCATGTGGCGCAAAGCGTCGATTGTTCAATCGATGGTTTTCCACAGGTCAAGCCTGCATGGTTTCGCGCCACGATGGGCAGTGCGGCGTTCGCATTGTTTTCTGTGCGCGGCATGCTTGGCTACGGAGAGCATTTCCAACGACAAGCAGGGGTCGTTTGGCGTGATGAGCGGGCATGATCGAAAAACTCTCAGCCTCTGAGAGTCTCTGAACCACACAAGGAGCCGCATGTTCGACGATCCTTTGCTCCTCGCACCTCCGCGAACTGTGCGGGTCACATTGGACGACGGCAGTTTCGTGCTGCGCTCGCCCGAGCCGTTGAAGCCGTATTCGCGCTGCGTGGGGGAGTGGCTGGAACGCTGGGCAGCCGAAACGCCGGATGTGCGGGCCGTCGCAGAACGTGACCCCGACGGTGGCTGGCGCGAGCTGACCTGGCGCCAGGTGCTCGTCCAAGTCGGCCGCATCGCTCAAGGCTTGCTTGACCTGGACCTTGCGCCACAGGCGCCCATCGTGGTGCTCTCGGACAACAGCATCGACCACTTGCTGCTCATGCTGGCGGGCATGCACATCGGCCGAGCGGTGTGCACGGTGTCCAGCGCCTATTCGCGTCTTGCCAACCATTCGGCGATTCACGGCATCCTCAACACGCTCGGACCGGCCTTGGTCTACGCGTCGGACGCGGCGGTCTATGGGGCGCCGCTATCGAGCGCAGGACTCAAGGCCTTCGTCGTGTTCAGCAAGGGCGCGCAGAACTACGCCGGCGCGCTGTCCTTCGACAGCCTCTTGCGCGCGGAAGAAGGTCCGATGGTCTTGAGGGCATTTCGTGAGATCCGCCCTGATACGCATGCCAAGTACCTCCTGACTTCCGGGTCGACGGGGCACCCGAAGGTCGTCATCAACACGCACCGAATGCTGTGCGCGAACCAGCAGATGATCGCGCAGGCCTGGCGCTTTCTCGAGTGCGAGAAGCCGGTGATCGTCGATTGGCTGCCCTGGAGCCACACTTTCGGCGGCAATCACAACCTGAACATGGTGCTGCGCAATGGCGGCACACTCGTCATCGACGAAGGGCGACCCGCGCCGGGCCTGATTGAAAAGTCGGTGCGCAATGTTTGCGAGATTCAGCCGACGGTCTACCTCAATGTGCCGCGCGGGATCGACATGCTGCTGCCTTACCTCGAAGCCGACGAGTCACTTGCGCGCAGCTTCTTCGCGCGGCTGCGTGCGGTCTTGTACGCTGGGGCTGCATTGCCTCAGGCATCCTGGGATCGGCTGCAGGCACTGGCCCTGCGCGTGCGCGGCGAGCCCGTGTGGCTGACGACAGCCTGGGGTTCCACGGAGACCGCTCCGGCGGTCACGAGCGCCCACTGGAAGCTGGAGCGGGCCGGTGTCATCGGACTTCCCCTGCCGGGCGTCGACTTGAAGTTCGTACCGAACGCAGACAAGCTCGAGATGCGTGTGCGCGGTGTGACGGTATTTCCCGGCTATCGCGACGCACCGCATCTCACGGCCCAGGCCTTCGACGGCGATGGCTATTACTGCATCGGCGACGCTGGCTTCCTGGTCGATGAGCAAAGCCCCGAGCATGGAGTTGTATTCAATGGCCGAATTGCCGAGGATTTCAAACTCGCGACGGGCACATGGGTGTCAGTCGGCACGCTTCGCTTGCGTGTCATGTCGGCACTCGCGCCGTTTGCTCAGGACGTGGTCATCACCGGCCATGACCGCGACGAGGTCGGGGCGCTGATCTTTCTGTCGCCGCAGGCAAGCACGATCTCAGCCGATGCTCTGACTGAAAAGATCTCGTCCGCATTGAAGGCCTTCCATGCGCAGGGCGGGGGCTCGTCGCAAGTGCCGCGGCGCGCACTCGTTCTCGAGGAGCCGCCCAGCGCGGCGGCGGGCGAGATCACCGACAAGGGCTACATCAATCAATCGGCCGTCCTGCGGCGGCGCGCGGCAACCGTGCAAAGGCTGTATGAGGGCGGCTGCGGAGTCATTCTTGCGTCCTGAGTAAGCGAGCCGTCCTTTTAACTCCACCCCCTTTCCGGTGGCGCGTCAAGCCTCAAGTGTCGGCTGCTTGCTTGCTGCGTCGGTCAAGTCCGTCGATACGAGCATCACGTGCTGTCGCGGCGTGAATGTACTACTCGTCGGTCTGAGGCGGAGCCTCGTCTTGGCTCCTTTTGCCTGAGAATGAGGCCTGACTTATGACAGTCTCTGTCGTGCCTTGGCTTGAGTGCACATTCGACGTCAGATAAACGCTATTCGTTTTAGCTGAACAAAAGTACGGCACATCAATTGATCCACGGGAGATTTACACATGCAAGAACGCACCGGAGGTTGTCTCTGCGGCAACACGCGCTACCGTTTGATTGGTGAGCCTTCAACTTCAAGAATTTGCTGGTGTCGCGATTGCCAACGCTTGGCAGGAAATGGCACTGTCAACGCCATCTTTCCGTCAAGCTGCATTGAAGTGACCGGAAGCTTTAGCGAATATGTCAGCATGGCGGATAGCGGCAATCACGTCCGTCGCCAATTTTGCGCCACCTGCGGAACCCACCTCTTTGCAGAAAATACAGGCCGCGCCGGCTTCACTGTCGTTCGCATCGGCACCCTTGACGACCCCTCGTCAATCAGCCCAGTTGCCAACATTTGGAGTTCAAGTGCCCCCATTTGGGCGTGCCTCAGCCCCTCGTTGCAAAGAGTTGAGAAACAGCCGCAAATGCCGCCTCCAAGTGCGGCCTAACAGTAGCGGCTTGCAAGCGATCGCCCCAAAGGCGAAGCCTTGTCTGCTGCTGACCAGTTCTACTCACTCGCCGTCTAATCTCGATGCCGGTTACGGGCTTCGCTTGGCCCGACGTCCGAGCTGCCCCTTGTTTGACCTGTAGGCGCCGGCAAAAACCTATCTGCCGCATCAACTCCAGCCGAGACGGTTTGTGAAGCGGGGCAGTATTTCATCGAGCTAGCTTGGCGTGGCTTCATCGTATTGCCTCCTCGGTGACGCGTATGTGCGCATCCGTGATATGCACCCCATGAGTATCGATGTCGTGTAGACATTCATCTGCGTCGACACCAGGAGTTCTCTCCCCTTTGCGTAGCTCAATCGTCTTAAAGCCCGCCCAGGGTGAGTGCTTCGGCGGGAGGTTGCCGCCAGTTTCGTCGGTCGTGAAGCCGAAGACGCGGCCTGGTCCTCTGAAGATGTGTACAGTCTTTTCTAATTCAGGTATGAGCCTGGAGCGGCCTGAGATCGGCGACGCGAAGCGAGTCGATCTGTTGTAGACGAGGACAGTGTATTGGGGCCCCGGAATTTGGGGATTCTCCT
>Ga0070663_100002322_pt1 | contig 10683 bp, 7 predicted proteins | sample KBSC63metaG_FD_65646 | JGI IMG/M metagenome (GOLD analysis project Ga0070663, IMG submission 65646) | Corn rhizosphere microbial communities from Kellogg Biological Station, Michigan, USA - KBS C6-3 metaG | ecosystem: Host-associated > Plants > Roots > Rhizosphere > Soil ...
AGGTAGCGCACCACTTCGCCGCCGCCGGTGGAATGGCCAACGTGCACGGCGTTCTTCAGCTCGAGATGTGTCACGAGGTCCGCGAGATCGTCGGCATAGGTGTCGAGATTGTTGCCGTGCCACGACTGACCGGAAAGCCCGTGGCCCCGCCGGTCGTGCGCGATGCAGCGATAGCCGCGCGAGGACAGAAAGAACATCTGGTCCTCGAATGCGTCGCCCGTCAACGGCCAGCCGTGACTGAACACCACGGGCTGGCCGGTCGTTCCCCAGTCGCGGTAGTAGAGCGTCGTGCCGTCGCGCGCCGTGATGGTTGGCATGCCGCTCAGGATATAGGATCGTGTCGTCGCTCGGTGGCCAGACGGGCCCGGCCTGCGTTCGACCGCAAGGCCATCGAGATTTCCTACCAGAAGTTCGTGCTCGACAACGGGCTCACGCTGCTGGTGCACACGGATCACGCCAAGGGCGTGCGCGAGCTGAATCTCAGGACTGTCACCATCGTCGATGCCTCGTGACCGGCGCCTGAGGGAATAAGCCGCCGACGGCGCTGGTTACTTCGGGCATGCCACTTGTCCGAATCACCGTGCCGCAGACCCTCGGAGCCGACGACGTGCGCTACATCGCGGATGCCGTCCACGAAGCCTTGACGACCGCGTTCAGCGTACCGGTCCAGGACCGGTTCCAGGTCATCTCACGGCATGGTGCGGACGAGTTGATTTGCACGTCCGAGTATCTGGGCGTTCGTCACACCGAACGCACCGTTCTCGTCCAGATCACGGTCAGCGAGGGGCGCAGCGTCGAGACGAAGCGGGCGCTCTACGCGCGGCTCGCGCGCAACGTGGCCGCCGGCGCCGCGGTGTCTGCCGCCGACGTGATCATCAGCCTTCTCGAGGTGAAGAAGGAGAACTGGTCGTTCGGCGACGGCGTCGCACACTACGCGACCTGACCGACGGCTGCTAGAACATGAACCGTGCGGCCAGCTGCACCTGCCGGGGCGGCGCGGTCAGCGTGTAACGGCCGTACGCAGGTGCAGGCGACGCAGGGAACGCGCCGGTGCCGAAGACGACGAACGACGACTGGTTCGTCTCTTCGATGAAGTTGGCCCGATTGAACAGGTTGAACGCTTCGATCATGACGTCCATGCTGGCGCGACCGCGCAGCGGGATGCGTCGCGTGAGGCGCGCATCGACGGTCGCGTAGCCCGAGGTCGTTCCCGAATTGCGGCCCACGCTCGTCGATTCATCGGCGGCCACGCGTCGTGCGCGATCGGGTGGAAACTGGCCGCCGTTGCCGTCGCCATTCAGGTCGGCGCCGGCGAGCGGCGTAAACGGCCGGCCCGATGCGGCGTTGACGATGCCCGACGCCTGCAGTCGCCACGGCAGTTCGATGACGCCTGACATCACGAGCCGGTGGCGCTGGTCCTGCGTCGAAGGCCCCTTCTCGCTCAGCGGATCGAAGCCGAGCGGCAACCCGGCCCGGTCCGCGGGATTGCGTCCGAAGCCGTTGTTCTGCGGCAGGAACGCCGTCTGGAAGTCGGTCGCTGTGTCTTCGGCCTTCGACAGTGTGTATGAGGCCACGAACTGGTGCCGCCGCGACAGGCGCTTGTTCAGTTCGACGGTCAACGCCTTGTACCAGCTCTCGCCGATGGGCGCGAATTCGAGCACCGACGTGGACGATCCAGGGATGCCGCCGTTCACGCACGCCGGCGGCGCGCCGAGACAGGGCACGTCGTTCGGGCGCCGGCCAGGGCCCAACCGCGCCGGCAGGATCGGGTTGTAGTCGAGCGTCGACGGCTGGTGGAAGCCGCGGGCGTAGACGGCGTTGACTGCCAGCGTCAGATCGGGCGCCAGTTCGCGGTCGATACCGGCCGACGCCTGATGGGTGAACGACGCGTCGAGCGACGGGCTGGGCACGCTCACGACCGACGGGGGCGTCCCGCCGACGAGCCCCACGAGGCCCGGTTCGCTCAAGCGGTGGTCCGGCGCGTTCCACGCCACGGACGCGAGCGGCGCGTTGAGGACGAACGCCCGGGACGTGCCGCCCGTCGTGAATCGCCCGACGCTTTCCACGATCCCGATCATGTTGTCGTAGAAGACGCCATACGCACCGTGCACGATCGTGCGCCGATCGCCGGCCAGGTCGTACGAGAGTCCGAGCCGCGGCGCCAGGTTGTTGCGATCCTGCGGCATCCCGTAGGTGAAGGTCGTGCCGCCGACATCGGGCACGGTGAACGTCGCGTCCTGCCAGAACTGCCGCTGGTAGCGCAGCCCCGAGCGCAGGGTGACACGCCCTCGCCGCCACTCATCCTGGACGAAGAGCGACAGATCCTTGTAATGCTCGTCGGGATATTGCCCGCTGCCATAGGCCTGGATGTAGGCCGCGGGAATCCCCCTGCGGAGACCGTCGAGCGACGAGGTCACACCGAGCGCCGGGATTGGGCTGAAGATGTAGCGGCCGCCGAGATGCGAGCCCAAGACGTTGCCGTCACCCGGAAACGCGATCGCGCTGACGTCAAAGCCCGCCTTCACCTGGTGCGCCCCGCGGAAGTAGCTGATCGTGTCGAGCAGCTGTACGCGGCGGTTCAACCGCAGGAAGGGCGTGAATCGATGGCGCCCGACCGAGGCCACACCGGTGACCTCCACGGTTGGCCCGCCATCGTCGACATGCACGCACGGGCCACCGCACGCCGGGTCGAGGGAGTAGATGTGTTGATCGCTGCGCGCGTACTGACCGCGCAGTTCGTTGATCCAGCGTGAGGACAGCACGTCGCTTTCGGATGCGGTGACTGACGTGTCCTTCCGGTGTTGGACGGTGGCGCGGCTTCTGGCCACGGTGCCGCCGAAGTCGTCCAGCGCTTCACGGTCGATGTTGCCGTAGCTGCCGCGAACGGTCAGCGTCCGTGCCGGCGTCCACAGGTGATCGATCTTGCCGAGCGCCTCGTGATTGTCGATCGAGAACGGCACGTTGCCGAGCTCGATCGGGAATCCGAGCGACGTGAGCAACGCGGCCGCGGCCGGAGCGATGGTCACCAGCCGCGAGTCGGTCGCGTTGGTGCCCTCGTAGGTGAGGAAGTAGAACGTCCGGCGCTTGCGCAGCGGTCCGCCGAGGATGCCTCCCCACTGCACCTGCTTGAAAGGCGGTTTCGCCAACGAGATCGGGTTACCCAACGTGTCGAAGCGGTCGAAGTAGTTGCGGGCGTTCAGCGCCTTGTCGCGAAGGAATCCGAAGGCGCTGCCCTGGACCGTGTTCGTGCCGCTCTTCGTGACGATGTTGACCAGTCCGCCGGATGCCTTGCCGAACTCGGCCGAGTACGAGTTGGTGAGCACCTGGAACTCGCGCACGGCCTCCTGGCTGAACGTCGCGCGCACCGCGCCCACGACCGGATCGTTGTTGTCGAGGCCGTCTACGGTGATGTTGTTGGAACGTCCCCGCTGACCATTGAAGGAGAGCCCGCTCGTGCCGGCCGTGCCCTGGAGAGGTGTGCGGTCGAGCCCGACACCAGGCGTCAGCGCGGCAAAGCCGATGAAGTTGCGTCCGTTGGTGGGCAGCGACTGGATCTGCTGCTGGGTGATGACGGATCCGATCTCGATGCGCGTCGTGGACAGCGAAGGGACGCGAGCGGTCACCACCTCCTGCTCGGCGAGCGCCACGGCGAGCTCGAAATCGACCGCAATCGATTGGCCGAGCGTCAGCGTGAGGTCGCGATGCTGCGGAGCAAACCCCGGCAGCATGGCGTCGATGGCATAGGCGCCTGGCGAGAGCGCGGCCACCACGTAGGCGCCGCGGTCATCGGACGTGGCCAGCCGCGAGACGCCCGTGTCCTGACTGGTCACCGTCACCGTGGCGCCGGCAAGGACGGCACCGGTGGCGTCGCGAAAAGTTCCCGTGATGTCGGCGCCGGTCACTCGCGCCTGGGCGAACACGCCGCACGGCCAGATGAACACGATCAACGCTCGGAGCAGCCATTTGAGGCAACCGGGCATGCGGGGTTCCACGAGATCGTACGACAGGTTGTGCGCGAGCCCGACACGTTGTCGGGCCGCAATCCGTAACCATCGTTGTAACACGTTCAGGTGTTGAGAGCTGACTCATGTCAGACGGGGTCGAGAGCGGCGGTCGCGCGATCGCTGCTCCAGCGCCGGGCGGCCTGTGGGGGCGTCAGCTTGAGGCCGGCATCTCGCGATGCTCACCGCCGACGCGGTTCCGCAACGACGTCGACGTCCGGTCGGTGCGCCGAGGCGTAAATGTCCGGGTGTCCGTGCCATGGTCCGTAGTGGGAGACATCGTTGTAGAGCAGCAGCTGCGCGTGCCCGTCCACGTCGAGGTCGAGAATGTTGAGGCTGGCCGGCTGCTGATCGAGCCGGCTGCGATACGCGTTGGGGTCGAGCCCGAGCAGCTCCGCGACGAGGAGACGGATGGTGGCCTTGTGCGAGACGACCAGCACGTGCTCACCGGCGTGGGTGGACACGATGGTGTCGAGCGCCGCGCGCGCCCGCGTCAAGACTGCCTGACCGGTCTCGCCGCCGGCGGGCGCCGCGTGCAGCGGGTGCGCCTCCCACTCGGCGTACTCGGCCGGGTAGCGTTCCACCACTTCGTGCCGCGTCAGCCCCTCCCAGTGGCCGTGATCGATCTCGCGCAGCCCGGGCGCCGGCCGCACCGGCAGCCGATGCTGTTCGGCGACGACCCGCGCGGTTTCGAGCGTTCTGGCCATCGGGCTGGCGTAGATCGCGGCGAGCGGCAGGGCTGCGAGGCGCGTGGCCAGTTGCGCCACCTGCTGCCGGCCTTCGGCGCTGAGCGGCACGTCGGTCGATCCCGCGAAGTGGTCGGCGGCGAGCACCGTGGCGCCATGCCGGACGAGGAGAATGCGTGTCGTCATGCGATCACCGTGGGCCGGCGGCGGCCGACCCCTGCGAATCAAGGCACGTCAGGACGCCAACGCCCGTGAGATGGCGGCCTGCAGTCTGGCGAGACCGCCCGACACGTCGGCGCCGAGGTGCACGCGCAGCGCCCGGCGCTCGCGTTCGGCCAGGACCTGGAAGTCGCCGCGCGCCTGCGCCGCCTTCACGACACCGAAGGTGAAGCGTCGTCCCGGCACGGCCAGGTCGGCGGCATCCCCGCAGGTGACCTGCAGGAAGACGCCGGTGTTCGGACCGCCCTTGTAGGCCTGCCCGGTCGAATGAAGGAAGCGAGGGCCGAAGCCGACGCACGTGGCCGTGCCACGCGCATTGCGGACCGCATGGCGAATCTGCTGGAGCGGCGCGTCGTTCGCCTCGTTCATCTCGATGTAGGCCAGCTGGGCGAAGTAGTCGCCGTCGCCGAGCCGGTCGAGGTGCGCTCGCAGTACGCTCTCCAGCGTCGGTCGTGCGCCGGCGGAGGCGATGAGGGATCTGTGGTTCCGCCCGTCGGCGTAGAGCGCTACGCCTCCTTCGGTGAAGAACGGCGTTTCCGCCGGCAGCGTGCCGGCCTGCTCGTATTCGTCGGTCAGCGCCCGCGTCGCAACCTTGCTGGCCTCGACATCGGGCTGATCGAACGGGTTGATGCCGAGGTGAGCCCCGGCCACGGCCGTGGCGATTTCCCAGCGGAAGAACTCCTGGCCGATCGCGTAGGGCTCTTGCACGCCAATCCGAATGACCGGATGGCCGGCCCGGGCCAGTGCGCCCACGGCATCATCCTGCAACGAGTCGGGAGCCGAGGCGAGACGGAGATAGACGAACACGCGGTCGCGCCCATAGCGCTCCGGCACGGTCGGCACCTCGCCGTCGACGGGGATCAGGCCCCGACCCGACTTGCCAGTGGACTCGGCAAGGAGCTGCTCGAGCCAGGCGCCGAGGCTGTCGATGCCGGGCGACGCGATGAAGGTCACCTTGTCGCGCCCGTCGGCCGCCAGCACGCCGAGCGCGGTGCCGAGCAGCACGCCGGGATTGTCCGTGGCGGCGACCGACGCGCCGCACGCGTTCACCATTTGTGCACTCGTCCGGAGAAAGCGCTCGACGTCAAGCCCCATGGCGGCGGCCGGCACGATCCCGAAAGCGGAGAGCGCCGAGTAGCGTCCGCCGATCGACGGGACGCCGTGGAAGACCTGCGCAAACCCGAGGCGCCCGGCTTCCTTCTCGAGGCTCGACCCCGGGTCCGTAATGGCAATGAATCGTGAACCGGCGTCGCGCTCACCGACCGTCGCGGCAACGCGCGAATAGAAGTAGCTGAGGAAGATGTTGGGCTCGAGCGTGCTGCCGGACTTGCTGGACACGATGCACAGCGTGCGCGACAGATCCACGCGCCGTTCGATTGCGGCCACCTGCGCCGGGTCGGTGGAGTCGAGCACGTGCAGCTCGGGAGAGCCGGTCACCTGTCCGAACGTGTGCCTGAGCACGTCGGGCGCCAGGCTCGATCCACCCATGCCGAGCAGCAGCACGTCGCGATAGCCCGAGTTCTTGACCCCGGTGGCCAGGCGCATCAACGCATCGACCTGTGCGAGCTGGTCGTCGGCGACCGACAGCCACCCAAGCCACTTCTCTTCGTCGGTATTGGTCCACAGCGATCGGTCCCGGTTCCACAGTCGCTGGCTTTTCTGGCCGCCCTGCCATTCCTGGAGCGCGGCCTCTACGGCAGAAGTCTGGTCGGGGGAGAGTGACAGTGCGATCGTGTTCACGGCAGGCCTCCGTGCGCTGCCGATACGCAGCGCGGTCATCGCGAGCATGCGATCGAATGCCGACGCGAACAAGCTGAGCCCGTCGTCGATGTGTCCTCCGAGGCTCGGACGTGGCAAATCGTGATCGCGGAACGCGTCCAGCGTATCAGGCGGCACCGTCGCGAGTTTGGTTGGTGTGACCGACCGCTCCTTGACCTCGTCGGGGTCGAGCAGAGGCTCGAAGAGCTGCCCCGGCCACATCCGGGACGCCGTCAGGGACGTCGAGGCCTACGGCGAAACTGCCCGTTCTCGGATCGCAAGACCGGTAGTGACTTCTTCGAGGGTCCGTCTCATAAAGACATGGCCCGAATCTTTATCGTTCCGCCGATGCCAGTAGAGCCGTTCCTCGAGTGTCGGCATCTCAAAGGGCACGGGAAGCGACCTCACGTTGTACTGCTCGCCCTGCATGGTCACGAGCAGCGACGGCACGATCGTCGCCATGTCGGTCTGGCCGACCGTGTTCATCGTGAGTTGAAAGTTCGGCAGCCACCCGCACGTATGCGGTTGCTTGGGCTGCTGACGCCACAACTGCTCAGCGACGCCAGCGATCACCCCGCCAAACCGCGTTTCGATGTAACCCATCTCACACAACTCGTCGAAAGTGATGGTCGTCGCGGTGAGCGCATTGTTCTTGGAGATCGCCACAACGAACTCGTCGGTGAAGAGCTTCGTCGACTGGATGAACTCCTCACAAGCCTGCATCCTGTCGAGCAGTCGGGCAGAGAGCGTAATCGCGAAATCGATCTGGCCGTCCATCATGCGGTCGGCGGTATCCGCCGAGAGCTCCTCAAACTGCACGCTGATGAGCGGTGCGACCTCTCGCAGCCGGGATATCAACGGTGTAGCCACAATCTCGCAACCATACGTCGTGGCCGAAACCCGGAAAACACGTCGCGCAGACGATGCGTCGAATCTGGTTCCCTGGTCGTTCAGGTCGGCAATCTGGGACAGGATGGCCTTGACCGGTTCGGCGAGCACACGGCCCTTCGTGGTCAGCGCAAAATTGCGACCGATCCGCTCAAGCAGCTGATCGGCGAAGTGATCGCGCAGCTTCTGCAGCGCCGCGCTCATCCCAGGTTGCGACACGTGGATGCGTTCCGCGGCGCGGGTGACGTTCTTTTCGGTAAGCAGCGCATCCAGCGCGACCAGGAGATTGAGATCGAGTCCGCCAAGATGCATCCGCCTCCCTCCACATTCGCGTTCAGTCTACCGGGTGTCGGTCGTTGAGCAGCCCGTGGTGAAAGCCAGTTCGCTCCCGCCACGGGCGCAACCAAGCGAACGTCAGTCGAGGAACGCCCGCGTGATAAAGCGAGTCGTGGGAGGCTCTGCATCCAGTCTTTGGCCCAGCCGTGTGTAGAACGGGTCAGCGGCACCACGTGGCAATCTTGGGCCCACCGCCATCGACTTGGACGGCCGCTATCGTTTGCTGAGCGCCAATCGGCGACAGCGCTACGCAAGATCGAACGTGCCGTCCCTCATTTCACCCCGTTCAGTCATGCGCCGGCACCGACTTCCCAATGCGCTATCGACGAGCTCATCCCTCCGAAGATATCCGAGCCTGATTGCTCGTAGTTGAACAAACGATTTCCGCTTCGATGTCGCGGTCCTTAGGATGTCGAACAGGCACTTACTTGGAGGTTTGTCATGCTCACTCAGCCGACCGATCATCACCCCGCGCAGTCGTCCTCGAGATGGCTGAGACAGTACTACTTCACCCGTTTTGCCGTCTCAGCCGCTTGGGTCGCCGTGGCAGTCTTTGTCGCGACGAATGTGCCGGCGCTGGCCGCCATCATGCTGGTCGGCTATCCAGCGTGGGACGCTCTCGCGAACTTCATCGACGCGCAGCGCAATGGTGGCCTCGACCGCAATAGGACGCAGCTGCTGAACCTCATCGCCAGCTCGCTCACCGCCGTCGCCGTGGTCATCGCGCTCGGCCACAGCATGAACAGCGTCCTGAGGGTTTTCGGGATCTGGGCAGTGCTGGCCGGCCTGCTCCAGCTCGCCACCGCTGTCCGGCGCTGGAAGTCCTATGGCGCGCAATGGGCGATGATCCTGAGCGGCGGGCAGTCCGCCTTGGCGGGAGCCGTCTTCGTGGCGATGGCGGGCGGGGCCGCGTCCGTCGGCATCGTCGACGTCGCGCCCTATGCCGCCTTTGGCGCCTTCTACTTCCTCATCTCAGCCATGTGGCTGACGTGGAGCGAGGCTCGCAAGAACGCGCTTTACACCGCGAACGCATCGTGATCCGTCTCGCCGCTGCGGCCGCTAACGGTTTTTGACCGACACCGCGCCCCCGCCACGCCGAACGACATCTGTCAATCCGGTTCGTGCCACAAGCCGGTGACGGCCAGGTCGATGCGGTCGCCATGTCGGTGCGGCCGGCGGATGCCGGCGAACTGCTGCGCCGGCTGTCGACCTGCGATCCCGGCACCTGATCAGGGATCCCCGCGGCCGCGGTGGGAACGACATATGGACCCGATTGCGGCCCGTCCCGAACTTTGCCGCGTAAGAGGGCAGGAGATTGGAGAGGCAACCATGAGATCGACTTCTTTCGTGCTGTTGTGTGCGGCGTTCGTGGCGGTGGCGAGCCGCCCCGCATCCGCCGGCCAGGAGGCCGCCGCGGCGGCCACCGTCGGGACCGCGGCGCCGTCCGGCACGCCCGCGTCCGACGGTCCTACCCGTTCGTCGCTGCTGGCCGCCGCCCGGGAGCAGAAGGAGCTCGCGGCCGAACCGATGAAGCGGGGGAACGTCGAGAAGGGGCTCTACTGGTATGACAACCAGTACCTCCTGCCCAAGATCTTCGGGAAGTGGAAAGGCGTCCACATTGGCGGCGGCGGCTTTCCGGCCGGCGCCGGCACGAAGTTCGGCGTGGCCTACGACCACGCCATCGGGTCCGAAGAGAACCCGGATCGCGCCAACCGCTTCGACGTGAACGGCGTCGCGGCCCGCAGCACGCGCGGCTACCGGCGCTACGGCGGCGGCGTGACGATGCGGCACATCGGCGGCAGCGCCATCGACGCGCGCGTGTGGGGGCAGAAGTTCGAGTTCCCGCAGGAGGATCTGTTCGGCATCGGCCAACACAGCCGCCGCGACGAGCGCACTAACTATCTGCACGAGAGCACCGAGGTGGGCACCGAGCTGCGCTGGTCGCCGGCGAAGGTCGTCACCTTCACGGGCGGCGTGGCCTACCTGCAGCCGAAGATCGGCAGCGGCACCGACTCGCGCTTTCCGTCGACCGAGACCCGCTTCAGTGAAACGACGCTGCCCGGCCTGACCGCGCAGCCCGACTTCCTGCGCACGGACCTGGGCGCCGCGCTGGAACTGCGCGACAACCCGCTGCACCCGCACAGCGGCGGTCGCTACGCGGTGACGCTGTCGAACTACGACGACCGGACCCTGGGCGCCTACGCCTTCCACAGCGTGACGATGGACGCGCAGCACTACGTGCCGCTCCCCAACAGGTACCGCGTGGTCGCGCTGCACGCCGCGGTGGTGATGACCGATGCCGGCGCCGGCCAGCAGGTGCCCTTCTACTACCAGCCGACGCTCGGCGGCAGTCAGCAGCTGCGCGGCTTCCGGGAGTTCCGCTTCCGCGACCAGAACAGCCTCGTGATGTCGGCCGAGTACCGCTGGGAGGCGTCGTGGATGCTCGACGCCGCCGTCTTCGTGGACGCCGGCAAGGTGGCCGCGACTCGCAGCGACCTCAACCTGCGCGACCTCGCCGCGTCTTACGGCGTCGGTCTTCGCGTGCACAGCAACAGCGCGTTCGTCGCGCGGCTCGATCTGGCGTTCAGCCGTGAGGGCTTCATCCCGCTCCTGAGGTTCGAACATGTCTTCTAAGCCTCGTGTTCTGCGGGCCGCGGTTGCCGCCGCCTGCCTCGTGACCGTCGCCGGCGCCAGCACGTTCGTGGCGCCGCGCCTCCTGGCCCAGCACGCTGGACACCAGGCCGGAATGGACCGCCGCTTCTACGCCGACGACCCGGTCCGCCGCGACGACGACA
>Ga0070663_100002324_pt1 | contig 10678 bp, 9 predicted proteins | sample KBSC63metaG_FD_65646 | JGI IMG/M metagenome (GOLD analysis project Ga0070663, IMG submission 65646) | Corn rhizosphere microbial communities from Kellogg Biological Station, Michigan, USA - KBS C6-3 metaG | ecosystem: Host-associated > Plants > Roots > Rhizosphere > Soil ...
GCGCTGGTCAGCGCCGGCTGGATCGTCTTCAGCGATCGGATTCTCGTTTCTTTCGCAGGCGGCTACAGTCGTTACCAGGAACTCCAGACCTGGAAAGGAGCCTGCTTCGTCGGCCTTTCCGCCTTGCTGATTTATCTGTTCCTGCGATCTGCCTGGCGCGGCATCTTTTCGGCCTATTCGGCAGCCGTGGAAAGCGAGCACCGGCTTGAACTGGCGCTGGCCGGCGCCGATGGCGGAATCTGGGAGATGAATCTCCTCGATACCGACGACAGGATGGCGTTCGTCTCGCCTCAATTCGCGGCCCGCTTCGGTCTGGCGCCGGGCCAGAGGATTTCCGCCGCCGAACTGGCCGCCATGACCCATCCGGACGACATCGAGCGCGCCCGTCGTTCCTTCCAGCAGTTTCTTGCCGCTGGCACCGGTGACACATTCGATATCTGCTACCGTATCAAGGCGCGTGACGGCTCCTTCCGATGGCTCCAGTCGCGCGGCAGCATCCTCAGCCGCTCCAAGGGGAAGGTCGGCAGGATGGCGGGCGTCTCGTTCGATGTGACCGAACGATTCGAGGCCGAGGAACGGGTGCGGCAGCTTTTGCGCTTCGATCCGGTCACAGGGCTTGCAAAGCAGCAGGGTTTCATCCGCAGCCTGGACGGCATTCTTGCCGGTGCGCGCGAGGAATTCGCCGGATTGGTCAAGGTGAAGATCGCCGGCCTTGAAGACTTCATCTCCGACAGCGAGACGTCCGAGGATGCCAGGATCGTGCAAATGATCGGCGACCGGTTGAAGCGCTTCGCCGAACACGGCGTCGTTTCGGCCAGGCTGGAGGCAAGCGTCTTCGCCTTCGCGACGCCGCCCATGCCGGCACGGCGCGCCGTCCACGCTCTCGTACGCGAGGTCCTTGCCGACCTGGCCGAACCTTTCGAGGTCGAGGGCAGGGCGGTCAGGATACGCTGTTACGCGGGCGGGACGCTGTTTCCGCATGACGGCCGGACCGGCGCCACCATGCTGCGCAATTGCCGCCATGCCCTTGCCAAGGCGAAGAAGGCGGCCGACACCAATATCGTCTGGTTTACCGAAGGTCTCGACACGGAGTTCCGTGCCCGCAACGAAAGGCTGCGCAATCTCGGCGATGCGGTCGCGCGCGGCGAGATCGAATGCCATTTCCAGCCCGTCATCAATCTGACCATGGGCAAGGTGGCGGGCTTCGAAGCTCTCGCCCGCTGGCGCATGAAAGGCGGCGGTTTCATTCCGCCGGACGAGTTCATTCCGCTCGCCGAAGGGACGGGCCTTATTTCGGAGTTGGGAGAAGAAATCCTGCGGCAGGCTTGCCGGACAGCCGTTGGATGGGCCGACCGGTTCGATGATCCGCCTTTCGTCGCCGTCAACGTTTCGCCGGTCCAACTGGCGGATCCGGCCTTTCCCGCCACCGTTGCGCGCGTTCTCGCGGAGACAGGGTTGGCGCCGGGGCGGCTCGAACTCGAAATCACCGAAAACGCCTTCATCACGGATCCCGAACTGACGGCCAGGCGGCTCGAAGTCCTGCGCAAGCTTGGCATTTCAATCGCCATCGACGATTTCGGCACGGGCTATTCCTCGCTGGCGCTTTTGACGCGGCTGCCCTTCACCCGCCTGAAGATCGACCGGTCGTTCACCCGCGATTACGGCGAAAGCCGGGAAAGCACGATCGTCGTCAACATGATCATCGCCCTTTGCCGCCATCTCGACCTCTCGGTCACGGTTGAGGGGGTCGAGACGCCGGAACAGGCAGGCATACTGGCGGGCAAGGGGATCATGTTCGCCCAGGGGTTCCTGTTCAGCAAGCCGGTTCCTGCCGCGGAAGCGGAACGCCTGATCGGCAGGAAATGGCCCGTCGCGCCTTATCCCGCTCTCGGCCACGCCTCCAAGCGGCAGCGGCGCCTGCGCGCCTGACCGGACCGCCTCCGGCCTTCCGGGAGACGGAATCGGTTTCAACGAACCATGCAAAGCCCTATAGGCTTGCCTCTTGAACGTCTCATGCGAGGTCGGGATGAAGATAAGGGGGCCGGCACTTGCCGGTTCGATTTTTCTCGGTGTCTTTCCGGCGGCCGCGGCCGGCTGGGTTCCGCTGGAGAGGATCGAGCCTTATGCGATCCATGGGAGGTCGGGTATCGCGCTCTATCGGTCAATTGGCGAGCACGGGCCGACGGCCGGACCGGGCCGCGCCATCGCCACAACGACGTTCAGGCTGACCTGGACGCGCAAATATCTGAACGAAAACGGCGGCTGCCGGCTGGCCTCGGCCAGGCCGCACCTTATCATCATCACGCGCCTGCCGAAGCCTGCCGACCCGCTGCCGTCCCAGACGCAGAAGCTTTGGGACACGTTCATCGCCGGCATCCGGGCGCATGAGAAGGTGCATGGCGACATCATCGCCGACATGGTGAGGAAGATCGAGACGGCCTCGGTCGGGCTTTCCATGCCGGACGACCCGAAATGCCGCAAGGTGCGGGCGGAATTGACGAAACGCCTGTCGGCCCTGTCGCAGGAACAGCGCCGGAAAAGCCGCGATTTCGACCGCGTCGAAATGGGGCAGGGCGGCAACGTCCACCAACTCATCCTCGCGCTGGTGAACGGCGACAGGGCGCAGGACTGACTTTCGCCCGACAGCGAGCTATCCCCGCGAGGCCTTCACGAAATCGATGAAGGCCCTGAGCGGTGCCGGCACGAGGCGGCGGCCGGGATAATAGAGATAGGGGCCGTCGAACGCCTGCCACCACTCCTTCAATACCGGTTCCAGCGCGCCGCTTGCGAAATGCGGCGCCAGCCATTCCTCGAAATGATAGACGATGCCGCTGCCGGCGATCGCCGCGTCGACGGCGAGATCGCTGCCGCCGCCCATGCCCACGATGAGCGGCCCTTTCGGATCGACCTCAATCATCTCGCCGTCGCGCTCGAATTCCCAAAGCGGCATGAGGCCGCTGGCGAAACGGCCGCGCAGGCAGGCATGGGCGAGAAGGTCGCGCGGATGGAGGGGCCGGCCATGCCGGTCGAGGTATGCGGGCGACGCGGCGGTGGCGAAGCGCTGCACGCGCGGCCCGATCGGCACCGCGATCATGTCCTGCTCCAGCCGCTCGTCGTAGCGAATGCCGGCGTCGCATCCGGCTGTGATCACGTCCACAAAGCTGTCGTCGGCGATGACCTCCAGCTCGATGTCGGGATAGGCCGCGAGGAACGGCGGAACGATCCGCGGCAGCACCAGCCGCGCCGCGCTCACAGGCACGTTCAGGCGCAAAGTGCCAGCCGGCCGGTCGCGAAACCGGTTCACCACATCGAGCGCCGTCTCGACCTCGGTCAGCGCCGGGCCGAGCCGATCCAAAAGGCCCTTGCCCGCCTCGGTCGGCACAACGCTGCGCGTCGTCCGGTTCAGCAGCCGGACGCCGAGCTGCGCCTCCAGCCGGCGCACCGCCTCGCTGAGGCCGGATGCGCTGCCGCCCGTGACGCGCGCGCCCTCGCGGAAAACCCTTGGCGCGTGCCACCGCTATGAACGCGCTCAGATCGCCCAGATCGATCTTCACTGTTCTTCAATCCGCACAGCCTGTTCAGATTGTATCGACTTACGGTGCACTGGGGCAGCCCCCATCTGCGGTTCATCTTCCAAAGGAGGTGGGATCATGACCCGCATCGACCAGTCCGGCACATTCTCGCTCGGCGATCGCACCGTGAGGCGGCTCGGCTATGGCGCCATGCAGCTCGCGGGGCCAGGCGTATTCGGTCCGCCCAGGGACCGCGACGCGGCACTGGCCGTGCTGCGCGAGGCGGTCGCCCGCGGGGTGAACCACATCGATACCAGCGACTACTACGGCCCCCACGTCACCAACCGGCTGATCCGCGAGGCGCTTGCGCCCTATCCCGACGATCTCGTCATTGTCACCAAGATCGGCGCCCGGCGAGGCGAGGACGGATCGTGGCTGCCCGCGTTCTCGCCCGAGGCTCTGACCCAGGCGGTGCACGACAACCTGCACAACCTCGGGCTCGACGTGCTTGAGGTGGTCAACCTGCGAATCATGCTCGACCCGATGGCCCCTGCCGAAGGATCGATCGAGGCCCCGCTCACCGCACTGGCAGAGCTGCGGCGGCAGGGCAGGGTGCGCCACATCGGGCTCAGCAACGTAACGCCTGCACAGGTCGCGGAAGGGCGTCGGATCTGCGACATCGCCTGCGTGCAGAACCAGTACAACCTGGCGCATCGGGCCGACGATGCCATGATCGACGATCTTGCCCGCGACGGCATTGCCTACGTGCCGTTCTTCCCGCTCGGAGGGTTCAGCCCGCTGCAATCGTCCACATTGTCGGAGGTGGCCGCCCGCCTCGGCGTCACACCCATGCAGGTCGCACTCGCCTGGCTGCTGCGCCGCGCACCCAACATCCTTGGGATCCCCGGCACCTCGTCCGTCGCCCACCTGCGGGAGAACCTCGCCGCAGCCGAATGCGTGCTGCCGGATGATGCAGTGAGCGAGCTTGACGGTGTGGCGCGCATGGCCGGGCTCGACAAACCGGTCGCGATCCACCAAAGGTGACCCCCGCAATCGGCTGGGCCGCCGGGCACGACAATGACCCCGGCAAAGCAGGTTTCCCGGCCCGCCTGGGGCACGGCCAGGTTGTGGACCAGCCGATTCCGATGGCTGACATGCGCCGGACCCGGGCGACAAAGCCTTGGCGGTCGGGCAAATTTTGTGCTGTCGGAGCCGGAATAATGGTCTTTACTGGTCGGGAGGACCGCGGTGGGCAGCAAAATCGACAGTCGGGAGGCGTGGGTCGTCGCCGTCGCGGCGCTGGCGATTGCCTCCATCTGTATGGGCGCGCCCCTGGTGTCCAGCGTGGCCCTCAAGCACGTGGCGGCCGATCTCGGCGGTTATCGCTCCATCCCCTCGGCGGCCCTCTCCCTCGCCATGCTCGGCACCGGCGTCGGCGGGCTGGCGATGGGCTTGCTGGCCGAGCGCTTCGGCGTGCGCCCGATCATCATGTTTGGCGCCACGATGGTGTGCGCCGGCCTGATGCTCTCGGCCAGCGGTGAAGCCTGGCAGCTCTATCTTGGGCACGGCCTCCTCATCGGTCTGCTTGGCAACGCAGCCATCCATGCGCCGCTCTACGTCTATGTCGCCCGCTGGTTCGAGGCGCGGCGCGGCACGGCGGTGGCGCTCATCGCCAGCGGCCAGTATGTGGCAGGTGCAGTCTGGCCGCCGATCTTCGAGCGCGTGGTCGCCGCCTACGGCTGGCGGCAATGCATGGTCGGCTTCGGCCTCTTCGTCGTGGCGTTTGCCGTCCCGTTGGCGGCGCTGTTCCTGCGCGCGCCGCCAGAGCTGGTGGAGGCCAAGCCGACCGCGGCCGGCGCGGCCGGCAACGGCACCGTCCTCGGCCTGCCGCCGAACCTCGTGTTCGCCATGCTCGCCGTTGCCTCGTTCCTCTGCTGCGTGCCCATGGCGATGCCGACCGCCCACCTGATCGCCTACTGCGGCGATATCGGCCTCAGCGCGGCCAAGGGCGCCGCCATGGTGTCCGTGCTGCTGGTGACGGCTTTCTTCAGCCGGCAGCTGTGGGGCTGGACGTCCGACCGTATCGGCGGTCTCAAGACGCTCCTCGTCGGCTCGGCGGCGCAGGTCACGGCCATGACGGGCTTCCTGCTGACGCAGGACGAGGCCGGCCTGTTTGCCGTGGCGGCGGCATTCGGCCTCGGCTTCTCGGGGCTGGTCCCCGCCTACATGCTCGCCATCCGCCAGCTGTTTCCGGCGCGCGAGGCCAGCTGGCGCATCCCGGCCCTGCTGCTGATGGCGATGGCCGGCATGGCAACGGGGAGCTGGAGCGCCGGCGTCATCTACGACTACGCCGGCTACTACGCCCCCGCCTTCGCCACCGGCATCGTTTCCAACCTGCTCCACCTCTGTATCGCCGCCACCCTGGTATTGCTCTGGCGACGGATGTCGGCCCGCACCGCGGTGGGACAGGTGGCATAGCGGGCGGCCTGACGGGCCTTCAGGGAGGGGCGACAGGCAGGGCGCAATCGGCCCTAGAACGGCTTGACGATCACCAGCACCACGATCCCGATCATGAGAAGCGTCGGCACCTCGTTCATGAGGCGGTAGAAGCGCGGGCTGCGGGTGTTCCAGTCCTCGGCGAAGTCTTTGCGCCAGACGCCAAGCGCGTGGTGGTAGCCGGTCAGCAGCAGCACCAGGCCGAATTTGGCCCACAGCCAGCGATCGTTGACCATGCCCTGCGCCCAGGCCAGCCAGCCGCCCGTCGCCCACACCACCACAACCGCTGGATTCATGATGAAGGTGAGGAGCCGCTGCTCCATCACCTTGAAGGTCTCGGACTGCTTGGAGCCCTTCTCAGCCGCGCAGTGATAGACGTAGAGCCGCGGCAGGTAGAGCAAGCCTGCCATCCAGGAGATGACCGCGACGACGTGAACGGCCTTGATCCAAAGCACCATGCCGCGACGTCCACCCCCTCAATGCGTCCCCTCGCGGACCAGCTTCACAAGCCGCGCGACGTTCTCCCGCGGCGTGTGCGGCAGGATGCCGTGGCCAAGGTTGAAAATGAAGGGCCGACCCGACATTGCCTCAAGGATAGTCCGGGTCTGGCGCTCCATCTCCGGTCCGCCCTCGGCCAGCATGTGCGGGTCGAGGTTGCCCTGGACGACCACCCGCCCGGCCAGCTCGCCCGCCATGACGTCCAGCGATGTCCCGGCATCGCAGCTCACGCCGTCCACTCCCGTATCGTCCACGTACCGCCCAAGCTCCCCTCCGGCTCCCAGGGGGAAACCGATGATGGGAACCTCGGGATGACGCTCCCGCACCCTCGTCACGATCGCCTTGGTCGGCCCGCACACCCAACGCTGGAACGCGCTGCCGGACAGACGCCCGGCCCACGTGTCGAAAACCTGCAGCACGTCGGCACCGGCCGTCACCTGCCCCGACAGATACTCCACGGAAGCGTCCACGAGACGGTCCATCAGCCGCGCGAACCCGGCCGGGTCCGTGCCAGCCCATGCGATGGCCTCCGACTGGTCGGCGCTCTTGCCGCCCGACACCATATACGTCGCAACGGTCCACGGAGCACCGCAAAATCCGATGAGGGACGTGTCATTTGGCAACCGCTGACGGACATTGGCCACAGTCTCGAAGATGCGCTCGAAGGTGGGCCGAGTCGCCGACGGCTTCAATCGGCCAAGCTCGCGCTGCGAGCGGATCGGATCGAGGCGTGGCCCATGGCCCTCCACGAACGCCACCTTCTGGCCGAGGGCATGCGGCACCACAAGGATATCCGAGAACACGATGGCCGCGTCCAGGCCATAGCGGCGCACCGGCTGCAGCGTAACCTCGGCCGCAAGCTCCGGCGTGTAGCACAGGTCGAGGAAGCTGCCGGCCTTGGCCCGGACCTCATGGTACTCGGGCAGGTGGCGGCCGGCCTGCCGCATCAGCCAAATCGGCGGCGGCGCCAACACCTGGCCCGCAAACGGTGCGAGCATGCGGGACTGCCGTGAGAAAGAGCTCAGAGCCACGTTGCCCACTCCCCATCTTCAAGAGAAGAGATCTTCAAGGTTACTGCTATGACTCTTAGCGGTTGGATTATGTAGATCCGCTAAGTGCGACCGAATTGCGCACAGCATATACGCCCAGCGCAAAATGGCGGATCAATGCTCAGAGGGTTCTGCTCCATCCGGGAACAAGCGGCAAAATGCCCTGTTCTTTCAGCCGTGTGGCTCTTCCGCCCGGATCGATCACGATGCGTACAAGCCAGTGTGAACGTGTTTATAATGTCTGGACGAGCTGCGCAGCCTCCCTCTTGTCCCGCGCCGGTCTCGCCCGCCATCCCCAGGCGTTGGCCTGTGGGTGAACCTGTTGACAGACGGCTCGCCTGCCCAGCCCGGCCGGGTTGGCAGCTTGGCGTTCCCGCATGAATCCAAGCGTTTTCCACAGATGACCGGCAGCCATCCCGCCAGCGCCTTCCACCTGCATCTGATCTCGGATGCGACCGGTGAGACGCTTCTTACCATGGCCAAGGCGGCCGCCGTGCAGTACCCGCAGGTGCGCGCCATAGAGCACGTCCATCCCCTGGTGCGGACCGACAAGCAGTTGGAGCGGGTTCTCGACGAGGTGGAGCTGGCGCCCGGCATCGTGCTCTACACGGTGGTCAAGAAGACCATGATCCGGGAGATCGAGCGCCGCTGCCGGCTGTTGAAGGTGCCGTGCCTGCACGTTCTGCAGCCCATCATGAAAGTGTTCGAATCCTATCTCGGTGCGCCGCAGACGCCCGTGGTGGCGGGGCAGCACATGCTGGATGCCGACTATTTCCGTCGCATCGAGGCGCTAAACTTCGCCATGGCCCATGACGACGGCCAACTGCCGCAGGACTTGAGCATGGCCGACATCATCCTGGTCGGTATCTCCCGCACCTCCAAGACGCCCACCAGCATCTACCTGGCGCAGCGCGGCTTCAAGACCGCCAACCTGCCGCTGGTGCCGGGCATCGAGCTGGCGCCGGCGCTGTCGGAGCCGCATACGGCCTTCGTGGTTGGGCTGGTGGCCAGCGCCGACCGCATCGCCGAGATTCGACGCAATCGCGTGCATCTGCTGGGCGATCGCAACCTGGGCGACTATGTGGACCGCGGGCAGATTGCCAACGAGATCCAGTATTCGCGCCGGCTGTGCGCCCAGCACGGCTGGCCGGTCATCGACGTGACGCGCCGCTCCATCGAGGAGACCGCCGCGACCATCATCCGGCTGCTCCACGACCGCCACCTGCGCGCCGGCTCGCTGCAGGAGCCTCCGGTGGGCGACGGGGCGGGCGATGGGTGGGGCAATGCGTAAGCCGGAGACCGGCAAGACCGGGGAATTGCTGCTCGCCTCGGCGAGCCCGTTCCGACGCAAGATGCTCGAGGCGGCGGGAGTGCCCTTCCGCGTGGTGCCGGCGGAGGTGGACGAGTCGGCGCTGAAGCGCAGCTTGGCTGGCAAGGTCGCGCCGGAGGGCCTCGCCGAGGCCCTGGCCGCCGCCAAAGCGGAGGCCGTGAGCGGAAAGTTTCCGGCCGACCTGGTGATCGGCGCCGACCAGGTGCTCGCCCTGGGCGACGAGACCTTCGGCAAGCCGCACGATCTTATCGCCGCGCGAGCGCAGCTTGAACGCCTGCGCGGCAGGACCCACCGGCTGCTCTCGGCTGTCGCCCTGGCGCGGGGGGGCCGCGTTGTCTGGTCGAAGGTCGATACGGCGAGCTTGACCGTCCGCGAGCTCAGCGCGGCGTTCCTCGATGAGTACCTGGCCCGGTGCGGCGAGCGGCTGTTGGGCATCGCGGGGGCGTATGAGATCGAGGGTCTGGGCATACAGCTCTTCGACAGGGTAGAAGGCGACTACTTCACCATCGTCGGCCTGCCCCTCCTGCCGCTCCTGGCGGAGCTGAGGGCGAGGGCAATGGTTCAAGCATGACAAGCGCACCCCCGGGCCAGGGCCTGAAGCGCGCCTGCATCGTCGGCTGGCCGGTCGCGCATTCGCGCTCGCCGCTGATCCACGGCCACTGGCTGGCCCGCTACGGAATCGTGGGCAGCTATGAGCGGGCGGCGGTGAAGCCCGAGGACGCGGTGGACTTCCTGCGCCATCTGGGGGCGCAGGGGTATGTCGGCTGCAACGTGACCATCCCTTACAAGGAGACCGCCTTCGCTGTCGCCGATGTGACGCTGCCGGCAGCGCGCGCGGCCGGCGCCGCCAACACGCTCTGGTTCGAGGGCGACCGGCTGATGGCGGACAACACCGACGGCACGGGCTTTGTGAGCAATATGCGGGCAACCGTGCCAGGTTTCGCCTTCGATGGCGCCGTCGTGGCGCTGCTCGGTGCCGGAGGCGCTGCTCGCGGCATCGTCCACGCCCTGCTGGAGGCCGGCGCCCGCGAGATCCGCCTCTTCAGCCGCACCCGCGAGCGTGCCAGCGCCCTCGCCGCGGCCTTCGGCGCGCGCGTGAAGGCCTTCGAGCGGGGCGAGCGCGACGATCGTTCGCGCGGCGCATCCCTGCTGGTGAACGCCACGCCGCTCGGCATGCACGGCGCCGGGTCCCTGGAGATGGATTTGGACGTTCTCGCGCGAAATTGCGTGGTCGCCGACATCGTCTACGTGCCCCTCGAGACGCCGCTGCTGGCTGCGGCGCGGCGGCGCGGCCTGGCGACGGTGGATGGTCTTGGCATGCTCCTCCACCAGGCGGTTCCCGGCTTCGAGCGCTGGTTCGGCGTGCGCCCCGCGGTGACCGACGATCTGCGCGCCGTTCTGGTGCGCGACATCGAGGGTGCGTGAATGCTGATCGTCGGCCTCACCGGCTCCATCGGCATGGGCAAGTCCACTGTGGCCGCGCGATTCCGCCACCGCGGCATCGGCGTCTGCGATGCCGACTCAGAGGTGCACAAGCTCTACGAGGGCGCCGCCGCGGCCCCCATCGAGGCTGCGTTTCCCGGCACCACCGACGGCGGCAAGGTCGATCGGCAGAGGCTGGCGCAGGCGCTGATCGCGAAGCCCGAAGGCTTCGCGCGCCTTGAAGCCATCGTGCACCCGCTGGTGCTCGCGGCCGAGCTCGCATTCCTCCACGCCGAGGCCGCCAAGGGCGCCCGCATGGCGGTGCTGGAGATCCCTCTCCTCCTGGAGACCGGCGGCGACGCTCGCGTGGA
>Ga0070663_100002330_pt1 | contig 10671 bp, 10 predicted proteins | sample KBSC63metaG_FD_65646 | JGI IMG/M metagenome (GOLD analysis project Ga0070663, IMG submission 65646) | Corn rhizosphere microbial communities from Kellogg Biological Station, Michigan, USA - KBS C6-3 metaG | ecosystem: Host-associated > Plants > Roots > Rhizosphere > Soil ...
TTTCCACAGAGCGGTATTGGCATTCTCATTTTTTGCAAGTACGTTATCCATTGATGAGCGACCCTGTACAGACCCCCTCCGGCATCCCGCTCGAACCCGTCTACGGACCAGCCGACCGGGCCGGCGAACCTGCTGCGCCGGGCACCTATCCGTTCACCCGCGGCAATTTCGCGAGCGGGTATCGCGGCAAGCTGTGGACGTTCCGGCAGTATTCGGGATTCGGGACGGCCGAGGAGTCCAATCGCCGCTACCGCTATCTGCTGGATCAGGGCGGGACAGGGCTGTCGGTGGCCCTCGATCTGCCGACCCAGTGCGGGTACGACTCCGACGATCCAGAGTTCGGTGAGGAAGTCGGTCGGGTCGGGGTGGCCGTCGATACGCTGGCCGACGCCGAGATCCTGTTCGACGGCATCCCTCTGGACAAGATCAGCACCAGTTTCACAATCAACGGGACCGCGGCGATCCTGCTGGCGTTCTACGTCGCCGCCGCGGAGAAGAAGGGGGTGCCACGGGCCAAGCTCACCGGCACCATCCAGAACGACATCCTCAAGGAGTACGCGTCGCGCGGCACCTGGATCTGGCCGCCTGCGCCGTCGCTGCGCCTGATCGCGGACACGATCGAGTTCTGCGCGGCCGAGGTGCCGAAATTCAACGCGATCTCGGTGGCAGGCGCACACTTCCGCGACGCAGGCGCCAATGCGGTTCAGGAAATGGCTTTCACGCTCGCCGACGGCGTCACCTATTGCGACACCGTGGTCGAGCGGGGCCGGATGTCCATCGAGCAGTTCGCGCCCCAGATCTCGTTCTTCTTCTATACCCACGGCGACTTCTTCGAGGAGATCGCCAAGTACCGGGCGGGCCGTAGGCGGTGGGCCACGATCGTGCGCGAGCGCTACGGCGCCTCCACAGACAAGGCGTCGATGTTCCGATTTGGTTGCGTGGCCGGCGGCGCCTCCCTGTACGCGCCGCAGGCGCAGAACAATCTCGTCCGGGTGGCATACGAGGCGATGGCCGCGGTGCTGGGCGGCGTGCAGTCCATGTTCACCGCCGCCTGGGACGAGCCGTTCGCGCTGCCGAGCGAGGAGTCCGCGACGCTGGCGCTGCGCACGCAACAGATCCTGGCCTACGAGACGGGTGTGGCGAAGGTCGCCGATCCGCTCGGCGGCTCCTATTTCGTCGAGGCACTCACCGACGCCACCGAGGAGAAGATCATCGAGATCATGCATGATCTCGAGACGCACGGCGGCATGGTGCGCGCCATCGAGGACGGTTACCTGCAGGGCCTCATCGCCGACGAGGCGTTCAAGATCCACCAGGAGGTCGAATCGGGCGAGCGCCCGGTCGTCGGCGTCAACAAGTTCGTTTCAGACGAGCCGCCACCCGAGATCGCAACGTACGAACTGGATGCCGAGGGCCGCGACCTCCAACTGAAGCGACTGTCCAAGGTAAAGGCTGAGCGAGACGCCGCGGCGGTCAAGGACACCCTGGCCGCCCTGTCCCGCGCCGCGGAAGGCGATGACAACCTGATGCACAAGCTGATCGACTGCGCCAACGCCTACTGCACCGTCGGCGAAATGGTCTCCGCGCTCAAAGCGGTCTGGGGCGAGTTCCAGCAGCCGGTGGTGTTCTAGTGGCTACTCGAGTGCTCGTCGCCAAGCCCGGTCTCGACGGACATGACCGTGGTGCCAAGATCGTCGCGCGCACGCTGCGCGACGCGGGTTTCGAGGTGATCTACACCGGTATCCGGCAACGCATCGAGGACATCGTGTCGATCGCGTTGCAGGAAGACGTTGCGCTGGTCGGGCTTTCGATTCTGTCCGGCGCGCACGTAGCGCTGACGACCCGCACCGTCGAGGCGCTGCGTGCGGCCGACGCGGGTGACATCGCCGTCGTGGTGGGCGGGACCATCCCGCAGGCCGACGTTCCGAAACTGCTGGACGCCGGTGCCGCGGCGGTGTTCCCAACGGGCACACCGCTGGACGTGCTTGTCCAAGAAGTGCGCAAGCTGACATCGCAGAGCGTGGGGGAGTGAGATGCGTCTTGGCGTGATGATCGGGGCCGAGCGTGGCGATATGGCCCGCAAGGTCAAGAAGCTGCTCGATGATATCGAGTGGGCCGAGGCTGCAGGCCTGGACACGGCGTGGATGCCGCAGGTGCCAAACGATTTCGACTGCCTCACGATGGTTTCCCTGATGGGAGCGCGCACCTCTCGGATTGAACTGGGGACAGCTGTCGTGCCACTGCAGGCCCAGCATCCGATCGCGTTGGCGCGCCAGGCGCTGTCGGTCGATGCGGGCACCGGCGGCCGGCTGGCGCTCGGTGTCGGCCCCTCGCATCACTGGATCGTGCGCGACATGCTCGGCATCCCGTACGAGAAGCCTGCGGCGTACACCCGCGACTATCTCGAGGTCCTCAACAAGGCACTGGCCGGACCGGGCGACGTGGACGTGGAGAATGACACGTTCGCCGTGCACAACCCGACCGTGCTGGGCGCCGAGACGCCGATGCCGGTGCTGGTCGCGGCACTCGGACCGGTAATGCTCCAGATTGCAGGCGAACTCGCCGACGGCACCGTGTTGTGGATGGCCGACGAACGGGCGATCGGAAACCACATCGCGCCGCGGATCACCAAGGCCGCGGACAACGCGGGCCGTCCGGCGCCGCGGATCGTAGCGGGCATCCCGGTGTGCCTATGCGCCAACTCCGAGATCGACGCCGCGAAGGAGCGCGCCAACCGCATCCTCGCAGAGGCGGAGACATCGCCGAACTACCAGCGCTTACTGGACCGCGGCGATGCCCGCGATGTCGGCGACCTGACCGCGGCCGGCGACGAGGAAGCGATTCTGGCGCGGTTCCGCCGCTTCGCCGACGCGGGCGTCACCGACCTGTCGGTGCGACTGCTGCCGATCGGTGAGAACCGCGACGAGCTGATCGCCTCGAAATACCGCACGCGGGAGGTCATTTCGCAGCTCGCGGCGGAGGTGCGATGAGCGCTTGCGCGAAGAGCCGAGAGCACAGATGACCGGGCCCCTCGCGGGCATCCGCATCCTCGAGGTGGGCGTGATGCTGGCAGGCCCGTACGCGACGATGCTGCTGGCCGACCTCGGTGCGGAGGTCATCAAGATCGAACCGCCCGGCGGCGAGATCTCCCGCCAGGTCAGCGACAGCTACTTCGCGAGCCTGAACCGCAACAAGCAGAGTGTCTGCCTCGACCTCCGATCAGAGGCGGGAAGAGAGCGGCTGGGCGAGCTCGTCGCCAATTCGCATGCGCTGCTGGTCAATATGAAGCCTTCGGCCATCAAGCGACTCGGCCTTACCTACGACGCGCTGCGGAAGTTCAACGACCGGATCGTGTGCGTCGCGATGACCGGCTTCGGGCTCGACGGCGGCGACGACCCGGCGTTCGACTATGTCATCCAGGCGGCGACGGGTGTCGCGGCGATGACTGGCGATCCCGACGGCCCACCGACCTTGCCCGGGTATTCATCGGCCGACAACTCGACCGGCCTGGCCGCGGCGCTGGGGCTGCTTGCGCAGATCGTCTCGGGCCGCGGCGGGCAAGTGGACGTGTCGCTGCGTGATGTGATGCTGTCCCAGTTGAATTATCGGGCGTCGGCCTATCTCAATGACGGCGCAGCGCCGCGGCGATACCCGTTCGGCGCGCATTCGTATTACGTGCCTGCGCAACTGTTTCTGACCGCCGACGGGTATCTCGCACTGTTCATCACCCACGACGCGTTCTGGAAGGCCTTCGCCGACGAGGCGAAGATCGACGGCTTCCCGATGATGGCCGAGCGCGCGGCCAAGCGCGACGAGGTGCTGGACGTCGTTACGGCCGCGCTGGCCACCGACACCGCGGCCGGTTGGGAGTCACGCCTCCGTCCGCTCGGCATCCCGGCGGCAGCGGTCCGAACACTGCCAGAGGCATTGGAGGCCACACCCGAGGCGCTTGTCACGGCAGGGGATTTCAAGTTGGTTGGCAGCGCAATCCGCATCGCGGGGTATGAGCCGGATTACCGGCCGCCGCCGCTGCTCGACGAGCACGGGGATTTAGCCGATCAGTCCGCTCAATCCTCATAGTCCACCGTGACGCAGGGGGTATCGGGAATGGCTTGGCAGGTCAGCACATAGCCGTCCTCGACCTCGTCGTCCATCAGCGCGTCGTTGGCCCTCATCGTGGCGCTGCCCTCGGACAGCCGCGCCATACACGTACCGCAGTTGCCAGCCTCGCACGAGAACGGCGGCGACATGCCCGCCCGACGCGCGCTCTCCAGCAGTGTCTCGCCCGCCACCCGCGGCACTGTCGCCTTCTTGCGATCGAGGTGAATCGTGATGGTGCCCTCGACATCTGCTGCTTTCTCGGCAGAGGCCGGCTCGGGTGCGTCGGAGGTCGCTACCGGAGCAGGCGTCGCGTCGAAGTCCTCGATGAAGACCTTCCCAGGGCCGGGCAGCGCCGACGTGACGACCGACATGAACCCCTCTGGTCCGCAGACATAACAGTCGGCCTCGGTGTCGGCGCCGACGAAGTCGACGACGGCGGCGGGCTCGAGCAGACCCCGTTCGGCATCGATGTGACGGACCACGGACAGCCGATCCGGATGGCGCGCGACGAGATCGTCGAGGACCGCGTCGAAGATCACCGACGCCCGGTCCTTGTCGGCGCACAGCAACCGCACCTTGCGACCCGTCGTCGCCAGCGCGCTCTTGACGAGCGACAGAATCGGGGTGACGCCACTTCCGCCGCTGAAGCCCAGCAGCGACGCCGAGGTATCGGCCAGGCAGAAGGTGCCTGCCGCCCGGGTGATCGTCACCTCGTCGCCCTCGACGACGTTGTCCAGGATCCAGTTCGACACCTTGCCGCCGGGCACCCGCTTGACGGTGGTCGCCATCTCGGAATCGGTCTCGGGTGCGCTCGACATCGAATAGGACCGGTACAAGTCGTCGCCGTCGACGTGCACCTTGAACGTGCAGAACTGCCCCGCCTTGTAGGGAAACGGCGTTTCATCGGGGGCCAGCACGTAGGTCCTGGCGTCGGCGGTCTCCTTGATGACGCGAGACACCGTCGCACGATGGAACAGGTGCGGCTTGACCATGGGCCCCCTGTCGTCTGGCATTGTGATTCTGATAATAAGAGAATACTATTCTCCTCGACAACCGGCCACCTTCTCAACTGGCGGAAAGGGGCGAGCGCGAAGTGAGTGAGCGGATGGCGCTCGCCTTCGAGGAGCGGGAATACAGCCTCCCGCAGCTCGACGCCCTCGCCAACGGGATGGCCGCCGCCCTCGAACAGCGTGGTGTGCGGCCGGGAGACCGAATCGCGCTGATGTCATCCAATCGCCCGGAGTTCGTGGTCGCGTTGTGGGCCGTCTGGCGGCTTGGCGCATCGGCGGTGCTGCTGAGCCCCGCGTGGAAGCGCACCGAGGTCGAGAATGCGCTGACGCTGACCGCGCCGTCGCATGCGGTCGGCGACCATCCGGTGCTCGTCAAGCTGATGCCGATGCTGTCGCTCGATGAGGCCATCACACCCGAGCAGCGGGCGTTCGAAGCGCCGAGCGCAGACAGCGATGCGCTGTTCGTGTTCAGCTCGGGAACGACGGGCATGCCCAAGGCGGTGCGTCACACGCACGGATCGTTCGCGGTCGCGGTGCGCCACTGGCGTGACGCGCTGCACTTGTCGTCGGCCGACCGGATGCAGATCATGACGCCCCCGTCGCACATCCTCGGATTGCTCAACATCGTGATGGCGCTCGAGACCGGCGCCTGGATTCGGCTGCATCGCCGCTTCGACATCGACATGATGCTTCATCACATCGAGACCGACCGCATTACGATCGAGATGGCCGTCGCACCAATCGCTTTGGCGCTGGCCGCGCATTCGGACCTGGAGAGCTACGACCTCTCGTCGCTGCGCTACATCATGTGGTGCGCGACGCCGGTCACGCGGAGTGTCGCGGAGACGGTCACCGGTAGAACCGGGGTGAGCTGGGTGACGGCGTACGGCACCAGCGAATTGCCTGTCATCGCGTGCAACGACATCGAAGGGGCGCGGCTCGACACCGTCGGACGGCCGGTGCCAGGGGTGCGCGCGCGCATCGTGTCGCTGGAGGACGGCGAGCCGCTGCCTCCCGGTGCCGTGGGGGAGATCCAGGTGTGCTCGGATTCGGCGATGGCCGGCTACCTCCCGGATTCGGCGACGGCAGGGGTCTTTTCGGGGAGCTGGTACCGGACAGGAGACGTCGGATTCCTGGATGTCGACGGCTGGCTGCGAATCACCGACCGCGCCAAGGAAATGATCAAGGTGCGGGGATTTCAGGTGGCGCCCGCCGAGATCGAGGCTGTGCTGCACGGGCACCCGGCCGTCGAAGACTGTGCGGTGTTCGGGGTGCCCGACACCGCGAACGGAGAGGCCATCGTCGCCGCAGTCAAGACATGCAGCCCGGTCGAGGCGGACGAGCTCATCGCGCTCGTCGCGGACCGGCTGGCGTCCTACAAGCAGCCGAGCCGGGTGGTCTTCGTGCCCGAAATACCGCGTCTACCATCGGGAAAAGTGTTGCGTCGAGTGTTGAAGGAGCGTCAGTGGACGTCCGTCTGACGGCTGAACAGCAGCAGCTGCGGGAGGCTGCGGCCAAGCTGGCCGACGATCTCGGACCCGGGTCAGTTGCCGATCTCGACGACTCGAATCGGATCGCCCGACTGGAGAAGGCCGTCGAGTCGACGGGATTTCGGACGTTGCGATCGGACGGCGCGTCCGGTGTCGAGGTGGCCATCGTCGCCGAGGAGTTCGCCAGGGGCCTGGTCGACGTTCCGTTCATGGGGCCGGTGCTCGCCGATGACCTGAAGCGGGTGCTGGGCCACGAGCCGTCGGCGCCTGCCACCGAGCCCGAGTCGGCCGACCTGACGAGAAGCGCTGCAGGAGTGGTTGAGTCGCCGCACGAGCTGAGTGAGCTCTCCACTGAGGACGCCACCCGCTGGCAAGCGTTGGCGCTCGCGGTCACCTGTGCGGAGTTGGTCGGTGCCGCCCGCGGCACACTCGCGCTGGCGGTCGACTACGCCAAAGTCCGCGAGCAGTACGGCGCAACCATCGGGTCGTATCAGGCCGTCGGACACCTGCTGGCGGAGAGCATGGCATTGATCGAAGGGTCGATCAGCGTGCTGCGCCACGCCGCGTGGGCCGTCGACGAGCTTCCTACCGCTGAGGCGATCGCGGCCGGGCGGGTGGCCAAGATCTACTGTGCACGTGCGGCACTGACCGTCTGCGAGACGTCGATCCAGGTGCACGGCGGCATCGGGAACACGTGGGAATGCCTCGCGCACATCTACCTGCGCCGCGGGCTGACTGCGACCGAACTGTGGCCCGTGAAGCTGGAGGAGCTGTCCATTGGACTTTCGTGATTCGCCGGAAGAAGCCGCATTCCGGGACAGGCTGCGCCGCTGGCTGACCGACCAGAAGGGCAAGTTCCCGACGTCGGGCGACGAGTACTGGGCCAAACAGGGGGAGTGGCATCAAGCGCTCTACGCGGCGGGCTTCTTCGGGACGTCGTGGCCCAAGGAGTATGGCGGCCAAGACCTTCCGCCGGTCTACGACGTGATCGTCGACGAAGAGATCGCCAAGGCGGGGGCGCCTGCCCGGCCCAGCCTCGGCTACCTGGTCGTCGGGCTGGGCCATCACGGCAGCAAGGAACTGCAGGACCGGTTCTTGCCCGGCATGATCAACGGCACCGAGCGGTGGTGCCAGGGCTTCTCCGAGCCCGGCGCGGGGTCCGACCTGGCGTCGCTGACCACTACCGCGGTCCGCGAGGGTGACGAGTACGTCATCCACGGGCACAAGATCTGGACGAGCTATTCCGATGTGGCCGACTGGTGTCTGCTGTTGGCACGCACCGACAAGGATGTGCCGAAGCATCGGGGCATTTCGGCGTTCATCATCTCGATGCACCAGCCGGGCATCGAGCAGCGACCACTGAAGATGATCAGCGGCGTCACGAAGGAGTTCGGCCAGGTCTTGTTTGACGGTGCGCGGGTGCCAGCCGAGAACATGGTGGGTGCGCCGGGCGAGGGCTGGAAGCTGGCCATGACCGTCGTCAGCCACGAGCGGGAGCCGTCCACCCTGGGGTTCTCGGCCCGGTACGGGAAGCTGGTGCGCCAGTTGGCATCCCGGGTCGACGGTCCGGCGCCAGAGGAACTTTCGTGGGCGTGGGTGCAGACCGAGATGCTGCGGCTACACGTGCGCAGGCGGCTGTCGGAGCAACTGGACGGCGTCACCCATGGGCCGCAGGGGTCGCTCGACAAGCTGCTGATGACCTGGGTCGAGCAATCGGTCGGCCACGCCGCGCTGGCGACCGTCGGTACCGGCGACCCCGAACTGTTCGGCGCCTACATGTACAGCCGCGCGCAGAGCGTGATGGGCGGCACTAGCCAGATTCAGAAGAACATCATCGCTTCGCGCATTCTCGGATTAGGAGTCTGAAATGTATGACATGCCAGAGGAAATCGACGTCAAGGCCGACGGCCCCCTACGCATCATCACGCTCAACCGCCCCGACGCGCTCAATGCCGTCAACGACGCACTCCACGTCGGGCTGGCCAAGATATGGGATGCGCTCAACGAGGACGCCGACGCGCGCGCAGCGGTGATCACAGGCGCGGGACGGGCGTTCTCGGCGGGCGGCGACTTCAACTACCTCGACGAGCTTCGTGGCAATGAAGCGTTGCGGCAGAAGACGATCAAGCACGGCCGTGACATCGTCATCGGTATGGTGCGATGCCGCATTCCGGTGATCGCCGCAGTCAACGGTCCGGCCGTGGGGCTGGGCTGCAGCCTGGCTGCGTTGTCCGACGTCGTCTATGTCGCAGAGACGGCGCACTTCGCCGACCCGCATGTGCAGATCGGCCTGGTGGCCGCTGACGGCGGTCCGCTGGTTTGGGGCTCACAGATCAGCCTGCTGCAGGCCAAGGAGTTCGCGTTGACCGGTGTGCGGATCAAGGCGCAGCGGGCGGTGGAGTTGGGTCTTGCGAATCATGTCGTCGCCGATCCGCTGGCCGAGGCGATCGTGTGCGCGAAGAAGATCTTGGAGCTGCCGCAACAGGCGGTCGAGGCGACGAAGCGGCTAATGAACCTGCAGCTGGAACAGTCCGTGATGGCGTCGCTGGACTACGCAAACCTCGCCGAGTACGTGTCCTTCGGGACCGCTGACTTCAACAAGATCGTCGACGGACTCATTGCCAAGGACAAGTAACTTCCCCTTTACTACCGCGAGCGTGCGTGTCTGTACGCGAACACCCCGTGTTCTGCGTACATTTCACGCACGCTCGTGGTTTCAGCCCCGCGGCTCAAAGTGGTCTGGGTGGACGTAGAACTCGAGCTGGATGTTGTCGGGGTCGCGAAAGACCAAGGTTGGGCCGTATCCGATATCGATGATCCCGCTGTGCGCAACGCCTTTGGCGTCCAGGTGCGTCGTGCATTCCGGCAATTCGTTCCGATCCGGTACCTGGAACGACAGGTGATCGAGGCCGATCCGGCGTTCGTCGAACGCTTCTGATGTGTTAGTCCCGTCATGTGTCATGACATCTACGACCGCGCCCGAAGGATGGACCATCGCGTTGACGGTAAACGTCTCGCCGCGGTGTCGGTTTATGAGCTCGAAGCCAAGCACCTCTTGCCACCACGCCGCGGACTGCTCGCAGTCAGAGACCGTCAGCTCGACAGGTGAGAACCCCGTGATCCTCGGCATGGCGTCCACACTGCGCGGAAATGGCATTACTGTTCGCGAAGTCGGCGGATTGCCTGCCACTTCATTCGCGGTCGAAATGTGGTGGCGCTGTTGACGGAGATCGGGGTACGAACGTCAGTGTGGACTTGACCGAGCGCTACGAGTGGCAAGGGCGTCAGATCGCGTGGGAACGGGCCGGTGCCGGCCCCGCAGTGGTGTTCTGCCACGGTACGCCGTGGTCGTCGGTGGTTTGGCAACCGATTGTCGCCGCCTTGTCCGACAGATACACCGTCCATCTCTGGGACATGCCCGGCTACGGCCGGTCGTCGAAACAGCCGGACCACCCGGTCGACTTCGGAGTGCAAGCGGAGGTCCTCGATGCGCTGATACGACATTGGGACATCGCCCGCCCGCACGTGATCGCTCACGACTTCGGCGGCGCGGTCTCGCTTCGCGCCCATCTGGTGTGCGGGGCCGACATCGCTTCACTGATGCTCGCCGATGTCGTCGCGATCCCGCCCAGCGGCTCACCGTTCTTCAGGTTCGTGCAGGACAACCCCGGTCTGCTCGACCAGCTTCCGGGCTACATCCACCGCGCGATCGTGCGGGCCTACATCAGCAATGCCAGCAGTGTCGGGTTGCGCGCCGACGATCTCGACACCTTGGTGCAGCCGTGGACGGGCAGCGACGGCCAGCCCGCTTTCTACCGCCAGATCGTCGACTACGACGAGCGCTACCTGCGCGAAAACGAAAAGCTGCTAGGGAGACTCACTGTGCCGGTTCACATCGTGTGGGGCGAGCAGGACGCCTGGATACCTGTCGAACGGGCCCATCGCCTGCATGCGCTCATCCCGCACTCGACGCTGCGCACCGTGCCTGGCAGCAACCACCTGATTCAGTACGACGCCCCAGAGCGGCTGATGTATGAGGTGGCGTCTTGGCTCGATCGCGCGTCACGGTC
>Ga0070663_100002335_pt1 | contig 10658 bp, 10 predicted proteins | sample KBSC63metaG_FD_65646 | JGI IMG/M metagenome (GOLD analysis project Ga0070663, IMG submission 65646) | Corn rhizosphere microbial communities from Kellogg Biological Station, Michigan, USA - KBS C6-3 metaG | ecosystem: Host-associated > Plants > Roots > Rhizosphere > Soil ...
GGTGAAGCTGTTCATCGCCGACGATCTGCTGCTGCAGGAGTCCAAGGGCCAGACGACGCTCTCCCCAGCGGACCGCAAAGCCCTTGATTCCATGCTGCGGTCCTCTGACGACAGCGCGGCCCAGAACTTCTGGGACCGCAGCGGTGGAAACGCCGTCATCGGCCGAGTCACGGCGCGGTACGGTCTGTCAGGCACGACGGCGCCGTGGAACGGGCATTGGGACGTCACCACCAGCACTGCAAGCGATCTCGTGCGCTACTACGACATGCTGCTGGACGGCAGCGGCGGGCTGCCACCCGAGCAGGCCAACGTCATCATGGGCAACCTCGCGCAGTCGACGCCGACCGGAATCGACGGCTACCCACAGCGTTTCGGTATCCCAGAAGGGCTCTACGCCGAGCCTGTTGCCGTCAAGCAGGGCTGGTTCTGCTGCTGGAACGGCGGCAACCAGTTGCACGTCTCCACCGGTGCGGTAGGAGCCGACCGGCGCTATGTGATGGCGGTGGGATCGCTGGACCCAACCGGTGCTGCGGCGGCGCGCGACAGGATGACCCAGTTCGTCAAGACGATATTCCCCGGCGGAAAGATCTAGTCCTCGAGCAGGTCGGGACGGCGTGCCCTGGTGCGCTCCAACGCCTGTTGCCGTCGCCACGCCGCCACCTTCGCGTGGTCGCCCGATAACAGCACGTCCGGCACGTCCAGGCCGCGCCAGCTCGGCGGCCGGGTGAAGCTGGGTCCCTCGAGCAGCCCGTCTGAATGCGAATCCGATTGGTGCGAAGCGGGATTGCCCAATACGTCGGGAAGCAGTCGGATGACGGCCTCGATCATCACCAGCGCCGCCGACTCGCCGCCGGGCAGCACGTAGTCACCGATCGACACCTCTTCGACGCGCATCCGTTTCGCGGCGTCGTCGATGACGCGTTGGTCGATACCCTCGTAGCGCCCACAGGCGAAAACCAGGTGTGATTCGCTGCCCCAGCGTTGCGCGGTAGCCTGCGTGAACAACTGGCCTGCCGGCGTCGGAACGACGAGAAGCGTTTCCCGCGAGCATGTTTCGTCGAGCGCCTCTCCCCACACCGGCGCCTTCATCACCATGCCGGGGCCGCCGCCGTACGGCGAGTCGTCGACGGAACGGTGCACGTCGTGTGTCCACCGGCGCAGATCATGCACCCGCAGGTCGACGATCCCTGACTCAATCGCCTTGCCGGGCAACGACTGTCGCAACGGGTCCAGGTAGTCGGGGAAGATGGTCAGCACGTCAATGAGCACAGTCGCGAGTCCTCACTGAAGCTCCAGCAGACCCTCGGGCGGATCGACCTCGATGGTCTGATCCGCCAGCGACACCTCGGTGACGATCGCGCTGACGAACGGCACAAGCACTTCGGAGCCCGTCTCCGACGTCACCGACAACAGCTCTCCCGCCGCGGTGTGCAGAACCTCTTTGACGTTGCCGACCAGACGCCCGTCGGTCGTCACCACCCGCAGCCCCTCGAGCTGGTGATCGTAGAACTCGTCGGGGTCGTCGATAGGGGGCAGCTCTTGCGAATCGACGATGAACAGGTTGCCGCGCAACGCATCCGCTGAGTTTCGGTCGGCGACACCGGTCAATCGCAGCAGCAGCCGTCCGCTGTGCTCGCGCGCAGACTCGACGACATAGGTGCGCTCCTGGCCGCTCTTGGGCCGTGCCCGCAGCCGGGCGCCCGGCGCGAACCGCGTCTCGGGGTCATCCGTGCGGACGTCGACGACGAGCTCACCGGTGATGCCGTGTGCCCTGACGACCCGCCCGACTACCAGGTCCATCAGATCCGCTACTGGTCGGTGTCCACCACGTCGACGCGGATGCCCCGACCGCCGATGCCCGCGACGAGCGTGCGCAGAGCAGTCGCGGTGCGGCCCCCGCGGCCGATGACCTTGCCGAGGTCTTCGGGGTTGACGTGCACCTCCACGGTGCGGCCACGCCGGGACGTCACCATGTCGACCCGGACATCGTCGGGGTTGTCCACGATGCCGCGAACCAGATGTTCGACGGCGTCGACGACGACCGAGCTCACGATTCGTCGGCCTGCGCGGCGGGCGCGGCGGCGGACGCGTCGGCACCTTCTGCTGCAGGCTCGGACTCGTCCTTCACCGGAGCGACCTCGGCCTCGGCGGGCTCCCCGCTGTCTGATGTCGCCGACGCATCGGCTCCGGCGCCCTTGGCGGCCTTCTTGGCCGGCGCCTTCTTCTTCTTGGCGGTGGTGGCCTCGGTGCTCGGACCGCCGTCGGCGTCTGCGAGCGCGGCGTTGAACAGATCCAGCTTGCTCGGCTTGGGCTCCTTGACCTTCAGCGTGCCCTCGGTGCCGGGCAAGCCCTTGAACTTCTGCCAGTCACCGGTGATCTTCAGCAGTGCCAGCACCGGTTCGGTGGGCTGGGCGCCGACGCCGAGCCAGTACTGCGCGCGCTCCGAGTCGATCTCGATGAGGCTCGGGTCTTCCTTGGGGTGATAGCGGCCGATGACCTCGATGGACCGTCCGTCGCGGCGCGTGCGCGCGTCGGCGACGGCGATGCGGTACTGAGGATTGCGGATCTTGCCGAACCGGGTGAGCTTGATCTTTACAGCCATGTGAAAGCGAATTCTCCTGATGATTGCCACGCTGCAATTCAGCGATCGCGGGCGGAGATGCCCGGATCCGGTTTTGCCTTACGTGTGTGACCATCGCGGGGCCGTAGTCCCGCGGCAGACAGCCGCCCATTGTGCCAGAACAGCAGCTACCGGGAGAAATCGCGCCCGGTCAGGGTCACAGGATCTTGTCGTAGCACTTGATCTCCACGCGGCGGGACAGTCGCCAGCCGTCGGCAGTGCGGACGAATTCGTCGTCGTACCAGACGCCGACCTGCATGACCTTGGGTTTGTCGCCCTTGAGCACCATCGGGTTGAAACAGAAGGTGCGCGCGGTCGCGGTGTCACCGGCGAGCTTGATGGCGGGCAGCCCCAGCATGTGGGCGTTTCGCTCGAAATAGGCGGGCAGTGTCTCGGCCAGCCACACCTTGATCTGCGGGTAATTGCCGTCGATGCCGCCGGTGTCGCGGTAGTCGATGTAGGCGTCGTCGACGAAGATCTCGTCCAACTCGTCGAACTCACGGCGATCGATGGCCTCGGAGTAGCTGATCAGCAGGTGTTGGAGTTCGAGGCGGTCAGAGATCTCTTCGAGGCTCAGCATCCGTCGATTGAACACTGAAAGCACCGCCATGAAGCGATCAGGGTTACGCTGCTGAACCCATGGGGAGGTTTTTCACAGTCATCGCCGCGTGCCTGAGCCTGGTTTTCCTGTCCGTGGTTCCGTTGGCCGACGCAGAACCCGACATTGCGCCCATCGGCAACGTGGCGCCTCCCGACGGGCCCGCGCCCGCGTGGATCGTCGCCGACATGGACACCGGCCAGGTGCTCGCCGAGCGGGAGATGGACATCCCCCATCCACCCGCGAGCACGATCAAGACCCTGCTGGTGCTGACCGCGCTCGACGAGGTGACCAACCTGGACGCGACGGTCGTCGGCACCGAGGCCGACACCCACGTCGAGTGCACCTGCGCCGGGATCGAGCCGGGCCGCACCTACACCGCCCGCCAGCTCCTGGGCGCGATCTTGCTGATGTCGGGAAATGACGCGGCCAACGCGCTGGCCGACATGATCGGTGGCTACGACACCGCGGTGGCCAAGATGAATGCCAAGGCCGCGTCGATCGGCGCGCTGGCCACGCATGCGGCCACACCGTCCGGGCTGGACGGGGCCGGCGGCGCCGGAGCCACCACCCCACGGGACCTGGCGGTCATCTTCCGCGCCGCGATGGCCAATCCGGTCTTCGCGGCGACGATCGCGCAGCCGGCGGCCACGTTCCCGACGAAAGCCGGAGACAGGCCGATCGTGAACGACGACGAGCTGCTGCACCGCTATCCGGGCACCCTCGGCGGCAAGACCGGGTTCACCGACGCCGCGAAGAAGACGTTCGTCGCGGCCGCCGACCGCGGCGGCCGCCGGCTGGTGGTCGCCATGATGTACGGGCTGATCAAAGAAGGCGGTCCGACATACTGGGACCAGGCCGTGGGCCTGTTCGACTGGGGCTTCGCCCAGGACCGGCAGATGAGCGTCTCCTCGCTGTAAACGCGACATCACCAAAAGTTGTTGATCCGCAATGGATCCGAGACCTCCGCGCGGCTAAAACCCGTGTTCGCACAGGATACGCTCAGCCTCCGTGCGAAAGATGTTGGCTGCCTTGATAACCGCGCTCGCGTTGGCGAGCTCAGCGGTGGTCGCACCGACCGCGACGGCTGAGCCCGGCATCCAGCCGCCAGGCGCGGTCGCACTTCCCGACGGCCCCGCACAGGCGTGGCTGCTTGCCGACCTCGACTCCGGTCGCGTTCTCGCCTCAAAGGATCCGAGCGGGCAGCACGCGCCAGCCAGCACGATCAAGCCGTTGCTCGCGATGGTCGTGCTCGACCACCTGCGTCCGGACAACTTCGCGCGAGCCAACAAGTCCCACACCGAGGTCGAATGTTCTTGTGTAGGGCTGGAACCGGGCCAGGCGTACACCACCCAACAGCTGCTGTCGGCCCTGCTGATGGTGTCGGGAAACGACGCGGCCAACATGTTGGCCGACATGCTGGGCGGACAGCAGGTCGCCGTCGCCGCGATGAACCGCAAGGCCGCGAGCGTCGGGGCCACGAGCACACGGGCATCGTCGCCCTCGGGGCTCGACGGACCGGGCTGGGAGTCGGTCACGACGCCGCACGACCTCGCGGTGATCTACCGCGCCGCCCTGACCTATCCGCTGATAGCGCAGATCTTCCAAGCCAGGTCGGCACCGTTCCCCGGCAAGACGATCACCGCCCAGAACAAGCTGCTGACGAGCTATCCGGGCACGATCGCCGGCAAGACGGGCTACACCAACCTCGCCCGCGACACCTTCGTCGCCGCCGCGCAGCGGGGCAACCGACGGCTGATCGTGGTGGAGATGTACGGCGACGGCGACCTGTACGGCCAGGCGACCGCATTGTTCGACTGGGGTTTCGCCCAGGCCTGAGCGCTACTTGCCCATCGCCTCGGCAGACGGCGGGCATGCGACATGATCCTGGAGATCCTCACCGTGCCCGCTGCCCGGGCTGGCGCCGTCGGCGCGACCCGCGAGCAGAACGAAGCCCGGTCGGCCGTCGGCATCGTTGTCGCCAACGACCACCAGCGACTGCGCGCCCATGAAGTCCCCTGCGGGCAGGCTGTCGGCGAGAAGCCGAAACGGGTTGACACCGTCGAGTTCCTGCGCCCGGACCGACATCGCCCGGTACTGCTGACCGGCAAGCGTTTCGGGGAACGGCCGCCACGTCGCGCCGATGTCGTCGGCGTGGGTCGACAACACCTGGCGCACGTCGGCCCGGACACAGTCGACGTGAATATGCAGTTGGTCCTGGGACCGCGCGTCAGCGGAGTTGACGGCGAGGCTCAGCCAGTCCCGGGGCAGTTCGCGCCCTGCGCGCTCTTCGACGAAGGAACGGGCCCGCCACGCGTCGGCGAAATAGTTCGGCGCATCGGCGGCCAGGATCTCCGGGCTCTCGATTCCCGGCACACGCGCGGTCGGGATCAGCAGGAACTGGGTGGCACCGACCAGATCCTTGAGCACCGCATAGCCGCGCTGCTCGCCGCCGTCGAGGTCGACCAGCGCGCACGGGGCAGGGTCACCGTTGTTCTGCTGACCGGGTACGCATTGGCCGTTCACGATGGCCCACAACGCATTTGGGTCGGCAACCGCCTGCGGCGCGCAGGCGGCCGTCGCGAGAAGCAGGAGCGCGCCCGCGACCCCTCGCAGCCGCGCCTTAGTACGCACGGCCGCGCAGCACGACCAGGTCCGGATGGTTGATGACGGCCGCACCCGTACGGGGATCCTCGGCGTAACACACCAGATCCGCGGACGCGCCGTGCTCGAGCGACGGTCTGCCCAGCCAGTCGCGCGCGGTCCAGCTCGCCGCCCCGAGCGCGTCGGTCGGCGTCATCCCGATCCGCTTCAGTGCGTCGACCTCATCGCCGATGCGACCGTGCGCGACCATGCTGCCCGCATCGGTGCCCGCGAATATCGGCACACCCGCTTCGCGGGCCGCGGCGAAGCGCGGGCCACTTCGGCGGTAGAGGTCGCGCATGTGACTGGCGTAGCTCGGGTACTTCGATGCGCCGTCGGCGATGCCGGGAAAGTTCTCGATGTTGATCAGCGTCGGCACCAACGCCGTTCCGTGCTCGACCATCAGCGCCAGCGTGTCGTCCGTGAGGCCGGTGCCGTGCTCGATGCAGTCGATGCCCGCCCTGATCAGGCCGGGCAACGCCTCCTCGCTGAACACGTGGGCGGTGACCCGCGCCCCCTCGGCGTGGGCCGCCGCCATCGCCGCGGTGAGCACATCGTCGGACCAGAGCGGCGCCAGGTCGCCGACCTCCCTGTCGATCCAATCGCCGACCAGCTTGACCCAGCCGTCGCCCCACCGCGCCTGCTCGGCGACCGCGTCCGGCAGCTGCGACTCGTCTTCCAACTCGATGGCGAAGTCGCGCTGATAGCGCTTCGGCCGCGCCAGATGGCGACCGTGCCGGATGATTCGGGGCAGGTCGTCGCGGTCGTCGAGGGCGCGGGTGTCGATCGGCGACCCGCAGTCGCGCAGCAGTAGTGCGCCGACCCCGCGTTCGGTCTCGGCCTGCTCGACGCACTCGTCGAGGGTGTCGACGGGGCCGTGTGCACCGAGGCCGACGTGGCAGTGCGCGTCGACGAGCCCGGGCACGATCCACCCGCCGTCGAAGACGGTCTGCGCGTCGGCGACCGGTTCGGCGCTCAGTACGCCGTCGACGATCCACCAGTCCACGTGCTGCTCGTCGGGTAAGCCCCGGCCGCGGACGTGCAGTCGCATCAGTTCTTGGGGAACTTCAGCTTCGACAGGTCGATGTTGGCCAGCCCCGGCGGCAGCTCGTCGAGGCCCTTGGGCATGTTGGACAGATCGGGGAAGCCCTCGGGCACACCCGCGCCGAAGGGGCTGCGCACCTTCGGTGGCGTCGGACCCCGGCCGCCCTTCTTCTTTCCGGCCTGCTTGTTCTTGCCCTTGCCGGCTTTGCGCGAAGAACCCTTGCGGCCGAACGGCATTCCCATCTGACCGGCCATCTGCGACATCATCTTGCGGGCCTCGAAGAACCGGTCGACGAGCTGGTTGACCTCCGACACCGTCACACCGGAGCCGTTGGCGATGCGCAGCCGCCGCGATGCGTTGATGATCTTCGGTTCGGCGCGCTCCTGCGGCGTCATACCGCGGATGATCGCCTGCACCCGGTCGAGCTGGCTGTCGTCGACCGCGGCCAGCGCATCTTTCATCTGCCCGGCCCCGGGCAGCATCCCCAGCAGGTTGCCGATCGGCCCCATCTTGCGGATGGCCATCATCTGCTCGAGGAAGTCCTCGAGCGTCAGTTCGCCCGAGCCGATCTTGGCGGCGGCGTCCTCGGCCTGCTGCGCGTCGAAGACCTGCTCGGCCTGCTCGATGAGGGTCAGCACGTCGCCCATGCCGAGGATGCGGCCGGCCATCCGGTCGGGGTGGAAGACGTCGAAGTCGTCGAGTTTCTCGCCTGCGGACGCGAACAGGATCGGCACGCCGATGACTTCGCGCACCGACAGCGCGGCACCACCGCGCGCGTCGCCGTCCAGCTTGGTGAGCACCACGCCGGTGAACCCGACGCCCTCGCGGAACGCCTCCGCGGTAGTGACGGCGTCCTGGCCGATCATCGCGTCGACGACGAACAGCACCTCGTCGGGATCGACGGCGTCGCGGATCGAGGCGGCCTGCGCCATCAGCTGGTCGTCGATGCCGAGCCGGCCCGCGGTGTCGACGATGACGACGTCGAAGTGCCGTGCCCTGGCCTCGGCGAGACCGTCGGAGGCCACCTTGACCGGCGCGCTGGCATCGGTGTCGACGGAGCCGTCGGCCGAGGCGCCGGGATGCGGCGCGAACACCTCGACGCCTGCCTGGCCGCCGACCACCTGAAGCTGGTTGACCGCGCCGGGGCGCTGCAGGTCGCAAGCCACCAGCAGCGGCGTATGCCCTTGCCCCTTAAGCCATTTCGCGAGCTTGCCGGCCAGCGTCGTCTTACCCGAACCCTGCAGGCCCGCGAGCATGACCACCGTCGGCGGTGTCTTGGCGAACGCCAGCTGGCGGGTCTGGCCGCCGAGGATTCCGACGAGCTCCTCGTTGACGATCTTGACGACCTGTTGGGCCGGGTTGAGGGCGGCCGACACCTCCGCACCGCGTGCGCGCTCCTTGATGCGCGCGACGAATTCGCGCACCACGGGCAGCGAGACGTCTGCCTCCAACAACGCAAGCCGGATCTCGCGGGTGGTCGCATCGATGTCGGCGTCGGTCAACCGCCCCTTGCCGCGCAGGCCCGACAGGACACCGGTCAACCGGTCGGAAAGGGATTCAAACACGACGACAAGCCTAGCTGGCCTCGGACACCGGCTTCGCGGGCGCAGGGGTGGGCAGCACCTCGTACAGGTCGTGCTGCAGCTCGTCACGGACCGTGGACCCGTCACCCTCGCCCTCGGCCGGGATCACGATCCCGAAGAGGTCAACCACCGATGAGCCCAGCGTGGTCACTTTCGCCCACGCGATGTCCACGCCGTCGCGCTCGAACACCGCGGTCAGCCGTGCCAGCAGGCCCGCACGGTCGCCTGCCCGGATCTGCACCACCAGCTCGCCGGGTTCGGCACCTTGGGACCACAGGATCCGTGGCGGCGCGGTGGCGTGGTTGATGGGCACCGCGTTGGGCGCCTCGCCCGCCCGCGTCGTGCCGTGCTGCGCGGCTTCGCGGTCGCGGCGATCCAGCGATGCGAGCACGTCGAGCTCTCCGTCGAGGGCCAGGATGAACTGCTGTCGCAGCAGCTCGGCGGCGGGCGGCGAGCCGAAATGCGGCGACACGACGAAGGTGTTGATCGCCGAGCCCTGGTGACCGTTGACCGACGCCGAGTGCACCCGAAGCGAGTTCAGCGCCAGCACGCCCGCCGCCTTCGACAGCAGGCCGCGCCGGTCGGGCGCGATCATCGTCACGTTGTAGATGTGCGGGCTGTCCCCCGGCGTCAGCTCCACATGCACGCCGACTGTGGACGCAAGCGAAAGATGGCGCGGGTCAACGGGATCCGGATGCGGCAGTTCCTCGCCAGCCATCACCAGCCGGCAGCGGCGCACCAGGTCACCGATCAGCGACGCCTTCCAGTCGCCCCACACCCCTGGGCCGGTCGCCAGAGAGTCGGCCTCGGCCAGCGCGGCCAACAGCTCGAGCAGGACCGTATCGCCGTCCAACGCCTCGACGACGGCTTCGATGGTCTTGGCGTCCTGCAGGTCACGACGGGTGGCGGTGTGCGGGAGCAGGAGGTGATGACGCACGACCTTGGAGAGCACCTCCACGTCCGACGGCCACAGACCGAGCCTGGTGCCGATCTGGGTCGCCAGCTCGGCACCGATGACGCTGTGGTCACCGCCCCTGCCCTTGCCGATGTCGTGACACAGCGCGCCGAGCAGCAGCAGGTCTGGCCGCGACACGCGAGTGGTGAAAGCGCTTGCCCGCGAGACGGTCTCGACAAGATGGCGGTCGACGGTCCAAATGTGCACGACGTCGCGGGGTGGCAGGTCACGCACGGCTCCCCACTCCGGGAAGAGCCTGCCCCACAGCCCGGTGCGGTCGAGCGCCTCTATCGTGGCCACCGCCGTGGGCCCTGCGGCCAGCATCACCAGCAGATCCTTGAGCGCCTGCCGCGGCCACGGGGTGCGCAGTTCGGGCGCGGACTGGCCGAGCCGGGCCAGCGTGGACGCCGCCATCGGCAGGCCGGTGGTCGCCGACGCTGCGGCAACACGCAGGATCAGGCCGGGGTCGCGCTCGGGGCGCGCATCGCGGGCAAGGATCACCTCGCCCCCGAACTCGATGACGCCTTCGTCCAGCGGCCGGCGCACCGGTCGACGAAACGCCGCGAATCCCCGGCGCGGCAGCGCATTGCCTGCGGTGCGCACGCCGGCGTCGACGTAGAAGCTGATGGTGCGTGCAGCGTCGGAGAGCATGCGCGCCAGATCGAAACGGTCACCGATGCGCAGGGCCGCGCCGATCTCGTCGGCGTGCTGGGCCAGCACCAGCTCCCGGCCGCGACCGGATACCCGGTGCAGCTCGGTGCGAACGTTGAGCAGCGCGAGGTGCGCCTCGCCGAGCGTTTCGGTCGGCGATGCCAACGACCTGCTCGGGTAGACGTCGGCCAGCTGCGCTATCGCCAGCGCATTGAGCAGCTGCACGTCACGCAGACCACCGCGGCCAGTCTTCAAATCCGGCTCGGCGCGGTGGGCGATCTCTCCGCTGCGCTGCCAACGCTGCTTGGTGTGTTCGACGAGTTCGTCGAAGCGCGAGGCGATTCCGGTCCGCCACTGCCGACGCGCACCGCCGACCAGCAGCGTCGACAAGTCGGCGTCGCCAGCGATATGGCGCACCTCCAACATGGCCAGCCCGGCCGAGATGTCCTCTCCGGCAACCTTCATCGCCTCCGCTACCGTCCGGACGCTGTGGTCGAGTCGAATATTGGCGTCCCACAACGGGTACCAGAGCTTCTCGGCGACCTCGCTGACGACCTTCTTGG
>Ga0070663_100002336_pt1 | contig 10657 bp, 10 predicted proteins | sample KBSC63metaG_FD_65646 | JGI IMG/M metagenome (GOLD analysis project Ga0070663, IMG submission 65646) | Corn rhizosphere microbial communities from Kellogg Biological Station, Michigan, USA - KBS C6-3 metaG | ecosystem: Host-associated > Plants > Roots > Rhizosphere > Soil ...
GCGGGATTCGGTCTGCTGGTACGGGTCCCGGGCTACGGCGACCACCTGGCGTCCACAGTGGACCCCGGTATTCACGAACGGCAGAAGAGCGTGGGGGCGCCGCCCGGGTTCGCCGACGGCGTCGGGTGGTTCGTGCCCACCGACGACGGCGCGCCGGCCCGGTGGTCCGTGACCTTCACCGTCGCCGACCGCGACGCGACGGTCGACACCGTGCGGCGGCTCGGCGGCGAGGTTCTCTCGACCGAGGACACGCGGTGGAGCCGCCTGGCGGACGTGCGCGACCCGCGGGGTGCGAGGTTCACGGCGAGCCAGTTCACCCCACCGTCGCAGGATAGCTGACCCGAGTCAGCTATCTGCGGTAGCATCGCCCGATGGATCAGGTCGAGCTGGTGCGCGACTTCAACCGCTACTACACCCGTCGGCTCGGCATCCTCACCGACCGCTACCTCGGCCAGGGCCGCACGCTCAGCGAGGCCCGTCTGCTCTTCGAGATCGGCGCCGGGGCGAACGTCGGCGACCTGCGCGCCCGGTTGGGCCTGGACTCCGGCTACCTGAGCCGCCTGCTGCGCGCCCTGGAGCGGCAGGGCCTCGTCCGGGTGCGGGCGCACCCGTCCGACGGCCGGGCCCGCGTCGCGGAGCTCACGGAGGCGGGGGCGCGCGAACGCGCCGACCTCGACGCCCGCTCACGCGCGGGCATCAGCGCGCTGCTCGATCCGCTGACGGCCGAGCAGCGCTCGCGGTTGGTCGCTGCCCAGGGCGAGGTCCGCCGATTGCTGCGGCTCGCCGCGGTGACGGTCGAAGCGGTCGACGACGGCTCCGACGTTGCCCGGCAGTGCCTGCGGGCGTACGCCGACGAGTTGGCGGTGCGCTTCCCGGAGGGCTACGACGACGCGGTGCTGGTGCGGGCCGGTGAGCTCGGCGGGCTGGGCAGTGACGCCGGGGCACTGCTGGTGGCCCACGAGGAGGGGCAGCCGGTCGGCTGCGGAGTGTGGCAGCGGCTCGGCCCCGACGTGGCCGAGATCCGTCACCTGTGGGTGGGCGCCGGGGCACGCGGGCTCGGGCTCGGGCGTCGGCTGTTGGGCGCGTTGGAGGCCGACGCCGCCGCGCACGGGATCACCGTGGTGCGGCTCGGCACGCACCGGGTGCTGACCGAGGCGATCGCGCTGTACCGGTCGAGCGGGTACCAGGAGATCGCGCCGTACGACGCGTCGCCGTACAACCAGTTGGCGTTCGAGAAGCCGCTGTAGCGCGTGCCGCTCCATGATCGCAAGACCTGTGGACAACTTCGCGATCTTGGAACGTCCGGTTGTCCACAGGGGTGGCCGGTGACGCCGGGCCGCGCCTAGCTTCTGCGGTCATGGATTTCGAGGTGTCCCCGGTCGCGCTGCGGCGGGCCGCGGCAGATCTGGGCGAGCTGGCCGACCGGGTGCGGGCCGAGCTCACCGGCGCCTACCACGCGGTCGCACCCGACCGGTTCGCCAACGCCGGCTGGGCCGCCACGGCGGCGAACGACCACGCGGTCGCATCCGCCGATGCCGCCCTGGCCGCACTCGCCGGGCGGTGCCGCACCCTCGCCGAGGCGCTGCGGGCGGCGGCGCTCGCCTACGAGCGCTCCGACGAGGCAGCCGCGGAGCGCTTCCCCGTCTCCGGGCGGGCCGTATGAGCGAGCAGAGCGAGCGAATCATCAGCAGAGCGCCGCGCGAATGCATCGCCGAGCGGAGCGAGGCGATTGCATGAGCGTGGTGAGCGTGGCGCAGCTCGTCGAGGCGCGCCCGGCCGCGTGGCGCGACGCGGCGGGCGGCTGGCGGGCGCTCGCGGCCGCGCTCGTCGCGCGGGCCGACGCCGTCGAAGCCCTGCGGGCCCGGCTCGCCGCCGACTGGCGCGGTCCGGCGGCGACGGCCGCGCTGGCGGCGTTGGCCGCGCTCGCGGTGGCGCTGCGGGCCCTGCGCGGACCCGCCTTCGGTGCCGACCAGACACTCTGCGAACTGGCCACCGGGATAGCCGCGGTCCGGGCGGAACTGGGCGCCCCACCGTCGACGCAGGGGTCGGCCACAGCGTTCGAGGCGCCGGCCGTGCGGGCCGCCCTCGCCGAGGCGACCGCGGCCGACGAGCGGGCCGCGGCCCGGCTGGCGGCCGGCACGTCGGCTTTCGCGGTCGACGCCGGACTGAGCGAGGCACTCCCAGCGGCGCCCGTGCTTCCATCGCCCGGTTCCGAGCCCGCGGCGGTCCGGCGCTGGTGGGAGGGTCTGTCGCCGGCTGCGCAGCAGGTCGTCCTGGCGAGCGACCCGCGCGGCCTCGGCTCCCTCGACGGCGTCCCCGTCGCGGTCCGCGACGCCGCCAACCGACGGATCCTCGACGAGACGCTCGCCCGCACGCCGCCGGGCCCGCGGCACACCGTTCTCGCGGCGCTCGTCGCCCGCCTGGAGCGCGCCGAACCGGCGCGGGCGTACCTGATCGGGTTCGACCCGTCCGGCGACGGCAAGGCCATCGTCGCGATCGGCGACCCGGACCGGGCCCGGCACGTCGTGACCAACGTGCCCGGCGCCGGAGCCGACCTGGACGACCTGCGCGGCCTGCTCGCGCGCACCGACCGGATCCGCGCGGCGGCCGGCCCGGGCGTCTCCTCGGTGCTGTGGCTCGGGTACGACGCTCCCGAGTGGCTCTCGGCCGCCGGCACGACGGCGGCCGAGAACGGCGCCGACGACCTCGACCGGTTCCAGGAGGGTCTGCGGGCGACGGCCGCCGGCCTCCCGGCTCACCACACGGTGGTCGGACACAGCTACGGCTCGCTCGTCGTGGGCACGGCCGCGCGCGAGTACGGCCTACCCGTCGACGACGTGGTGTTCGTCGGCAGTCCGGGAGTGGGCGCCGACCGCGCGAGCGACCTCGGCCTGCCGGTCGGCCACGTCTGGGCCAGCACCGCGCGGTGGGACGTCATCAACGCGGCGGCGCTGGCCGACCGCGTGCCCGAGTGGCCGGACCGCGACGTGACCGAGGACCGGTGGCACGGCACCAACCCCGGCCACGCCGCGTTCGGCGGCCGCACGTTCACGAGCGACGACGGCAGTTGGCGTCACCCGATCGGCGCGCACAACGCGTACTTCGACGAGGGCAACGCGGCGCTGGCCGCCATCGGCGCGATCGCGCGGGGCGACTATGGCGCTGTGCGCTGAGCGGTCACTCGACGGTCACCGACTTGGCCAGGTTGCGCGGCTGGTCGACGTCGTGCCCGCGGGCACTGGCGATCTCGCCGGCCATCACCTGCAGTGGAACGGTGGTCACCAGCGGGGCGAGCAGCGTCGGCGTGCGCGGCACGTAGATCAGGTGATCGGCGTACGGCGCGACGGCGTCGTCGCCCTCCTCGGCGATCACGATCGTGCGGGCACCGCGGGCGCGCACCTCCTGGATGTTCGACACGATCTTGTCGTTCAGCACGCTCCGCCCGCGGGCCGACGGGACCACGCACACCACCGGAGTCCCCTGGTCGATCAGCGCGATCGGCCCGTGCTTCAGCTCGCCGGCCGCGAAGCCCTCGGCGTGCATGTAGGCGAGCTCCTTGAGCTTGAGCGCGCCCTCCAGCGCCACCGGATAGCCGACGTGGCGGCCGATGAACAGCACGCTCTTGGCGTCGGCGAGGTCGCGGGCCAGTTCGCGCACCGCCTCCATGCCGTCCAGCACGGTCTGGATCTTCGCCGGCATCTCCGCGAGCTGGGCGAGCACCGCGCCCACCTCGTCGGCGTACATGACGCCGCGCACCTGCGCGAGGTGCAGCCCAACGAGGTAGCACGCGACGAGCTGGGTCAGGAACGCCTTCGTCGACGCGACGGCGATCTCCGGGCCGCAGTGCGTGTAGAGGACGGCGTCGGACTCGCGCGGGATCGTGGATCCGTTGGTGTTGCAGATCGCGAGCACGCGGGCCTTCTGGTCCTTGGCGTGCCGCACCGCCATCAGCGTGTCCATGGTCTCGCCGGACTGCGAGATCGCCACCACCAGCGTCGAGCGGTCGAGCACCGGGTCGCGGTAGCGGAACTCGCTGGCCAGTTCCACCTCGCACGGGATGCGGGTCCAGTGCTCGATGGCGTACTTGGCCACCATGCCCGCGTGGTACGCGGTGCCGCAGGCCACGATGAAGATCTTGTCGACGTCGCGGAGATCCTGATCGGTGAGGCGCACCTCGTCGAGGGTCAGCTCGCCGGTCTCGGTGTGCCGGCCGAGGAGGGTGTCGGCGACGGCACGCGGCTGCTCGTCGATCTCCTTGGCCATGAAGTAGTCGTAGCCGCCCTTCTCAGCGGCGCTGGCGTCCCAGTCGATGTGGAAGTGGGTGCCCTCCACGGGCGTGCCGTCGAAGTCGGTGATCGTGACCCCGTCGGGGGTGATCAGTACGACCTGGTCCTGGCCGAGCTCGATGGCGTCGCGGGTGTGCTCGATGAACGCGCTGACGTCGCTGGCGAGATAGTTCTCGCCGGTGCCGCAGCCCACGACGAGCGGGGAGTTACGGCGGGCGCCCACCACGGCGCCGGGCGCCTGGCTGTCGACGGCCAGCAGTGTGAACGCGCCCTCGAGCCGCTGGCAGACGCGGCGCATCGCGGTGGCGAGCCGCTCGGCCGGGTCGGTGACATCCCCGTCGAGCGTCGCGAGCTCGGCGGCGATCAGGTGGGCGGCGCACTCGGTGTCGGTCTCGCTGGCGAACTCGACGCCGGCCGCCTCCAGCTCGGCCCGCAGCCGGGCGAAGTTCTCCAGGATCCCGTTGTGGATCACGGCGACCCGGCCGTCGGCCGAGCGGTGCGGGTGCGCGTTGCGGTCGTTCGGGGCGCCGTGGGTGGCCCACCGGGTGTGTCCGATACCCGTCATGCCCTGCGTCAGGGTGGCCCCGACGCCGGTCTCGGCCAGCGCCTTCTCGAGATTGGCGAGCTTGCCCGCGCGCTTCTCGGCGAGTAGCGCGCCGCCCCCGTCGAGGATGGCGACGCCGGCCGAGTCGTACCCGCGGTACTCGAGCCGGCGCAGCCCGTCGACCACGATGTTCAGCGCCGGACGGCAGCCGGCGTACCCCACAATCCCACACATGAGCAGCACCGTAGCACGCCGACCAAGCACCTCGCTTGATTGAAACAGCGGTATTCACGCACGCCGTTTGCTCATTTCTGGTATCGAGGCGCCGCCCGGGGCCGCTGCGGCGTACGGTGTCGCCGTGCGCACAGAGACGCTTACCGAACTTGTTGTCGACGGCGGCCGGATCCACGCCGAGCGCACCGGCCCGCCCGGTGCCGACGCCGTTCTCCTCCTGCACGCCGGGGTGGCCGACCGGCGGGTGTGGGACCGGGTGGTGGCCCCGCTGGCCGCCGCCGGCTACGACGTCGTCCGCTACGACATGCGCGGGTACGGCCGATCCGTCCCCGCCACCGAGCCGCACTCGCTCGTCGCCGACGCGCTCGCCGTCCTCGACGCGGCCGGCGTCGACGCCGCACACTTCGTCGGGCTGAGCCAGGGCGCGGCCACCGGCGTCGACACCGCGCTCGCGCACCCGGGCCGGGTCCGGTCGCTGACGCTCGTCGCGCCGGGGCTCACCGGCTACGAGTGGCCGCGGCTACCCGGCTTCGCCGGGCGGATGGCAGCCGCCGAGGCGGGCGACACGCACGGGCTTGCGCTGGAGATCGCCCGGCTGTGGGCGCCGCTGTCGTTCGGTGCCGGTGCCGGTGCCGGTGCCGGTGCCGGTGCCGGCGGTGGCAAGGGCGAATGCGACGCCGCGGCGAAGATCATCCTTGACCAGGCCGAGCAGTTCATGCGTGACGAGTTGGAGATCGAGGAGCCCTCGGCGATCGGCCGACTCGGCGAGATCGGTGCACCGACGCTCGTGGTGCTGGGCGACAGCGACGTCGAGCCGATCACCGACATCGGCCGGATCCTGACGGAAGGCATCCCCGGCGCCCGCTGCGAGACACTGCCCCGCGCCGACCACATGCTCCCGTTGCGCGTCCCGGAGGAGCTGACCCGCCTCCTCCTCGCCCACATGCAGCAACGCGGCGACGGCTAAAACAGGTCGATCTTGTTGAGCGCCGCGATCTTGGACTCCGGTCGGTGCCAGGGCACCGACCGGAGTCCAAGATCGCCAAGCCTCAGGACAGGCCGTACTTCACCTGGGCGCCGCCGTCGACCACCAGGGTCTGGCCGGTCATCCACCGGGCGGCGTCCGATGCGAGGAAGACGATCACCTCGGCGATGTCGTCGGGCTCGCCGATTCGCTTCAGCGGCAACGCCTCGCTGATCTGGGCCTCGAAGTTCTCCCACAGCGCCTTCGCCAGGTGCGTCCGCACGACGCCCGGCGCCACCGCGTTCACCCGTACCCCGGGCGCGAGTTCGGCCGCCATCTGCCGGGTGAGGTGGATCAGGGCGGCCTTGGTCGCGTTGTAGTACCCGATGCCCGGCTCGGTCAGCAGCCCGCCGACCGACGCCACGTTGACGATCGAGCCGCCGTGCTCGGACATCGACGCCTTCCAGACCAGCCGCGACCACATCACCGGCCCGTACTGGTTGAGCCGCACCGTCTTCGCGGCGCGTACCTCGTCGATGTCCACCAGCGGGCCGAAGTACGGGTTCGTGCCGGCGTTGTTCACAAGCACGTCGATGCGCCCGAACCGGGCGATCGTCGCGTCCACGCAGGCCTGCGCCTGGTCGGCCTCGGCCGCGTGCGCGGCGACCGCCAGCACGCCCACCGACGGATGGGCGGCTGTGATCTCGGCGGCCACCTCGTCGAGCGCGTCCTGCCGCCGGGACGTCAGCACGACGTTGCACCCCTGCGCCGCGAACGCCAACGCGCTCGCCTTGCCGATTCCCCGGGACGCCCCGGTCACCACAACGGTCCGCATGGTCCGCCACTCTATCGGCGGATCTTGGAAATCCGGGGCTCGCCTGTGCCGATGATTCGCTCGCTCCGCTCGCGGATGGAGCCCCGGATTTCCAAGATCGCGAAGGGGTCACACCGTGCGGACCACCGCGGCTATCCGCTCGGCGGCGTGCTGCGCGGCGTCGTGCGTCGCCGCCTCGACCATGACCCGCACCAGCGCCTCCGTGCCGGACGGCCGCAGCAGCACCCGCCCGGTCCCGCCCAGTTCGGCCTCGACGGCCTTGACCGCGTCCTGCACCTCGGGCGCCGACGCGCCGGCCACCCGGTCGGTGACGGGGACGTTGATGAGCACCTGCGGCAGCCGGTTCATCACGCCGGCCAGGTCGGCCAACGGCCGCCCGGTGGCGGCCATCCGCGCCATCAGCTGCAACGCGGTCAGCAGGCCGTCGCCGGTGGTCGCGTACGCGGGCAGCACCACGTGGCCGCTCTGCTCGCCGCCGAGGGCGAGGCCGCTGCGCCGCAGTTCCTCCAGCACGTACCGGTCGCCGACCTTGGTCTCGATCATCCGGATCCCGTGCTCGGCCATGGCCAGCCGCAGCCCCAGGTTGCTCATCACCGTCGCGACGAGGGTGTCGCCGGTCAGCGTGCCGGCGTCGCGCATCGCCAGCGCGAGAATCGCCATGATCTGATCGCCGTCGACGGGCTCGCCGGCCGCCGTGACGGCAAGGCACCGGTCGGCGTCGCCGTCGTGAGCGATGCCCAGGTCGGCACCGTGCTCCAGGACCGCCGCCCGCAGCCCGTCGAGATGCGACGAGCCGCAGTCGTCGTTGATGTTCAGCCCGTCGGGTTCGGCCGCGAACGGCACCACAGTCGCGCCGAGCCGCTGATACGCCTCGGGTGCGGCTACCGACGCCGCACCGTTCGAGCAGTCGACGACGACGGTCAGCCCGTCCAGCCGGTGCGGCGTCACCTTGACCAGGTGGTCGATGTAGCGCTCGACGCCGTCGAAGCGGTCGAGCACCCTCCCGATCCGGGCGCCGACCGGCCGCGTCCACTTGACCGCGAGCGTCGCCTCGATCTCGTCCTCGATCTCGTCGGGCAGCTTGTGCCCGCCCGCGGCGAACAGCTTGATCCCGTTGTCGGGCATCGGGTTGTGCGACGCCGACAGCATCACCCCGAGATCGGCTTGAAGCTCCCCGACGAGGAACGCCACGCCCGGCGTCGGCAGCACACCGACCCTGTCGACTGTCGCCCCGGCGCTGGTGAGGCCGGCGATGACGGCCGCCTCCAGCATCTCGCCGCTGGCCCGCGGGTCGCGGCCGACCACCGCGACGGGCGGGTGCGACCTGTCATGTTCGGCCAGCACGCGGGCTGCGGCGGCCGCCACGGCGAGCGCGATCTCGGGGGTGAGGTCGGCGTTGGCGCGACCGCGCACCCCGTCGGTGCCGAAGAGACGACCCATGCGCAAGACCTCCAGTGATGGCGTGAGGAGCGCGACATGCGGGTGGGCGACATGCCACATTTTGCCGATCTTGGACTCCTGTCGGTGCCCCGGCACCGACCGGAGTCCAAGATCGCGGTGAACCAGGAACGGGGAAACCAGAACGGGGAAACCAGGAAGACAGCAAACGGCCGGCCCCAGCGTAAGGGGGTGCCGGCCGTTTGAGGGCGGACTTACCGCTTCGAGTACTGCGGAGCCTTGCGGGCCTTCTTCAGGCCGTACTTCTTGCGCTCGGTGGCGCGGGCGTCACGCGTGAGGAAGCCGGCCTTCTTCAGCGTGGGCCGGTGCTCGGCGTCCAGCTCGACGAGCGCCCGGGCGATCGCCAGGCGCAGGGCGCCGGCCTGCCCGGTGGTGCCGCCGCCGCGCAGGTTGGCGAACACGTCGACGCTCTCGGTGCGCTCGGCGAGCACGAGCGGCTCGCGCACCAGCTGCTGGTGCACCTTGCTCGGGAAGTAGTTCTCCAGCTCGCGGCCGTTGAGCGCGAACTTCCCGGTGCCCGGCATGAGCCGGACCCGCACGATCGCCTCCTTGCGGCGACCCACGGTCTGGATGAGGCCACCGGCGCGCCGCGGCCGGGTGGCGACGGCGGTGGTGCCGGCGGTCGGGGCGGCTGCGGGCTGAGGCGTCTCCGCGGCCGGCGCGAACGCGGCCGGGCTCGGGGCGAATCCTTCGGTCACTGGGCTTCCTTCGGGTGCGCTCACTGCGCGATCTGCTTGATCTCGAAAGGCTGCGGCTGCTGCGCCTGGTGCGGGTGCTCCGGGCCGGCGTAGACCTTGAGCTTCTTGATGATGCGGTTGGAGAGCCGGTTGTGCGGCAGCATCCCCTTGACGGCCTTCTCGATGGCCCGCTCCGGACGCTTCGACAGCAGCTCCTCGTACCCGATCTTCTTCAGGCCGCCGGGGTAGCCGGAGTGGCGGTACGCGACCTTGGTCTGCCGCTTGTTGCCGGTCAACGCCACCTTGCCGGCATTGACGACGATGACGAAGTCACCGGTGTCGACGTGCGGCGCGAACGTCGGCTTGTGCTTGCCACGCAGGAGGTTGGCGGCGTGGCTGGCCAACCGGCCGAGCACGACGTCGGACGCGTCGATGACGTGCCACCGACGCTCGATCTCACCCGGCTTCGGGCTGTACGTACGCACAGGCTTACCTTGTCTGTCGATTTGGGAGCGGCGCAGGCCGCGAAAAACCGCGGCAAAGTCCCAGCGTACCGCGCGGGCACGCTCGTCGACTTCACACAACAGCCGTCAACGATACCCGGCCGGGGGCATCAGGGTCAAAACCGGGTCGGCCCCGCATCGGCTGGCGCTGTGAGCCGGTCTTAGCAGGCCGGAAACATTCGGGTCGCGGCCGCGAAATCCCGCGCCGGCAGCCTCGTTCCATGCCTGCGCTGGCCGACGGGGAACCGCTCGCGGGCTTCACCGTGGCGGTCACCACCGACCGCCGGCATGACGAACTCGCCGGTCTGCTGGAGGTCCGGGGTGCCCGTGTCGTCGTGACGCCGGCGCTGCGGGCCGTGCCGCATCCCGACGACGCCGACCTGCGCACCGCGACGGTGGCCTGTGTCGACGGGCCGCTGGACATCGTCGTCGCGACCACCGCGATCGGGCTGCGCGGCTGGCTGGAGGCGGCCGAGGGCTTCGGTCTGGCCGACGCGCTGCGCGGCCGGCTCACCACCGCCCACCTGGTGGCACGTGGTTCGCAGACCCGGGCGGCGGTACGCGGCGCCGGCCTGGTCGAGGACCGGCTCGTGGACAGCGCCGACGCCGTCCACGACTACCTGACGACGCGCGGCGTGGCCGGTCAGCGCGTCGCCGTCCAGCTGACCGGGGAACCGCAGCCCGACTTCTGCGCGGCCTTGCGCACGGCGGGCGCCGATGTTCTGGAGATTCCGGTCTTCCGGTGGGGCCCACCCACCGATCCGGCGCCGCTGCGCCGGCTCGTGGACCTGATCGGCGGCCGGCTCGTCGACGCCGTCACGTTCACCAGCGCGCCCGCCGTGCACTCGCTGCTCGACGCCGGTGGCGTCGAAGTGGTGGCGCGGCTGCGCGACGGGAAGACCGGCGGGGTGACCGCCGCGTGCGTCGGCGAGCACGCCGCCCGGCCGCTGGTGGCGCGCGGCGTGCCCGTGGTGACGCCGCGCCGGCCGCGGCTCGGCGAACTGGTCCGCGAACTGGCCGCAGAGCTGCCCAGGCGCGCGCCCACCCTGGAGGTGGCCGGCACGGCGGTGACCCTGCGCGGCCACGCCGCCGTGGTGAACGGCCTGCTCAAGCCGCTCGCGCCGGGCCCGATGGCAATACTGCGGGCGCTCGCCGA
>Ga0070663_100002352_pt1 | contig 10630 bp, 5 predicted proteins | sample KBSC63metaG_FD_65646 | JGI IMG/M metagenome (GOLD analysis project Ga0070663, IMG submission 65646) | Corn rhizosphere microbial communities from Kellogg Biological Station, Michigan, USA - KBS C6-3 metaG | ecosystem: Host-associated > Plants > Roots > Rhizosphere > Soil ...
GCGCCGCCACTTGACTAGGCTCGTCCGCGACAGGTTCGTGACCGACCCCGATATCGATTTTATCCGAAGAGATCCCACCTTGAACATGCTTGCGTTTCCGCTGACGCTTTCTACCCGCGCTCGTGCTTTCGCCGCCGCCTCCGCTCTGGCTTTGCTGAGCGGCTGCGCGGCCTTGCCGTCGAGCGGCCCGACCGCCGGGGAGATCAGCCGCGGGGCAAGGGATCAGAACCAGCTCGGTTTCAAGATTGTCGATATCGACGGACCGCTGGTTGAAAAGATCAATGCCGAGGCGGCGGCGGCGGACGCCGCGCAGCCGACCTTGTCGAGCCTGGCGCAAGATGGCCGCAACGACGTGATCGGGGTCGGCGACGATCTCTCAATCGGCATTTACGAAGTCGGCATTTCGCTGTTCGGTTCGTCCGAAGGGTCAGGCGGTGTAATCGATCCTGCGGCACGCGCGCAGACTTTTCCGGACGTGCTCGTCGCCGGCGATGGCACGATCAAGCTGCCCTATATCGGCACGCTCAAGGTCGAAGGGCGGACCCCGTCCGAGGTCCAGACGATGATCGTGCGCGCTCTCAAGGGCAAATCGCAGAGCCCGCAAGCGTTGGTCGCCATCAAAACCAATATCGCGAGCACCGTCTACGTCGCGGGCGACGTCCATGCCCCGGGCCGCTTCAACCTGTCGCTGCAGCGCGAACGACTGCTCGACGCGATCGCGCTCGCCGGCGGCGCAACCAATTCGGCCGAGGATACGGTGGTCCGCTTCAATCGCGGCACGCATTTCCTGGAGGAAAGACTGGGCCGCATCCGTTCGGGCGCGGCGGACGATCTGGTACTGATTCCAGGCGACCGCGTCGAATTGCTCAAGCGGCCGCGCAGCTTCATCTCGCTCGGTGCGACCGGCAAGGTCGAGCAGACCGATTTCGCGACGGGGGACCTGTCGCTGGCGGAAGCCGTCGCGCGTGCGGGTGGTCCGACCGACAGCGTTGCCGACCCCTCCGCCGTCTTTCTGTTCCGCTATACGCCCGCGGCGCCGGGTGCCGAGGAAAGGCCGGTCATCTATCGGCTCAACCTGCTCCAGCCGGCCAGCTATTTCCTGTCGCAGCGTTTCGCGATCCGCGACAAGGATGTGATCTACATCGCCAATGCCGCCGCCAATCGTCCAGCCAAGATGGTCAACATCATTAACCAGCTGTTCACGCCGTTCGTGACCGCGCGCGCGTTGACGCGCTAACGCGGGGCGTCGCGCGTCGGGGAGGGCGCTCGTGCCGGATAGATTGCCGCCAGCCAAGGACGGGCCGATCGTCTCGATCGATAGCTATCGGGAGGGGCCGCTCGCCCCTTATCTGACGGCAAAACGCTTGCGGGATCTGTCCCACGCGCCTGACGCGTTGCCCGCCGAGGCGTCGCAGCAGCTGTTGTTCGCGCCTTGGCTGCTGCAGGATATCAGCGATTATCGCTACGCGCTGCAGCGTTGGTTCGCCTGCGTCGTGCCGGGCGGCTTCCTGATCATCACCGTGCCGCATGCATTCCTGCATGATCGGCGCGCGCAATTGCCCTCGCCCTGGCGATCCGGGCAACGGCGCCTCTACACGCCGGCCTCGTTGTTAGGGGAGGTCGAGGAGGCGCTCGTCCCCAACAGCTACCGCATCCGCTGGCTTGGCGATGAGGACGCCGGCTATGATTACGCGCTCGGACGCGATGCGCGGCCGGTGGGGCGGCAGGACGTCGCCCTGGTGATCGAGCGGATCGCGGCGCCGGCCTGGACGCTCGCGGTCGAAAAGCCCGCGGCGGAACCCGCGCCCGGCCCGATCTTCGAACCCGTGCGTACCCGGATCGAGAGCGGGGTGCAGGCCGGGCCTGTGCACTCGATCCTGCTACTTAAGCTCGACCATCTGGGCGATTTCATTACGAGCCTGCCCGCGATCCGCGCGGTCCGCGCGCATTTTCCGGCCGCGCATATCACGCTTGCGGTTGGCAGCTGGAACGAGGCGCTGGCGATCGAAACGGGCTTGGCCGATAAGGTGGTTCCGTTCGATGCCTTTTCGCGCAATCCGGTTGAGGACGGTTATCTCGACATGGCCGCCCGGGCGGAGGCTTTCTCCGCGCTCGCCAACGGCCCTTACGATCTTGCGATCGATCTGAGGACCTTTCCCGACACGCGCGGTTTGCTCGCGCGGGTCGACGCCACACACCGTGCCGGTATCGGCAGTCGGACGACATTCTCCTTTCTCGATATCGCGCTGCCGGTGGATATCGCCGCCGAATGGCTGGGCTATGCCGAAATTGCCAATTTACCCGCCGCTGAATTCAAGCATGGCGACCAATGCGAGCGTGCGGATGACGATATTCGGTTCCGCTCCGACAGGTCGCCCCAACCGCAATTCGCGCTGGTGTGGGGACCTTACCGGCGGCTCGAGGTCGGCAATTATATCCTGCGCCCCGCAATCCATATCAATTCCGCGCAGGGCGGCCTGCTCGCTTTCGACGTGGTCGTCGACCAACGGGTCTGCGTCAGCGGCGTGTTCGATGTTTGGGTCGCCGACGTGGAATTTCGCGTCGAGCATCCGGGAGCGTTCGAATTTCGCCTGTGGGCGGTGGACGGGCAATCGCTACCAGATTTCGATTTTCGGGGCTGCCACCTTTTCCGCAGGGGCGTTTCCGGCGATCTACACCAGTCCGAAAGCCAGCGTCTTCTCGTCGAACTGGCGGCGATGCGGCTCGCCGGCAGGGAAGACCAACCGGCATGAAGCCGATCGTCGTCGCTCCTTTTTCGAACAGCGACATACGGGATTGGCCGCTCGATCATTTCCGGGATCTGATCGGAAAATTGATCGAGGTGCGGCCGGAAACGGTGCATGTCATTGGCGCACCCGGGCAGGTGATCCGTGCGCGCGAACTGGTCCGTCCCTTCGATTCGGCCCGCGTCGTCAATGATTGCGGACGACTGGAATGGGGAACCATGACCGGGCTGGTGCGCGGCGCGGGATGTGTGATCGGCAACAATTCAGGCATTGCCCATCTCGCGGCTTTCAGTGGCGTGCCGACGATCTGCATCTTCGGTGCGGCACATCAGCGCAGCGAATGGAGACCGATCGGACCGAACGTGATCATCTTGTCCCGTTCGCTGGCTTGCTCGCCATGTGGCTTCCATACCGCTGCGGCATGCCCCTTCGGGGTCGCCTGCCTCGATCAGATCGACCCGGACACGGTGTTCAATGTCGTGCAGCAGTCGCTGACCCGCGTCCCCGTGAAAGCCGAAGCGTTCGCCTGATCGATCAGCACGGTCCGAGCTTTTCGACGAAGATGCCGAGATCCTCGTCCACCTCGTGCTGGCGCCGGTCGTTGTTGGTCGTGATCTTCAAATCCTGATCGGGCAGTCCGCGCATCGGCAGGCGCACGGTCTTCCGCTCGCCTTGCGCCAACGCGAACTGGATCGTCTCCGAGCCCAATGTCATAGTCACGAAGCGGCCATCGTCGTGATGACAGCGGCATATTATTTCCACAGCCCCGTCGTGACGGGGCAGGCGCAGCACGGCATTGCTGCGCGCCCACCGACCGCCCGGCTCCGGGGCCCGCCACCCCGCCTCCTCGTCCAGCGACAGAGACCAATTTTCCATCGATACGGGAGTGTCCCAGCGCGTGAATTCATACAGATTGGCGGGGCCGGCTTGCGGCACGGCGTGATGGCGCCATAAAAAGCCCGAGTTCATGAACTGGCGTGTTAGGAAGTCCTCCCGGAAGCCAAGCTCCATCCACCCGCGAATCCGCATCACCGCCGTCGCCTGCCAATCGAGCCGGATGCCCCAGGCGATCGGCATATAGGGCTGCTCGCCCCGGAAGATCGGCTCGCCGGCGAGAAGGATCTTGCCGCCCGGCGCCAGCATTTTCTCGATTGCCGGGATGACCGAGGCGAAGTCCAGGCAATGGTGAAAGCTCTCATAGAAAAGAACGACGTCGTAGGCGCCGTCCTTGCCCGCAGGATTGAAGCCGAAGGGCGCCTCGTGTGGCGTCAGATCCAGTTCAAACCGTTCTGCCTGTGTGCGAATTGAGGCGCAGAAGCCCGGATTGATGTCGACGGTGTCGACCGTCGCTCCCAATCGCGCGAACGCGACCGAATTTTGGCCAAATCCCGCGCCATATTCAATCACGCGGCTTCCGGGACGCGCGTTGCTGCGCAGCAATATCAGCCCCATCGCGAGGACCTGCTCCCCTGCCACGTGCGAATCGCCGGCGGCATAGAATGCAGGTCGCCGCCACGCGTCGATATCGCCGGCACCGGGCGTGTCTTCGTTGATCCGGATATCGTAGTTCGTCCGGGCGGTCACAGCTTCCCACAGCCGCAACTGCTGCTCGCGAAATTCAGGCCGATCAGGACTTAGCTCAAAATTGAACCAATCCGGCAACCGCAATGTCTTCTGTCCCAGCTCATTGTGTCGGGCAGGGTCTTCGAAAATTCGTGCGGCCTCGTCGAGCTGATCGATCTCGATCGTGTCGTGGCCATCCTGGGGCGTCCGGCGCGCCGGCGCCATGTCCTCCCGCAGCGCGGCGCTTGGCGCTGCGCGCCCGAAGAGTTTTCCAAACATGGAGAGCTTCTCTCTTACAAATACCAATCGCCGCCGATGCCCGGCATCATTTCGAGGCAGTCTCGCCGCAAGCTTGGATGCCAGGACGGGTCGTTGTCCAGGAATTGCCGCCAGCGCGATAGGAACAAGGCGATATCTTCGCCCGGCGGTAGCCGTTCGCCACGCGACGCCTTCTCGCTGTGGATCATCTCGGCCATCGGCGTGCAGACGATGCGATAGCCCAGACTGCGCAGTCGCATGCACAGATCGGTATCATTGAATTCCAGGCTGAACCTTTCCTCGAAGCCGTCCACCTGTGCCAATACCGATCGCCGCGTCGCAAATACCGCACCCGTCACCATCGACCATTCGCGTTGGACGAGCGACCAGTCCTGATAGGCGCCCTCGGCCTTTTCCCGGAAAATCCACAGGTGCGCTGCGGCCGGACCATGGGGAGCGAGCCCCGCATGTTGCAGCCGGCCATCGTCGTAGAGCAATCGCGCGCCAACGCCGCCCACGCTCTGGTCGGTCGAGAAGCTCAACAACGCGCGCAGCCAGCTCGCGTCCTTGGGCAGGCAATCGTCGTTGAGAAAGACGATCTGCTCGGTTTCCGCAGCGTGCCACAGCTGGTTCATCTTTGCGGCGTAATTGAACGCCTCACCTGGCCCGCGCGGGGTTTCCAGCCGTACCAGCCGGAACGGCCATTTGCGTCGCGCCCAGGCCGGTTCGCCGGCTATGTCATCCCCTACGAGCACCACCAGCCGGTCCATCGGCCAGTCCACATTCGCGATCTGCGCGAGCAGCCGCTCGACATAGGTGCCCTTGCCGTCGCGCACCCTGCTACGGCAGGTGGGCACCACGATCGTCACTTCGGGCGCGTCGTCCGCCGCGAACGGGCGCATCAGCGCGAAGCTGTCCGGTGTCCGGCCCGCGACGATCGCGCCGGAAAGCTCGGCCTGGCTTTCCAGCATGCGCGCATAATCCGCGTGCGCGGCGCGGATCCGCTTGCCCGGATTGGCCAGCAACACGCGCGGTATGCGCGCGATCGACAGGCCGGCCGCGTGTGCCCGGAACAGGAGATCCGCGATTGCGGCGGTGCCCATTCCGGGATCGAGTCCTCCCAGCGTCTCATACGCGGACACGCGCAGCACCAAAGGGGCGCCGATATAGTCCTGCGCGGTTAGCAGGGTGCGGTCGAATTCCGGCTTTAGCCGGATCTGGTCGATCGCGTGCTCCGTGTCGGCGGCGGCATCGTCGCAGTAGAAGACGGCCGCGTCGGGCCGAGTGAGCCAGGAATGGATGGCAGTATTGGCGAAATCGGGAGCGAGAAAGGTACCGCGGGGCACCAAAGCGATCAGATCGCCGGGCTGATCGCGCCACATCTGGGCGGTCGCGGGATCGACCGCGCCCTCGGGCGTCAGCAGCACCATCCGGATATTGGGCGCGAAGTCTGCGCACTCCGCGGGGATGCCGCGCTGCGCCTGGAAATTCAGCCGCGCCGCCGCGCCATAGGACGGGGTAGAGACCACGTCACGCAGGCTCTGCGAGATGCGCGTGCCAACCGCTTCGTAGGACAAGGTCTCCGCGACCCGCGCCCGTGCCGCCTCCGCGCGATCGCTGTGGCCCGCCTCGACATCCTCGGCCGCCTTGCGCAACGCGGCCGACAGAGCCGGCTCGTCTATGCGCGCCCATTGGCCGCCTTTCTTGTAGTGGCCAAAGTCGTGGTCGAGCGTCCACGCGCGGGCTTTGACCGGATAGCCCGTCTTTGAGTCGAGATGGTCCGTGCTGCCCCCGAAATCGGTCGCGACCACGGGCTTGCCCGCCGCCATCGTCTCGGCGATCGTGAGGCCGAATCCTTCAGAGCAATGCGGTGAGGCATAAATGTCCACCGCGGCGATCAACGCCTCGAGTCCGCCGGTCGGCAGGCTGCGATCGATCAGCACGACGTTGCCTGTCGCCTCCGCCAATGCACGGAACGCCGCGCCGTCTTCGGGCCGGTCCATCAAATGCTTGGTCTTGAGCAACAAGGTCCAGCCGGCCTCGCTTAGGCCCGATGCGGCAAAGGCACGCACCAGCGCATGCGGGTTCTTGCGGACGAGGTAGCTCGAACCGTCAAAGATATAGAGGATCACGCGTTGCCCTGGCGCGATCCCGAAACCGGCCAGCACCGCATCCCGGTCGGCCGGCTGCGATGCGGGCAGCGGCACCGCATGGGGAATGACGTCGACGCGCGCGCCGTCCTCGGCGGCGAACAGCTCCGCGCAATAACGGCTCGGCGCCCAGATGCGGTCGACCGAACTGAAATCCGTCCGCCATTCGGGCGGAATATGCCCCATCTCCCACACCCAATAGCCGATGCGGCGCCCGGCGCGGCGGATCGCATCGCGTTGTTCGTCGGTCAGCAGAAACCAGCTGTCCGGGTTGAGATGGACCACCGCAACATCCGCGTCGCCGGTGAAGTCGACTATATCGACCGCGGGCGCGAGCGGGCGGTGGACGTGAAACGGCTTTTTGATCGGGTGGAGATTGAGCCGCACGCCACTACGCTGGAGCGCCGCAATCGTGCCGCGCGCAGCGAAGCCCAGGCCGTTGTCGTAATTCCAGGGACCGTAGAAGGCGACCTTGAGCGGTGCACCCTCCGCGCCGCCAAAGCGCTGCGGATGCGCGACCAATGCGCCTGCTTCTTCGGACGGAAGCACCTCCGCGCTGGCGGCGATCGTGCGGTCGATCAGGTCTAAATCGAACCCGGCCTTGCCCAGCGTATCGCGCCAGCCGGTAAGGTCGGTTTCCCCGAAGTGACCGCGAACCAGGAGCGCCTTCACAAACGGGAAGCCGCGCTCGATCAGGCCGCGCCAGTCGTACAGCGTGGGATTGGCCGCATGTTCGCTCGGGAACAATATCTCGACCGTGTGACCGGAGCGTTCGACCGCCCCGGCGAAACGCACCTCATAAGCGCGGATCACCGTATCCTTGTCGCCCAGCACGCGCACGCTTTCGAAAAAGTCGTGCAGCCACCAGGAAGAAAGCAATCGTGGCCGCAAGGCGACGAAGAAGGTCTGGACGTGCCAGCGATACTCATGGCTCTCGGTCAGTCCGATCATGTCCGCGTCGCTGGCGCGGACCCGCTTGAGCAGCGCGTCGAAGCTCTTCTCGCTGACCGGCCCGATCAGGCTGTCATTGACGAGGTAGAGCGCCCCCGCGCCGTACACCTCGGGATGAAGGTGGATCGCGTGCGCCCAGGCCGCGAAATCATAGCCCGCATTGGCGCGCACGATCACGCCTGCCGACAGGTCGAGCAAGGTCTGCGGCACGTCGACCTCGCGGTCGGTGACGATGATCAGGAAGGGCTTGATCCCAGCTTTGCCCAGCGCGTGCAGATACGGCTCGACGTGCGGCTTGATCCGGCCGGTCGCGCTGTGCGTGACGAACAGAGCAACTTCGTCGCCTCGCGCGATCCCCAGCGGCTTCAGATATTCCATCCGTACCGCCCAGGCGGGCGGGGGCGGCGCGGGCGGGGGAGCGGGAGGGGCGGCCTCGGCGGGCGGTGTCTCAGCATCGAGCAGCGCCAGCTCGTTGGCGGCGTGCGGATTGCCGTCGCTCGCCAGACTTAAGGCGTAGAGATCCCGTGCGCGCGCCCAATCGCCCGCGAGCTTGCGTGAGCGTCCCCAGCATAGCAGCAGGTCCGAATCCTCAGGTCTCAGATCGCCCGCGCGACCATAAGCCTGATCGGCGCCGGCATAATCTTCGAGCTGGCCCAGCATGTGGCCAAGCTGGACCCAGATCGCGAAATCGTCGGGCGCCTGCGCCAGATGCTCGCGATAATGCGCCGCTGCCTCGACCCACCGGCCCTTGCCGCGTGCGCGATTGCCGAGCTGGCGGGAGGTGGGTTTGCGGAACAGATTGCCGAGCATCAATCGGTTGCCCCTAGCAGCTCTTGCGCTGCCGCGAACACCTCTTCGGGTCTGATGTGGCGCAAGCAGGCGAAATCCTTGCCGCAATCCTCGCCGTCCAATCCGATCCCGCAGCCCGCGCATGGCACGCGGCGACTGACGATCCGGCCGGAAACCTCCTGCCCCCATTCGCTCCAGTTAAGGCGCGCCATATGGAGGCTCACCACGGGCGCGCCGCGCAACGCGGCGAGGTGCTTGGGGCCGCTGTCATTGCCCACGAACAAGGCGCAATGCGACAGCAGCGCATCGAAATGCGCGAACGGGATCTGGCCGGTGATCACGCGCAGGCGATCCGACGCGGCTGACGCGGCCTTGACCCCTTGAGTCACCGCCACGTCATCGGAAAAGAGCAGGATTTTGAGGTCGGTTTGCGCGAGCAGCATCGCGACCAGCCGGTCGAAATGCGGCCAGCGCGTATAGGCCAGGCGAGCGCCCGCATGGATCACGGCATAGGAATCGCCGTCGCCGATGCCGTAATCGGCGAGGCCGTCGCGCCCCGGATGAGGGAGTTTCTGGGCCTGATCCTGTGCCATCAGCCGCAGGCCCTCGACCAACAACAGCATTTTGCGCGACGGAGGCGTAATCTCGTGCCCGTTGATCGGATCATGCCCGTTGAAGTCCAGCCCGGCATTCAGCCAGGGCGATTGTCCGTCCTTGAAGCCGTAGAGGAATTTGGCGTCGCTCAGGAGGAGGAGGGGGCGGGATTCATCACTTTGACTGAGGTCGATCGCAAGGTCGAATGCATATGCGGCCAGCGTGCGGTGCAAATCCTGTTGCGCCTCGATCGACAGGACGCGCCGCCGCTCGATCGGGCTTTCGGCAAAGTCGATCGTGACGATCTCGTCGAACAGCCCCAGGCTTTCCGCGAGCGCGCGGTTGGCGGGCGTCATCAGGCCGACCAGCTTCGCCTCGGGGAAAAGCGCACGCAGTTGCTGGATTGCGGGTACCGAGCAAACCAGGTCTCCGAGCTGGTCGACCCGCTGCACCAGGATCGTGCGGATATGCTCTGGCAGCAGCCTGCGCTCGACCGAACGGATCATGCTCGGTCGGCTATTGACCGCATCTTCGATCGACGCCGCGCCCGGTGCGCCTTCGACCAATGCATCCGATTGCAGGAATTCCGCGGCATCGCGCGGGGGCGCGACGAGCACGGTTTCCTGATGACGGCGCACGCGGCGTCCCGAGGCGTTATGGAAGCCGAGCTCAATCCGATATTGTCCTGGCGGCAAATCCGAAAAATCGTGCCACAGGTTGAAGACATATTTGACCTGCGAGCCGTCTTCGCCCTGTGGATGGATGCGGAGCGGTTCGCGGCGCGCGGTCTTGCCGTCGATCACCAGCCGGATTTCGGTGAGCCCGGGAGGCGCCAGCCGGTAGCCGCGGATCGCTTCTATCCCGCGCATAACCTTGAGGTCGCCCCACCGACTGTGGACGCGTCGCCCGCCGAGCCGAAACAGTCGTAGGATGTTGCGATCCGCCGCCGCGACTTGATTGTCGCCGCGTGGAAGCAGTTCGGGCACCACCCAATCCGCATGGCCGACCTGCGCCGAAGCGGCGCACTCGGCCGCGCCGCTGACGGCGGCGAGCTCGCGCTCTGCTTCGCGCCAGCCGGGGCTGAGCTCCAGCGCGCGGCGGTAGCTCGCCTCCGCCTGCTCCGGCCGCCCCGCAACCTTGTGGAGATGGCCGATCTGCAGCGCGAGGTCGGCATCCTGCGGCAAATCCTGCGCGGCGCGACTATATTGCTCCTCGGCGCCGATCAGATCGCCCGCTTCCTTGAGCATATGGCCGCATTGGATGCGTACCCGCACCTTGTCGGGGTTGAGGCGTAGCGATTCCTCGTAGAGCATCGCGGCGACGGCGAACTGGCGGCCATCGCGCGCCTCCTCTGCACGCCGTGCCAGCTGCCGCGCCATCCTTGCCTGCGACAGCGGCATGATCTCGCGCAGCAAGCCCCGAATTTCGGTTTTCATGATGAGAACGGCCCCATGGCATGCGGCTAATCCATCCACGCGACCCCGACAATCCTGGCGGTGCAGCTAATCGGTGTCCGATCGCTTGTGGCCTCGCGGGTCGGCAGCTAGGTGGTCGGGCATGTCTTCACGCAATCTCACG
>Ga0070663_100002353_pt1 | contig 10629 bp, 3 predicted proteins | sample KBSC63metaG_FD_65646 | JGI IMG/M metagenome (GOLD analysis project Ga0070663, IMG submission 65646) | Corn rhizosphere microbial communities from Kellogg Biological Station, Michigan, USA - KBS C6-3 metaG | ecosystem: Host-associated > Plants > Roots > Rhizosphere > Soil ...
CTCCGGCTTCCGCTCGGCGCTGACCCGTACCGTCAACTCCTACGCCGCGAAGAACAACCTGACGAAGGACCTGAAGGACGCGACGATCAGCGGCGACGACATCCGCGAGGGGCTGACGGCCGTCATCAGCGTCAAGATCCCGCGCCCGCAGTTCGAGGGGCAGACCAAGACGAAGCTGGGCAACACCGAGGTCAAGGGCATCGTCGAGGCGATCGTCAACGACAAGCTCGGGCAGTATCTCGAGGAAACTCCGGCTGTCGCCAAGCGCATCATCGGCAAGGCCGTCGATGCGGCGCGGGCGCGCGAAGCGGCCCGCAAGGCCCGGGACCTGGTGCGGCGCAAGGGCGCGCTCGACGGCAGCAGCTTGCCTGGCAAGCTTGCCGACTGTCAGGAACGCGACCCGGCGCAGAGCGAGATCTACATCGTCGAGGGAGAGTCGGCCGGCGGGTCGGCGAAGCAGGGACGCGATCGGCGCTTTCAGGCCATCCTGCCGATCAAAGGCAAGATCCTCAACGTCGAAAAGGCGCGCTTCGACAAGATGCTGGGCAGCGACGAGATCAAGACCATGATCGCGGCGCTCGGCTGCGGCATCGGCGTCGAAGATTTCGACATCGAGCGGCTGCGGTATCACCGCGTCATCATCATGACCGACGCCGACGTGGACGGATCGCACATCCGGACGTTGCTCCTGACGTTCTTCTACCGCCAGATGCCGAAGCTGATCGACGGCGGCCACGTCTACATTGCGCAGCCGCCGCTCTTCCGCGCCAAGCGTGGGCGGACTGAACACTACATCAAGGACGAGCGCGAGCTCGAGACCTACCTGATTCACCGCGCGGTGGAGCCGCGTGTGGCGAAGATGGCGGACGGCTCCGAGCTCTTCGGCGAGGCGCTCGAGCGCCAGCTGCAGCGGATGATCGGCTATCGCAAGCTGCTGCAGATCGTGACGCGCCGGGGCAATCCACCCGAGATCGTCACGGCTCTTCTGGAGCTCGACGCCCGCGACCGGAGCTTTTTCGAGCAGCGCGACCGGCTCGACGTGCTGGCCGCGCGCATGACGACTCCGATCCGCACCGTCAGCGTCTCGAAGGACGACGAGCACAACACCTACTCGCTCGACGTCGAGGATCGCTCGCACGGCTATCCGCGCCTGTTCCATTTCGGCGTCGAATTCGTGTCGTCGGGCGAGTACCGGACGCTTGCCGCGGCCTACCGGGAGATTCAGGACGTGAAGTTCCCGGTCGTCGTGCGGGCCGCGGAGGGTGCGGTCGACACCGGGTCTGACGAGGCGGTGGCCGACGAGACGACGACCGAGAGCGAAGGACAAACGCCACAGGCGGCCGCGGCTCCGGCCGCACGGTCCGTCAAGAAAGAGGCCGACACGACGCTGGCCAGCCTCGACGAGTTCGTCGAGTTCTTCATCGCGGCCGGTAAGAAGGGCGTCGCGGTCAACCGCTACAAGGGGCTGGGCGAAATGAACCCCGATACCTTGTGGATGACGACCATGGATCCGGAGAACCGCACGCTGCTGCAGGTGCGCGCCGAGGATCACGCCGAAGCCGACCAGATGTTCACCACGCTGATGGGCGACCAGGTCGAGCCACGCCGCAAGTTCATCGAAGACAACGCCCTCGATGTGCGCAACCTCGACGTGTAGGCCGCGGCCTCCACACGACTTCCGTATCCGTATTCACCGATGAGCACGCCGCTGCCGAACCGCATCCCGGTCAACATCGAAGACGAGATGAAGCGCTCGTACATGGATTACGCGATGAGCGTGATCATCGGGCGCGCGCTTCCCGACATCCGGGATGGCCTGAAGCCGGCGCATCGTCGCGTCCTGTACGGCATGAAGACGATGGGGCTGACGTCGACGCGCGGCTACCGCAAGTGCGCGAAGATCGTCGGCGAGGTGATGGGCAATTTCCATCCCCACGGCGACGCGTCGATTTACGACACGCTCGTTCGCATGGCGCAGGACTTCAACATGCGCTATGTGCTCACCGACGGGCAGGGCAACTTCGGCTCGATCGACGGCGACCCGCCGGCGGCGATGCGCTACACCGAAGCACGTCTCGACCCCCTGGCCGACGAGATGATGGCGGATCTCGACAAGGAGACCGTCGACTTCGTTCCGAACTACGACGAAACCACCGAAGAGCCGGTGGTCTTGCCGGCGACCTATCCCAACCTCCTGGTGAACGGCTCGGCGGGCATTGCCGTCGGCATGGCGACCAACGTGCCGCCGCACAACCTGCGCGAGGTCGTCACCGCCGTCATCTGGTCGATCGAGGCGTCGCAATCCGCGCAGCCACCGAACGCCCAGGAACGGCAGCGCAAGCTCCTGGAGCTCATTCCCGGCCCCGACTTCCCCACTGGCGCCTACATCGTCGGTCAGGCAGGCATCTACCAGGCCTACACCACCGGCCGCGGCGCGGTGTTGATGCGGGCCAAGACCGAAATCGAGGTCAGCAAGAAGGGTGATCGACAGTCGATCGTCGTATCGGCCATCCCCTATCAGGTGAACAAGGCGCGCTTGATCGAGCGCATTGCCGACCTGGTGCGGGAGAAGACGATTGAAGGCATCTCGGACATTCGCGACGAGTCCGACCGCGACGGCCTGCGTATCGTCATCGACCTGAAGCGCGGCGAGGTGAGCGAGGTCATCCTCAACAACCTTTACAAGCACACGCAGCTGCAGACCAGCTTCGGCGTGATCATGCTCGCGATCGTCGGTGGCCGGCCGAAGATTCTCACGCTCGTCGAGTTCATCGACAACTTCATCGAGTTCCGCCGCGAGGTGGTGCGCCGGCGCACCGAGTTCGAATTGCGCAAGGCCGAGGCGCGCGCCCACATTCTCGAGGGGCTGAAGATTGCGCTCGATCACCTCGACCAGGTGATAGCGCTGATCCGGGCGTCGAAGAGCCCGCTCGAAGCCCGCGAAGGCCTGATGGCGACGTTCGGCCTCAGTCAGATCCAGAGCCAGGCCATCCTGGACATGCAGCTCCAACGGCTCACCGGTCTGGAGCGTCAGAAGATTCTCGACGAGCTCGCCGAGATCCTGAAGCTGATCGAGCGGCTGCGCGCGATCCTGTCGAGCGACAAGCTGCTGCTCGAAATCATCGTGTCCGAGCTGCGGCACGTCGTCGAGAAGTACGGCGACGACCGCCGCACCGAGATCCTGCCGGAAGCCGGCGAGTTCCGCGCCCTCGACCTGATCGTCGAGGAAGACATGGCCATCACGGTGACCAACACCGGCTATATCAAGCGGACCGCCATCACGAACTACCGGAACCAGCGGCGCGGCGGCAAGGGCCGCATCGGCATGCGGACCCGCGAAGAGGACTTCGTCAGTCATCTCTTCGTAGCGTCGACGCACGCCTACATCATGATCTTCTCGGACCGCGGCCGCGCCTATTGGCTCAAGGTCCACGAGATCCCGGACGTCGGTCCCGACGGCCGCGGCAAGGCGATCGCCAACCTCGTGTCGATGCAGGACGGCGAGCGGATCGCGGCGCTCCTGACCGTTCGCGAGTTCGAAGAGAACAAGTTCATCGTCATGGGTACGAAGCTCGGCGAAGTGAAGAAGACCGAGCTCTCAGCGTTCAGCAACCCGCGCGCCGGCGGCATCATTGCCATGGACGTCGAAGAGGGCGACGCGGTGATAGCCGTGCAGGTGTCGGAAGGCAGCAACGAGGTCTTCATCGGCACGAGCAACGGCATGTCGATCCGCTTCCCTGAAACCGACGTGCGGTCGATGGGCCGTACCGCTGGCGGCGTGCGCGGTATCGAACTGCGCGATCAGGACGCAGTGGTGGCCATGGAAGTGCTGAAGCCGGGCGGCACCATTCTCTCGGTCACCGAGCAGGGCTTCGGCAAGCGCACCGGGCTCGACGAATACCGTCTCCAATCGCGCGGTGGTGTCGGCATCATCAACATCCAGACCAGCGATCGCAACGGCAAGGTGATTGGCGTGGCCCAGGTCACCGACGACGACGAGCTGATGCTCATCACGCAGCAGGGCAAGATCCTGCGCATGGCCTCCAAGGACATCCGGACAATCGGCCGCGCCACGCAGGGCGTGCGTCTCATCGACATCGAAGGCGACGACCGCGCCGTGTCGATCGCGCGTCTGGCTGAGAGCGATGCGGACGATTCGAACGGCACCGCGCCGGAGCCAGAGCCGCCAGTCAGCGAACCGCCAGCCGACGAATCGTAGCTGCGGCCGCGGGCCCGGCCGCCCGGGCTTCCGGACGCTGGTGTTTCAGCCGCTCCCGCTGGTTTCGCAAGAACTCGAACTCCCACAGCCTCCGCATTTCTTCTCGCGGCTGCGCAGATCTGCGCCAGCACCACGAAATCATCCAATCCGTTCATCTGCCGATTGAGTGATGGAGGGAGACCTTTCAGGTGCTCGGAGTGGTGCGGAGAATTTCAGTTCTGGGGTGGGTGGCGGCTTCAGTGTTGGGGAGCGCCAGTGCCGCCTTTCCAGCCGAGCCCTGGGTCCTGTGCTACAGCGGCGACCTCGCCGGCGCTGACCTCGCCCGGTATCGACTGGTCGTCCTCGACTTCGACCACTACCAGCCGCTGTCCTCGTTGATCGAGCGTGATACGCCTCGACTTGCCTATCTCTCGTTGACGCAGATGGGCAAGGGAAGAGCCGAGTTCGCCGAGGTGGTCGGCGCCGGCGTGATGCTCGAGGAGCATCCGGTGTGGACGGACGCGCACTACCTGGACTTCCGACGCCCCGAGTGGGCGAGTCTGGTCCTGGATCGCCTGGTGCCGCGGGCGCTCGAGCGCGGCTTCAACGGCCTCTTTCTGGATACCCTCGACGACGCCGAGTTTCTCGAGGCACAGGACCCCGTTCGTTACCGCGGGATGCGGCAGGCGGCCATCCGGCTGGTCCTCGCGATCCACGAGCGGTTTCCGCAGGCCCTGTTGATGGTCAATCGCGGCTATGCGCTCATGCCCGAACTTGCCACGTCGATCGACATCCTGATGGGCGAATCGGTGGTGGGGACCTTCGATGCCGGCACGCAGGCGTACCGCCGTCAATCGCCTGGCGATGTCGAGTGGCAGGTCGGGAAATTGAACGAGGCCAAAAGGCTGAACCCCAACCTGAAGGTGTTCACGCTCGATTATTGGGACCCTGCCGACGTCGACGGCGTTCGCGCCCTCTATCGAGAACAGCGTGCGCGGGGGTTTGCCCCCTACGTTTCCACTCCTCGACTCGACCGAGTGATCGCCGAGCCGGAATGACACGACTGGCGATCGCGATCGTGATCGGCAGCCTTGCCTCGCTGCACGCGGCTGGTGCCCGGCGGCTGGTGACGCCAGACGCTGAGCCCGCGGCCGGCCCGGAAGCTCGTACGGTGCTCGCGCTCTACGACGGCAAGCAGGCGCGAACGGTCCGCACCACACCGGTGCACGCGATGGTCGACATGCCGCTCGGCTACCTCGGTCTGGTCGTGCGCTATCACGACATCCGAAACGGTCTCCCTTCTCCCGATGCCCTGAGCGGTGTGCGCGGCGTCGTCACCTGGTTTCCGAAGGAGTCGCTGCCCGACCCGCGCGGCTACCTGGCGTGGCTCGAGCAGATGGGGCGCCGCGGCACGCCGCTCGTCGCGATTGGCGCCATGGGCGTGTTCGCGGACGAAGAGGGAAACGAGACGCCGCTCGAGGAGGTCAATCGCGTGACCTCCCGGTTCGGCTGGCGATTCGAGGCCGGTTGGAACAACACGACCTATGGCGCGCGCTACGGCCACGTCGATCCGCGCTTCATCGGATTCGAGCGGCCACTGCCGCGTGTCGTGCCGTCGTACGGCCGTGTCTCCAGCACATTGCCCGATGCTGCCGTGGCGCTGCAGGTCGAAGTGCCCGGACGCCCCGCGGGGCGGTCGGATCTCGTCGTGGTTGGCGTGCACGGCGCCTTCGTGGCTCCCGGCTACGCGTATTTCAGCGACGAGACGGACGATCGTGAATTCCGGCAGTGGTACATCAACCCCTTCGAGCTCCTTCGCGTCGCGTTTCACACCGACACGCTCCCCAAGCCTGACACCACGACGCTGTCGGGCCGGCGCATCTACTACAGCCACGTGGACGGCGACGGCTGGCGAAACATCACGCAAATCGAGCCGTACCGCACGCGTCACGTGATCTCGGCGCGCGTGGTCCTGGATGAAGTCGTCAGGAAGACACCCGACCTGCCGGTGTCGATCGGGCCGATCGTCGGAGACATCGATCCGGCATGGTACGGGACGCCTGACAGCCTGGCTGCCGCCACCGCGCTCCTGGCCGAGCCGCAGGTCGAAGCCTCGACTCACACCTACAGTCACCCGTTCGATTGGGGCTACTTTGCGCGCCAACACACCGAAGCCGAAGAGAAGGTGTACGCGCTGAGCGAACAGGAAGGGGGCGGCGACGTCATGGCCGTGGCCGGCCCGCGCCGTCCCCGGATGTACGACAAGCGGCCGTTCAGCCTCACGACCGAGGTGGATGCCGCCGCCGCGTTCATCAATCACCGCCTGCCGCCGGGGAAGCGCGTCGAGCTCCTGCAGTGGCCGGGAGATACCAAGCCGTTCGAAGCGGTGTTGACGCGCGCCCGGATGCTGGGCCTTGCGAACATCAACGGCGGCGACACGCGCTTCGATCGCGAGTTTCCGTCAGCGGCCTGGGTGGCGCCTCTCGGCATTCGGGTCGGCGGCGAGTGGCAGGTGTATGCGTCGAACAGCAACGAGAACACCTACACCAACCTGTGGCGCGACCGGTTCTTCGGGTTCTCCTTCCTGACGAAGACGGTCGAGAACACGGCGGCACCGCGCCGGTTGAAGCCGTTCAACCTCTACTACCACATGTATTCAGGCGAGCGGCTCTCCAGCCTGAACGCCATCCTCGCCAACATCGCTTTTGCCCGCGGCCTGTCGCTCGCGCCCATCGAAGCGAGCCGCTTCAGCCGGATCGCCCAGGGATTTGTCAGCACCGTGCTCGAACGTCAGGGTCCGCAGACATGGATGGTGCGGCAGCGAGGCGCGCTGCAGACCGTCCGGTTCGACGACCTCACGCGGGGCGTGGACTTCGAGCGCTCGACCGGCGTCATTGGACAACGGCACGAGCTCGGCAGCCTTTACGTGGCGCTCGATGAACGGTGCGACACGCCCACGATTGCCCTCAAGCGGGTCGCGGTGACGGACGAGGAGCCGCTCGAAGCGCGGCCGTATCTGGTGGAGTCGCGGTGGCGGGTGTTCGACGTGGTCCACGCCGCTGGTCAGACGCGGTTCGCCGGCCAGGGTTTCGGGCCGGGCCGGTTCATCTGGCGCTATCCGAGCGCGCAAGACGTCCTCGTGCGGTGGAGCACACAATCCGGCCGCACTGGGACGCTGCGCACGGTCGCATCCGCCAACGGTCTGGTGACGTTCGATCTGCCGCAGTTCACGGCAGAACGGGTGAACGTCGTCCTCTCGTCACCAGAGGTTGCCCTTGCCCGGTGACACGCCGCTCGATCCGAACAGCCGGCTGCGGCGGGACATCGGTCGGCAGGTGCGTGGTGCGTTCCTGCTCGCCGCAATCGGGCTGTCGCTGGGCGTGGTCCTGTTGCCGCGTGGCAACGAGCTGTTGCTCATTCACGTACGTGGCCGCGACATTGCCGGCGCGAACCGCGTCCTCGCCGCGCGCGACGCGGAGCGCCCGTCCACGGTTTCATCCGTTGAGGTGGACGGCGAGCTCTTCCTGCTCGAAGGGCGCGTGAACGAGGCGCTGCTGGAGCTCGAGGCGTTCGTTGCCGCGCATCCAGACAACTTGTCCGCGTGGCGACGGCTGGCCCGCCTGTACGAGCACGCGCAGCGCGTCGACGATCAGACTCGCGCCCTGGCCCGCGTCTATGCGCTCGAGCCCACGCCCGAACTCGCCCGTCAACTGGTGGTCCTGTATCGCTGGGCCGGGAACGATGCCCAGGAGGCGGCGCGGCTCCGCGAGCTCGTACGGCGCCATCTGCCGACGCCTGACGAGGCGCTGCGAAGCGCCAGGCTCGATGCCGCCCTCGGCCAACGTGACGCTGCACTTGCGACTCTGGAGGAGCTCGTCGTTGGCGATCCCGCGGCCTTCGACTACCCCGAGCTCGAGCTGTTCGCGAGCCTGCTCGTAGATGCCGGCAAAGTCGCGACGCTGGGCGCGAGTGTTCAACGGCTTCCACTGGTGCGAGAGGACCCGGCCGTGCTGTCGCAACTGGCCGTGACGATGCGACGCTGGGGATGGTCTACACCGGCCGTGCGACTCTTCGACACGCCACGCGGCGGCGTCCCGCTGCCTGCCCTCTTGGCAGGCCGTGCGCGCGCAGCTGAGGGTAGTGAGGTGGCTCGCGAGGTTCTGCGCGAACTGCTCCAGATGGACGCCAGCCGCGTGCTGGCCGACGAGGCGCGAGCCGCGACGGTCCGGCTGGCGCTATCGCTACGCGACGAGCCGTCGGTTGACGCGCTGCTTGCGCGTCCTGCTCGTCTCGATCCCGCGATCGTCGGGCTGGCGATCACGGCGGCCGTCGAGCACGGTTCGCGCGCGCGGGCGCAGGCGTTGGTATCGAGGTTCGGTGACGAAGGGCTCGCCGCCGACTCACCGCTGCTCGCCCTCGAACTTGCCGTCGAGCGCAACGACCGCGCGCGGGCGCTCGCCTGGATCTCCCGCATGGACGCCACGGGCGTGCCAGACCCGTTGGACGTGGCCGCGATCGCGCAGATTGAGACAGAGCTCGGGCTCGAAGGACAGGCGTTCGCGCGATTGCTCCGACTGGTTGGTACCGGCAACGCTCCCGGCTGGGCCGCGATGGATCTCGCCACGCTGGCAATGAAGCTCTCACGCGTCGATGAGGGGTTGCAGGCGCTCGCGCCGGACGCGTCGCCGGGCGTCGACCCCGAGCGCCGGCGGGCATGGGCGCGGCTCGCCGCCGACGATCACCGGATCGATCGACTGCGCCGGTGGATTCAAGGCGCGGACGTGACCGCGGCCGACGCGCCCACGCTGCGTGACGTCTACTACACGCTTGCCGATTGCCGCGAGCTGACGGTGGCCTCCGCCGCGGCCGAACGGTTGGTCGCGCTGCACGCGTCGCCTGATGACGCCGTGCTGCTCGCCCATGCGCTCACGGCGCAGGGCCGGCCGCGCGCCGCCCTTGGGCCCCTCCGCGCCGCGGGTCTGCGGACTCCAGCGGCGCTCGACGCGTACGACACTGCGCTCGCGCGCGCGCTGCTCGAAGGCGAGGACCGGTCCGGCGAGTTGCGCGCAGCCGCGCAGACGAGGCTGGAGGCCGAACGCCGGGCGAAAGCGACACTCGATCGCCGCCGTCCGCTGGTCGAAGCGCTCCTTGTCGCCGGCGAACGCGCCTTGGTGGCGGACGACGTCCTGGAGTTTGCGGCGCGGAACCTGGACGCGTGGCTGAGCGCGCTGGTGGAGAGCGCCAACGCGACCAGCCGGCAGCAAGAGGCCGTCGCGGTGATCAGCCGAGCGGATGGTGGTCTGCGCACCATCGACCCGCGGCGGCGCACCGATCGTGTGCGCGCGCTGCTCGAGCTCGACGCGCCGAACGCGATCCTGCTTCCAGAACTCCGGCGTCTTGCCTTCGAAGATGGCGAAGGCTGGCTGCCGGCATATGACGCGCGGCTCACCCGTGCCGGGCTCGTGGCCGAGCAGATCGAGCTCTGGAGCCGAGTCGGCCAGGCACCGGGCACGCCGGATGCGCTCCGGCGCGCCGCCGCCTCACGCCTGCTGGACCTTGGAACACCGGCGGCCGCGGCCACTGTCTACGAGCGGCTTGCCGCAGCCGCAGGCCCGGCTGATCCCGACGTGCAGCAACTCCTGTCGCTGTGGGCCGTCACCCCGGACGAGCATCACGTCGACTGGCTGATGACGCGCCTCCTGACCGCGCCCGTCGGTGAACGTGCGGCTTGGATGACGCACGTGGTGAGTGCGCGGGGCGCGGCACGGATCGCTGCTGTCTTTCCGACGCTGCCCACCGACGCCGTCCCGGGACTGGCCGATGCCTGGCTCGACGCGCTCCGGGCTGCCGGTGATCGCCCGGCCATGTCCGCCGCCATCGCGCAGGTAGTCGCGTGGCCGCAGGCGGGCACCGAGACGCTTCGGCATGCTGGCCGCATGGCGCTTGCCGAGAACCTGCCTCAGTGCGCGGCGCAGGCCTACCGCCTGGTGTCGGCTCGCGAGCCGGGCGATCGCGAGTCGGCTCGCTGGGTGGGAACCCTGGCGTTCTACGAGCGGCGGAACGAAGAGGCACGCCAGTTCCTGGCGTCGTACGAAGCGCTCGGAGGCGACGAAGCCGAGCCGCTCTTCCAGCTCGGCGAGCTGGCGCGCGAGGCTCGTCACGCGTCGGAGGCACGCCGTTTGTACGAGCGGGCGCTGGCACGGCTGTCGGGACCAGGCGCCGGCGCGGCGCGCGCCACACTGGCCGAGCAGACGCTGCTCGCCAACGTGTTCGTGAGGCTCGACGAGCGGGGGCGTGCCGTCGAGACGTTCGAGACGCTCCTGGCTGACGCGCCGGACAGTGGCCACGCGCGCGCGGACTTCGCGGCGGCGCTCTTCCAATGGGGCCGATACGATCAGGCGGGGCGCGTGCTCGAAGAGAGTCCGCCCAGG
>Ga0070663_100002359_pt1 | contig 10618 bp, 8 predicted proteins | sample KBSC63metaG_FD_65646 | JGI IMG/M metagenome (GOLD analysis project Ga0070663, IMG submission 65646) | Corn rhizosphere microbial communities from Kellogg Biological Station, Michigan, USA - KBS C6-3 metaG | ecosystem: Host-associated > Plants > Roots > Rhizosphere > Soil ...
TCCGTGGAATTATCCGCTGCAGATCGGTGCGCGGGTGATCGGCGCGGCACTTGCCATGGGAAACACGCTTGTGGTGAAGCCGGCCGAGGACGCCTCGCTGACCGCGCTGCGCATCGCTGAACTGGCGCTCGAAGCCGAGATTCCCGAAGGGGTCCTGAACGTCATCACCGGCTATGGCAAGGATGCCGGCGCGGCGCTCTCCGCCCATCCGCTTGTCGACTATGTCACCTTCACCGGCTCGCCGGCCACGGGAACCGCGATCCAGCAGGCCGCCGCCGTCAACAATCGCGGCGTCACCATGGAGCTTGGCGGCAAGTCGCCGCAGATCGTCTTCGAGGACGCCGACATCGAGGCAGCGCTGCCGGTCCTCGTCAACGCGATCATCCAGAATGGCGGACAGACCTGTTCGGCTGGAAGCCGCATCCTTCTCCATAGGCCGATTTATGAAGCGATGGCCAAAGCATTGGCGGATCGCTTTGCGAAACTCGTCGCCGGGCCGCATCAGGAAGACCGCGATCTCGGTGCCATGATCAACCCGAAACAGAAGGAACGCGTCGAGGGTTATGTCGCCGCGGCTCGCGAGGCCGGCATTCCCGTGCTCGCGGAAGGGTCCGTCGATCCCGCCGCGCCTTCCGGCGGCTATTACGTCAAGCCGGCGCTTTTCGGTTCCGTCGATCCGGATGCCGCGCTCGCGCGGGAGGAGGTGTTCGGTCCCGTCCTTTCCCTCTTCCCCTTCGACACCGAGCAGGATGCGATCCGGCTCGCCAACGATACGGACTATGGTCTGGTTGCCGGTGTGTGGACGAAGGACGGCGCCCGCCAGCATCGTGTCGCCAAGCGCGTGCGCGCCGGCCAGGTGTTCGTCAACGGCTACGGCGCTGGCGGCGGCATCGAACTGCCCTTCGGCGGCTTCAAGAGGTCGGGCCACGGCCGCGAAAAGGGCTTCGAAGCGCTTTACGACATGTCGGCGACGAAGACGATCGTCTTTAACCACGGGTGAGATTGGCAGGAACTCCATACTTGCGTTTTACCCGACAAGGCATCTCGCAGATGGCAGGAGAATTGATGAAACGTCTTGAGAATAAGGTCGCCGTCGTCACCGGTGCCGCGTCGGGCTTCGGCGAGGGAATGGCGAAGCGTTTCGCCGAAGAAGGCGCAAAGGTTGTCGTCGCCGACCTGAACGGCGGCGGCGCCGCCCGCGTCGCGAAGGAGATCGGCAGTGCGGCGATCGCCATCGCGTCTGACGTTTCGAAGCGAAGCGACGTCGATGCGATGGTCAAGGCGGCAACAGGGAAATTCGGCCGCCTCGACATCCTTGTCAACAATGCCGGCTATACGCATCGCAACGGCGATTTGCTCAAAGTCGATGAAGCAACCTTCGACCGCATCTATAACGTCAACATGAAGGCGATCTATCTCGCCGCTCTTGCGGCCGTGCCGGTCATGGAAAAGCAGGGCGGCGGCTCGATCATCACCACCGCCTCGACGGCGGGTCTGCGCCCGCGCCCCGGTCTCGTCTGGTACAACGCCTCCAAGGGATGGGCGATCAACGCCACCAAATCCATGGCGGTCGAGCTTGCGCCCAAGAAAATCCGGGTCAACTGCCTTTGCCCGGTCGCCGGCGAAACGGGTATGCTGGCCGATTTCATGGGCGAGGACACGCCGGAGAAGCGGGCGCAGTTCCGCGCTTCGATCCCCCTCGGGCGTCTTTCGACGCCGCTTGACATCGCCAATGCGGCGCTCTGGCTTGCCTCCGACGAAGCCGAATTCATCACCGGCGTGGCGCTGGAGGTCGATGGAGGCCGCTGCATCTGATCCGCGAAGAGACCAGACGCGGAGCAGCCGACGGCAGGTTCCCGCTGTTGCGGGAGCCTTCCGTTATGGTCGTCACGAATTTGCGGAGGGAGCCTGATATGCCGGGCGCGCGTTCGGGCGCGGCTTCTTTTTAGGCCCCGGAAGGAGTCCTTCGCGCTGGGCCTGCTTGCGTGCGGCCTTGCGGAAGCGGCGGATGGCATCCGCCTTTTCGCGGGCGCGCCGCTCCGATGGCTTCTCGTAGGCTCGGCGGGTGCGCATCTCGCGGAACACGCCCTCGCGCTGCATCTTCTTCTTCAGCACCCTGAGAGCCTGATCGATATTGTTATCGCGTACAAGAACTTGCAATGTCTCTCCAATCTCCGATCATCCAATGAATGGTCCTGCCCCGAGGAGCAGGAAAACACCAACAATGCTGGCGAAAACCGGGGCAAATAAGAGCTTGCCCACATGCCGGCCTCGAACGGAAGAAGCCGAACCAAACCTATATAGGGCATCCGCCGGGAAATTCCTACCTCCCATTCCGAGGGCAGCATGCGCCGGTCAGATTCTGTCTCTGAGGGCGTACCAGTTGAGCGCCAGGAAAAGGAACGGCGCGCGCAGGAGGCGTCCGCCGGGAAAGGCGGCAATGTTGAGATCTTCGATCAGTTTCAGCCGGTCGCGGTTTCCCGCAAGCGTTTCGGCATAGAGCTTGCCGACGAAATTCGACAGCATCACGCCATGACCGGAATAGCCGCCGGCGGAGATGACATTCGGCATGACTTCCCTGACGAAGGGCTTTCGCGGCAGGGTGATACCGACGAAGCCGCCCCAGGCATGGGTGATTCCGACATTCTTGAGGCGCGGGTAAACCTCAGCAATCTGCCGTCTTATACCGTCTGCGATTCCCGCCGGGGTGCCGGCGGAGTAGACCTCGCGGCCGCCGAAGAGCAGCCGGCCGTCCGCCACCCGTCTGAAATAGCGCACGACGAAGCGCGAATCGTCCACCGCTTCGTAGCCGGGCAGAACCGGACTGTCGCTGCCGAGCGGTTCGGTGGCGCCGATGAAGGAACCGATCGGCATGATATGGGCGGCGCTGACGGGTTCGAGCGTCCCGCCATAGGCGTTCGTGGCGATCAGGGCTTTGCCGGCAACGATCGTTCCACGCCCGGTCGTCACGCGTACCTTCCCCCCTGCCGATTCGATGGCCGTGGCGCGGGTTTCTTCGAAAAGATGGGCGCCGCTTCGTGCTGCGGCGCCGGCGGTGCCGACGAGAAGCTTCATCGGGTGGATATGGCCGGTGCCGAGATCGCGTATACCGCCGAAATAGCGATCCGATCCGAGCCGCTCCTCTGTCTCCTGCCGGTCCATGAAGCTCAGATGGGGGTAGCCGAAACGCTCCGCCATGACCCAAGCATGCTTCCGGTAGCGATCTACGGTGCGCTTCTTGTGCGCTACCGACAACTGACCCGGCAAGTAATCCATTTCGATTCCGTTTGCCGATGCGAAATCGAGCAGATGCTTCTTTGCTTCCTCGGCGAGATCGAAAAGCGCCCTGGCGCGGGTGAGGCCGAGTTCGGCTTCGAGATCCTCGGCCCAGGCACGCTGGCCGGTGCCGAGCTGACCGCCATTCCTGCCCGATGCGCCGTCACCGAAGCGATCCGCCTCGACCAGGGCGACGTCGGCCCCCGCTTTTGCCAGATGCGCTGCCGCCGAAAGGCCGGTATAGCCTCCCCCCACGATCACTACATCGGCCTGCCGATCGCCGTCGAGCGGGGGATAATGCGGCCGCTCGCCGATGCTCGCTTCGTACCAGGAGAGGCCGGGGGAGCGCATAGATCAGTGAATGGTGAATGGTGAATGGTGAATGGTCCAAAAGGAAAGCCATTGACCCGCAGCCGCAATGCAATTCATCTCAACCATTCACCATTCACCATTCACCATTCACCATTCACCATTCACACATTCAGCAACAGGAACTCCCGCTCCCACGGGCTGATCACTTCCATGAACGTCTCGAACTCGGCGCGCTTTATCGCCGCATAGGTTGAGGTGAAGGGCTGGCCCAAAAGCTCGCTCAGGGCCGAATCTTCCTCAAAGAGCGCGACGGCCTCGAGCAGTCCGCGCGGCAGTTCGATCTCGTCCTCGTTGACGGTGATGCCGACCGGCGCGTCGGGTTGCGCCTTTCGCGACAGGCCGATCAAACCGCAGGCAAGCGAGCCCGCGATCGCCAGATAAGGGTTGGCATCGGAAGACGGGATGCGGTTCTCCACCCGGCGGCCGGCCGGATCGGAACGCGGAACCCTGAAGGCCGTCGTGCGGTTGTCATAGCCCCATTTGACATTGACGGGAGCGGACGCGCCCTGCGTCAGCCGGCGGTAGGAATTCACATAGGGCGCGAACATGACAAGCGCGTGTGGAACGTGTCGCTGCATGCCGCCGATGAAATGATGGAAGGCGTCGGTTTCGCTGCCGTCGCCTGCCGTGAAGATGTTTATGCCGGTTTTTCTGTCGAGAACGGACTGGTGGATGTGCATCGCCGAGCCGGGCTGGCCCTGGATCGGTTTCGCCATGAAGGTCGCATAGGTGTCGTGCTTGAGCGCCGCCTCGCGGATCGTCCGCTTGAACAGGAAGACCTGGTCGGCAAGCTCGACGGGGTCGCCATGGCGCAGGTTGATTTCAAGCTGCCCCGCGCCTTCCTCGTGGATGAGCGTATCGATCTCCAGCCCCTGGCATTCGGAGAAATGATAGATGTCGTCGATCAACTCGTCGAATTCGTTGACGCCGGCGATCGAATAACCTTGGCCACCGCCGATCGGCCTGCCGGACCGGCCGACCGGAGGCATCAGGGGGTAATCCGGATCGGGATTCTTGCGAACGAGATAGAATTCGATTTCGGGCGCCACGACCGCGCGGTAACCGGCCCGATCATAGGCCGCGAGCACCCTCTTCAGCACGTTGCGCGGCGTGAATTCCACCGAGCGGCCGTCCTGGTGGACGAGATCGCAGATGATCTGCGCGGTCGGATCATCCTCCCAGGGGACGACGGAGAGGGTCGAAAGATCAGGCAGGAGCTTCAGGTCGCCATCGTCTTTCGGGTAGGAAAAACCGTTCCCGTCCTCGGGATAGCCGCCTGAAATCGTCGCCATGAAGACTGCCGACGGCAGAGCCAGCGACGTATTGGAAACGAGCTTCTTCGACGGCATCATCTTGCCGCGGGCAACCCCCGCCTGGTCAGGGGTGATACATTCTATATCCTCGATCCCGCGCCATTCGAGCCAGTCGCGTGCTTCCTTCCAGTTCCTGACGCCACGCGTGCTCTTGACGTAGGAAGGCGTACGCGCGCGAACCGGGCGCCCCGCCTGCCGGGTTTTCTCGCCAACCATTATTCACCATAGGTTTTGCCAGCCGGATTTATAACGGGATCGCCGGGAAAATGGAAAGATTGGACGTATCCGGGACAAGACGAACCGCGGGCTGCGTCGCGATGGGGCGTGTCAGCGTCGTGCTTTTTCGATAAGCCGCAGCATGACGGGCTGCAAACCTTCGACGGTGACCGGTTTTGACACGACCGCGTCGGCCAACTCCGTGAGGAGAGTCCCGCCTGTCGATGTTCCGCTGGTCGATACCATGATGAGGAGTGGGAGGCCCCCTCCCTGGCTGACGCGGAATTGCTGGAACACCGGCGCGAAATCGTCGCAATCGCTGTTATTGCAGCCACAATCGACAATCACCATGCCGGGCCGGCAGGCGACCAGCGAGCGCCGCGCATTCTGTGGCGTCTCGCAGAGCACCTTCAGCCCGGCGCGCTCGACGATGCGGCCGACAACGACACGGTTGACCGGCGATAGGCCGACGACGAGGATAAGCCCGAGATTTGGCCCCTGATCGGGCACTTGCGGGTTTTCCTTTTCAAAACGACGCCAGGAACCATCCAGAGGCTCACGATAACTAAGGGCGTCGGGCATATCGCTTTACCAAAGTGGAATTGGTCTCAATGTATGGTTGAATATGATAGCAATGCACCTTTAAAATAGTCTTGACGGGCTGCGCTGCAATTTATGCAACCCATGTCGCCGGCGCGAGAAGTTGTGGATAAAGGAGCATGCGCGCCGGGATTGCCGAATTCATCCTAATGGAATGAATTTGACATTCGATACCCGCTTCACGTCGCCCCCGAGATCGAGTGTCAAATTTGAAAATTCCACTCAAATCATAAGTTTGCTAGTGGTTTTTCTGTTTTCAACGTTTGCTCTCGGCCTGATACAAATGGGATGCAAATGTTAGAAACAAACCACTAGGCCGTGTGGACAGTCAGAGTTTGGAGCGTGGTATGAGGGAAAGTCGTTCAGCTTCAGGAGCAGGACCGCAGGAAGGGTCGATCCCTTTCAAGGTCCTGCGACGCCAAGATGGACGATTTTCACCATATCTCTTCGAGACGCGGCGGATTTCGCTCCTGAAGACGTCGAAAATGCTCGACGGTGGTCAACACCGCCTTGTGCTTTTCTCCTGTTCAGGACCGGAATCCGGCTCGCGCCACGCCCGAAACCTAACTGTCCACACGGCCTAGAGTGCCCCTCCATCACGAACTTGCGATGGAGGGCTCTGTCTTGCTCAGGCGGCGACCCTGGACTGTTGCGTGACGACGACGGGGATCAAGAGGTCCCCCCAGTTGCCGTTGCCGCCGTGGTGCCTGGCAGAGCGCACGAGTTCGACCGAAATCCCCGCCTCGACGGCTTTCATCACGGACTGGTTGAGGCGATGAAGATCGTTCGCCATCGCCCTGATGGCGGCCTGCTGTTCCTCGTTCATGGAATGCGCCTGGTCTTCCGCCCTTTCGCGAACGTGCGTTCTCGTGGTCATTGCCGGTTCCTCTCTTGAGGGAAGGAAGGGCGTTTTCCGTTCGCCCTGTCCTCTCGGGTTGATGGTTGTTACGTTCGTTTTCGGAAAGGCTTCCGCCTATTCCGCTGCGGGCCGGAACTGCGCATGCTCGGTCGATCCCGCCATGGCCGTGGTCGAAGACGTCCCGCCCGTGATGGCGAGCGAGACGGCATCGAAATAACCGGTGCCGACTTCCCGCTGATGTTTCGTGGCGGTGTAGCCGCGCGTCTCGGCGGCGAACTCCGCATCCTGCAATTCGCAATAGGCCGCCATCTGCTTCTCGGAATAGTTTTTGGCTAGATCGAACATGCCGTAATTCAGCTGGTGGAAGCCAGCGAGCGTGATGAACTGGAATTTGTAGCCCATCGTTCCAAGCTCCCTCTGGAAGCGCGCGATCGTCGTTTCGTCCAGGTTCTTTCTCCAGTTGAAGGAAGGGGAACAATTATAAGCGAGCAGCTTGTCCGGATGATGCCGACGCACGCCTTCCGCGAAGGCCTTCGCCTGATCGAGGTCTGGCTTCGAGGTTTCGCACCATATGAGATCGGCGAACGGTGCATAGGCGACGGCGCGCGCTATGCACGGCTCGATCCCGTTCCGGACGCGGTAGAATCCTTCGCTCGTGCGCCCGGAATCATAGTCCACGAACGGCTGGTCGCGCTCGTCGATGTCGGAGGTGATCAGCTTCGCCGCTTCCGCGTCCGTGCGCGCGATGACGAGGGTTGCAACGCCCATCACATCCGCCGCAAGCCGCGCCGCCACGAGATTGCGGATATGGGCCGAAGTCGGGATGAGAACCTTGCCGCCGAGATGGCCGCACTTCTTTTCGGACGCCAGCTGGTCCTCGAAGTGAACGCCGGCGGCACCCGCCTCGATATAGGCCTTCATGATCTCGAAGGCGTTGAGCGGGCCGCCGAAGCCCGCTTCCGCGTCGGCAACGATCGGCGCGAACCATGTCTCGACGGATGTGCCTGCCCCTTCCGCCGTTTCGATCTGGTCGGCGCGCTGAAGCGTGCGGTTGATGCGGCGCGCGAGTTCCGGCCCCGCATTCGCGGGATAGAGCGATTGGTCGGGATACATGGCGCCCGCGGTGTTGGCGTCCGCGGCGACCTGCCAGCCGGACAGATAGATGGCTTTCAGCCCGGCGCGAACCATTTGCATCGCCTGGTTTCCGGAAAGCGCGCCGAGCGCGTTGACGAACGGCTCCTCGCGCAACAGCCGCCAGAGCCGGGCAGCGCCCATCTCCGCCAGACTGTAGCGAAACGTGACGCTGCCGCGCAAACGCCGCACATCCTCCACCGAGTAGGGGCGCTCGATACCGTCGAACCGCCCCGCCGGGCAGGAAGATAGAAGGGTGTAAAAATCTGTCATTTCACTTCTCTCTGCGTTTGCTGGGTTGAGGCCTCATCTTTTACAAAGCAGTAAAAAGCGCTAGGGAAAAGGAAGCTAGGCGCAGAAGAAAACGGAAAACATGTAAAGGACTTGACGTCCGCAGCCTGTCGATTTGTCAAAATTGTGAAAGATCGATCTTGTAGGGTTTGTCAATTACGCCAACCGGAGAAAGCGTGTGGGAGAAAGGAAAATCTTTGCCGGGCCGCGCGTCAGGCGCGCGCGAATGGAGCGGGGGCTGACGCAGACCGCCATGGCGAACGGCCTCGGCATTTCGCCCTCCTACCTCAATCTGATTGAGCGCAACCAGCGGCCGCTGACAGTCCAGCTGATCCTCAAGCTGGCCTCCGTCTACCGGGTCGAGCCGGAGGAGTTGCAGGCCGACGAACAGGCCTCTCTCACAGCATTGCGTGAAGTCTTTGCCGACCCTCTACTCGTGGGCGAATTGCCGGGCGACGCGGAACTGGCGGAACTCGTTGCAGGCGCTCCGAACGTAGCGACGGCGATCCTGAAGCTTTTCCGCGCCTATCGCGAACAGGCCGGCCGCCTCTCCGATCTGTCGGCTCTCCTCGCCAGGGACGGCAAGGCAACGACGCTTTCGTCTGCGCGGCTGCCTTTCGACGAGGTCAGCGAGACCATGGCCGCGCGGCCGAACCATTTCGTTGCGCTGGAAGAGGAATCGGAGGCGTTTTCGAAATTGCTCCAGCCTTATGATGACCTGATGGTGGCGTTGAAGGGATGGCTGAAGCGCGAACATGGCATCACGGTCCGCGTTCTCCCCGTGGCGACGATGCCGAACTGGCGTCGCCGTTACGATCGTCACACCAATCGCCTTTTCCTTTCCGAGCGTCTTTCCCCCTTCGACCGATTGCGCGAAGTCGCGATGGAAGCGTGTCTGGTGCGCATGAACGTCGCCATCGGCGCCGAGGTGGAAGCGCTGAAACTCTCCTCCGACGAAGCGGCCAGGCTCGTCCGCTTCGAGATGGCGCGCTATGCGGCGCACGCCCTGATGATGCCTTATGAACCGTTCCGCGCAGCGGCGGTAAAGGAGCGATACGACATCGATATCCTGCGTGCCCGGTTCGGCGTCTCCTTCGAGCAGGCGGCAACCCGGCTGACAACGCTGCAGCGGCCGGAAGCCGCGGGCATTCCCTTCTTCCTGATCGAGATCGACCAATCCGGGCGCCGCGTCCGTCGCTTGGGTGCGCTCGGCTTTCCCGCCTCCCGATTCGGTGGCGGATGTCCCCGCTTGCCTATGTACGCCGCCTTCGCCGAACCCGGACGGGTATTGGTGGAAGCCGTCGAGATGCCCGACGAAACCGCTTATCTGTGCCTGGCGCGCACGCTGGAAGGGCCGCAAGGCGGGTTCGACGAAAGGGTGCGCCGGACATCGATCCTGCTCGGCTGCGAACTTGGATTTCGCGAGGGGATCGCCTATGGCGATGGTCTCGCCCCTGCGGGGGCGCGCAATCCGGCAGGCAAGCCCGGTGTCAGGCTGACCCCGATCGGACCGGCCTGCCGCCTATGCGAACGGGTGGGCTGCCTGTCGCGGGCCGAGCCGCCGATCACCCGGCCGCTCGGGTTGGACGAGATGGTGACGGGTCTTTCCGCTTTCGACTTCCAGTAATCGGCTCTATTGGCTTTCACTTGTCCGATTGCCTTCGGCACTGCGGCGTTCTAATCCCAGCGGCTTCCGAACGCGTCGAAGTCGGGGTCCGATGAGAATTTTTGCCTACAAGCCCGGTCATGACGGCCATGTCGCCTTGCTGGAAGACGGCAAGCTGGTCTTTTCCATCGAGGCGGAAAAGGATTCCGGCGCCCGCTACGCGCCAATCGCGCCGGAGCTTCTGCTGCACGGCCTCTCGCTTAGCCCGGATATTCCCGACGTGATCGCCGTCTCCGGCTGGATGAATTCCTTCCGCCCGATGGCCGATCCGGTCGGCGCAGGCTACTTCGGCGTCGGCCCGGAGGCCGTTCGCCTCGAAACCGGATTGTTCCAGGGCAGGGAGGTCCGCCGGTTCTCTTCCTCGCACGAGCGTTCACATCTGCTGGGCAGCTACGCCATGGCGCCATTCGAGCAGGGTACGCCTTGCTATGCGCTTGTCTGGGAGGGCGTCATCGGTGCCTTTTACCATATCGGCGCGGATCTCGCGATTACGAGGGTCGGGACGCCGATAACCGGTCCCGGCCACAAATACGGCTTCCTCTACGGGCTTGCCGATCCCACTTACCCGGCCGACGCGCGAAAATCGCGCCGCGAAGACGCCGGCAAGCTGATGGCGCTTTCCGCTTATGGACGAGACAGCGCGGAAACACCGGAGGAACGCCGGTTGATCGAACGCCTGATCGAGCATGACGCCGCGCGGGCCGCGTTGAGAAAAGCCGACTATCGCGACACCCCCTTTTTCGATATCGGCCTTGACGATCCGTCCTTTCACGATCTGGCGCGCCGCTTCCAGTTGGCGCTCTTCGAGCGGTTCCACGATTTTGCCAGGCATCGCCTGAAGGACGGGCTGCCGCTTCTGATCGCGGGAGGGTGCGGCCTGAATTGCGACTGGAA
>Ga0070663_100002362_pt1 | contig 10614 bp, 7 predicted proteins | sample KBSC63metaG_FD_65646 | JGI IMG/M metagenome (GOLD analysis project Ga0070663, IMG submission 65646) | Corn rhizosphere microbial communities from Kellogg Biological Station, Michigan, USA - KBS C6-3 metaG | ecosystem: Host-associated > Plants > Roots > Rhizosphere > Soil ...
GAGCACGATCGAGCGGCGGTCGCCTCTGCCCTCCTCCACTCTATGGCGGGCACGCATCATGATCGATCCACGGCCCGTCGTGTAGGCCGAGCGAATGCCCGATTGACCGAGGATGAAACCGCCGGTCGGGAAGTCGGGACCCTTCACATGCTCCATCAGCCCTTCCGAGCTGATCGCCGGATCGTCCATGTAGGCGCGGCACGCGGCCAGCACCTCTCCGAGATTGTGCGGCGGGATGTTGGTCGCCATTCCGACCGCGATTCCGCCCGCGCCGTTGATCAGCAGGTTCGGGAAGCGGGCCGGAAGCACCTGCGGCTCGCTCTCGCTGGCGTCGTAGTTCGGCTGGAAAGTGACCGTGTCCTTGTCGATGTCGGCAAGAAGGAAGTTCGCGACCTTCCCGAGCCTCGCCTCGGTGTAGCGCATCGCGGCCGGCGGGTCCGGATCCATCGATCCGAAATTTCCCTGCCCATCGATCAGCGGCACCCGCATCGACCACGGCTGAACCATCCGCGCCAGCGCGTCGTAAATCGCCTGGTCGCCGTGCGGGTGATATTTACCCATGACGTCGCCGACGATTCGGCTGGATTTGCGGTACGGCCGCCCAGCGACATAGCCCGCCTCGTCGCACGCATAGAGAATCCGCCGATGCACCGGCTTCAACCCGTCGCGAACGTCGGGGAGAGCGCGGCTGACGATCACGCTCATCGCGTAATCGAGGTAGCTGGTCTTCATCTCCTCGACGATGGAGATCGGCGCAATTCCGCTTGAATCGCCGGTATTGTTGTTGTCGCGGCCTTCGTCGGCCGGCGGCTGAGTGGCCAAAGCCTGTCCTAACTATCGAAGCGTGAATACGCGGGGGAAGGCGCCGGAATCGGCGTCACCCCCCAGATAGCGAAGAGTAGCGAAAAGCCAACCCTCGCGCCAGTGCGCGTGTGCGCACATACGCGCATGTACGCGCGCGCGAGGAGCTCGCGGTCATCCCGGCCTTGAGCCGGGATCCGCCTTCTTTATCGGCAGCGGAGGAAACCCAAATCCTCTGCAAGATCGCGCCACGTCGGGTTAACGGAATGAATCAGATCGTATTTCCAAGCCCGCGGTCAGCGCTTGATCCTTTTCTCCCGAAGAATGGCGGACTCCATGGTCTCATACTGCTCAAACCACACCAGCCGCTTGATGCCGTACTGTTTGGTGAAACCCTCGGCCAGCTCTACGCGATGCTGAGAAATGCGGCCGATCAGGTTCGAGGTCACGCCGGTGTAGAGCGTGCTGTGCGATGCTCGCGCGACGATCTAGACGCAAGGCTGCCGCTCCATCTGCGGAAGAAAGTACAAGGCAGATGCCGGATCAAGTCCGGCATGACGATGTGCCGGGGGCACATCGGCAGGACGGACTCGGCATGACGATGTGCCACGAGCGATACCTCGCGTCATCCCGGCTTGATGGCCGCATGCGGCACTGTCTGGGGGACTGTGCCGTTCGGTCATGGATCCGCCTTCACTTCAGCTGGTGATTACGCTTATGTCCGTTTACGACCCAAGGCAGACATTAGCCGAGTGGCGGATCAAGAGGAACTAAGCTTTCCAAACACAACGCTTTCGGTTTCGGGAGCCCTATTCTAGGTTGACCCGGCTATGGCCGTTTTGAAACCCCAAGCGTCAACATGGGCAAGAACCGGAAGTGGACGACGATGAAGCCGTTTCAGTCGGTGGTTCGATTGTGGAGATTGGTTTCGGGCCCAAACAAGAATCAGAACGTCGAGCAGACGCGCCGGCTGATCTCCGAAAGTGGCCTGTTCGACGCCGATTGGTATCTAAACCGATATCCAGACGTGGTGGAATCGGGGTTAGATCCCCTCGATCATTACGCCCGCTTCGGCGGCTTCGAGGGCCGATGGTCCGGCCCCGAGTTTCACGGCCGTTGGTATGAGGAGCGGTACCCGGACGTAACGTTGTCGGGTCTTAATCCACTAGCCCATTTTGCCTTACACGGCGCAGGCAGGCGCACCCGCAAGGCAAGAGGCGTCCCAGGCGTGAAGGTGACCCCGGACGATCTCGACGATGCCGCGCTAATTGTTTCATCGTCGCTGTTCGATGCCGACTGGTATGTTCACGAGCAGACGCTTGATCTGGCCCCGCTGGAAGCGGCAATTCATTATTTGAAAATAGGTGCCAACCGCGGCGCGTCGCCTTCGCCACTGTTCGACGGCCCCGCCTATCTCAAGGCGCACTCGGACGTCCGCAAAAGTCGCGCCAATCCGCTGCTGCATTATCTCAAACATGGCCGCGATCAGGGCCGACAGATTGTGCCGTGCGAGCCTAAAGACAAGGGCAATGCGGGCATTCCCGACTTCGCGGAAATACCAGGCACCGCTCGGATCAAACCGTCGCCACGGTCCGGAGGTAATTGGCGCGGGATGAAGAAGCTCCCGCCAGGCTTCACCTACTCAAGGCGCTACTTCGATAACCTAGTTAGAGATTTCGAACTCGCGGGTTCCATCTGCCACGTTGGTTCCCTCTTGAACGGCAGAGGGCAGGCAGACGCCGAAAGGCTCCGCTCCGGATTTGCGGCAATAGGCCTTACCCCGTTTGTGGGAATCGATATTTTGCCGGGCCCAAATGTGGATGTGGTTGCGGACCTCACCAACCCCGAAATATTTGATGAGCATCCAGAATTAGATAGGGCTTTTGACATTGTTTATTGCTCGGCTCTTTTTGAGCACGTTGAAAACCCATTCGCTTGCGCACAAACCGTGCGGCGCCTTATGAAGCCGGGCGGGCACTTATATTTCGCTGGTCCTTGGGTCCAAGGCTATCATGCTTATCCCGACGATTATTGGCGTATCAGCCTCTCCGGAATACGCGTTCTTTTCCCGGACTTAGAATGGCTGGCCAAGTGGTATATGGGCACCGTCACCGGCAAGGGTCGCTTTACCGTTGACTGCGACGACCCACGAAACGAGCGAAAGCTCTTCGCCTTCCTGACCGATCAGATGCCGGTAAGAATCTCCGATCGGGCAATGACCAATTTGAATATCGGGGCTTTGGGCCGCGCCCCCATGTCCGTCGAACATCATCATAGCGCGGCCGGCGACCAATCCTTCTGGCGGATGCCTTGGCGTCGCCGCTGAGCGTTGGCTTTGGCCGTGTCGGCTTGTGACCGAGAGAGCCAACGCATCTGGAACTGCTCCTCAGAGCCGCTACCCGTGAGGGAAGTCTTGGATACTGGCGAGCGCATCGACGGCGTTATTCCCGCAAGGAACTACATCGGGTCGATGAAGGGCGGGGTGCAGGTTGTCGCCCTTCAGCGGGGCGCAAGGATCGTCTGGCGACGCACCAACGCGACAAGCGAGTTTGCCGCCGCCTCGGACAGCGCTTGTCAGGGTCGCAGTGGCGGGCTTGTCGCTCAACAGTTCTAATGTCCGTTTTCCACCCATTGCCGTCGGTACGCGTCTCCGCCAGACGCCCCTTCATGAGTGCCGTCCGTCGCATCATGATCGTAGGACAACCTGGCTCCGGCAAGAGCACTCTAGCCGTCGCGCTAGGTGAGCGAACCGGTCTGCCCGTAATTCACATCGACAAGATTCACTGGCAAGCCGGATGGGTAGAGCGAAGCAAGGCCGAGAAGACGAGACTTTGCAGGGAGGCGGAGCAAGGAGAGCGCTGGATTTTCGAAGGAGGGCACTCGGAGACCTGGCAAAACCGGATCGAACGCGCAGACATGCTTATCTGCATTCACCGCTCCTTGTCGGTTCGCCTCTGGCGCGTGGTAATGCGCGCGGTTCGCGGTCTTGGACGAACCCGGTCCGATATGGCCGAAGGCTGTCCGGAACGACTAAGCTCGCTGCCGCAATTCGTCGCCTACATCTTGGCTACTCGATACATCGGTGCAGCGAGGGTGGCTCAGCTCGCAAGCGCTGCCCCAGATAGATGCACCGTTATCCATGTGCGATCCGACGCCGAAATTGCAGCACTCCTTGGCACCTTTCGAGAGAGATTTGTCCATCAAAGCGACTAGTTAATGCCCGCTTTCCACCCATAACGGGCATTAAGGACGCGGAAGCGCACCTGCGCTGACGGTCTAGTCATGACGCGCTGACGTGTGCCCGCGTGTTTCCACTTTCCTACAGCACCCGATCTATGTTCCATATGGGTTCATAGAGGACTAAATGAACGAACCGGTCATGGCCAGCGCAACACCCGACGTGCCAGCGTCCAGCGTCCGCCACGACGGCTGGACGGGCGAGCGAATGGCGCAATTCCTCGAAGTCCTTGCCGACACGGGGATCGTCACCGAAGCCTGCCGCGCGGCCGGAATGACCCGGGCCGCCGCTTACTCGCTTCGCAACCGCGATGCCGTCTTTGACTCCGCCTGGCGAGCGGCGCTGACCAAGGCGCGACCGCTGATCGCGGATGGAATTCTCGAGCGGAGCATCACCGGCACGGTCGAGCATTATTACCGGGACGGCGTTCTTGTCGGAGAGCGGCGGCATTATGAAAGCTGGCTTGCTCTCGCGGTTCTCAAGCGGCTCGACAAGCTGGCGGAAGAGGACCGCAGCGAAAAGAATCTCTCCGTCGACATCGCCGGCAACTGGCACGCCGCGCTGGAGGCATTCCGGGCCGGCGGAAGCACGGCGATAGCGAAGGCTCTGCAGGCCGAAGTTGACAAAGTTTACACACCGGCCCCCGGGTGCGATCCCTGCTGGCAAAACGACGGCAGCTCCGGAGCCGAGGTAGTATGCGGCCTCGGCGAAGGCGTCTGGATCACGACCTTCCCGCCACCGCCCGGTTTTCGGGGTTATGAGAGAGGAACCTGCGACGGCGTCCGTTATTACGAACGCGAGTGCACGGCCGAGGAAGCGGCCCTTCTCGACGGCGAAATTGCCGCCGCTTTAGCTGAAGATCTGCGCGACGATGTGCGGCGAAGGGACCAGTGGTTCGACCGGCTGCGGGCTGAAATCCGTGCCGCAGCGCTGCCTGAGCTGGAACCGGGCACTTGTGAGCCACGAGCGGATGAACCGCCAGTCTGTGAGTCGCCCGCGCCCGCCTAATTCAATGCAAGTTCATGGGATCGTCCGCATTTCTGTTTGCGATCCGGTGGCGCGGAAGTATTGCGCCTCCGCCCCAACTCAGTCGCCGACCGGTCGGCAGGAGACCCGAATGAAATCCAGTAAGTTTGTCGCCGCCCTGTTGTTTGCCGGCGCGATGACCGCTTCCGCCTCCGCCTTCGCGCAGCAGCAGCAGGCAGCGGCCGCAGCGACCGACCCGACCAAGCTGGTGACCCACATACCGAAGGTCACGCCGGCAGCTGTCAAAGCCATCCAGACTCTGCAAAACGCCGTCAACGCCAACAACACAGCGGAAATTCCGGCTGCGCTTGCAGCCGCACAGGCCGCAGCAAAGACGCCGGATGACAAATATTTTGTCGGCCTTCTGCAACTGAAGGCGGCGGCCGCGACGAAGGATCAAACGGCAATTGCAGCCAGCCTGGAGACTCTGGCCGCCTCCGGTGGAGCGGCTTCGAACGAGCAATTCTCGCTCTATTACAACCTCGGCCAGAGCTACACCGCGCTCAAGCAGTACGACAAAGCGGCGGCCGATTACCAGAAGGCTCTCGACGCCAGCCCGAACAGCGTCGACGCACTCGCCGGATTGGCCGAAGCGCGCGCTTCGGAAGGCCAGCCCGCGGCCGCGATCCAGACGATCCAGCAAGGAATCAAACTTCAGCAGGCAGGCGGCCAGAAGGCTCCGCAAGCCTGGTACAAAAGGGCCGTATCGCTCGCCTACACCGCGCAGCTTCCGCAGGCGGCGGAATTGAGCCGTGAATGGGTGCAAGCCTACCCTAGCGCCGATAGCTGGAAAAACGCGATCGCGATCTATCGCAACGTCAATCATCCGGACTCGGAAGCGACCCTCGACCTGCTTCGTTTGGAGGCGGCTCAGGGCGCTCTGTCCACCCCGGGCGAGTATGCGCTTTATGCGCGGTCGGCCGCGGTGCAGGGCAATTATACCGAGGCGCAAGCCGTTCTCGATCAGGGTATTGCCGCGAAGGCCATCAGTGCCGGCGACAGTGAGATCCAGACCCTGTTGTCCGAGCTGAACAAGGAACCGAAGGCAACTCAGGCAGGCCTCGCTCAGGCAAGCTCAATTGCCAAGGAGTCGCTGCCGCTGGTGCACATCGGCGATCGCTATGCGGCCATGGGCGAGTATTCGAAGGCAGCCGATGCCTATCGCGCCGCCCAATCCAAACCTGGTGCGGACCCGAATCTCATCAACCTGCACCTGGGCATGGCGCTGGCGCGTCAGGGCGACAAGGCGGCGGCGGCGGCGGCCTTCAAATCAGTTTCGGGTCCGCTTGCCGGTGTGGCCCAATATTGGCTCCTCTACGTCACCCCTTCCGCGTAGCCGCCTCCGGCAAGCCAGGCCTAACCATCGCAATTAGGATTGCGTTATTAGCTGTCCCGAATCGGGATAGTTAATTCCTGCCCGCTTCCGCTCGTTCTTCTCTGCGATAGAGCGACCGTGGAGGTAGCATGCGCTTGGACTTGGCCGGTGCGGTTTGATGATCGCCTAAGCACGGTGCTCGATTCGCCGGCCGACGATGCGCGCGACCGTGCTGTCCGCTGGCGCCAGCTCGTCGAGCTGGTTGCCCGCTCGGCTGGCGACGCGTCCGGCGATTTGCTGGAACGGGCGGTTAGGGAAATCCGGGATGGCGCGGCATCCGTGGACGAACAGGTCCGCACCGCAAGCGCTCGCGCCGTGGCCCAGCTTTCGTTGCCGTTGCAATTGATCTGTGCATTTGCGGCGGACCGGATGTCGGTCGCGGCGCCCATTCTGGCATCCGCCCGTCTGACCGCCTTCGAATGGGGCCAAGTGCTTGCCGGCGCCAGCAGCGAGTGCCGCCGCTTCATTCAAGCGCTTCGCTCGGAAGCAGCGGATGGCGTTTCGCCGCCAGCAACTTCAAAAGAGCCGGAAATCCAGCACCACCCGATTCCATCGATCAGCGAGGTCGTGGCTCGAATCGAACGGCTAAGGCAATCGCGCGAACCGGCGGCGGAAGCTGAGGCTGTCCAGCCACCCGAAAGCGAGGAAGGCCCTGCTGCCGCACGTCTTTTTCGATGGGAATGCGACGAGAATGGGCAGATCGCCTGGGTCGAAGGCGTGCCTCGTGGCCCTCTGATCGGATGCTCCATTGCGCACCTGGACGAAGATGCCCTGACCGACCGCCAAGTTGAGCGCGCGTTCGCCGCGAAAATCCCGTTTCACGATGCACTCCTCCAGCTGGCAGAGGGAACGCCAGTCGAAGGGGCGTGGACGATCAGCGGCACGCCCGCGTTCGATCCCGCGACCGGCCGGTTCGAAGGCTATCGCGGGATCGCCGAGCGAAATGTGCCAGCTCCTGACAATGCCGAAGCCATGGACACCGCTGCGGACCCGGACTCACTTCGCGACCTCGCGCATGAGATCAGGACCCCACTCAATGCGATCATCGGCTTCGCGGAGATTATCAGCGGGCAGTATCTCGGACCGGCGCATCACCCTTATCGAGAGCGGGCGGCGGAGATCGCCGCGCAGGCCCACCTTCTGCTCACCGCTATCGAAGATCTCGATTTCGCGGCGAAGCTGGGCTCGCGGTCAACCGATCAAGAACGTCGGATTCATCTGGGCGCCCTGGCCGAGCGAGTCGTTCCGATCCTTCGAGGCCTCGCTGAGACCCGCGACGTGAGGATTGAGGCGTCAAGAGCCACGCGGGATCTCGAGGCGTCGGTCGATCCGGAACTGGCCGAGCGGCTCGTGACGCGGATGTGCAGCGGAGTGATCGAACGTGCCATTGCCGGGGAATGCCTTCAGATTTCTGTCGACAATGGAGGCGAGGACTGCCGGATTTCCATAAGCCGGCCCAAAGCACTGCTAGGACTTTCCGAGGCTGAGCTCTTTGGTTCGGCGGACAAAATGCCATCGCAGTCTTTCACTCTGCGGCTTTCGCGGGGCCTCGCCAGCATGGCGGGTGCGCAACTCATCGCGTCCGAATCGCAGCTATCCTTGGTTTTTCGCAAAGCCCCGCTTGGCGCGGAAACGTCCGGCGTCTATTTCTGAGCCGGCCGGTGAGGGCCTGTAGCTCAACGGTAGAGCCGGCCGCTCATAACGGCTAGGTTGGGGGTTCGAATCCCTCCGGGCCCACCACACGAAGCGCACAGGATTAGCGGCAGCTAATGCTGAGACGCTGAGTGTCGGCCAGCCTCGCGAAGCGAGGACTGACGTCACGCGATTCACTCGCGTGACGGTCTTGGTCCAAGGTTCAAATGTGGAAGCGCCGTCACGGAGTAAATCCGTGACGTCGATCGACACAGCTTCGCGGGTCGTCGGCCGGCTTTCGCTAGCTCTTCGCGCAGCTTGCGATTGCTCTGCAATCGCTTCGCTGCACTGGGCAGCTCAAGCGATGGTCGGGGAGACAGGATTCGAACCTGCGACCCTCTGCTCCCAAAGCAGATGCGCTACCAGACTGCGCTACTCCCCGGACCGGCGGCGCGAACGGTGATTCACAGTTCGCGAGCGCCCGTTAGCAGCGCTTTACCGGGAAACCAATCAGCCAGCTTTGTTGGTCGTCTTATTGTCGTCGCTGCCGTTGGTGGTCTCGACCTTCACCGAGCTGTTCTGCAGCTTGTCGTCGGTGTTCTTCACGTCGCTGCCGATATCATTGGCCACATTCTGAGCCGTGTTGCTGACGGTGTTCACCGCATCCTGGGCAGCAGTCGAATTATATTGCACGGTCACCGAATTATTGGCGCCGTTGGTGCTGACGTTGCAGGCGGCGAGCCCCAGCAGCGGCAGGAATACAAGAGCGGTGCGCATCGATCGATCCTCCAGAATTTACAGCTGTAACGCGGCTGGCTCGTTTCGGGTCCGGACGGATTGCGGTCAGCTCGACCCGGCTTGACGGGTTGGAGCTTTCGCGCGCAGTGGATGCCCTGCGCCGCCATGCCACCGGCATGGCTCGGCTCGGACATGGGCGGTTAGCTCAGTTGGTAGAGCATCTCGTTTACACCGAGAGGGTCGGCGGTTCGAGCCCGTCACCGCCCACCATGCCGGAGCGGAGCCTGTCCAGGGGACAGGCGAGCACCGGCATCAGCTCATCGCGGAAAGCAAGGCGCGGAACGGCAGCAGGATTGCGCCATGGCGCGACTGGCGGGAGCGTGCCGGGGTGAGCGCTTCGATGCCCGGCCAATCTGGAAGCTGTTCGCTTTTCCCGGCGAGCCAATTGACGAGTTGGTCGAGAGTCAGGGCGATATCGTCGCTGGTCCGTCCAGCCGCTTGCTGCGCTACCAAGGCTGCGGATGCCTGCCCGAATGCACAGGCCTGCACCTCCTGCGACAGCGCTTCGACTCGACCGTGCTTAAGCTGCACCTGAGTGCGAACCGTGCTGCCGCAGGTCGGCGAGCGGAGCTCGGCTGAGCCATCCACCCGCTCCAGCTTCACCGGTTCCGGAAGCGAGCCCGCCAGCCGAAGAATTTCCAGCGTGTAGAGCGGCGCGTTCATCTCATCTCTGCCGTTAGCCGTCATTCCCTGCGCCATGTGGTGCCGGAGGGTCCGTCCTCCAAGACAATTCCTTCTGCCTTTAGTTCGTCTCGAATTCGATCCGCCGTCGCAAAATCGCGGTTCCTTTTGGCGGCAGCGCGTTCGGCGATCCGCGCGTCGATCGCTGCGTCGCCAGCTCCGCCTCGGAACCATTCGTCCGTCGATTGGGACAGCAGCCCCAGCAAATTTGCGCTCGCCTTCAGAACCGCCGGATCATCGATTGCGTTGAGCCGCGCCACGGCCAATGGCGTATTCAGGTCGTCTGTCAGCGCATCGGCAAACTCCTGGTCCACCTCGCCAGCTTCAGCCTCAGCACCCGAACGATAAAGTCTGTCGAGAACCGCCTTCGACTGCTCGATCAGCGCCCCAGTCCACGGCAGAGGCGAGCGGTAGTGGGCCGAAAGCAAGGCGAGCCGCAGCGTTTCGCCGCGATGTCCCTGCGCCAGCAGATCGTTGACAGAAACGACGTTACCCAGGCTCTTCGACATCTTCTCCGCGCCCATGTCGAGGAAGCCGTTGTGGACCCACAAGCGGGCCAGCGGGGCTCCGGCATGGGCGCAGCGGCTCTGAGCGATCTCATTCTCGTGGTGCGGGAAGATGAGGTCGAGCCCGCCGCCGTGGATATCGATCGTCTCGCCGAGGTGCGCGCGGATCATTGCCGAGCATTCGATGTGCCAGCCTGGCCGCCCACGGCCCCAGGGCGAGTCCCAGCCGATCACGCCCTCGCCGCTCGGCTTCCACAGCACGAAGTCCGCCGGATCGCGCTTGTAGGGAGCGACCTCGACCCGGGCTCCGGCCAGTATCGCCTCGCGGTCGCGACGGCTCAGCGCGCCGTAAGTCGGATCGGACGGCACGCTGAACAACACATGCCCTTCCGCCTCATAAGCGTGGCCGAGACCAATCAGCCGCTCGATCATCGCGATCATCGGCTCGATTTCGCGGGTCGCATGTGGAGCAATCGTCGGCGGCTCCACGCCAAGAGCACCCATGTCCTCAAGATAGGCGCGCTCGTAGCGCTCGGTGATGACGGCCGGCTCGACGC
>Ga0070663_100002368_pt1 | contig 10602 bp, 9 predicted proteins | sample KBSC63metaG_FD_65646 | JGI IMG/M metagenome (GOLD analysis project Ga0070663, IMG submission 65646) | Corn rhizosphere microbial communities from Kellogg Biological Station, Michigan, USA - KBS C6-3 metaG | ecosystem: Host-associated > Plants > Roots > Rhizosphere > Soil ...
AAGGCGTTTACGAGCAACGATCGAGGGCGCAACGTGCCTTTCCTCCGGCGGTTATCGCAGGAAAACGTCCGTTCCGGCCCCGCCGGGGCCGCCTGCGCGTGAAACTTGCCTTTTCCCGTTTCCGATCATCATTTTAGCGCGGCCCGCCAGCTCCGGAATCGCGATATCGCCTTGCCGTTCGGATGTTGCTTCGGCACAACAGCGCGGAGGGTGGGTGAATACGTCTTCCGAGTTGCCTTGCCAATGGTTTCCGCCGTTTGGCACAATGGGTCGCAACTTCTCGAAAGAGTTGAGAAGGTTCCGATGGCAGGCGCAAAAGGCGGTTTCCTTGCCAAATTTTTCCGTTAGAGGAGAGACTCAATGAAAAAGAAGCTCGTTGCTGTCGCTGTCGCGGGCGTTCTTGGCGCTCCGCTGGCTGCGCATGCGCAGACTGCGAACGTCACGCTGTATGGCCGGTTGAACGTCGACCTCGAATGGGTCAAAGGTGCGCAGCCCGACGGCTCGAACCCGAACGTGACGCGTCTCAGCTCGAACTCCTCGCGCTTCGGCATCCGCGGCACCGAGTCGCTCGGGGGCGGCCTGAACGCGATCTTCCAGATCGAATCGAGCATCAACGGCGACACGAACTCCGGCAACCTCGGTGGCCGGGAAACGTTTGTCGGCTTCCAGGGCGCATGGGGCACGTTCAAGATGGGGCACTTCCTGATGCCTCTCGACGACATGCACCCGATCTTCGGTAACGTCCCGACGTACACGACGTCGATCCTGTCGACGGCCTCGGTGTGGGCGCAGGGTTACGCATCGAAGTCGGACGGCGGCTTCGACGCGCGTCTCGGCAACTCGCTGCGCTACGACTCGCCGTCGTGGAACGGCTTTACGTTCAGCGGCCAGGTCGCGCTGCGCGACGGTTCCGGCGCCACCGGCGCCAACACCGGCGATCACGCGTCCGAACTGCGTCACGCCTATGTGTTCGGTGCGAACGGCATCTACAACAATGGCCCGATCCAGGTCGGCATCGGCTACGAGCTGAACAAGAAGGTGCGTGGTCCGGACCTCGACGACTCCGACATCACGATCACCGGCGGCTACAACTTCGGCATCGTGCGCGTCGCGGCTCTCTACGAGCGCCTCGACTACGACACGCCGAGCGGCAGCCTGAAGCGCGACATGTGGGGCATCAGCGGCACGATCCCGATGGGTCCGGGCTCGTGGTACCTGTTCTACGGCAAGGCGAACGACGGCAAGGGAGGCGCGGCAGACGGCGAGCGGGTTTCGGGCCTCGCGAAGGGCAACGACACCGACGCCCAGCATTACGAGGTCAGCTACACGTATCCGTTCTCGAAGCGCACGTCGGTGTACGCGGGCTACGTGAAGATCGACAACGGCGGCAACGCGTCGTACACGTTCAACATCAACCCGTACCCGATCGCGATCGGCGGCAAGCCGCAAGGCTTCGTGATGGGCATGATTCACTTGTTCTAAGACTCAGCACGTCGACAAAGGGCGCCTTCGGGCGCCCTTTGTTTTTGCCGGCGTAAGATTGCGCCATGCTCGAAAACTTCATCGTCCCATTCGACCGCGCCCTTCGCACGCTGACCGGCACCGTCTCGCCTGCGCGGCCCACGCCGGGCGAGCGGATCGCCGAGCCCGACCTGACGGCACACGAGCGGCGCGACGCGGCGGGGCTGATGCGCGTCAACCATACGGGCGAGGTGTGCGCCCAGGCGCTGTACGCGGCGCAGGCTCTCGTCGCGCGCGATGGCGACGTGCGCGCGCGCTACGCCGAAGCGGCGCGCGAGGAGGAAGACCACCTCGCCTGGACGCAGGCGCGCCTCACCGAACTCGATGCGCGTCCCTCGCTGCTCAACCCGGTGTGGTACGCCGGATCGTTCGCCATCGGCCTCGCCGCCGGCGTTGCCGGCGATCGCGCCAACCTGGGCTTCGTCGTCGAGACCGAGCGCCAGGTGGAGGAGCACCTGACGGCGCACATCGAGCGGCTGCCGGTGAACGACACGAAGAGCCGCGCCATCGTCACGCAGATGCGCGACGACGAGGCGCGCCACGGTGCGATGGCGATGGACGCCGGTGCGGTACCGCTGCCGTTCCCCGTCCGCCGCGCGATGCGCGCCGCGGCCGACGTGATGCGCGCGATCGCGTACCGCATTTAGAAAGACTCTGCCAACGACCCGCGCGCCTCGCGTCGACGCTTCCCGGCTTCAGCCGGCGACCGGTTTGCGGCGCTCCCGGATCGCGGCGAGGCGCGCGCTGCGCAACGCTGCGGCAATGCGGTCGCCCGCCGGCGTTCCCTTGCCGCGCGTGCCGCCCACGGCGCGCAACAGCGCATCGCGTGCAATCGAGGCGGCATCCACGCTCTTCGCGGCCGCGAGCGCGTCGCGCAACGCCTGTGCGGCAGCGGCTGCCCGCCCGTCGGTGACGCCGCTTGCCGCCAGGTGCGCCGCCGTCGCGTCGATCAGCCAGTCGAGCCGCTCCGGCCGGCGTAGCGCGTCGGCGGCCACGAGGATGTCGAGCAAGCGGGCGGCGGGCAGCGCATGCGCGTGCGCAGAAGGACGGTGCCACCGCGCCGCCAGGCGCGCGGCATCGCGGCAATCGACGGGCGCCTTGAGCCGCGCCGATACGGCGTCTGCGCGCAGGACTCCCGTGCGCGTCGAGATGCGCACCGGTGCCGAAGCGGCAACCGGCAGCAGATGGTCGAGCTCCTGCGTCAGCACCGCATAGCGAGCCGGCAACGCGTAGGCGGCGCCCGCGGACCAGTCGAGCGCGCGCTCCGTGAACGATCCGGCGTCGTCACCGTTCACGCGCACCGCGTAGAGCGCGTCGATTTCGGGCAGCAGCGCGCCAAGCGCGCCGCAGGCCCGCAGCGCCTGCAGCAGCCGTGACGGATGCGCTTCGCCGAGTCCGCGCGCGAGCTCCTGCCAAACGCGCTCAGGGGCGAGCGTCGCAAGCTCGCCTGACGCGGAGATCTCGCGCATCAACGTGAGTGTCGAGTCCGCGATGCGGAATCCGAACCGCGCGGCAAAGCGCGCCACCCGCAGGACGCGCAGCGGATCCTCGGCGAACGCGGGCGAGACGTGGCGCAGGACGCCGGCCGCGAGATCGGACTGGCCGCCGTAAGGATCGATCAGCGTTCCGTCGGGCGTCCGCGCCATCGCGTTGATCGTGAGGTCACGCCGCCGCAGGTCGTCCTCGAGCGTGACGTCGGGCGTCGCGAAGAATTCGAAGCCTCGATACCCGCGCCCGTGCTTGCGCTCCGTGCGAGCGAGCGCATACTCCTCCTGCGTGTCCGGATGCAGGAACACCGGGAAATCACGGCCGACCGGCCGATAACCGGAAGCCAACATGATCTCCGGAGTGGCGCCCACGACGACATAGTCGCGGTCGCCCGGCGGGCGCTTCAGCAGTTCGTCGCGCACCGAGCCGCCGACGCGGTAAACGCGCGCCGGCCGCGGCAACGGCCTTGTCATCGCCCCCCGTGCGCGCGAAACACGTCGAAGCGGCTGTGCTGCGCGGCGGGTGCGAGATAGCCTGGGGCGATCGCCTCGAGCGCGGCCGGAACGACGCCGAGGCGTGTCGGGAAGCCGGCCCCGCAGACGTTGTCGACCTGCATCGAAGCGAGGTTGTCGCGCGTCATCAGCGGCCACGGGAGCCACTCCATCACCCGCGCCTGGAACGACGACAGCGCGGGCCCGAGCCCGACGATCGGACGCTGCCGGCCGGTCACCTCGCAAACGTAGCGCACGAGCTCCGCGAGCGTGTAGACGGTGGGCCCGCACAGATCGTAGCCCTCGCGAATCGTGTCGTTGTCGACGAGCGCGCGCACGAAGCACGTTGCGACGTCGGCCACGTACACCGGCTGGAATCGTGCGTCCGCCGCGGCGAGCGGCAGCACCGGCGACCACCGCGCGAGTCTCGCGAACAGGTTGAGGAACGTGTCCTCACGGCCGAACATCACGGACGGCCTGAAGATCGTCCATGCGGCGCCCGATGCCGTGACAGCCGCTTCGCCCTCGGCCTTCGAGCGCAGGTAGCGGCTCGGTGCGTCGGTGCTCGCGCGGAGCGCGCTCATGTGCAGCAGCCTCGCTACGCCCGCATTCCTGCAGGCCGCGGCGAGGCGGCGCGGCAGGTCGACGTGCACGCGCGCGAACGTGTCGCGGCCCCGCTCGTGCAGCACGCCGGCGAGATTGACGGCGGCCGTCATCCCGCGCACGTGGCGCGCGAGCGTCGCGTCGTCGTGCGGATCTCCTTCGACGACCTGCACGGTCGGCAGCAGCAGCAGATGGCGCGCACGCGCGCGCCGGCGCGTCAGCACGACGACGAAATGACCGGCCGCCGAAAGCTGGGCAACGACGTAGCGGCCGACAAAGCCGCTTCCGCCGATGATCAGAACGCGCGCACGCCCGGCCGGCGCGCCGCCGCTCGCGGCGGGCTCGCTCACGGATCGTTCGTGGCGGCGAGGCCGTCGGCGCCGCGCGGCGTGACGACTCCGAGGCGCTCGACCAGCGAGACATAAGGGCGGCCCAGCGCATGCGTGTAGAGCATCGTATTGGCCAGCACGCGCTTCACGTAGTCGCGCGTCTCGTTGAAGGGGATCGTTTCCACCCAGACCGCGCCTTCGAGCGCGCCGGACGCCGGCCGCCACGCCTGGGCACGCGACGGACCTGCATTGTAAGCGGCGGCCGCGAGCGCGGGCAGCCGGTCGAGCCGATCCTGCCAGTACTTGAAGTAGAACGCGCCGAACTGCGTGTTGAGCTCGACGTCGGCGATCCGCGCCGGCGAATAGCTGTCGACGGCGAGCTTGCGCGCGACCCAGCGCGCCGTTCCCGGCATCAGCTGCATCAGCCCGACGGCGCCCGCCGACGAGACGACGTCGGCGACGAAGCGCGATTCCTGCCGCGCGATGCCGTACAGCAGCGCGACGTCGACGTCCTGCTGTTTCGCGGCGTCGGCGAATTGCACGCCGAAAGGCGTCAGGTAGCGCAGCGAGAAGTCATGGCGCGCGGTGGTGCGCTCGGCCGTGTTGATCGCGCGGTCGGTGAGTCCCACGCGCTTCGCGTATTCGGCCGCGAGCAGCAGCGCATCGTCGTCGAGGCCGCGGATCGAAGCGTTCCATTCGCGGATCGCCTCCAGGCGCAGGTCGAGCGCCGCGAGCTTGACCGCCCGCCGCACGCCGGGTCGCGCGCCGAACGCAGCGAGCGCCTGCTCGTCGACGGCGATCGGACGGCTGGGAGGATCGGCACGCGCAGCATCGCCGCCGAGCGCCTCGGCGGCAAGCAGCCCGTAGAAATCGAACCCCTCCGCGAGACCCGCGTAGATCGCGCGCGCCTCGTCCTTCTTGGCAGGGCTCGCGGCGAGCGCGCGTGCGCGCCAGTATTGCCAGGCCGGCTCCTGGCGGTCTTCCGGCGGCAGCGCGTCGATGGCCGCGAGGACGTCGCTCCACGCGGAGCTGCGCAGCGCCGCGCGCACGCGCCACTTCTGCTGCTCGGGCGGGAGCGCGACCTCCTTCGCCTCGCGGAACCAGGCGTTCGCCATCGGGTTCAACTGTCGTGCGGCGTGATAGGCGACGCGCGCGTTGCCATAGTCGCGATCGGCGTGCGGCAGCCGGCTGCGCCATTTGCTCCACGCCTCGTGCGCGCTGCCGGCATCCTTGCGCGCCGCTCGCTCGAGCGAGTAGAGCGCGAGCTCGCGTCCGGCAGCGGATTTGAACGCGAAGCCGCCCTTCGTGAGCGCGCGCAACGGATCGCGATCGACGGCCGCGAATTCCTTCGCGGTGATCCGGTCGGCCGCGGGCAGGTCGGCCGCGATTGCATGTGCAAGCCGCGTGTTGCCGCCCGCGGTGGCCATTCGCATGCGCGATCGGCGATCGGCCGGCGTGATGTCGCCGCGCGCGATCAGCGCCGTGAAGAGCGGCTCGCAGGCGTCGGGCGTGGACGTCCCGGTGAACCACAAGGGCTTCGCGGCCGCGAGCGCCTCGGCGCCGTCGCGCTGATAGCGGTACTGGATGCCGTAGCAGGCGAGCTCGGTGTCCTCGCTGCCGGGCAACGGATAGTCGAGCGCGAACCGGTGAAAGTCGCCGCGCTTGCCGAGTGCCTTCAGCCATTCGACGCGCAGGCGATCGGTGAGCGGCCCGTCGGGGAACGCCGTGAAGAACGCCTGCACGTCCTCGGGCGCGGCGCTGTCGAGGCGCGGCGACAGCTGCCAGTAGCGCACGTAGCGCTCGAGCAGATGCCCGGAAAGCGCGGGCGCGAGCGCATCGAGGCGGCGCAGGTCGCCGCGCTCGAACGCCGTCTTCGCGGCGATGAAGTCGGCATCGGTTTGCGCGTGCGCGGCGCAAGCGAGCGCAAGCGCTGTCGCGACGAGCGCGGTCGAGAGGGAGCGATGCGCAACGGATCGTGCGGTTTTCATTGCCGTCGATTGTCGCAGAGGGCTCGTGCGCACTTCAACCGCCCGGCCGCTCGATCGAGACGAACGGCGCACGCAGCCGCCCGGCGGCGCAACACTCGTGGCATTTCCGCGCTCGCCGCGCTGTCATCCGGGCGCGTGGAGCACGCATCCTTCGCAAAGGCGGACTGCTAGAATCGCGCACGTTCGCACCGCGAAGGAACGCATGGCACAGCGCAAGGCGGCTCCGCAGGTCGGCCTCGTGATGGGCAGCGACAGCGACTGGGACGTGATGCGCCACGCTGCCGCGCAACTCGACGCGTTCGGCGTCGCGCACGATGCGCGCGTGTTGTCGGCGCACCGGATGCCCGACGAGATGTTCGAATACGCCGAAGATGCGGCGACGCGCGGCTTGCGCGCGATCATCGCCGGCGCGGGCGGTGCCGCGCACCTGCCCGGCATGCTGGCTGCGAAGACGACCGTTCCCGTGCTGGGCGTTCCCGTGCCGTCGAAGTACCTGCGCGGGGAGGATTCGCTGCTGTCGATCGTGCAGATGCCCGCCGGCATTCCCGTCGCCACGTTCGCGATCGGCGAGGCCGGTGCCACCAACGCCGCGCTCTTCGCCGTGGCCGTGCTCGCCGCCGCCGACCCGTCGCTTGCGCGGAAGCTCGCGGCGTTTCGCCAGCGGCAAACGGCCGCGGCGCGGGCGATGCGCGTGCCTCCCGCGTGAGCGCGGCGTCGTCGGCACCGCCTGCGGCTATTCCGCCGGGCTCCTGGCTGGGCCTGCTCGGCGGCGGCCAGCTCGGGCGTATGTTCTGCATGGCCGCGCAGAGCCTCGGCTACCGCGTCGCCGTCGTCGATCCCGCAGAAGACAGCCCGGCAGGCAGCGTGGCCGACCGGCATCTGCGCGCGGACTACCTCGACCCGTCGGCGCTCGCGGCCCTGCGGGAGTCGTGCGCGGCCGCGACGACGGAATTCGAGAACGTTCCAGCGGCCGCGCTCGATTTCCTCGCGCGCGATCTGCGCATAACGCCGGGTGCGGCGAGCGTCGCGATCGCACAGGATCGCATCAGCGAGAAGACGTTCCTCGCCGGTGGCGGCTTCGCCGTGGCGCCGTTCGCGGTCCTGCGCAGCCGCGCCGATGCCACGAGCGCGGACTTGGCGCTGCTACCCGGCATCGTCAAGCGCGCGCGCTTCGGTTACGACGGCAGGGGACAGCTCCGCGTGCGCACGCGTGACGACGTGACCGGCGCTTTCGACGCGCTGTTGCAGGAGCCGTCGGTGCTCGAGCAGGTCGTGGACCTGCAGGCGGAGCTTTCCGTCGTCGTGGCCCGCGACGATGCCGGCAACGTGGCGACCTGGCCGGTCTCCGAGAACCGCCATCGCGACGGCATTCTCGACATCTCGGTCGTGCCGGCCCGGATCGACGCCGCACAGGCCCGCGACGCGCACGCGCTCGCGACCTCGATCGCGACGGCGCTCGATTATCGCGGCGTGCTGTGCGTCGAGCTGTTCGTCGCGCCGGGCAACGCGCTGCTCGTGAACGAGATCGCGCCGCGCCCGCACAACAGCGGCCACTACACGATCGACGCGTGCGCGACGTCGCAGTTCGAGCAGCAGGCCCGCATCCTGGCCGCGCTCCCGATGGGCGACACGCGCCAGCACACGCCGGCCGTCATGGTCAACCTGCTGGGCGACGCCTGGTTCGACGGCGAGGCGTCCGCCCCGCGCGAGCCGGACTGGGCGCGGGCGCTCGCGCACGGCCTCGCCAAGCTGCATCTGTACGGCAAGCGCGAGCCGCGGCGTGGCCGCAAGATGGGACACGTGACCTGCCTCGGCGATACGCTCGAATCCGCGCTCGCCACGGCGCGCGCGATCAAGCGCGACCTCGGCATCCCGGGCGCAGACGAGCTGTGAGCGCTGCAGGGCCGTCCCAAAGCGCGAATCCAGCCATGAAGGGGCCGCTCGCCGGCGTGCGCGTGCTCGACCTGACGCGCCTTCTGCCCGGCCCGATGTGCACGCTGTACCTGGCGGATCTCGGCGCCGACGTCGTCAAGGTCGAGGACACCGGCGCGGGCGATTACGCGCGGACGCTGTCCGCGACGCCCGCAAGGCCGGTCGCCGGCATGACCGCGTGGTATCGCGCGCTCAACCGCAACAAGCGCTCGCTCGCGATCGACCTCAAGATCGCGTCAGGCCACGACGCGTTCATGGCGCTGGCTCGCGATGCCGACGTGATCGTCGAGGGCTTCCGCCCCGGCGTCGTGCAGCAGCTTCACGTCGACTACGACACGGTGCGCGTGATCAATCCGCGCATCGTCTATTGCGCGCTGTCCGGCTATGGCCAGACGGGACCGCGCGCCGCGGCTGCCGGCCATGACATCAACTACCTGGGTTACGCGGGAACGCTCGAGTCCACCGGCGTGCGCAACGGACCACCGGCGCTCGCGAACCTGCAGATCGCGGACCTGCTGGGCGGCGCCGCGTCCGCCGCGATCGGCATCCTCGGCGCGCTGCTCGGCGCTGCACGCACGGGTCGCGGCCGCTACGTCGACGTCGGTATGGCGGACGCCGTACTGGCGCACCAGATCTTCCTGCTCGGCGCGCTCGAGGATGCCGGCAGCGTCGCGCCGCGGGGCTGCGACCTGCTGACGGGCGGGGTTGCGTGCTACGGCGTGTACGCGACGCGCGACGGCCGCTTCGTCGCGGTGGGCGCTCTAGAAACGAAGTTCTGGCGCACGCTGTGCGAGGCGCTCGGGCGGCCGGACCTGGTGCCGCTGCAGTTCGCGACAGGCGCCGAAGGCGACCGCGTCCGCGGCGCGCTCGAGGCGATCTTCGCGACGGCGACGCTTGCGCAATGGCGCGAGCGGCTCGAGCTCGCCGACTGCTGCGTCACGCCGGTGCTGACGTTCGAGGAGGCGCTCGCCGATCCGCAGTTCGCCGCGCGCGGCATGACGCTGCGCGGTGCCGACGGCACCCGGCAGTACGCACCGCCGTTCAGGCTTTCGCCGCCGTCGTTCGCCGTCGGTCGCGATGCGCCGCGGCACGGCGAGCATACGGACGAGTTGCTGCGCGAGGCGGGATTGGACGCCCGTGCGATCGACGCGCTCGTGCGCGAGCGCGCCGTCAGCCGCGCTTCGTAGCGGCTGCACGCGCCGCGGCCGCCGGCAGTGCGGCCACGCGCTCGTATTCGGGATCCGCGTAGCGCCCTCCGGCCCGCATGTACTCGAGCGCCATGTCGGTCGCGTCGACGCCCCAGAACAGCTCGCTGCCGACGGCGATCGTCGGCACGCCGAACACGCCGCGCGCGATCGCCGCATCGGTTTCGCAGCGCAGCGCCGCCTTGACGTCCGCTTCGGCGACGCGCCGTTCCGCATCGGCGATTCCCAGCCGGTCGGCGAGCTCCACCCACTCGATCGGCAGGTCGGGCAGCCGGCCGTCGCGCCAGACGAAACGGAAGATCTCGGTGATCGCATCGAGGCGGCAGTCGCACGCGATGGCGAGCCGCAGCAGCGCGATCGGATTGAACGGATGCGCGTGCGGAAACCTGAACGGAATGCCGAGCGACTTCGCGCGCCACACGACGAAGCGGTAACTGAACACGCGTTTCGCCGCGATCTCCGCCGGTCCCTTCTGGCCGTTCGCGTCGAGGATCGCCGCGAACACGACCGGACGCGGCCGCATCGACGCGGCGTGCGCCTGCAAGCGCTCGCATTGCAGATACGAAAAAGGCGATACGAAGTCGAAGTACCAGTCGGCGATCATCGTGCGCCCTCCGCGTTTCGTTCAATCCGATGCGCTCCGGGAAGCCGGCACGATACCGCATCGCCCCGCATCCAATCGGATGCCGCGGCAAAACTTTCGGTCGCGCACCCTGTCGGATCTAGGGACGAAACAGGGCATGGTGTCCGCCCCGCAAAACGACGCCTCGTTGCCTGCTCGCCCGAAAACGATGGACGATACGTCCGCGCCGGACGTTACCTGTGCCGCCGTCACGCGGCCTGGAAACGTCGACGCGTGTCGCCACGGTACGACCGGCACGCACGAGCGGCGAAGCATCAGCGGCGAGACGGTGCCGCAAGCGCGCATCGACTCGGCGGCGCAACTCGACTCGTTGCAGACGGCGCGACCGTCACCGCGCTCGCGCGCGACGATCGGCGCGCCGGTGCGCGACGGCACGGAGGATGTCGCGCCGTGCCGTGTCGT
>Ga0070663_100002370_pt1 | contig 10600 bp, 11 predicted proteins | sample KBSC63metaG_FD_65646 | JGI IMG/M metagenome (GOLD analysis project Ga0070663, IMG submission 65646) | Corn rhizosphere microbial communities from Kellogg Biological Station, Michigan, USA - KBS C6-3 metaG | ecosystem: Host-associated > Plants > Roots > Rhizosphere > Soil ...
ATGCAAATTGTCGATCGGGAAGCCGGCCTGTTGTGCGACACGGATTACATGCGCATTGAAACCAGCGGGACCGCAGACATAAATCTGGGCGTCCTTTGAAATATTCTCGACGAGGCGCGATGCGCTAAAGCGTGATTCAGGGGCCGCATCATCAAAATAAAGGTGCGCCCGCTCTCCACAGCAATCTTCGATCTGGCGACGAAACGCCATCAACGAGGGCGAGCGGACCGTATAGTGAAGCTCGAACGTGCGATCTTGTCGCAGCAATTCAAATATCATGGCCAAAATCGGGGTGATGCCGATCCCGCCGGCCGCCAGAATGGTGGATGCGTTCGTAATCGTCAGCGGAAAATTATTCCTTGGTTCGCTGATGGTAACGAGGTCGCCGACCTGCCAATCTCTGTGGATGATCTCCGATCCTCCGCGCGAACGCTGATCTAATTGAACCGCAATTCGGTAGCGACGTCGGTCAGCCGGATCGCCACATAGCGAATAGCGGCGAAGCAGGCCGGGACGAACGTCAACCTCGATGTGCGCGCCCGCTTGATAGCGCGGCAGGTCTCGTTGCGCAGGATCGATCAGAACGAAACTTGCAACATGCGAAGTCAGCATTTCGCGTGATCTCACGATCACCGGAAATCGCTCTGTGGACACGTCGTTCTCCACGAATTGTATACACAAATACATGAATACAAATATCCTTGACTCGATGCAAGCAGGACACTACGCTCACAAAAAAATCGAGGGGAGAGCAGATGCGAAGGACCAGGCAGATTTCGCGCAGGCAGGTTTTGCGCAGCGGAGCCATCATCGGTGGCGGCGTCTTATTCGGAGCCGTAGCTCCGCGCGGCGCCATGGCGTCGGACCCAATCAGGGTTGGCCATCAATGCGATCTGACCGGCGCCTTGGCGGACACCGGGTACTGGCGAAAGAAAACCGCCGATGCGGCGGTCAAATGGATAAACAGCAATGGCGGCGTCGCCGGACGGCAGATTGAGCTGACGACCATCGATACCGAGAGTAAGGTCGATGTTGGTATTCTTCGCCTTCGACAGTTGCTCCAGGAAAGCAAGGTAGACTTCGTCCTTGGTTCAGAGCATGGCGGGATCAGCATCGCCAGCAATCCGATCATGCTTGAGCAGAAAGCGCTTTATCTCTCGCAGAGCCGCACGGACGCCGTCACCGGCGTGGCGGCGAACCCTTACGTCTTCCGTTTGATGGTTGATACAAGTTTGGCTGCCCATGCCGCGGGTCAGCCAATCATCAAGCAGGTTGGAAAGCGCTGGTCTATCATTTTTGCGGATTATGTCTGGGGGCAGTCGCATCGAGATGCGTGGCTTGCTCAATTCAAGCTGGCCGGCGCATCGGTCAGCAGCGTCGCGCCAATTCCGGTGAACACGGCCGACCCGCTTTCGTTTGTGTCGCGTGTTGATCGGTCATCCGATGCTATGCTGATCGCGTTACTCGGGCCAGACATGCCGCGGGTCTTGATCGCATTGAATCAGCTCGGGTTTGGAAACAAGCCCAAGGTTCTCGTTGATGCCTGTTTCGGCGTTTTCGATGTTCTCAAACTCGGCAAGGCCGCCGAGAATATGTGGGGTATGGATTGCTCTCCATTCGAATTGGCGGACCACGATACGGCTGCCGAGCGGAAGATGCGTGCTGAAGTGGGAATTGATGCCAACGGCCGCGAGGTCGGCACCAACCGCGCGTGCATGATCGGCGATATCTGGCCGATGTGGGAAAGCCTCTCATTTATCAAGCGGAACGTGGAAGGCTCGGGCTGGAAAGGTAGGGATGACCACGTAAAACTGATTAAATATGCGGAGGGCAATCCAAACTACAAGGAGAGTGAGCTATTCCCGCAGGGTGACCTTTTCATTCGTCCTGAAGACCACCAGGCATTCTGCGACTATTACATCCTCCGCATCAAGGATGGGCGCATCCGCACTGAAGCCAAGGTGCCGAAAGAAAAGGGGATCTATCCGACGAAAATCAACCTGACGAGCATGTAAATGTCCTCGAGTCCCTTAGTACTTGAGGTTGCCGGCGTGTCCAAATCTTTCGGTGGGCTGACAGTACTCAAGAGTGTCGATTTTTCCATCGGCAAGGGGCGGTCGGGCGCGATTATCGGGCCGAACGGTGCCGGCAAGACAACGCTGGTAAATGTCATCAGTGGTGTGTTTCGTCCAAGCGCAGGCAGCATTCGCCTTGGCGGTGAGAATATCGCCGGGCTTGATTGCTACCGTATCGCGCGGAAAGGCTTGGTTCGGACGTACCAGATTACGAGTCTCTTCTTGGAGATGACCGTAAGAGAGAACATCGAGGTTGCCTTGATCGCGCGCGAAAAATATCGCCCGGAGACCTCATCCGGACGGGACAGCGTTGCAGAACTACTCGAACTGATCGGGCTCAATTCGCTAGAGGGCAACCTGGTGAGCGAGCTGTCGCACGGCGATCAGCGTCTCCTCGAGGTCGGAGTGGCGTTAGCCTTTAATCCGGAAGTCGTGCTCTTGGACGAACCGACGGCTGGAATGAGTCCCGCCGAGACCGAGCGATTCATCAACCTGATCAACACCAAACTGCGCGGACGCTGCACGATTGTTCTCATAGAACACGATATGGAAGTCGTAATGCGAACAGCCGATCGCGTCTGTGTTCTGGCCGGAGGCTCGGTTATCGCTGAGGATTTGCCGGAGCGCATTGGACAAAATCGTTTCGTTAAGGAGGCCTATCTTGGCCATTCTTAGCCTTGAAGGGGTTCATGCCTACTATGGTAAGGCGCACATTCTGCAAGGTGTGAGCTTTTCGGTTGAGCAGCCGTCCGTCGTTGGCATCTTCGGACGAAACGGCGCAGGTAAGACAACGCTGCTGCGCACGATCATGAATCTTGTGCCGCGCTGCGAAGGCGTAATTCGGTATGGGGCTCGCGACCTCACGGGTCTGAGTGCGGACGCCCGCACTCGGGCCGGCATTGTTTATATGAGCCAAGATCTTCGCGTGTTTCCTGATCTCTCGGTGCGCGAAAATTGTGTCGCCGCGCGCGAGGCAGTCAGGTCGAACGTTTCGTTCGACGAAGTCATTGGTCAAATCCCCGAGCTGATCCCGCATCTCGATCGTCCGGCCGGAAAATTGAGCGGCGGACAACAACAGTTGGTCGGGTTCGCGCGGAGTCTTCTTATGGGCAGTAACCTGTTCATGTTGGACGAGCCTACAGAGGGATTGATGCCACTTCTGGTCTCGAGGGTGGGCGAGATCGTTCGATCGCTCAAGCATCGAGCGATCACCGTATTACTGGTTGAGCAGAATGTTCAGCTCGGAATGGGCATCTGCGACCATATCTACTTTCTTGAAAAAGGCAGGATCGTTGATCAGGCAACACCACCCGAGGTCAGAGCCAAGCATCTTCTTGAGCGATACCTGGGTGTCTCTCACCAATCACCGTCAATGTAAGGACGGACAAAGTCAGAGCTAAAAGGAGAAGAACGGGAATGTCCGATCGTCAGGAGTTTGCAATCAAGGGTCTGTCGGAGCCGATCAGCCATTATACGGACGCGGTACGCTTCGGTGATCTGCTTTTCGTCTCTGGCTTTGTGGCAGTGGACGAGAAACTGAACATAGTGGGTGGCGACGATGTCGCGGCCCAAACGCGTCAAGTCTTCAAAAACATGAAGGCCGTGCTCGACGAGGCTGGGGCGACATTCTCTGATGTCCTCAGGGTCACGGTGTACCTGGTCGACATAAATGACCGTGCCAAGATCAATCCCGTGCGCCAGGAGGTCTTCGGAAAATCACGACCGGCAAGCACGTTGATTGAGATCAGCAAGCTGGCGGTGCCGGGTGCCAAAATTGAGGTTGAGGCGGTGGTGGGACTGCCGCGGAAATCATAGTCTGTTTAGGGAGCGTTCTCGATGTCCGACGCAAAGAAGCCGAGCTACACCAGCATTTTCAATAATGTTCGGATAATCGGTCAACTGTTTGCCGGAGATCGATTGAGATGGCAGACGGAGCTTCCGATAGGATCTCCGTCGCTCCCGTTCGTGCTTCATCTCTCGTGCTTCGTCCACTACACGCCTCATATTCCCCTATTGGCCCAGAGGATTCTGGAGCGGATTGGCATTGAGTGTCCTATCTTGGGAGGTCCTGAAAATTGTTGCGGCGCCCTTCACGTCCACATGGGTGATGCGGCGCTGGGTGAACAAGCAGCCCGAATCGGTATCGGTAGCTTTCGCCGCGCTCGGCCCACCACCATCCTTTCGGTTTGTCCGGATTGCGATGAGATGTTCTCACAGTTCATGCCGCGCGTCGCTCCCTACCGGCATTCGAATATTTCCGAGATATTTGTCGAGCAGCTTGCGAAGCTGAAACCGATGATGCGGCCGGTCAATCGGCGCGTGGTGATACACTCACACGATTCCAATCCTCAGCGGCAAAGAGATAAGGCCAATATTGAAGCCGTACTCGGCGCGATCCCGGGGCTGGAAATAATCAAGGCCGACCACGCCGAGGGAATCGGCCCGCACTGCCAGATACTGGCGCCAATGCCAGCTACGCTTCGTGACGCAATGTTCGATGAAGCGGTTGCGCTAGGTGCCGAAAGTCTCATCGTGCCATATCACTCTTGTTATCGCCAACACCTTAAGTCGGAGCTGAGATGGCCCTTGTCGGTCCAGCATTATATTTCCTTGATTGGCGAGTCGCTCGGCCTCCACGAGGAGGAGGAATATAAGAAACTTCGATTGCTGGACGATGTGGATAAGGCAGTCGAAATGCTTCGACCTCGCTTTGAACCGCTCGGCTACACGGCCGATGAGGTTCGTCCCATGGTGGAGTGGGCGGTCTATTGCTGAGAGAAGAATGATGACCAACTGGATTCCTCTCGGCAAGCAGTCGGAGTTTTCCGATGGAGTTCAGCGCCGCGCGACGACGGCCGGACTGATCCTCGTTACCAGACTGGGCGATCAGGTGTATGCCTTCGATGCGAGCTGCCCGCACAGCGGTGGTGACCTACGACAATGTGAGAAGGAGGGCTCCACCATCAGTTGTCCGCTCCATGGCTGGACCTTCGACTTGAGCCGACGCGGTTATGAAACTCATGGCTTTCGGGGTTTGCGGACTTATGCGACCCGAATCAGCGACGGCATGCTTTTCATAAATCTCGACCCAACGGTCGACGAAGTCGCAACCATCGGTTCGGACTAACGAAAGGCCTTTGACGTGCAGCTGTTCAACGAGATCTTCTTCGAGCTTCTCAACGGCGTCGTCTGGGGGTTGGTCCTCGCTATGATCGCGCTTGGCCTGTGTCTGATTTACGGTCTGATGGGCGTTATCAACATCGCTCACGGCTCTTTCTACATGATGGGCGCCATGGTGGGCGTGTATCTGGTCAACCATTTTGGCGTAAGTTTCTGGGTAGCATTAATCGTCGTCCCCATCGTGCTTGGGATTTTAGGACTAGTCCTGAATAGCCTCGTCTTCGAGCGAGTAGTGCGGCGGGATCCAGCTATCGGTCTGCTGGCGACGGCCGGTTTGCTGCTCATTATGGACAACAGCGCGTTGGCGATCTTCGGCGGCGCGCCGGAATCAATCGCACCGCCGGTGCTCGGAGGTCTGTCCATCTTCGGAGTCTTCTATCCGGCCTATCGTGTCCTGGCGGCGGCAATCGCTATTATCGTTTTGGGGCTGACGTGGCTGTTTCTGCGCTTTACGGTTTATGGCCTGTGGATGCGTGCGACGCCTCAGAGCCGTGACCTGGCTTCTGCCATCGGGATTCCGATTGGCAGGGTCAATCAGCTGACAGTCGTGCTTGGAGTCATGACGGCGGGGTTGGCCGGCGTTCTCGTGGCTCCGATCAGCGCGGCTTATTTCCAAATGGGACTGACAATTCTCGCCGCCTCCTTTATGGTGGTTGTAGTTGGGGGACTCGGCAATCTTGCCGGAGTGGTGGCCATCGCTCTGGTGTTCGGCATCATTCGCGGGCTGCTTTCGGTCGTGATGCCGCCGACGTGGGCGGAGGTTGCCGTGTTGCTGGTGCTACTGCCGATTATGTACTTCAGGCCAAATGGGATTTTCGCGGGATGGAAATGACCAAGGGAGATGGACGGCTGGCAGGAATGGAGAGCGTTGTTGGCATTTTGCTGATAACGGCGATCCTTCTATGCCCCTTAGTGTTGGGTCGCTTTTGGCTGTTCTTCGTCGCTCAGATGTTGGTTGCGAGCTATTTGGCCATCAGCTTCAACTTGGCTTATAGCTACGGTCGAGTCCTAGTTTTGCCCAAGGCTCATTCTTTGGCCTCGGTGCTTATCTTGCGCTGTATTTGGCTGCTCCGACTCCGTTCAGCCTGGTATTGATCGTCGTGGTGACGCTCATTGCGACCATGATCGTCGGGGCGCTATTTGGCGCCATCTTCGTACGAATGACCGGTCACAATCCGACGATCGCGACAGTGATCCTCGCCACCGCGGGCCTTTTGACCGCAAACGCCTTGGGAACCATAACTGGCAGCGAGGATGGCCTCGGCGTCAGTGCCGCAGCGGTGGGGTTTGGAGCTCTGTCTATTGAATTGGGGCCGACTACAGAGCTGTATTATCTGCTGGCGATTCCGCTGGTAATCCTTGCCGCCATTTGGCACTTCAGTCAGCATCGCGATTTCTGGAAGATCGTGCGCGCGGTGGCGTCAAACGAGCTGCGTGCCCAACAGCTCGGTTACAATGTTCGACTTCGCAAAATTGTGATTTTCGCCGTGAGCGCGGGGATCGCAGGCTTCGGGGGCGCGTTGTATGCGCTGCTCATGAAGCATGTGAGCAGCACTACGTTCGACCTCGGCCTGTCGGTCAACGCTATTCTTTATGCAGTGGTTGGCGGCTTGGGGACGATCTTTGGGCCCATCCTTGGAGTGCTGGTAATTTATCCCCTGACAGAAATCGTTGCGCACTATTTTCTGTACGTGCAGATCGTTATTGGTGCAGTCCTGATCTTCACGGCGATCATCATGCCAAAAGGAATCCTCGGGACTCTCTTCAGAAGGAAACGGACGTAGTTCTGCGAGCGATTTGGTTAGAGGAGCTGAAATTGGCCGAAACGTTTGCGACTGCTCACCATGAAGCGTTGAGCTATCTCCGCAGCCGGATCATTTCGGGTGAATACCAGGGCGGTATGCGCATCAACTCGAATGCGGTTGCTGCGAAGTTGGGTTGCAGTCGCATCCCGATTCGAGAAGCACTGCGTCAGTTGGAGGCCGAGGGATTCGTGACGATGCTCCCGAACCGAGGAGCGTCAGTTGCGGTCTTGAGTCCGGAAGCTGTCGAGGACTTGTTTCGAATCCGGTCTTCATTGGAGTTGCTGGCGCTCGAATCTGCGATCGGTCGTTTGGACGAAACGGCGCTGGTCGAGCTGACGATTCTGAAAGATCGCATGGATCGTGTCCGTGGAGATCCGGCGGTTTGGGTTGAGCACCACGACCGCTTCCATCAATTCATTTCGGGATTGGCCGGAAGGGATCGGTTACAGAGCGAAATTGAACGAATCCATCGCGCGGTGCGCCCGTATATTCTGCTCTACGTCAGTTCTGGACTGATGGTCGAGGAGCCGCACAACAATCATCAAATGATCGTCGATGTGTTGCGCACAGGAAACAAGAAGAACGCGATGCATGTCATGAAATCTCATCTGGATGGGATCATGTCGAATTTCATCGATTATCTACGTAAGCGGGAGAAGCAAGGGCAAGCCGAGCATCTACCGATGAGAGCAAAGGGCCGGGCGAAGCGAGCAAATAAGGATAAGATGCTGGCTTGAGCCAAGCTTGAGTCAGATCGTTTGTAGCCAAGCCGTTTGCAGCGACGAGGCCCGGCGGAGCGTTTTCGGATCGACCGATCGGCGATGCTCTGTAAGAAGGGGAGGACGGCGGATGTCAGTGCGCATTGTTCCGAGCACGTGCCGGGAATGCTACCTGGGATGTGGCTCGTTGATCCATGTCGACGAGGGCAGGGTCGTCAAGATTGCTGGAAATCCCGCACACCCGCACTCGCGCGGAGCATTTTGTACCAAGGGCATGAACGCGCCAATCGCGGCGCGGGATCACAGAGACCGCATACGGCATCCGCTTCGTCGCGTAGGCAATCGGGGTGACGGGAAATTCCAGAAGGTCTCATGGGAGACCGCATTCTCCGAGATTGCAGAGGGCTTCGGAGACGTTATTGCGGCCCATGGCGCGAAAGCGATCGCGGGAGCAGTCTCCGGGCACTTCTATGATCGCGGCGTTGCGATGGCTTTGCTGCTACGAGCCATCGGTAGCCCGAACTACATGATTAATCAGGATCTCTGTACGGGTGGGAGGGCAACTGCCGCGCTACTCACGGGGGTTCCGATGCTGCCGAGCGCGGAGCTGAGCAAGGCGCGTGCTATTTTTGCGGTCGGCAAGAGCCCGTCAGAGTCGAACATCATTGAATGGATGAATATCAAGGCGGCAAAGCGCGCGGGTGCGTTTCTAATCGTGGCAGATCCGCGCAGGACCCAGATCGCACAGGCGGCGGATATCTGGCTACCGATCCGGCCGGGGACGGATGCGGCTCTGGCGTTGGGGCTTATCAACATTCTATTTTCGGAAGATTTGGTGAACCGGCAATTCGTCGATCAGTGGTGCGTAGGTGCCGATGATTTACGAGTTCGTGCGGAATCTTATCCCGTGACGAAAGTGGCCGATGTGACGGGCGTCCCGGTTGAGATGATTATCGAGGCTGCACGAATACTAGGAACGACAAAGCCGCTCGCGATGTTACTCGGGCACGGTATCGATGCCCAGAAAAACGCGGTCCACACCGCGATGGCGTTTAGCGCGCTGCTTGCCTTGACCGGAAATATCGATGGACAAGGGACCAACCAAATCCCCAAAACCTATCCCGGATTTCGCAACTATAGCAGCTTTGTCAACGATTCCGCGCTGCGCATGCCGGAAGATCGAGAGCGGGAGATCATCGGAGGTGATGCCTATCCATTTTGGTCCGGCCGCCAGAGTGCTTACCAGGCTTGTCACAATCCGTCTGTGATCGAAGCGGTCTTGACCGGAAGGCCGTATCCCGTGCGCGCGATCTATGCGAGTGGTGTGAATATCGTCTGCACTTATCCGGGAATGCAACGGACCATCGACGCGTTAAAGACCTTGGATATGTTTGTTGTCGCAACCGATCACATGACGCCAACGGCGCAACTTGCAGACTTTGTGTTGCCGAAAACAACGCAACTGGAGGAAGAGGCAGTTTTCATTGAGGACAACTGCCTGACTATCATACAGAAGGCGGTTCCCGCAGCCGATGAAGTCAAGACCGATTTCGAGATTGCCATAGGACTACGAGATGCATTGCGCGCGCGGCGCCTGATTGAATTCGAGACCTTTCCCTGGAATAGCCACCGTGAGTTCGTCGATAGTCAGCTGATCGACACTGACATTACGTTCGACGCGCTTTGCGCTACCGGTTTTCATGAATTTCCGACGGAATACGAAGCGTATGAGAAGGACGGCTTTAAGACGCCGAGCGGAAAGATCGAATTATCATCGCAGCAACTCCTGGCAAAGGGATACGAGTCCACGCCGGATTATGTGCCGGCACCTTATGATGCTGCGCCGGCAGGTTTCGATCTCATTCTATTGACTGGAATTCGCACTATGGCGCTGCATCATTCGCGTTTTCGCAATCATGATTGGGCAAGGCGGTTACATAACGCGCCTGAGCTGCGCGTGCATCCCGTAACTGCGGCTCAAAGGAACATCTCGAACAACGATTGGGTTTGGGTCGAAGTCCCTGGCGGAGCTGGACGTGCTTGCTTGAAAGCATCCCTTACGGCTGACGTCCCCCCTAACGTGGTCGCCACTGGAATGGGGTGGTGGTTTCCGGAGTTGGCTGGGCCGGATTTCGGCGCGCTTACTTTTAATGTCGAGGCTGCAATTCCATATGGACCTCATTGCGATCCGATATCGGGATCAGCCGAGGCGCGGAATTGCGCGTGCAAGATTTATCCCGCCGATCCTGCCGATATTCCGGAGATCCCGCCGCGGAAGCCTTCCCGTGGTGAAGCCCATCTGAAGAATTGACGGACCGCGCTGGGATCAGCGCTCGTCGCTCAAGCTATATGTCGTTACGCCTCGGTGCGCGAACAGCGTCGCAATGCTACAGGCGTGCCTTTCCTTGGCGCTGAGCCATATAGCTCTCGACGATCTTTCTTGCCCATCGGTCGAGCGTCTTCGAGGCAGCGTGGTGCAGATTGTTTACTCGGTGCGCGACGCACCCGTGCTGCGCCGGCGGCGGGTTGCGCAAGTCGCATGCGTCGCAGATCCACTTCGGCTGTTCCAATCGCACAATTTCAATTCCGGTTCTGCTCCCGCTTCAATCGCGAGAGCCGCAACATACGCGCGTCCCAGATCCAACTCGTGGAAGTGCCATCGATCGGCGTCGGCGGGATCAAATCGCGTCTCGAGGAGGCGCGGCCTCTCGTCAGGAGCGAACGCGACATCGAAGGTATCAAGCGGCAATCTAAGTCCATCGCCTCGAGCTTTCAGATAGGCCTCTTTCAGGGTCCAGCACGTAAAAAACGATTTGGTTCT
>Ga0070663_100002371_pt1 | contig 10596 bp, 9 predicted proteins | sample KBSC63metaG_FD_65646 | JGI IMG/M metagenome (GOLD analysis project Ga0070663, IMG submission 65646) | Corn rhizosphere microbial communities from Kellogg Biological Station, Michigan, USA - KBS C6-3 metaG | ecosystem: Host-associated > Plants > Roots > Rhizosphere > Soil ...
CGCAGCACCGCGCCCTCGGCGATGCCGGCGGCGACGTACGCCTCCACCTTCGACCGGTGTGCCGCGGAGATCAGCGGACCGGTCTCCGCGTCGACGCTGAACGGGCCGCCGAGCCGAATGCGGGTGGCGCGGCCGACCAGTGCGTCGACGAATGCGTCGTGCACGCGGTCCTCCACGACCAGGCGGGCGCCGGCCGAGCAGACCTGTCCCGAGTGCAGGAAGACCGCGGTGAGCGCGAGGTCGACGGCCGTGTCGAAGTCGGCGTCGGCGAAGACGATGTTGGGGTTCTTGCCACCCAGTTCCAGCGCCACCCGCTTGACGGTCGCGGCCGCGGCCGCCATGATGCTTCGCCCGGTGGCGAGGCCGCCGGTGAACGAGACCATGTCGACGTCCGGGTGTTCGGCCAGCGGCGCGCCGACCTCGGGGCCGGCACCCAGCACCAGGTTGGCGGTTCCGGCCGGCAGCCCCGCCTCCTCGAGCAGCCGCATGAGCAGGATCGCGGTCGACGGGGTCAGTTCGCTCGGCTTGAGGACGAAGCTGTTTCCGGCGGCGAGCGCCGGGGCGACCTTCCACGCGGTCTGCAGCAGCGGATAGTTCCACGGCGTGATCAGCCCGCACACGCCGAGTGGCTCGTGCACCACCCGGCTGATCGCGCCGTCCCGGCCGGTGTCGACGACCCGGCCGGCGTCCGTGCCGGCGATGCCGCCGTAATACCGGAAACAGGCGGCGACGTCGTCCATGTCGAACTCGCTCTCGACCAGCCGCTTGCCGGTGTCGAGCGACTCCGCCCGGGAAAGCTCCTTCCTGTCCCGCTCGATAAGGTCCGCGACGCGGCCCAGCAGCGCACCGCGCTCGCGGGCCGGGGTCGTGGGCCACTGTCCCCGGTCGAACGCCTCGCGCGCCGCGGCGATGGCGGCCAGGGTGTCCGCCCGCGTGCCCTCGGCCACGGTGGCCACGAGGCTGCCGTCGGCCGGGCAGCGGATCTCGCGACGCCCACCGGCTACCGGCTCGCGCCACTCTCCTCCGACGTACAGTCGCGTCATGATCCGCTCCCCGGTTGCGCTGTGCGCATTGTTGCGCTGGATGAGGAACAAAACCATCCCCTGACGGGGAACCAGCGTCGAGGTGTGATGTTCCGGTTCACGGCTATCCGCGCTGATGACGGTAGAACTCGACGGTGGCGGGCGGCAGCGGGGTGTTGCCGAGGATCAGGTCGGCCGCCTTCTCGGCAACCATCATCACCGGCGCGTAGATGTTGCCGTTCGTGACGTAAGGCAGCACCGATGCGTCCACGACGCGTAGTCCTTCCACGCCGTGGACCCGCATGCTGGTCGGGTCGACGACCGACATCTCGTCGGTGCCCATCCTGGCCGTGCAGGAGGGGTGCAGGGCGGTCTCGCCCTCCCGGGCCACCCAGTCGAGGATCTCCTCGTCGGTCTGCACCGCGGGCCCGGGTGCAAGCTCACCGCCGTTGAAGGCGTCGAGTGCCGGCTGATTCATGATCTTCCGTGCTACGCGGACGGCCTCGACCCACTCCCGCCGGTCTTGCTCGGTCGACAGGTAGTTGAAACGCAGTGCGGGGTGGACTCGCGGGTCGCGGCTCCTGATCTTCACCGACCCGCGGGCGTCGGAGTACATCGGGCCGACGTGCACCTGGAAGCCGTGGCCGCCGGCGGGTGCCGAGCCGTCGTAGCGAACCGCGATCGGCAGGAAGTGGAACATCAGATTCGGGTACTCGACCAGGTCGTTGCTGCGCACGAAGCCGCCGGCCTCGAAATGGTTGGTGGCACCGGGCCCCCTGCGCAGGAAGAGCCACTGCGCGCCGATCCACGGCCGGTACCGCCACTTCAGGTACGGCTGCATCGACACCGGCTGCGTGCAGGCGTACTGGATGTAGACCTCGAGGTGGTCCTGGAGGTTCTCACCCACGCCGGGCAGATGGTGGACCGGGTCGATCCCCAGCGTGCGCAGTTCGGCGACGTTGCCCAGCCCGGACAGTTGCAGCAACTGCGGGGTGTTGATGGCCCCGCCGCACAGGATGACTTCGCCGGCCCGCACCCGGCGTGGCGCCCCGCGCCCGCGGGTGTACTCGACACCGACGGCGCGCCCGCCGTCGAAGACGACCCTCGTGACGAACGCCCGGGTCCGCACGTCCAGATTGGGTCGCGTCATCACCGGGTGCAGGTAGGCGCGCGCCGCAGAGAGGCGCCGGCCGCGGCGGATGTTGCGATCGAAGCGGCCGAAGCCCTCCTGCCGCTCGCCGTTGACGTCGTCGGTGTGCGGGTAACCCGCTTGGCGCGCGGCTTCGAGCATGGCGCCGAACAACGGGTTCGTGGCGGGGCCGCGCTCCAGCACCAACGGGCCGTCGTGGCCGCGGAACGTGTCGGCCGGGTCCGCCGCCAGGCACGACTCCATCCTGGTGAAGTACGGCAGGCAATGGGCGTAGTCCCACGTCTGCATGCCCGGATCCGCGGCCCAGCGCTCGTAGTCCATCGGGTTGCCACGCTGGAAGATCATTCCGTTGATGCTGCTCGAGCCGCCGAGGACCTTGCCCCGGGCGTGGTAGATGCGTCGCCCGTGCATGTGCGGCTCGGGCTCGGACTCGTACCGCCAGTCGTAGAATCGGCTCCCGATCGGGAACGTGAGGGCCGCCGGCATGTGGATGAACACGTCCCACGGATAGTCCGGCCGGCCCGCCTCCAGCACGAGTACGCGGTTGGACGGATCGGCGGACAGCCTGTTGGCGAGCGCGCTGCCGGCGGATCCGCCGCCGACGACGACGTAGTCGTACCGGTGTGACGTCACGGCGTCACGTCCCGTGTCGGCCGGGGATCGCGCTGGATGGGCAGACCGGGGCCATGTACGGCGCCTCCGTTGTGCGATACGGAACGGCTTGTGGTATGCGCAACAGCCTGAATCCCCATCCGGATGACGTCAAGGGCCACGAGGTGCTCCCTGCCCCTCGACAGCCCTCCTATTGTTGCGCCATGGGCAACTCTCCCGAGGCCACTCCCGCGCCCGTCCAGTCGGTCGACCGCGCGCTGGCCATTCTCGAGATCCTGGCGCGCCGGCGGGACGCGGGAGTCACCGACATCGGCAAGGAGCTGGGTGTCCACAAGTCGACCGCGTTCCGCCTCCTCGCGGTCCTGGAGGGCCGGGGCTTCGTCGAGCAGTCTGAGGATCGCGGCACCTACCGCCTCGGCTTCGGGATCGTGCGACTGGCCGGCACCGTGACGGCTCAACTCGACCTGACGCGGCAGAGCCGCTCCGCGTGCGAACGGCTCGCCGCCGACCTGGGCGAGACGGTCAACGTCGCGATCCTCGACGGAGAACGCGCCGTCAACATCGCACAGGTTCGCGGCGCCGCGTCGATCGCCAGCCACAACTGGGTCGGCCAGCAGACGCCGCTACACGCCACGTCCAGTGGCAAGGTACTGCTCGCGCAGGCGCCCGCAGGCGTCCGAGCGTCAGTGCTCGCCGCGCCGCTTTCGCGGTACACCCCCGCGACCATCACCGACGCCGCCGTGCTCACGGACGCGCTGGAGAAGGCCAAGGCCGTCGGATGGGCCAGCACTGAGGAGGAGTACGAGGTCGGGCTCAACGCGGTCGCCGCTGCCGTCCGTGGGGCCGACGGCTCGGTGATCGCGGCGATCAGTGTGTCCGGCCCGGCCTACCGGCTCGTGCCGGACTCGTTCCCGGAGGTGGCGGAGCGGGTGCTGGCGGCCGCCAACGACGTCAGCGCGCGAATGGGATTCTTCGACTGAACCCGCCTGTTGACTGAAGTCGACAACGCTGCCGGACAGTCGGGGTGGAGCGGGTCGACACGACCGTGGCGGAGCCGATCGAATCGAGCTGCTCGCGACCACCCCGCACAGGAACCGCCCGCTCGTTCGAGGCGCTGTTCGAGCGCGTCGAGTCCGTGGCTGATTTTGTAGTCCCGTTCGCTTCGGGTGATCGGCAACAGCGACAGCAGATGTGCCCGTCGCCGGCGCCCCCCGCCGGCACGCTAGAGCCGCATCAGCGGTGCGCGCCCACCGGCTCCATCGCCTCCATGATCGCCCGGCTCGACGCCAGCTCGATGAGGGCCACCACCTCATCACGGGTCCGGCCGGGCTGATCGTTCCAGCGGGTGAGGTCGCGTATCCGGGCCGCCCTGACGGCGGGGGCCGCGGCCCGGCCCGCCACGCCCGGCCCGACCATACCCCGGGTCTCCTGCCAGGCGTCCCACAGCACGTCGATCGCCGGGCCGGCCTCGACAATGGCCGCGGCGGGCGTGCTCGCCCCGGCCGCTGTGACGACCGCGCCGATGAGGCACGCACCAGAAACCGCGCCGTCGCGGCCATCGGGAGCCGACCCCGGCGGGAACCAGCGTCCCTGTACCCAGCCGCGTTCGACGACAGCACGGGCCGCGTCGAGCGTGACGCAGGCGTTGGAGAGGCGCCGCAGCCGGCCCGAGCGCCGGTCCTCGGCGCAACCGGTTAAGCGGCGGATCAACGACCCCAGCAGTCCGGACCGGGCCGGCCCTGGGTCGTCTCGCCAGGACTGGTGATAGAACAGGTCGTTCATCGCGGGGCTCCAACCGTACGTGACCCTCACCCCGGATACTACGAGGGCGAACGCCAGGCGGCATATCCATCCGTCGGACCTACCGCTGTCCTGACGGCCCGGACACCTGTTGACTCATTGCTGATTCACCACGGCCACCGGCTGGGAGCGTCATTCGCGAGTCCACCCTGGACGAGCGCGCGGCCGATGCCGGCAGCACGTCAAAGCCCCGGTCCAAGACAACGTGCGCTCATCAGAAGCGCATTGCCCGCCGGGGTGGTCAGGCGTCGGCCAGGGTGATGACGGTGTCGAGCAGCACGTTGGCGCCGTTCTCGACGTCTTGCCAGTCCGTGTGCTCCTCGGGGCAGTGGCTTCGCCCGCCGGCGCTGGGTACGAAGATCATGCCAGTCGGCGCCAGGGCTGCCAGGTTCTGCGAGTCGTGGCCCGCGCCGGAGGGCAGGGCGCTGGCCGCCAGACCACGGGCGGCCGCGGCGGCGCCGATGATCTGCTGGATCCGATCGTCCAGCTGCGAGGGCGGGATGGTCGGCTCGAACTCGACATCGACCTCGAGCCCTTGCTCGGTCGCGACCGCCTGTGCGGCCGCGGCGATCGTGTCTGCGAGCCGGTCGACATTGGCCCGTTGCAGGTCGCGGAAGTCGACCGTCAGGTATGCCGTGCCCGGGACGACGTTGGAGCCGCCCGGTTCGACGGAGATGATTCCGGCGGTCAGGACGGCCCGATCGCTCACTGACCGGGCGATCCTGGGAAATTGGACGATCAATGCGCTGGCCCCGGCCAGGGCGTCCTTGCGCATCGTCATCGGTGTGGTGCCGGCATGGTCCGGGCGGCCCCGGAACGTGACGGTGCCACCGCCGAGGCCGACGATCGCGGTGACGATGCCGATCTGGTGGCCGAGCCGCTCCAGCTGCGGGCCCTGCTCGATGTGCAGTTCGACGGTCGCGTAAACGGTGCCCGGATCTACCCTCGTCCGCGTCGCCCGGGCCAGGTCCCAACCGGCCGCGGCGAACGTGTCTGCGAACCGGTCACCGTCGCGGCCGGTCAGCTCCTGCAACTGCGCCGCGCTGAACCCCCGCACGAGGGCGCTGGAGCCGAACAGGTGGCTGTAGTTGCCCTCCTCGTCGGAGTAGACGACCGCCCGGACCGGGCGGCGCAGGACAATCCGTTCCTCGTGGAGCCGCCGCACGCATTCCAGCGCGGCGACCGCGCCGAGCGCCCCGTCGAAGCGCCCACCATTGGGAACCGAGTCGAGGTGCGAGCCCGACCAGACAGCCGGGAGCGCGTCGCCAGCCGGCGACTCGTCCGGCCGCGACACGAACATGTTGCCGATGCCATCCACCTGCACCGTCAACCCCGCCTCGGCGCACCGGGCCCGATACCAGTCACGCGCCTGTGCGTCCGCCGGCGAGAACGACGTACGGCTCACGCCGCCTCCCGGCACCGCTCCGATCCGGCCCAGCGCCTCCAAATCGGCGCGCAGGCGAGCACCATCGACAGAGATCCCTGGCCCCACCTCTACGCCTCCCCGATACCGGCCGCTCCGCGCGACGTTCCGGCTCGTCGCGCGAGGCAATTCTCCCTCGTCGGCCGCCCGCGCCCCGGCGCCACCTGATCCGCACGGCCCTTCTCGCCGCGCGCCGACGCGGGACTTTCGTCCCGGCTCGGCAGGGCAAAGATCCGTACCGCACCGTCGCCGGTCACGCCATGGTGGACATGACACCCGCTGATGGGGACGACGAGGGACCCGGACGGTCGCACCCCCGCCGCCAGATCCGTCATCGTCAAGATGAACCCGCCGATCCCCGTCAGCGGGTGGGACCCACGACGGGCGGTCCTGACGGGATGGTGTCGTCATGAGGACACTGGGTGGCGATTCGCCGGTCGGCGTCGGCCGCGACAACCAGCGACGTGTATCCATGAGCGCCGGCACGGTCTCGGCTCGCGTCGACTGGCCGCTGTGGCGACGCTGGACGCTTTCGACCACGCTGGCGGAGGCCGCCGGATTCTGCGCGCCGGCGCTCGCCGGCGCCGCCGCGGCCCAGGCCCGCCTGTCCGCCATCCCGACATTGCTCGTGATGCTGGCTGCGGGGGCCGTTGAAGGTTCGGCGCTCGGCGCCGGACAGCATTGGGCGCTGGCCAGACACCTCCGTCGGCTGCCACGGGGCGAATTCGTCGGTGCCACCGCAGCAGGGGCGGTGCTCGCCTATGCGATCGGCATGTTGCCCAGCACGCTCGCCGACCGGCTGGGCGGCGCCGCGCCCGGGCTTGTCGTCGCCGTCGCGACGCTGGCCGGCGTTGCCCTGCTCGCCAGCATCGGCACCGCGCAATGGGTGATCCTTCGACGAGCCGGCTACGACCAGCCCTGGTGGATCCTCACGACTGCTGGCGGCTGGCTGGCCGGCCTCGCCGTGTTCATGCTCGTCGCCACCCCGCTATGGCACCCGGACCAACCGGTGGCCCTTGCGGTGAGTATCGGAGTACTGGCCGGGCTGCTGATGGCAGCCACCGTCGCCGCCGTCACCGCCTTCGCCGCCGACCGCCTGGTCCGCAGCGCGACGCGGGACGGGCAAGCGCCCGAGCGGTGAAAGCCACCGGATGCCGCGCGGTCGGGCCGTGAGCCGTCGTCTGCGGCCCCGGCTCGTGGCCGGCGACGTGTGCGACGACGACGCGGACGTCGTTCTCGACCTCGAGCCACAACCGCCCACCGTCGTCTGATCCGGCAAGCACCGCACCTACGTTTGCATGCCCACCCTGAAGCCGCTGCACGCCGCGTGGAAGCGTTGCGGGCGCTCAAACGACTGGCCCGCCGAGACTCGGGCTTCGGGGTGGTCGCAATGGGTACGACAGCGGTATGACATGGCCCACCCTGTTCAAGACCTCCGCGGCGGTGGCAGCCGCCGCGGTCGCCGGCTCGCTGGTCACCCGGCCGGACTCGGCGTGGTACCGGTCCTTGGACAAGCCTCGCTGGCAGCCGCCGCCGGCCGCGTTCCCGATTGTCTGGACAACGCTGTACGGGCTGCTGGCCGTCGCCGGTGCCCGGGTGTTGGACCGAACCACCGGTGCGTCACGAGCCCGGTTCGCCCGCGGTTTCGGCGCGAACCTGGTCCTCAACGCCGGTTGGACCGCCGTGTTCTTCGGGGCTCGTGCGCCACGCGCCGCGTTGGCCGAGATCACGGTACTCAACGCGTCCAATCTGGTGCTGCTCGGCCAGGCCTGGCGCGTTGACCGTGTCGCCGCCGTCGCCATCGCGCCGTATGCCGCCTGGACCGCGTTCGCCACTGCGTTGACAGCGGCGATCGCGGCGCGGAACCCGCGGTAGGCGATCAGATCGACACCATCGGCCCGGACCCCAACCCGCCCAGGAGGGCCGCAGCGATCTGGTTCTCGATGTGATCAACGGGCCGTTCTGGTCTCGCGTTTCGAGAACTGCTTGGACGGTGCTTGCTGGGGTGGGGCACAGTCGGGCCGTGGAGAACACCGTGACCGTACGGCACCGTACGTTGGATGAGATCGTCGCAGGGCTTCATGTCGTGCGGCAGTCCCCGCCGGGTGTCGGCACCTTGGCGTTGACCGTACGCCGACCCGCTGTCGACGTCCGGGAGATGTTGTCCCGGGCCGAATTGGATCCTGACGCCGGGCTGGTCGGTGACAGCTGGAGCCGGCGGCCGAGTTCACGCACGTCCGACCGGTCACCCCATCCCGACATGCAGCTGAACGTGATCAACTCCCGTTTCATCGAGCTGATCGCCGGGCCCGACCGTGACGCCTGGGCGCTCGCCGGAGACCAGCTCTACCTCGATCTCGACCTGAGTGTCGATGCCCTGCCGGCCGGTTCACGACTGGCGATCGGCGACCGGGCGGTGATCGAGGTGACCGATCAGCCGCACACCGGTTGCGCCAAGTTCGCCGCCCGGTTCGGACGCGACGCCCACAAGGTGGTGTGGACCGAGGAGGGTCGGCGACTGCGGCTGCGCGGCCTCAACGCCCGGGTGCTCGTCGGCGCGACGATCGGAACGGGCGACACCGTACGCCAGCTTCCGATCCACCAGGTCGGGGACTGATTGTGATCAGCCGATGGGTACTGGGTACCGGTCGGTTCAGCGTCCGCCGAGGCCGGCCTCCGACGAGCGTCAACGCGCCGGCGCAGCGGCCACCGACGCGACCAACGTGGCGGTCAGTGCGACAAGCCAGCCGTACGCCAGCGAGCGCTCGCGGCCCGGTCGCGCACATAACCCGCGCTGGCCGTGGTATGGGCCAGCCGACGGCAGTCAGCCGTCGTACCCGCCCGGTAGCGTTTGCCCATGACGATCGAGTACCAGCTGACCATCGACTGCGCCGACCCCGGCCGGCTCGTGGCGTTCTGGGCGTCGGCGCTCGGGTACGTCCCGAAGCCGCCACCGGACGGGTACGCGACCTGGCGCGACTACTACCTCAGCATCAACATCCCGGCGGAGGAACTGGGCGACGGCGACTGCATCGACCGGCTGATCGACCCGGCCGGCCGTGCGCCGGGCATCTGGTTTCAGCCCGTGCCAGAGGGCAAGGTCGTCAAGAACCGGCTGCACCTGGACCTGTTCGTCGGCGGCGGCCGTTCCGTGCCGCTGGCGCAGCGGCGCGAACGCGTCGGCGCCAAGGTGGCCTCGTTGGCCCGGGCCGGCGCGACGGTCGTGCACACCGACGACACCCCACAGCACGATCACTACTCCGTGCTGTTGCAGGACCCGGAGGGCAACGAGTTCTGCGTCGTGTGACGGCAATCGAGTATCGGACGCGAGGGACCGCGCGAGGAAAGCGCATCGCCTCGCCGCCCGCAGCGCGCACCACAGCGGCATGAGCGAGTGGTGCCGAAGACATCTAGCCCGGATCGCATCGGGCGACTGGATTACCGTTCGACGTGGGCGGCGAGGTTTGCCAGCGAGGACGCGAGCCCGGCCGCGTGATCCTCCGCGGAGATGCCAGCGGGGACGTCGTCGGCTCGGATGTCGACCCGCGTCCCCTCGCCGACCGCGGTGACCTCCCAGGTCATTGTCATGGTGCCCGAATAGTCGGGATCATCCGCGACGAAGTTGACGGCATGCACCACCCGTACGCCGGGCACGATGTCGACGAAGCGGGCTTCGACGATGTCGGAGTCCGCGGTTGCCTTGCCCGATGCGGTCGAGGCGTCCGCGTAGGTAAGCACCATCCGGTACGAGCCACCCGGTCGGGCATCGAAATGCTCGAACCTACCGCTCATCCCGGCGGGCGGAAGCCACGCGGCGAGAGCAGCCGGATCGACGAGCGCGGCATAGACATGATCGGGAGAGGCCGCCACCACCCGAGAGGCGCTGTCCGTCCGTGGCATAGCCCCATCATGGCCCACCGTGCAGGCGTCCTCATCTCGGCACGATCGACCGCCCACCCTCCCGAATCTTCGCTACCGTCGGTAGCGATCGACTCGCGGCAAATGAGGTCGCCATGATCAGACCGACTGGGAGCGCGGGGGCTGGCCGGCGATCACTGTGGCGGCGTTGCGGTTTAGGCAGCGACCGAGGTGCAGGCATGCGCCAAGCTCTGGCCGCTCTGTGGCGAAGCATCTCTGCGATAGTCATAGAGAACCTTCGCTGCACCCGCACTGGCGAGCGGCGCCGGTGTCGCTCATGGTGACAGTCACGCACAAGAACTTGGAGGTGACAAGAGAATGAACTATACGCGTCCCACAACCATCGAAGAAGCGCACGAAAGGATGAGGAATTTTGCGACCCCAGAAGGGTGGCAACGGGGTCTCGCCTACAAGCCTGATCCTACGGATGTATTTATCGTCACACCGCCGAAATGTGGAACAACGTGGATGCAGCAGATCATTCACGGATTGCGGACGCGCGGCTCGATGGATTTTGACGAGATCTGCCGCGTCGTACCGTGGATAAACATGGCTCACGATGTGGGTATCGACATTTATGCGCCGCAGGTTGCCCATCCGCGTGTGTTCAAAACTCACAGTACCTTGGATGAGGCGCCAAAGGGCGGCAGATACGTCATCGTTGTGCGCGA
>Ga0070663_100002376_pt1 | contig 10584 bp, 10 predicted proteins | sample KBSC63metaG_FD_65646 | JGI IMG/M metagenome (GOLD analysis project Ga0070663, IMG submission 65646) | Corn rhizosphere microbial communities from Kellogg Biological Station, Michigan, USA - KBS C6-3 metaG | ecosystem: Host-associated > Plants > Roots > Rhizosphere > Soil ...
GGCCAGCCGCCACCCGGGCTTCCTGGTTCACGACTGCCCCAGAGAGGCTGACATAAGCGAACTCCTATACAGGGAGTTTTTTCTGACTGCGGCAGAGGCGGCTGACCAACTGCGTAAAAGCGGCAAAGTGCCTTTCCAGTTCATCGTCACGACGACATCCGCGCCACCTCCAGCGCTTCAGAAGGAACGAGTTGTGGTGCTTGAGCTAGGACCTGATGTCGAAGAGAAACTGCTCTTCCGGCGGGAACTGGAGCCCCTGCTTTCTGGCATTGAGACTCTGTGATGTCCAAGAACCCACAGTCGAGTTCCTCTGAGGCCGTGGCGGACACCAATGAACCTGCCGGCCTGAAGCAAGATACGAACCCCGCATATCTTCAGCACCTTAAGCAGGCAGAGGCGTTGACGCTGGGGAACGGCGGCAGGTGCGAGGTCTGGGAGCTTGATGTTCCTGCCGATGGCGCGTGCCTCGGCGAATGGGCCAAGAGATTTCGTCAGACCTATTGCTCTGACGATGACATCGACATCCTGCGCGAGGGGACCGGCAAATCCCGCACCGAATACCTGCTAGACCTCGTCTTCCCGGACAAAAGCGCAGCACCAGGACCAGCTGTTCGCGCGGGTGACTTCGCAGAGCTGCTGGTCTCGGACTACGTAGAGTTCATCCTCGACTACTGGGTGCCACGCGGGAAGTACGCCGAGAAAGGTAGTCGAGATGAGTCTGTCAAGGGGGTGGACATCGTCGGGTTCAAGTGCCCCGACGTCGAGCAACCGAAGCCAACCGACGAGATGTTGACCTTCGAGGCGAAGGCGCAACTTGGCGGTGGCAAGTACAAGGACCGTCTGCAGGTCGCAGTCAATGATTCGGGCAAGGACTTTCTGCGGGCTGGCGAGACGTTGGCAGCGATGAAGCGGCGTATGCACATTGCAGGCGAGCATGCTTCGATGCTGGTCGTCCAGCGCTTTCAGAACGCGGTGGACCGTCCCTATCGTCTGCTTTCCGGTGCGGCCGCCGTTCTCTCCGATGCCGCGTTCGATGCCGATGGTCTCAAGGGAACCACCATCGCTGGACACAACAACGCCGGGAATCTGAGGCTCATCGCCGTTAAGGGTAAGGATCTGATGACGCTGGCCCATGCCCTGTACCAGCGAGCCGCCGATGAAGCCTGAATCCAACAGCCGCCGGTACTTCGGCATCACCCGCTCGAAAGGGAAGATGTACGAGCTGGGGCTGCCCGAAGAGTCCCACATCGCGGTGCCAGAGGGGGTCGAGCCTGCCGCCTTGTTTCCGTTGTCTATTGGGACGTTGGTGGATGCGTCGGCAGCGGTGAACGATGCGACCGACTTTCAGGCAGGACTGGCCGAAGACTTGCGTGCCGACATCGGCTTCGCGGCGAGCTTCTTCGACGCTTACCTGGGCTCCCGCTTCGATACGGAGGTGTCACGGGAGGTCACGCTGCTTGCATCGGCCAGCTACTTCTTGGGCCAACGGCCTGGAAGCAGCCTGGTGCTCGCGCGGCGTCTACCGGTAGAAGGCGTTAACGCCATCGAGCAGCTGACCATTTGGGTGCTGCAAGCTGACTGGCGTCAGCCGCCAAATTTGGTCGAACATTCACTGAATGGCCTGCTGTACGATCTTGCCTTCCGATTGATTGGCCACTTCATCGACGGTGCACCGCTCGAGCCGGCACTTGGGTTGCTGAACGAGCTCCGTCATCGGGCCTATGCCAGCGGTAGGGCCCATGAAGTCGTTCTTGCAGAGGTGGTGGCGGCCGTAGTCAAGCTGCGTTTGGCGGGTTCTGCGTGGACACTGCTGCCCGGCTTCAGCGGACTGGATGCTGGAGCCTGGGCGGAGGCCATCCGGCGATCAGGCTTTCCAAAGGAACTCTGGCCGTCGCAAAAATTGCTCGGCAAGGCTGGCCTTTTCGCCGGGCGCTCCGGCGTGATTCAGATGCCCACGAGCGCAGGTAAGACGCGGTCCGTCGAAGTCATCCTGCGGAGCGCTTTCCTTGCAAACAGGACACGGGTTGCGGTGCTCGTCGCACCGTTCCGCGCCTTGTGTCATGAGATTGCCACTTCGCTGCGGCACGCATTTAAGGGCGAAGAGGTCAAGGTCAACGAGCTTTCTGATGCTCTGCAACTGGATTTTCTCGACCAGTTGGCCGAGTTGTTCGGCCAGGCAGTCACCACAACGCGCCACCTGATGGTATTGACGCCGGAAAAGCTGCTGTATGTGCTTAGGCAGGAGCCGGGATTGGTTGCGCACATCGGCATGGTGATATACGACGAGGGGCACCAGTTCGACACCGGACCTCGCGGCATTACCTATGAACTTCTGCTGACCGAAATCAAGGGGCTGCTTCAGGCATCGGCGCAGACGGTTCTTATCTCCGCTGTTATCAAGAACGCCGTGGCGGTGGGCACCTGGCTCATCGGTACCGAGCCAAACGTCGTCGATGGTACGGGGCTGCTGTCCACTGCGCGGTCGGTCGCGTTTGCGACATGGAGTGAGCGGCTCGGGCAACTGCTGTTCTTTGAGTCTGACAGCTATGCGCGCCCGGACTACTTCGTGCCAAGGAGCATCGAGGCGCAAAAACTGGAACTGCGAGGGAGGGAGCGTAAGGCCCGACTCTTCCCGCAGAAGGGCGACGATGCTTGGAAAGACGTTTCGCTTTACCTCGGAATTCGTTTGGCCCCGAGTGGCGCGGTGGCCGTGTTCTGCGGCAGGAAGGACACCGCAAGTGGCTTGGCAGAACGCTCGGTTGAGGTGTACGAGCGGGGATTCAGGCTGCCATCCCCTGCCGCAGCGTCTGACGCCAATGAAATTCAACGCTTGACTCATTTGGCAACGCAGCACTTTGGCGCGGCCTCCACGGTGGCAAGGGCGGCAACGCTCGGCGTATTTGTCCATCACGGGACGACCCCACAAGGATTGCGGCTGTCCATTGAGCACGCGATGCAAAGCGAGCTCATCAAGCTGGTGATTTGCACGTCGACTCTTGCTCAAGGCGTCAATCTGCCGATTCGGTACCTCATCGTCTCAGGAGTAAATCAAGGCGCCGAGCGCATCAAGACGCGAGATTTCCAGAACCTGATGGGCCGCGCCGGTCGCGCTGGCATGCACACCGAGGGACTTGTTCTTTTTGCTGACCCGAAAATCATTGACAACAATCGAACGGAGCGCTGGCGCCTCCAGGCTGCGGTTGGGCTGTTGAAGCCGGAGAATTCCGAAGAGACTTCAAGTTCGCTCCTCGAATTGCTGGCGCCCATCTCGTCCCCTGATGGTAGGAACACACTGCCAGTTCCAACAGCTGACGTGCTGCGGGCCTACTTCAAACGAGGCGACGAGTTGCAGGCATGGACAACCGAGATGAGCAACTCCCACCAGAGGCTTGGATTTGCCCAACGGTCGCTGAAGAAGGAGATTTCGAGCAGGCAAAAGCTGCTGTCCGCGCTCGAAAGCTATTTGATGGCCAACCGTGGCGCCGAAGCCTTTGAGGACATGTTGCCCAAAGTACGAGACTTGGCGGCCTCGACGCTGGCCTATTCGCTCGCAGACGAGGCCACGAAGGGATTACTTGTGCAGCTCTTTGAGTTGTCGGCCACGCACATTGAGCAGTTGGTTCCCGAGCCCGTTCGACAGACGGCGTACGCGAAGACGCTGCTCAGCGCAATCGATTCGAAAACGGTGGAAGCTTGGGTTCAGGAACGTGCCGATGCGCTACGGGCTCTTGCGACACCAGATGAGTGGCTGCAAGCTGTGTGGCCGCTTTTCGTTTCTATCGTTGACGACAAGTTGCTGACGGGCATGGAGCCTGACGGCATCTCGATGCAGCTTGCGCAGGCGTGGATGCGCGGAACCTCATGTCGACAGCTGATTGACATGGCCCGGGATGCGGAAGCTTCCAAGCCTTGGGGAGAGGTTGACCGGCGCAAGCTCAACGAGGGTGACGTACTTCAGTTCTTGGAGGGCTGCCTCGGTTTTGACTGCCCGCTTGTCGTCGCCGCCGTTGGTCAGTTCCTTTTCGGGGCGACTGGACTCAATGGTGAGGAGGCTGGAGCGCTGAATGAGTTCCAAAAATCTCTGGCGTACGGCCTACCCAGCAAGCTTGCAGTATCGACTTATGAGTCTGGTCTCTCTGACCGGCACATCGCTCAAGAAGTCGCAATTGAAATCTGGCTGGCTGGATATGAAGGGTTCCATTTCCGCCTCGCTTTGGCAGAGTATCGCGAGGTGGTTGCCAGCGTACTGGGTGCATACCCGTCGTACTTCGGCGTGGTGCTCGATGGTCTTTAATTCGTGGGGCTGGTTACTGCATCTCGGGCGGATCTGCTCAATTCGGCAGGCCGTGGGCCACTTGCGACAGCGACGATGACACTGAGGGTCTGGGTACGCGACGCGGTCGACTTCACGAGAACGGTCTCCGGAAACCGAGCCGACCGCAGTTCCAAGCTGCCTCTCGGACCGGAGTTGATCACGGTGTGGAACGCCCAAGTCATGGCGATGCCGCGCTGGGGGCAGCCGCGGTTCCTGGCGGACCTGCACGAGCGGATGCGGGATCCGCGGATGCCGCCTGAGATGGTCGATGCGATGCGCACGCTGTCGCAGCGGCGGCTTGAGCTGTTCGCGAACGATGGTCGCGCGGTCGGCGAATGGAGCGTCGTTATGGAGGTCGGCGAGTGGCGAATGCGTTGCGATGCGCGGGTGCCGAACGCCCGGCCAGGGACTGGTTGCAGATAATCCTGGCTCGTTGCAGTGAAATGTCGGCCGCCGCGCTTGAATGCTGGCCTGTTTGCAGCTATTTCTGGCCTGAAAGCCAGCTTCGTTGCATTTAATCTTGGCCGCCGGCAGTCCTAATTGCTGGCCCGAACAGTTTCAAATGCAAGTCGCCACAGCTAGATGCCCCGCTGCCGAAGGTCTTTCTGGATCAGCCCGCACACGAAGGCGTTGGCCGATGTTTCGGCGCCTTCGCAGTACGTGTTCAGCCGCTCGTGCAGCTCGGGGTCCATGCGGATCGACACGATGATCTTGTGCTCCGAGCGCGGCGCAGGCCTCTTCAGCGCCTTGGCGGCGGGGTCCGACCGGGACAGTGCGGAGTCGATCAGCGCGTTCACGTAGGTGTTCGCGGCCGTGGGCACACTATCGCAGTACGCGATCAGCCGCTCGTTCAGCTCGGTCGTCATGCGCAGAGTGATCGCCTGGCGCTCTCCGAAGATCGCTCTGCGGTTGCGCGTACTGCCACCTCCCTTTGCCTGCCCAGCGGCATCGTTCGGTTTTTTCATGCGCGTTCTTGTAGGTTTGTGGGAGCCGATGTTGGGCTCAAGAACGCATTGGGCGGCCTGAGCCGCCCTGGTTCGCCACTTTCGCCCGCGAAAGAAGTTGACATTCTAGGTGTAGAGGCCCGATTACATCCGCGTCAGAACCTGATTACATCGGTGCTTGCGGGACCACATTACGTGAGAACGCAACATCGCTACGCCTGCCCGAGAGCGAGTCGGGAATCTCAGCGATGCTCGCCTACGACCTGAAGAGGCACACGAACACGTTGGCGTAAAGGGCGGATCTGGACCGTACTCGGTCCAACGATTCAGTCCGCAGGCCGGCAGGGCCCGGCCACTTCCAGTCATCCGATCCGCCACAAGATCGCCAAGCCAATGACCGGTTTCAAAGTACAGCCGCCGCAGGCCGACGGCCGCTCGAAGGAATCAATTCTTCAAAGCAGTCACTCACGATCTTTCGGCGCCTAGTCGACATCCGACGAAGCCCGTACGTCTGCAGTGCGATCAGCCGAACTGGAACTGCTCCCACAGCAGTCAGTCGACCCCGGCATCCACTTGCCAGAAACCGGAAGTTGGGGGCGGGCGAGTGCGGCAGGCAGCCTCCGTTGGCGAAGCGGACAACGACGTCGCCTCGGTGTCACTGATGGCGGGCGCGGTGGATACCCGCTACGATTGAAAAAATCGCCGTTCCTGGGGAGGAGAAGCATGAGAATCCGGCTCGACAAGATCACCATCAAGCACTTCAAGCGCATCGAAACGCTTGAAGTCGATCTCCAACCTATCACTGCTTTGGTGGGCGGTAACACCAGCGGTAAGAGCAGCGCGCTCCAGGCAGCACAGCTCGGCGTCTCAATTCTGCAAGCCGCGTTCCGTAGAAAAGCGAACGGCACCTTCGAGTTTGAAGGTACCGTTGCGAACGATGCAGTCCTCTTTAGACCAACCGATCGACTGCTCGACCTAAGGCGCGGCGAGCCTGCAACCCAAACCCGCGGCTTCTCAATAGCCTATTGCGGCGTCGACCTGGACACGAACGCCCACAAACAGCTCACCATCGAAGTCCGCCGCGGAAAGAACGCCAACATCGCCATTACTCGCGCTGGCGACAACGACTTGGCGGGGGTGCTCGCAGACCCTGATCGCCCATTTTCCATCCTCACCCCTGGTCTTTCAGGCATCCCAGTGCGAGAAGAATGGCGAACCAAGGGGGCGATGGACGCCGCCATCATGCATGGCGACGCCAATCTCTACCTCCGAACCGTACTGGACCACTTGTTCACTCGAGGTTTGGACGAGATGGCCAGGACAGCTTGGCGACGAGGCAGAGACATTGCCCTTCTTCCCCTCAACAGTGGCTGGCAGACGTTCTCAACACTTCTAGATCGCTGCTATCCAGGCAGCCGAGTCATAGTGGAGCACAACCCGCAGCGCGACAGACATGTCAGAGTAGAAGTTGATTTCCGCGGGGCATGCGTCCCCCTCGACATGGCGTCAACGGGGATGCTTCAGGTCATTCAGATCATCGCATACACGTGCTTTTATGAGCCGCCTCTCCTCCTTCTTGATGAGCCTGACGCGCACTTGCATGCAGACAGCCAAGGGCGGCTTTACGATGCGCTCAAAGGGGCAGCTGCCGCGACGGGGACTCGCATCCTCTTTGCCAGCCACTCGCCTCAACTGATCCAGCGCCTCATGTACGATCCGGATGCTGCAGTTGTTTGGATGAGCGACGGTGCAAAAGTTCCGGTTGACGCAGCCCAGCGACCCGCCATCCCGATCTTGATGACGCTCGGCGCGCTCTCTGCGGGCGCCGATGCGTTCGACCCTGCTAGGCCGATGATCCTCATGACCGAGGACAAGCTGCAAAGACCAGTGACCACGCTGGCAAAATCCAACGGAGCGCCGGACAACCTTGCAGTCCTCTCTTACAACGGCTGCGGGAATCTCCCAGCGGCCAGGCTTCTGGCGAGCATGATCACCGACATGCGGCCAGATGCTCAAATCATCCTGCACCGGGATCGCGACTTCCGGACAGAGCAGGAAATGCAGTTCGAGCTGTCTACCGCCGAAGCCGAACGGCAGCGCAATGGCGTCGACCGAGTCAAAGAGGTCTTTACGCCATTCAACGACGTAGAGCATTCGTTCGCCCAACCGGCTCACCTCAAGGCCGTCTTCCCAGAGCTTGATCCCGATCTGATTGACGCTGCGATCACGGATGTGGCTGCATTAAGGCGCGACGATCTGGTCAACGCTGCGCGAGTCGCGCGCGAGCAGATTCGCTTGACGCTCTATGAAGTTCCGCGAAAGCACCGCAAGCCTGAATGGGCGACGTCGGACATGCCGGACAACGCGCCGCCGATTAATGGCTTCCTTCCTGCAGACGGCCTAACACCCGTGTCGTTCGCCCACGCACACGGCAAGATGTTAATGGACGGACTGCGCCCGAAAGTACATCACCACATCGGAGGGTCTTCGCAGACATCGGACTCGCGGATCTATACGGGTACCGATCACCTTCGTACACCGACTTGGACGGCGTCATTTCAGCCTTAGTCGAACACTGATGTGCGGCGATAGCATGACGTAGCGGTCCTTGCCTTGATCGACCCGGATGACCATGCGCTGGCGTCGATGTCGGTGACCAACAGGTGCGTGGCTTGCGAGTCTCGCAGACCAGCGGCGGATGTCGCACGGCCGCGCTCGGCCGCCACGTCGAGCAGTGATATGCCTGCGGGCCTGCCCGCGGGATCTTCTTCCCGTCGATGCTAGCCACGTTCGAACGACCGCTGTCGCCGTCGCTGAGTTTCTCGACGGTGAGAGCGAACGTCAAGTGCCGAAGTAGACCGGTCGCTCGCTGAGAAAACCGCCGCCGACTGCAATGGGTCGACTTCGACCGTACGATCGACGAACTTGGCCGACCGGTCTGCATCACTTTACCGTCATAGCAGTTCGGATGTCGGCAACGTGTCAGCGACCTGCCGCTCGAATTTGTCCGTTGGCCTTCGCTTGCCGGCCATCAGCTGCCGCACGTCCAGCCAGGCGAATTCTCCAGCAGTGCAGCGGTAGCAGTCGGTCATTCCTGCCGCGCCAACGGCAGCTCACCGGAACATCGCCGCCACTCGGGTGCCGATCAGCAGTGGTCGACATGGGGCGGTACGTATCGTGGACACGCGCCTCGCCCGACAGTTCGTGAGACCTGTCACGCAGGAGACTGCGGCGCGACCCGGATGTCCAATGAATCAACCACATCACCCTCGAAGTGATCGAGCGGACCGTGATTTGGGCACGCTGGGCATTGCTGCTTGTGTCCTGCCTTGGTGCGTTGATATCCCTCAGGCCATGCAGTATCGTTCCCCGCACCAGTAACACAGGGTGGGTCATGCAATTTCCGAAGGCAGGGGCGAACTACGCCCAGGAGCGGCTCGGCATAGCTGCCATCCAGACCTACGCCGCACAACGCCGGCAAATCTGGCGCGAGACTGGAACCGGCGACGTAGGCGTGGACGGTTACCTTGAGTTCGTGAACCAGGACGGGTTTGCAACAAGCAGGATCGTGGCCGTACAGGTCAAGTCCGGGCAGTCGTACCTTCAACGTCGATCCCCCCGAGGCTGGAAGTTTTATCCCGAGGACAAGCATCGGCACTACTGGGAGTTCTTTCCGCTACCCGTGCTGCTCGTCCTGCACGACTCCGACTCAGGCATCGCTTACTGGGCCGACGTTCGACAGGCGCTCCGCAGTCCCCGTGCCGAGAAGGCCTTCGTTGAAGTGCCGGAGGAGAACCGGCTTTACTCAACGGAGGCAATCGCCTTGTTCGAGACCGCGGGCGTGCAAGATCAACCGTTCATTGAAGAGAACGATCATGTCCTCGACGCGCTTCTCTCGGCCCGGTCGAAGAACGCGAGCTTTCCGCTCAGTCACTTCGATCTATTCGCTCATGGCCTGACCAACATCTGCAGGAGCATCTACTACGGCATGGACGTGGTCAGCAACGCCGTCGAGTACAACCTGACTGTCGCGGATTCTCCGTTCGGCATGGGAATGGGCGACACCGAGCAAAGGTTCGCCTTCGATTTCGTTAAGTTCCTGCTTGCGCAGAACCTGGCACAGATTGACTATGCTGACTGCCTGATCGACTGGGTGGATAGAGAGATGCAACCGCACTTCGTTGCACCTCTCACCTCGCGGGGTAGAGCGCTTGTCGCGCTGATCCATGATATGGAAAAGCGCTTGATTGGTGAGGGCAAGCTGGAGGATGCCGGCCTCGTGCACGTCGCTCAAGAGGGGTTCTTCGGTATGGTGCCTGAGTCGTATTTCCGGCGGTTCCCGCTCATCGCAGGATTCCAGTCAGCACTGGCACTAGAACCGCCAAAGGCACCTACGCGAGACTTGAATGGCCGCGCATGAGCAGTCCGGCGCCCTGCAGGTGGCAGACAATCTGGCGCGATGCATCGCTCTGAAGCGCGCGCTTGCCGCGGCTGATCCCGATCCAGCGCTCAACTTCTGGCGCGTTTTCACGGCAATCATGCTCGACATGGCAGTGCTCGAATGGTGCAAGCTGTTCGGCCCGACGATGAGGATCACCAACTAGTGCACTGGAAAATCGTCTTCACCTACGAGGCAGCGTTTCGAGCGGAGTTCGCGCATCTCGGTACCGATCTGCCGACACTTCGCCAGTTCCCGGCCTACTCGTCACTGAGCACAGAAGCGCGCTCCATGTACGGAGCGTTCACGGACTTCATCGAGCTGGACCGCGCCCAACTTGCAGAAACGCTCGATTCCAGCGGGTCGCGCGGCTCAACCTCAGTAGCTCATGCTGCACAGACGGACGAAGGGTAAGGAACAGCCGCCACGATGACGAAGCTCATCCTCAATGCCGTTCGCATTCGGCCCGCCGAAGGGAGCCACCTGCTGGTCGGCGTGCAGCCCTACGACAAGGAGACCCTTGCCGGGCTTCGTCGTGAGCGGGCCGGACAGTACTTCTTTCGCCGGGGCGGTGTCGACGGAAACAGTATCCTTTCCGTTCCACTGGACCCCGACCTGGGGAGCATAGGCAACCAGGTCGATGAAGTCGATCTGTCCAAAGCGCAATGGCTCGTGGCGCCTCTCGCACTCGACGCATTGCTTCGAACATTCGTGCGTCTGGGGCGGCCAGTCATCCGCGCGGCGCACCCGCTGAGAGTGCTCTCGCAGCGGCCGGCGAACTTGCTGCCGACTGACGCCGGACAGTCTTTTCTAATTCAGGTATGAGCCTGGAGCGGCCTGAGATCGGCGACGCGAAGCGAGTCGATCTGTTGTAGACGAGGACAGTG
>Ga0070663_100002377_pt1 | contig 10582 bp, 10 predicted proteins | sample KBSC63metaG_FD_65646 | JGI IMG/M metagenome (GOLD analysis project Ga0070663, IMG submission 65646) | Corn rhizosphere microbial communities from Kellogg Biological Station, Michigan, USA - KBS C6-3 metaG | ecosystem: Host-associated > Plants > Roots > Rhizosphere > Soil ...
GGTCCAGCGCGTCAGCCTGCACTCGCCCGGGCACTCGGGGCGGCCGCCACAGGCGTGCGAGGAAGCGGTGGAGGCGGTGCTGAACGCCGACGTCGTCTTCCTCGGCCCGGGCTCCTGGTTCACGAGCGTTCTCCCGCACCTGCTGGTGCCCGGCCTGCACGACGCGCTCGTGAAAACCGCCGCGACGAAGGTGCTGGTGCTCAACCTTGTCCCCCAGCCGGGGGAAACCGCGGGGTTCTCGCCGGAGCGGCACCTGGACGTACTCTTCGAGCACGCGCCCGATCTGCGGGTCGACGCCGTGATCGCGGACCGCGATTCCGTCCCCGACCCGGCGAATCTCCGGCGCGCGGCGGAACGGCTCGGCGGGCGCGCCCACCTGGGGGCGGTGGGCGACCCGGAAGTGGCGGGACGGCATGATCCTGATGCGCTCGCGCGATGCATGCGGGAGGCTCTCGGTCTCGGCAGGGGCGGGGAGCACGGGGGAGGAGCGAAAGGCAGGGAGGGGCAGTAATGGCGATGACCGCCGCGGTGAAGGACGAGCTGAGCCGGCTGGAGATCACGAAGATCGGGCCGCGCCGGGCGGAGGTCGCGTCGCTGCTTCGCTTCGCCGGCGGGCTGCACATCGTGGCCGGCCGGGTGGTCGTGGAGGCGGAGCTCGACACGGGCTCGGTCGCGCGACGGCTGCGCAAGGAGATCCACGAGCTGTACGGCCACCACTCGGACGTCCACGTCATCACCGCCAGCGGTGGCCTGCGCAAGGGCACCCGGTACGTCGTGCGCGTGGTGAAGGACGGGGAGGGCCTGGCCCGCCAGACCGGGCTGATCGACCAGCGCGGCCGCCCGGTGCGCGGGCTGCCCGCGGCCGTGGTGTCCGGGGGAGTGGCCGACGCGGAAGCGGCGTGGCGGGGCGCGTTCCTCGCGCACGGGTCGCTGACCGAACCGGGACGTTCGTCGTCGCTCGAAGTGACGTGCCCCGGCCCGGAGGCGGCGCTGGCGCTGGTGGGAGCGGCCCGCCGGATGGGCATCCAGGCGAAGTCGCGCGAGGTCCGCGGCGCCGACCGGGTGGTGGTCCGCGACGGCGACGCGATCGGCGCGCTGCTGACCCGCCTGGGCGCGCACGCGAGCGTGTTGCAGTGGGAGGAACGCCGGATGCGCCGCGAGGTCCGCGCGACGGCGAACCGGCTGGCGAACTTCGACGACGCCAACTTGCGGCGCTCGGCGCGCGCGGCCGTGGCGGCGGCGGCCCGGGTGGAGCGCGCCCTGGAGATCCTCGGCGAGACGGCCCCGGACCACCTCCTGGCGGCGGGCCGGCTCCGGCTGTCCAACCGGCAGGCGTCCCTGGAGGAACTGGGCCAGCTGTCGGACCCGCAGATGACGAAGGACGCGGTGGCGGGCCGCATCCGCCGGCTGCTGGCGATGGCGGACAAGCGGGCCAAGGACCTGGGCATCCCGGACACGGAGTCGGCGGTCACCCCGGAGATGCTGGAAGAAGAAGAGGCCTAGCGGCTCAGTCTTCTCCGCGGGCCTGGCGGCTGCGCATCGCTTCGCTCATCGCCGCGCCGACCGGGCGTTCGCCGGGGGCGACCGGCAACCCCGCCGCCGGCTCCTCCTGGACGATCCCCAGGAGAGCGTCGTTCGCTGATGTCGTGGTCATCTCGGAGCTGTTCGAAGAGGAAGACGCCTGACGAGGTCCCGCAGCCACGGTTCGGCGATCGCCGGTTCGCGGCTCATCCCGCGGGCGAGCCGTTCGCGGACGGCCGGAGTGCGGCCGGCTTCGACGATCGCGACCGCCTCGGCCAGCGCCCGGCGGGTGCGGTCGTCGTGCACGGGGGAGCGGACCTCCTCGGCGGCCCACGCGTCACGGCCGAACGACCGGGTGAGCTTCGGCTGGTCGTTGGCGAGGTAGCTCAGCACCGCCGGCTCGACCGAGACGTTCCGGATCGAGCCGGTGGGCAGGTCCCGCACCCACTCGGCGTGCTGGTGCCACCGGTAGGTCTTCGGGCTGGTGGGCCTGCGCCAGGTCAGGCCGACGATCCGGATCCGCCGCCGGATGGCGGGCCAGTCCGCCCGTTCGACGGCGGCCCAGCCGCGCAGGATGTCCAGCAGGTGGCCGAAAGTGCCGCCCGACGACACGACATCGACGAAGGTGATGGGCCGGGAGCCCCGGGCGAGTTCCGCCGGGGCGAGGCCGTGAGCGGCCAGGTTCGCCCGCAGCTGCGCCACCTCCGCCGGGGCGAGCGAGCCCAGCAGCGGGTGGTCGATCCACCCGGTGGACAGGGGCAGCAGGTGCAGCCGGCCCGGGTCCGGCAGGGCGCCGCCGAGGAGGTCGAACACCGAGTCCGCGGACCGGCCGACGAAGTACAGCTCGCCGTCTTCGGACCGGGCGAGCACCTTCGCGGTGCAGTCGATCAGCTCGTCGAGGAACCACAGGTCCGGCTCGGGAACGCCATCGAGGAGGGACCCGAGGTGGTCCGGGCGCACGAGGTCCCAGCGGAACGGCCGGATCGCTTCGCGCACTGGTGATTCCCCCTCGGTTCGCCGTGAGCCTAGAGTGCGCGCTGTCGCTGGTCAGCCGGTTTAACGTGACCCGCCATCTCGTAACACCCCGGTAGCACTGCGGAGCGGACGCCGAAACGCGGGACCCCGAATCTCGGAAGCGAACGAGGGAAGGGGAACCGCATGCTGAAGGTTTCGCCGGAAATCGGCACCTGGCTCACCCGGCGCAGCAGCAAGGCCGGCGACTGGACCACCGAAGAGCTCGTCGCGGCCAAACGTGGCACCACGGTGTCCGTGGTCATCCCGGCCCGGAACGAGGAAGCCACCGTCGGTGCGATCGTCGCCGCCATCCGGGACGAGCTGTACGGCGTGCTCGTCGACGAGATCCTCGTCGTCGACAGCCGGTCCACCGATGCGACCGCCGAGGTGGCCGCCGCCGCGGGGGCGACCGTTGTCGCGCAGGATGCCGTCTTCCCCGCGCTCGACGGGCTGGCGGGCAAGGGCGAAGCGCTGTGGAAGGGCGTCGCGGCGACCAGCGGTGATCTCGTCGTCTTCGTCGACGGCGACCTGCACGACTTCACCACGGACTACGTCACCGGGCTGCTCGGCCCGCTGCTCACCGACTCCTCCGTCGCCTACGTCAAGGGCTTCTACCACCGCCCCCTCGGCACCGAGGCGGACGGCGGTGGCCGGGTCACCGAACTCGTCGCCCGGCCGCTGCTCAACATGTTCTGGCCGGAACTCGCCGGGTTCGTCCAGCCCCTCGCCGGTGAATACGCGGGCCGTCGCGAAGTGCTGGAAAGCATCCCGTTCGTCGCGAACTACGGGGTCGAGGTCGGGCACCTCATCGACCTGCTGGAACAGCGCGGCCTCGACGCACTCGCCCAGGTCGACCTCGGCCACCGCGCGCACCGCCACCAGAGCACCCAGGCGCTGGGCCGGATGGCGGGGCAGATCATGCAGACGCTCTTCGACCGCCTGGAGCGCCACGGCCGGCTCGTCACCGCGGCCCCGCCGGCGACGCTGCTCGCGCAGTTCCGGCGCGGGACGTCGCCCGGTGTCGAACGCGAGATCGTGCTGACCGACCTCACTTCACCGCAGCGCCCGCCCCTCAACAGCCTGGCGCTGCGGGACATCGCGTAGCCCGGGCTGCCAGCCGGGGGGCCCGAACACGTAACCCGCGCGCTCACGCCAGGTCCGGGCCGCGCGGAGGTCGCGCAGGATCGAGCCGTACTCGTGGAAGCCCACCTTCAGCAGGTTGTGCGTCCCGATGTTCTTCGTCAGCCCGTACGTCGGCCTCTTGCCCTCCGGCACGAAGCTGCCGAACAGCCGATCCCAGACGATCAGGATCCCGCCGTAGTTGGCGTCCAGGTACTCCTCGTCGCTGCCGTGGTGGACGCGGTGGTGGGACGGGGTGTTGAAGACGTACTCGAACCAGCGCGGGAGCTTGCCGACCTTCTCCGTGTGCACGAAGAACTGGTAGACGAGGTCGATCGACAGGCCGGTCAGGATCATCCACGGCGGGATCCCGCACAGCGCCAGCACCGACCAGAACGGCAGCTGGAAGTACGGCGTCCACTTCTGCCGCAGCGCCGTCGAGAAGTTGTAGTGCTCGCTGGAGTGGTGGACCTGGTGGCCGGCCCAGAGCAGCCGCACGCGGTGGCTGGCCCGGTGGTAGGCGTAGAACACCAGTTCCTGGCCGAGCAGCATGAGCACCCACGTCCACCAGTCGCGCGGGTCGAACTTCACCGGTGCCAGTTCGAACAGCGCCGCGAACACGACGAGCATCACCAGCCGGAACAGCGCGTTGACCCCGACCGCGACCGTGCCCATCAGCATGCTCGTCCGCGTGTCGGCGACGCTGTAGCCGACCACGTTGTCGTCGTGGCCGAGCACGTGCACCGCGACGATTTCGATCGTCACGAACAGCAGGAACACCGGAATCGCGAACAGCACGGGGTCGCGCAGGTGCGCCAGGAACTCGGCCACGTCGCCTCCTCTGATCTGACCGTGCGGTAACTTACCCTAGGGTCACTTTACGCACGGTAGGCTCTTGGGCGTGACGCAGTCAAGGGCGGTCGGGACCAAGGGGATGCCCCGCGAAGAACGGGAGGCCCAGCTCGTCGTGGCCGGCACCGAGGAGTTCGGCCGGGCCGGGTACGCGGGTGCGTCGATGGTCGAGATCGCGCGCCGGGTCGGGGTCACCAAGCCGTTGCTGTACCAGTACTTCGGCTCGAAGGACGGGCTCTACCTGGCCTGCCTGCACCGCGCGGGCGGCCGGCTCACCGACGGCGTCGCGACGACGATGGCGGCCGGCGGCGAGCCCGACCAGATGCCGCTGAAGGTGCTTTCGGCGATCTTCACGACGTTCGACCACGACCGGTACGCCTGGCGCCTCCTGCGCGACGCGACGGTGCCCTCGACGGGTGACATCGCCGCGGCGGCCGCGGACTACCGCCGCCGCCTCGACGTGTTCGCGGTGCTCGGCGCCACGCAGCTGCTGACGTCCCGCGGCCTGACCGACCCGGCGGACATCGAGGCCGTCGCGCAGGTGTGGACCGGCGTGGTGGACTCGCTGATCAGCTGGTGGATCGACCGCCCGGACGAAGATGCGGAGGCGATGACGGCCCGCTGCGCCCGGATCATGGGCGGGCTGTTCGGCTGGTGAGCCGCGCCCGGCTGCCGCCCGACCCGGTCGGCGGCTTCGGGCGAACCCGTGCCAGTACGCCGCTGCCGCGCTCGTTTCGCCGTGCGCTTCGCCGGGCAGCGCAACGGGCGGTGCGGCTTCACCGCCGAGGGCTGGTCACCTGGGGTGTGGACGTAGATCTGTCCATAGTGGACGTGAATCTCGCCGTGCACCACGGTTCGCATGCGGTCGGCATGCAGAGGTCGCCGACAGACTGCGATTAGTCACTTTTGCCCGCTTCTGTCGCCACGGAGAGTGGTTTTCGAAAATTCGTTGCTCGAACGGCGTAGCGAAACCACCCCGGTTCGCGATTAATCTGGGAAGCCGTCACGTCGAGAGGTCTGCCCCATGCCCGAACCTGCCGCATCCGTCCCGGCCGATCCCCGGCTCGCCGCGCGGTTCACCGAGGACCTCCTCGACGGCTGCCAGGTCCTGGCCAAGGACTTCGGCTACCGCCCCGCCCAGTTCGAACGCATGGTGCGCGAACACGGCGGCGTCGAAGCCGCGCGGCTGCTGCTGCGCGGGGCGGGCACCGCGGGCGGGTTCACCGTGCTCTGGGAGAAGAACCAGCTCGGCCGCAGCTCCGAGGCGGTCATGCTCCGCGAGGAGTACGCCGAGCTGTTCACCCCCGACGAGCTCCTGCTGGCCCGCCGCCGGCTGGAGGAACACGGCTTCGACGTCGACGCCCACCTGCGCCGGGTGGCGGGGACGCAGTGAGGGCGGCAGGGGTGACCGGCGCCGCTCCGGTCACCCCTGCCGCGGCTTTCAGGCGGCTGCGCTGGACTTGCCGCGCAGCACCACGTTCGCCGTCGACGCGCCCTTGATCGCCGTTTCGATCTGGGCCATCGTCGAGGACGACGTCAGGCCGGGGACCGTGGCGGTGTTCAGGGCGTAGAGCGTGAACGTGTACGGATGGCTCGAGCCGCCCGGGCAGGGGCCGAAGAACTTCTGCGCGTTCGCCCCGCTGCCCATCGCCTTCTGTTTCGCGCCACCCTGGTTCGGCACGGTGTACCCCGCGCCGAGGCCTTCCGGCAGCGACTTCGTGGCCGCCGGGACGTCCCAGATCGCCCAGTGCAGCTTGTTGCCGCTGTTGGCGACGTCGGCGAACACGACGGCGTAGCCCTTCGCGCCCTCGGAGGCACCCCACGCCAGCGGCGGCGACGGGTCCTGGCCCGCCGTGCCGTCCCCGGCGCAGGTGTACTTGTCCGGGATGGTCGCGTTGTCGGCGAAGGCGGAGCTGGTCAGCTTGAAGCCGCCGGGCGTGCCGCCGCCCGGGAACTTCAGCCGCACGATCACGTTGTCCAGCGCCGACGGCGTGCCGCCGTTCTTGTCGTTGTTCGTCGAGGTCAGCCAGAGCCCGCCGTCCGGGGTCTTGGTGACCGAGCGCAGCCGGCCCCAGCGACCGGAGAACAGCGTCGACACCGTGCCGACGCCGGTGCCGGCGGCGTTGATCTGCGTGGCGAACAGCTGCTGTCCGGTGACGCCGGCGATGTAGATCCAGTCGTTGACGATCTCCACCCCGCTCGGCCCGGCCTGCGAAGTCGACCAGGTCTTCTTCGGGGCGATGTAGCCGCTGCAGCTGCCCTGCGTGCCTTCGCAGCTGGGCCAGCCGAAGTTGCCGCCCTTCTGGATGAGGTTGAGCTCGTCCTGGCTGCTCTCGCCGAACTCCGCCGCCCACAGCTGGCCGCGGGAGTCCCAGGCCAGGCCCTGCGGGTTGCGGTGGCCGTAGCTCCAGACGTACCGCGCGTTGCCGCCGGTGGCGTAGAACGGGTTGTCGCTCGGCGCCGAGCCGTCGGGGTTCAGCCGCAGGATCTTGCCGTTGAGCGAGCTCTTGTTCTGCGCGTTGTCGCTGTTCTTCGCGTCGCCGACGGTGGCGTACAGCTTGCCGTCCGGGCCGAACTTGATCCGGCCGCCGTTGTGGTAGCGGTTCTTCGCGATCCCGGTCAGCACCGGCGTCGACGTCGACGACAGCGTGGCGCCGTCGTAGGTCATCTTCACGATCCGGTTGTCGCCGGATGCCGTGTGGTAGAGGTAGATCGCGTGGTCACTCGACCAGTTCGGCGAGATCGCCAGGCCGAGCAGGCCGCCTTCGCCGTTCGTGCCGACCGCGCCCGGCACCTTGCCCAGCGTGGTCTTCTGGCCCGACGGCGTCACCAGCAGGACCTCGAACCGGTCCCGCTCGGTCACCAGCGCGTTGCCGTTCGGGAGGAAGTCCACCGACCAGCCGAGGTCGACCTTCGCGATGTCCTTGTCGTACTCCGGGATGCCCCCGGCGCCGCCCGGGGCGCTGGTCTTCGCCGTGACGGCGTTGCTGGCGGCCGAGGTGTTGCCGTCGGGGTCGCGGGCCTTGACGGTGAAGGTGTAGGACGTGTTCGGGGCGAGGTCGGTGACCGTCGTGCTCAGTGACGTCGTGGTCGCGACCTTCGCGGCGCCCTGGTAGACGTCGTAGCCGGCGACGGTGCCGCCGTTGTCCGTGGAAGCGTTCCACGCCAGGGAGACGCTGTTCGCCGTGACGCCGGTGGAGCGCAGGTTGCCCGGCACGCTGGGCGGGGTGGTGTCATCGCTCGGCGGGGTGGTGAAGGTGACCACGTTGCTCTGCTGCGACGGGTTGCCCGCGGCGTCGTACGCGCCGACGGAGATGTCGTAGGCGGTGTTCGGGGTCAGGTTGTCGACGGTCGCGCTCGTGGTGGTCCCGTCGACGGTCTTGAGGATGTTGCCGCCGCGGTTGATCTCGTAGCGGACGACGCCGACGTTGTCCGTCGCGGCGGTCCAGCTGAAGGTCGCGGCCGTCGGCAGGATGTTGCTCGCCTTGAGGTTCGACGGCGGTGACGGCGGTTCGCCGTCGACCGGCGCGGTGAAGGTGTCGGTGAGCTTGTCGGCGTTCGGGCCGCCGTTGGCGGTGGTCGCGGTGGTGCGGACCTTGTTGACGCCGGCGGTGAGCTGCACGGTCGCGGTGACCGTCTTCCAGGTCGTCCAGGCGCCGGTGGCGGGGAAGTCGACGGTGCCCTTGTCGCCGCCGTCGACGGTGAGCTTCACCGGCCGGTTGTCGGCGGTTCCGTTGGCGTAGCGGAAGGTCAGCGTGTGCGTGCCCGCCTGGGCCGCGTTCACGGAGTATTCGACGTAGCTGCCGACGACGTTGTCGAAGTTGACGAAGCCGGTGCCGGAGTAGCCGGCGTGGTTCGACTCGACCGCGCCCTGGACGATGGTGGCGTTCTCGGACTCGTAGTCGGTATCGGCCGCGAAAGCGTTTACCGGGCTGAGCGCGGTGAGGCCGAGCGCCGCGACGGCGGTACCGGCCAGTACCGCGCGCCACGGTGGACGGGGTGCCACTGGGAGCCTCCTGCGTTGTCGGGGGACAGGGGGTGACCGGGGCGGAATGGTCGGCGGACCACCGGCGGCAATAGTTAGGAAAGTTTCCTATCTATGGGACAGATCACACACCCTGCACGCGGGCCCTGTCAATAGTCGACACGATGGGTCACCCACCGTGCCAACGGTTTCCCGCTCAGCGGGGCGCCCCCCGGTTTCGACGCTACCGGCGGGCACCGACAGTTTCGGCGGCCCAGTCGCGTGGCACGAGGAACGACGCCAGCTCCGCCTCGGCGCTCCCGGGCTCGGGCGTGAACTCCGACTGCCACCGCGCCGACGGCGGCAGCGCCGTCAGGATCGTGTCGGCGTCGGCCTGCGCCGCGTCCTGGACGAGCGTGAACTCGACGTACCGGCCGCGGCGGTAGAGCTGCCACTGCCGCTCACGTTCGCCGTACGGCACGTCCTTGCGCCGCCGCACGATCGGGAAGTATGCCGGGGCGATCGCGGCGATGCCCGCCGCAGTGAACGCCGCCGACCGCCGCCAGCCGTCCGGGCCCGGCAGGCTCAGGTGGTCGAAGAGGATGCCGCCGATGCCGCGGGCCTCGTCGCGGTGCGGGAGCCGGAAGCGGTCGTCGCAGGCCCGTTTCGCCTGGGCGTGGAACGCGCTGTCGAGCGTGTCGCAGTGGTTTTTGAGGACGCGGTGGAAGTGGGTCGCGTCCGAGGCGAAGCCGTAGCAGGGGAGGAGGTCGACGCTGCCGCCGAACCACCACGCGTCGGCGGCTTCGCGGTAGCGGAAGTGCGCCTGGAACGCCGGGACGTACGGGTTGCGCGGGTGCAGCACGACCGACAGCCCGGCCGCGAAGGACTCGTCCGAGAAGGCCGCGCTGACGACGGCACGCTCGAAGACGTCACCGTTTTCGAGCAGCCGAGTGCGGCCGGACCGGCCGAAGCGCCCGCCGTCGAGGCGTTCCAGCTCGGCCACCAGCTCCCGCTGGCCCGCGCTGACGATCGCCTTGACGGCGTCCCGTCTGTCTCCCGAAGGCATACCCCCACCCCCGGGGGCAGATTACCAGCGAACCGGGGTCAGCCGGCGATGTCGGCGCGCGCGATCACCTTGGTGATCGTCGCCCGGACGAGGGATTCCTCGGGGACGGCGTTGCGCTTGCCGTACGCCTCGGCCTGCTCGGCACCCATGTACCGGCCGCCCAGCTTCGTCGCCCACTCGAGCATGTCGTCGTAGTCGTGGGTCAGCCGGGCCTCGGCGGTGAACTGGACGTAGGAGAACGGCGGCTTCTGGTCGTCGACGGCGAGCGAGATGCGCCCGTCGCGGGCGATGGCCTTGCCCTTGAGCGTCTCGGTGCCGGTGGTGAAGATCAGCTCGTCGCCGTCCGGGCCCTCGTTGAGCAGGAACCACACCGGTGTCACGATCGGGGCGCCGTTGGCCCTGACCAGGCCGAGCATGCCCGTGCGGGTTCCCTCGGAGGCGAACTTCCACCACTCTTCGCGGCTCATCTCACGCATGTAGGGGACGTTAATGCAAACACTGCGGCGCGTCAGCGCCACCTTTGAGGGTGGTGGTGGGGGCATGGATGGAGTCACCCGCGCGTGCGCAGAGGGTGGCCGACTAGCCTGGCCTGCTGTGCGAGACGACGAGACCGGGATGACGGGCCTGGCCGACGAGGGGCTGACGCGCCGCCTCAAGGCGCTGGCCTGCACGGCGCCGCTGCACGACCTGGACGCGCGGAAGGCGAAGCTCGACTGGGCCGACGCGACGATCTACCAGATGGCCGAGATCGCACTGCACACGATCGACCAGGTCACCATCGCGATGGACTTCGACACCGGCGCCGGCCACGACGAGGTCATCGACCGGCTGCTGCCGTTCATCGCGCAGCAGGCGCCGTCGCGGATGCCGGAGGAACACGTCCGGGTGGCCAAGTGGGTCCTGGACAACCTCATCAACGTCGGCACCACCGACCGCGGCTTCCGGCGCGTCTACGGCTCGATCGGGCCCGGCGGCTACCAGCGGCGGCAGTTCGACTTCAAGCTGCTGGTCGAGCTGGCCGCCCGCGACGGCGAGGTCTACCTGCG
>Ga0070663_100002382_pt1 | contig 10569 bp, 10 predicted proteins | sample KBSC63metaG_FD_65646 | JGI IMG/M metagenome (GOLD analysis project Ga0070663, IMG submission 65646) | Corn rhizosphere microbial communities from Kellogg Biological Station, Michigan, USA - KBS C6-3 metaG | ecosystem: Host-associated > Plants > Roots > Rhizosphere > Soil ...
TCGCGCACCGCCCGGGCTCGGTGGCGCCAGCGCTCGCCGCGAGGCAGATCGCGACCTTCGATCAGCTTACGCAGGGCCGTATGGCGCTCCACGTCATCGCTGGGACCAGCGACCAGGATCAGGCGAGCGAGGGCGACTTCCTGCCCAAGAATGACCGTTACCGTCGCGCCGGCGAGTATCTGGAAGTGATGCGCAAGATGTGGACCAGCGACAGCCCGTTCAATTACCGCGGTGAGTTTTACCGCGTCGAGGGCGCCTACTCCGACATCAAGCCGCATCAGCAGCCCCACCCCCGCCTGTTCTTTGGCGGCTCGTCGGAAGGCGCGCTACAGATGGGCGCCGAACATTGCGACGTATTTGCGATCTTCGGCGAGCCGCTCGCGGAGACGGAAGCTCGGCTCGACGATTTTCGCCGCCGCACCGCTGCGTTCGGACGCCGGGCCGATTTCAACATGTCGCTGCGCACCATCATGGCGGATAACGAGGGCGCGGCCTGGGACAAGGCCCAGCGCCTGCTGGCGGACATCGAGCGCAAGACCGGCGCGGCACCACAACCGAGCAATCATTCAAGCGAGCGGCTGTTGTCTTACGCCGCACGCGCCGACGTCCATGACGAGCGGCTTTGGATGGGGATTGCGCGCGCCACCGGCGCACCCGGCAATACGTCGTGCCTCGTCGGTACACCGGAACAGGTCGCGGCCGCGGTATTAAAATATTACCGGCTCGGCATCCCTTCGTTCCTGCTGCGCGGATTTGAAAACCCGCAAGACACGGTTGCGATCGGGCGCGATTTGATTCCGTTGATCAGGGCAGGTGTTGCCGAGATCGACCGGCAGGCTCAGGCGGCCGAATAGCATGAAGGCTGTGGTTGTCGAAAACTACGATTCGATCGATGGCATCTCGATCAGAGAGATCGATTTACCGGGCGTTTCCGCCGGTGAAGTGCGCGTCAGGATCGGCGCCGCGGCTGTTGGTTTCGTCGACGGATTGAAGGTGCAGGGACTTTATCAAACCAAGGATCCGCTGCCGTTCGTGCCGGGGACGGAATTTGCCGGCGTCGTTGACGCGGTCGCCGGCGATGTCAGTGCATTCAAGCCGGGCATGCCCGTGATCGGCATGACCCGTTCCGGCGGACTCGCGGAGTACATCTCGGTGCCGTCGGCGGCGCTGAAGAATTTGCCGGCACAGGTTCCCTTTGAGGCCGGTGCTTCGTTTCAGGCCAATTATTTGACGGGATTATATGCCCTCGGCGAGCGCGCCTACCTGCGCGAAGGTGAAACGCTGCTGGTGCTGGGCGCCGCGGGTGGCGTCGGTATCGCCGCCGTTCAACTTGGAAAACTTCTGGGCGCGAAGGTCATCGCCGCCGCGTCGACGCCGGACAAGCGCGATTTCACAACCCGCTTCGGCGCCGATGAAACCATCGACTACACCAAAGCGGATTGGCGCGACACGCTCAAGACGCTGACCGGCGGTCATGGCCCCGATGTCATCTTCGATCCCGTGGGCGGCGAGGTAGCGTTGCAAGCCTTCCGTTCGATCGCCTGGCGCGGCCGGCATCTCGTGGTCGGTTTCGCCTCCGGCACCATTCCGGCGCTCGCGTTCAACCTGCCCCTCCTCAAGGGCGGCGCGCTATTGGGCGTCGATCTCGCCCAGATCCAGAAGCGCGAGCCGGAAACCCATGCGCGGCTGATCGCTCAATTGTTCGATTGGCTCGCATCCGGCAAATTGAGCCCGGTTGTCGGCAAGGTCGTCCCGTTCGAGAATTTTCGCGAGGCGTTCAAGACCATGCAATCGCGATCCGCGCTTGGGAAGATGATCGTCAAGTTCTCCTGATGCTAGATTCGGTAGAGCCGCGCCGCGGTGTCGTGCAGGATCGCTGCCTGGTCGGTCTCGCCGAGATGTGCGATCGCCTTGCGAAAGGTCCGGTATAATTCACCATAGCCGGTCCACAGCTTCTCGATCGGAAAATTGCTGCCGTAGAAGCAACGGTCCGCGCCGAACAGTGCAACCGTCTCCTTGACGATCGGCCCGACCACATCGTCACGGCAGGCATGAACGAATGTGCCGAGCCCGGAGAGCTTGACGTTGACATTTGGGCACTGCGCGAGCGCGGCCATGCCGTCGCGCCAAAGCTGCCAGCCCCGGGGCGACATGTCTTCCAGCATGCCGGCATGTTCGAGCACGAAGGTCGTGGACGGGAACGCTTCCGCAAGCCGCGCGCCATCCGCCATCTGGCTCGCGAATATCTGCAGTTCGAACAGCAGCCCATGATCGGCAAGCAGCGCCAATCCTCGGCGCCAGTCGCTGTCGTTCATGACATCAGGCCGCGGCGCAAAGCGAAATTGCGGATTTTCATGCCAATGCAATTGCTGGCGGATACCCCTTGTTGCCGGCAATTTCGAGAGCTTCCGGAGCAGCGAAGCTGCGTCAAAGTCGGCGAGGTCAGCATGCGCGACATTAGCATGCGGCCAGCCGGTCTCATCGGAAACCGACTGCACCCACAATGCTTCGTCGTAGCTCTTCCCTGCCGGCCAGTTGGTCTGGATGTAGATGGATTCGACGATGTCGCAACCGGCGATATCGTTGCGGTATTCGGCGATCGGATAGTCGCGGCAGATCGGCTGATACGGACCAAAAATTCGCGGCACTTGCGGCCCTGAAAGCCACGGCAGATCGTTCAGCCGCCAGATATGATGGTGGGCATCGATGGTCGGAACGGATTTCATTGCAGCATTCGCTTACGTCTTGGCCGCCGGATCGGTCGCGGCTGCCGGCGCTTCACCAAAAATCTCGGCCGCGATGCGATTGGTTTCGATTGCGGCCGGCACGCCGCAATACATCGCGACCAGCAACAGGACATCCTGCACCTGTTCCCTGGTGCATCCGTTCGCCAGCGCGCCCTTGGCATGGACGCGAAACTCGGCCGGCTTGTTGCTTGCCGCGGTGATGCCCAGCATGACTAGGCTGCGGATGTTGTCCGGAAGACCCGACCGTTCCCAGACATCGCCGTAGACATAGGCATTGATGATGTTTTGGAGCGGCGCGCCGAATTCGCCGGAGGCCGCCATCCGCTTCTCGACATCGGCCTCCCCGAACATCGCTTTGCGCCGTCGCAGGCCGCGCGCGTATAGTTCGCTGATGTCCAATTTTCGCTCCCGATTTTGTCACGCTATTTATACGGTCAATCTTTCCTCGATTCAATCAAGCAAAATGGCTTAACAGGCAAGCATCTTGTTGCTTGGTGAAACTTTGTCCGTATAATTCAATCGAGGGTCAGCCGAGGCCCTGCTTTGAAATATCGGGGAGCGAACGGATGAAGCTGCGACCAGGTGTTTTCGCTGCAATTGTTCTGCTCGGACTGGTCGGGCCAGATGCCTATGCCGCCGACGATTATCCGACGCGGCAAATCAAGATCATCGTACCGTTCCCCGCCGGCGCCGGCCCCGATCAAGTCGCGCGGCTACTCGGCCAGCAATTGCAGGACGCGTTGGGTCAGGCCGTGGTGATCGAGAACCGGAGCGGTGCGCTCGGCAGCATCGGTGCGGCCGAGGTCGCGCGCAGCGCACCCGACGGCTACACGCTGCTGATGGGAACGAACACGACGCAAGCCAGCAACGTCGCGATGCTGAAGAACTTGCCCTACGACCCCGCCAAGGACTTTGCGCCGATCATCCGTACCGTGACCACCGCTATGGTGCTGCTGGTCAAGCCTGATTTCCCGGCCAAGGATCTTCCTCAGTTCATGGAATACGCCAAAACCCATCCGAACATGACCGCCGGTTACGGCTCCGGTGCCTCGCAGATATCGAACGCGCAATTACAAAGCCGCGGCGGCATGTCGATCATCTCGGCGTCGTATCGCGGAGTGCCGTTAGCCGTCACCGACGTGATCGCCGGCGTGATCGATCTCGCCTTTGCTGACTTTTCAGTGGCGATTCCGCAAATGCAGGGCGGCACGCTGCGCGGCATCGGCGTGACATCGCCGAAGCGAAACGAGTTGACGCCCGACCTGCCCCCACTGGCCGACGCCATGCCGGGTTTCGAGTCCACGATCTGGTACGGATTGCTGGCGCCGGCCAATACGCCTGAGCCGATCGTGAACAAGCTCTACACGGCAACCGAAAAGATCCTGTCGATGCCGGCGATCCGCGAAAAGCTGGCAGGCACCGGCATGGTGGTTTCGCCGATGCCTCCGGCTGAATTCGGCAGCTTTGTCCGCAGCGAAATCGTTCGATGGACGGCGGACGCCAAGGCCGCCGGGATCGAAGCAAAATAGCCGCCTTGGTCCGGCGAGATAGGCAGGCCGCTCATGCAAGCTGACGCGCCGGTCGGAATCGTCGGGCTGGGTCTGATGGGGACCGCTCTGTCACAACGCCTGATCGGCGCGGAATTGCCCGCGCTGGGTTTCGACATCGACCCCCGCGCATGCGACAGGCTCAGGCACAATGGCGGGATGGTCGCGGCCTCCGTGCGCGAACTCGCCGACCGGTGCCGCGCGGTTGTCATCGCCGTCTACAGCGGCCTGCAGGCCGAGATGGTGCTCGGGGATATCGAGAACAGCACTGCCCGGCCGGCGATCATTTGCACGACGACCTGCGCACCCAACGAAGTCGTCCGCCTGGCGTCGCGCGCGGCGAGCGTCGGCATTGCTTTCATCGAGGCGCCAATATCGGGCACCAGCGCCGAGGTCAGCGACGGCACTGCCATGGCGCTAATCGCAGGGGCAGACGACGCTATAGACGCGGTCGACCCGCTGCTCGACGTGCTCTGTCCGCGCCGCATCCGGATCGGAACGATCGGCGATGCCAGCCGCGCAAAACTCGCGATCAATCTGATCCTACAGAATAATCGGGCGGTCCTGGCCGAAGGCATTGTGCTGGCCGAACGGATGGGGCTGGATGGGCATGCGTTCCTGGCGGCGGCACGCGAATCCGCGGCCTATTCGCGCGTCATGGACAGCAAGGGAGAAAAAATGCTCAGCCGTGATTTTCGGCCGCAGTCGCATATCTCGCAAACCTTGAAGGATGCGGAGCTGATACTGGCCGAGGCCGCGCGGCGAAATCTCCGTCTGCCTGTAACCGAGGCGCAGGCCGATCTGCTGCGCGCAGCCATCGCGATCGAGGGGCCGGACAGCGACAGCGCGGCCGTGGTCGAAGCGATCCGGCAGCGAGCTACTTCACCCGGGGTTTCCCGATGATCCAGGGAGCCATCGTCGGTCTCGGCCGCTGGGGTCGTAGTCTCGTGGAGGCATCCAGCGGCCACGAACGACTGAAAATCGTTCGCGCGGTTGAGCCCGACCTCGCCACAGCACAGCGTTTTTGCGACGAGCACCATCTACAACTCACCGATGATTTGAACACCGTACTCACCGACCCAGCGATCGATGCCATCTTGCTGGCGACCCCGCACTCGCTGCATCCGGCGCAGGTCATCGCCTGCGCCGCTGCACGCAAACAGGTGTTTTGCGAAAAGCCGCTCGCCTTGCGCCGCGCCGACGCGGCGCGCATGTTCGATGCCTGCCGTCAGGCCGGCGTCATCCTCGCCGTCGGCCACAACAGGCGCTTTTGGCCATCGCTGCGCGCATTGCGCGACATCGTCGCCAGGGGCCAACTGGGTACGATCCTTCATGTCGAAGGCCACAACAGTAACGAGAACTCGCAAAAGATCACCGCGGGCTGGCGATTGTCGCCGGAGGAATCGCCCGGCGGCGGGCTGACCGGCGCCGGGCTGCATGTGCTGGACGCCTTTGTCAGCATGCTGGGCCCGGTACGCAGCATTACCGCGCAGCTCCATTCACGCGAGCAAGGGCCGCCCCCGCTCGACACGGCGATGCTGATGATGGATTTTGTCAACGGCGTCACCGGAACGCTGGCGACGGTCAGAGCGACACCGTTTTACTGGCGCGTGCATGTGTTCGGAAGCAAAGGTTCTGCCGAGGTGCTGGACGAAACCACGCTGGTCGAACGCCGGTCCGGAAGCCAACCGAAACAACACACTTTTCCGGCGATCGATACGCTCCGCGCGGAACTCGAGGCATTCGCCGACGCGATCGAACGCAAACGCCCGTTTCCCGTGCCGGAGGCGGACGTGCTGGCGGCGCTGTCGGCGTTCGAAGCCGCGCTCGCTTCGATGAAATCCCAAAACCCGGTTCTGTGCCATGGCCCGTAAACGCGAACAGGCCAAGACTGAGCAGCTCAAGACCACGCGCTATCGTGACATCGCGGCCAAATTGCAGAAGGCGATCAGGATCGGCACCTATCCGGTCGGAGATCTGCTGCCAACCGAAACCGAATTGATGGCGCGCCACAAGGCAAGCCGCCAGACCGTGCGCGAGGCGTTGCGTATCATCATCGAACAGGGCCTGATCGTTCGCCGCGCGGGCTTGGGCTCGGTCGTCATCGCGGCCGAGCCGCCGGTGCTGTTCACCCACAGCGTCAAGTCGTTGACCGAGTGGCTGCGATACTCCAACGAAACATATCGCCAGGTGGTGTGCAGCGGCGACATCGTCGCCGACCGCAAGCTCGCGGCCATGTTGAAATGCGAGCCCGGCAAGCATTGGTTTCTGATCGAAGCCATCCGCCGCTCCGATGCCTTCGCCGCGCCGCTCGGCTGGACGGAGATCTACGTGCTGCGAAAATTTTCCGGCGTAATCGACCGTCGCGACCACGGCCGCGCGCCCGTGCATGAGCAAATTGCAAAAATGTACGGCGAGACCATCGAATATGCCCAGCTCGAAGTATTTGCACGGGGCATGCCGGCAAAACTCGCCAAACCGCTGGGAGTGAAGCCGGGGTCACCGGCCCTGACCATGGTTCGCCGCTATTACGGCCGGCGTGAAGAGCTGTTCGAGGTCACTGTGACAACGCATCCGGAAGGCCGCTACACCTATACGATGGACATGCAGCGATCGCTACGGCCGCGGGTTTAGTCCGGACCGTAAGCGTCCTACTCCTTCGCCTTGACGACCTCGCGGTGCGGATCTCCGCTCGGCAGAATGTCCCTGATGTAATCGCGCTGCTTCCACTCCGGCGGTGGCGGCGGCCCCTGCCCTTCGCGGGGAACGTAGGGCGACAATTTCGCACCGGCGAGGTCGGGCACATAGCGCGGGCAATTCGGATAGATCTCGCACTCGATCCGCACCACCAGTTGCGCGCCGAAATGCCGGCCGATCGCGGCGGCATCGTCGAGGATCGAGGCACGGCCGTTGACACGCATCCGCCGGCTCTTGCCGTCGAAACGCACGAACAGCAGACCGACATTTGGATTCTTGGAGATGTTGCCGAGCGTCCGGTACATCGAATTGCCGTCATACTCCGGATATTCGATGATGTTGGGCCCGACGACCTTCACGAACCCGGGATCGCCGGACTTGATGTTGCAGTCGATATAATCGTTCCAGGAAGTGCCGATGAAGAAGAACGGCGAGGTCTCGATCATCTGCTTTTCGTCATCCCAGAACTCGTAATGTTTGCGGTGCCGCTCGATGGCCTCGGCGACACGCCGGCCATCGAAGCGATCTTGCAGTTCACTCATGCCCTCGTGATAAAACGGTCGCTGCCACATCGCTCGGCTCCCTTTGTTCTCGGGGAAGCTAACGCCGATCCTGTTCGGGTGCCAGCCGCAACCAGCCGTAGAGGGTCAGGCGCCGGGATGCGACCGCCTGACGCGGTCGAACACCGCGAACGCCGCCGCTAGCACGCATCCGGCGATGATGCCGACGGTCAGATCCTCTACCAGAGTGAGGCCGAAGGTGGCGAGCAGCACCGCGCCGCTACGCCAGTCGTGCAGCAGGCGAACGAATTCTTCCTTCTCAGCCATGTTCCAGCAGACCACGACCAGCACGCCGGCCAACGTCGAGAGGGGGATGAAGCTGGCCAGCCGCGCTCCGACAAGCATGAAGATCAGCACAAAGAGGGCATGCATCATGCCCGCGACCGGGCTACACGCGCCCGCACGAATATTGGTCGCCGTGCGAGCGATTGTTCCCGTTACGCTTATTCCACCAAACATTGCTGAAACGATGTTCGCGACACCCTGCGCCACGACTTCCATATTGTAACGGTGCTTACGGCCCGTCATGCCATCTGCCACCTTCGCCGAAAGCAAACTCTCGACCGCTCCAAGCAGCGTGAATGAAAGCGCGGTCGGTAAGATCTCAAGCAGCAAGGAATATGAGATCGACGGCAATCGAGGGCCTGGTAGTCCGTTCGGGAGTTGCCCAAAATGGCTGCCGATAGTCTCGGCCGGCAAATGGAACAACCATGCGATTGCGGCGGCAAGCACGACGGCGATCAGCATGCCCGGCCAGGTCGGCAGCAATCGCCGCAACACGAAGATCAATGCCGCCGAGCCCACACCGACAGCCAGCGCAGCCGGGCTAATTGTCGACAAGGATTGACCAAGCATTGCAAGCTTGGGCAATAGCGGCCCGGGTTCGGCGGCCGGCAATTTCAGGCCGCCGAGATCCCTGAGCTGGCTCGCGAATATCGTGACCGCGATTCCGCAGGTGAAGCCGACGGTGACCGCATGCGGGATATAGCGAATGAGCGTGCCAAGCCGCAGCGCGCCGATCAGCGTCAGCATGAATCCGGAAACAAAAACCGTAAGTAACAGTCCTTCAAAGCCGAATTTGGTGACGGTCGCCGACACCAGAACGATGAACGCGCCGGCCGGGCCGCCGATCTGATAGCGGCTGCCGCCCAATGCGGATACTAAAAAGCCGCCGATGACGGCGGCGTATAATCCGCGCTCGGGCGAAACACCCGAGGCGACAGCGATCGCCATCGATAGCGGGAGCGCCACGATCGCGACCGTCAAGGCCGCAATGATGTCCCTGCGAAAACAGGCCAGATTGTATCCCTCGGCCAAAACCGTTGCGAGCTTTGGACGATAGAGATGTGCGGTAGCGGAGCCGTCGGGCATTGCGGGCAAACCAATCTGGATTCGAGCATCATAGCTGAGGATGAGATGCAGGACCATCAGCCGAATAGGCGCTTCCCGCGATTTTCGATTGATCCAAATCAAAGGGAGAGGGCTGGTTCGCTAGCGATAGCGCTCCAGCGAAAGCCCCTCTGTCGGGATCTCGGACGGACGCCCGAGCAAGCGATCGGCAGTAATCCGCGCCGCACCGCACGCCATGGTCCAGCCGAGGGTGCCGTGGCCGGTGTTCAGATGCAGGTTCGAGTATCGCGTCGGCCCGATGATCGGCGGCCCGTCTGGCGTCATCGGCCGCAAGCCGCTCCAGAACGATGCTCCGCCGATGTCACCGCCGCGCGGAAACAGATCGCGCAGCGAACGCTCCAGCGTGATGCGGCGTTCGGGGGACAATTCGACGCGATATCCGCTCAACTCCGCGGTGCCGCCGACGCGAATTCTATCGCCAAGGCGGGTAATCGCCACCTTGTAGGTCTCGTCCATCACCGTCGATTGCGGCGCGCCGCTATCATCGGTCAGCGGCACGGTTATGGAATAGCCTTTCACCGGGTAAACGGGGATGTCGATGCCGATCGGCTGCAGCAGCAGCGGAGAAAAACTGCCGAGCGCCATGACATAGGCATCCGCCGTCATGGTCCCGGAGTCGGTGACAACGGCTGTGACGCGATCGCCTTCGGTCGTGACGGATTCAATCCGCGTATTGGCGATGAAGCGAACGCCGGCTTCTTGCGCCATCGTCATCAGCCGCTGCGTAAACAAATGGCAATCGCCGGTTTCATCGTCGGGCAGAAGAAGCCCACCGACAAAGGAAGCCGGAGCACCGCCAAGCGCCGGTTCCGCACGGATACAACCGTTGCGATCCAACAGCTCGAACCGGACGCCGTATTCACGGAGCACGGTGATATCCTTATCCACGGAGTCGAGCTGCGATTGTTTCCGGAACAGTTGCAGCGTGCCCTGACTGCGATGGTCGTAAGAAATCCCGGTATCCGCACGCAGTCGTCGCAGGCAGTCGCGGCTATATTCGGAGATCGGCACCATCCTGGATTTGTTGAGGGTGTAGCGCCGAGACGTGCAGTTGAATAGCGTCTGTAACATCCATCGCCACATCAGGGGATCGAGCCGCGGATGCACAACCAGCGGCCCATGCTTGTCCAGCATCCACTGAACAGCCTTGAGGGGAACGCCGGGCCCGGCCCAGGGCGAGGCATAGCCGGGCGAAATCTCACCGGCATTGGCAAAGCTGGTTTCGAGGCCGGCGGCCGGTTGACGATCGACCACCGACACGTCGCAGCCGGCCTTGACGAGTTCATATGCGGTGGAAACGCCGATCACGCCGGCGCCCATGATCAGTATTTTCATCAGACCTATCTTGGCAGAAGGCGATGACCTTGGCGAGACATCAGCGCGGCACTACCGCCGTCGCCTCGATCTCGACGCGCGCAGCTTTCTCTACCAGACGCACCACCTGAACCAGCGCCATCGCCGGATAATGCGTACCAAAAATCTCGCGATAGATTTTGCCGAGCGCCTTGAGGTTCGCCAGATATTCCTCGATGTCGACGACGTACCAGGTCAGCCGCACGAGGTGCTCCGGCTTTGCTCCACCCTCACCGAGGATCTCCGAAATATTGC
>Ga0070663_100002386_pt1 | contig 10559 bp, 10 predicted proteins | sample KBSC63metaG_FD_65646 | JGI IMG/M metagenome (GOLD analysis project Ga0070663, IMG submission 65646) | Corn rhizosphere microbial communities from Kellogg Biological Station, Michigan, USA - KBS C6-3 metaG | ecosystem: Host-associated > Plants > Roots > Rhizosphere > Soil ...
CCCCGTGGGGTCTTTTCGAGATGGGGTGACGTCTCAATTTCAAATAATTTATGCCAATTGCGCGTGAATTCAAATGAAAATATATTTGGTGCGTGCAATAGAAATTCAATTTCGCCGAATGGATTGATTTTTGTGACGTTCAAGCGCGCGGCGATGGGTGCGGCTTCGACAAGGGTGTGTCAGCATGAAGGGCATCATCCTCGCGGGGGGCAGTGGCACGCGGCTCTATCCACTGACACGCGGCGTCAGCAAACAACTCTTGCCCGTCTACGACAAGCCAATGATCTATTATCCACTGTCGGTCCTCATGCTTGCTGGCCTCAGGGACATCCTTGTCATCACCACGCCGGTGGATCACGAGCGCTTCACGGCACTGCTCGGCGATGGCAGGCAATGGGGCATCGCCATTTCCTACGCGGTGCAACCTAAGCCCGAGGGCTTGGCGCAAGCGTTCCTCATTGGCGAGCGTTTTCTCGGTAACGCGCCGTGCTGCCTCATCCTAGGTGACAATCTCTTTTTTGGCCAAGGCTTCACCGGGGTGCTGTCGCGCGCCGCTCAGCTCGAGCACGGCGCAATCGTATTTGGCTACCGCGTCAGGGATCCCGAGCGCTATGGCGTCGTCGCTTTCGATCGAGCCGGCAGGGTCCTGAGCGTGGAAGAGAAGCCGCGCCGGCCGCAATCAAATTACGCTGTCACCGGGCTATATTTTTATGACCGCAATGTCGTCGATCACGTCCGCACCCTGCGGCCCTCGACCCGCGGCGAACTTGAGATCACCGATCTCAACGCAATCTATCTGGCGCGCGGCGAATTGAGAGTCGAGACGCTCGGCCGCGGTATCGCTTGGCTCGACACCGGCACGCACGAAGCGTTGATTCAGGCCTCGGAGTTCGTACGCGCCGTCGAGGTCCGCCAGGGCTTGAAGATCGGCTGCGTCGACGAGGTGGCCTACCGCATGGGCTTCATCAACGAGAATCAGGTCCTCGCGCTGGCGCATGAACTGCGCGGCAGCGATTACAGCAAATATTTAGTGGGAATCGTGGAGGAAGAACACTAAGGCGCCCTTCGAACTTATGCCTCGCACGGACGCCGCAATGCCGGAGTTTACGGAGGCATCGAGGCGATGGAAAATAGATACAAAGCGTCAGCGTTAATGGAGTATCTCAGGTAATGGGAATCGACGTCACTTCCCTCGACATTGCGGATGTGAAAATTATCAAAGCTCCGAAAGTCAGTGATCACCGCGGATTTTTCTCTGAAGTATATAACAGCCGGGGATTTGCTTCGGCGGGGATCGACATCGATTTCGTGCAGGATAATCACTCGCGCTCGGCCGAGAAGGGAACAGTACGCGGACTGCATTTCCAGACGTCACCCTTCGCGCAAGACAAGTTGGTGCGGGTGGTGCGGGGGGCGGTGTTTGATGTCGCCGTCGATTTGCGTCGCGGATCGCCGACCTATGGTAAGCACGTCAGCGCCATCATCTCGGCTGAGGAATGGAACCAAGTTCTGGTGCCGATCGGCTTTGCGCACGGGTTCATGACCCTGGAGCCCGATACCGAAGTCATCTATAAGGTTAGCGAATATTACGCGCCCCATCACGAAAAGGGGCTCCTTTGGAATGATACTGATCTCGCCATCGAATGGCCGTGGGTGACCGACGCGATTCTCTCCGATAAGGATCGCAAACAGCCGCGCCTGTCCGAACTCGTCTCGCCGTTCGCTTAACGCGGGCCCAGCTCGCCCGGCAAAAACTGCGAATCGGCTAATCACGTGCTGGAGATGGGTCTGCATGAAGGGCAACGGTTCGACACGAGTGCTCGTGACGGGGGCCGGCGGATATATCGGCACCACGCTAGTGCCCATGCTCCTCGGCCAAGGCCACGCTGTTCGCGCCATCGATCGCTTCTTCTTTGGCCGTGACCTCTTGCCCGATCACGACCGTCTAGAGGTCGTGACCGAGGACTCGCGCAAGCTCGCGCCCGAGCACTTCGCTGACGTGGATGCGGTCATTGACCTTGTCGCCATCTCCAACGACCCGTCGGGCGAACTGTTCCAGGAGGCGACACTTCAAATCAACCGTGATTCGCGCATCCGAACCGCCCGTCTCGCAAAGGACGCCGGGGCTAGACGCTACATCCTCCCCTCTTCTTGCAGCATCTACGGCTTCCAGGAAGACGGCGTGATCGCCGACGAAGCAAGTCCCACGAAACCACTCACTACTTACGCACGCGCTAACGAAATGGCCGAACAGGGTGTCCTCCCGCTCGCCGATGAGAGTTTCTGCGTCGTCGTGCTGCGTCAGGCGACCGTTTACGGCCTGTCGCCGCGCATGCGCTTCGACCTTGCGATCAACGGCATGACCTACGGCGCCTGGAAGATAAGCCGGCTGCCGCTGATGCGCGACGGCACGCAGTGGCGGCCCATGGTGCATGTCCGCGACACCGCGCGCGCGCAGATCTTCATGCTGGAAATGGAATCAGCCACGGTCAACGGGCAAATCTTCAACGTTGGCTCAGAGGCGAATACCTACCAGATCGGCATGCTTGGCAAAGTCGTGGCGGACTGCCTTTCCAAGGATATTGAGATCGAGTGGTATGGTGACCCTGACCGTCGCAGTTACCGAGTTGCCTTCAGCAAGATCGAATCGCTGGGCTACCGCACTGAGAAGACCGCCAGCGATGGAGTGGCCGAAATCTGCGCGGCCCTAGACCGCGGCGCCGTCGACAAGACAACGCAAACCATAACGCTCGACTGGTACAAGGAACTCACGCACTGGCACCGCATCGTTCGCGAGGTCGAGATGTATGGGGGCATCGTCGAGATATGAAAGTGCTCCTGCTCGGCCCGACTGGACAGCTCGGCTACGATATCTGCCGCGCGCATGCGGAGGCTGGCGAGCCTTTCGAGCTGGTCCCGATCGGGCGTGACCTATTGGATGTGGCCGCGAAAGGCGAGACAGAACGTTTTCTTGGTGCGCTGAGTTTTGACGCCATTATCAATTGCACGAGCTTCCATAACACGGATGAGGTGGAGGACAACGCCGCCCTGGCTTTCGCCGTCAACGCCCATGGCGTGCAGACACTAGCGAGTATCTGCGCCGCTAAGCATGCGCGGCTCATCCATGTCAGCACCGACTATGTCTTCGGCGGTAATACGGTACGCGACCGTCCATTGGGCGAGGAAGACCCTATTGCCCCGGTGAATGTCTATGGCGCCTCCAAGGCACTGGGTGAGACGCTGGCCCAGCTGGCTTGCAAGGATGTTGCTATCCTGCGCGTCGCATCACTATTCGGGGTGGCCGGCGCGAGCGGTAAGGGGGGCAATTTCGTCGAGACCATGGTCCGAGTGGGACGGGGGAAGGGTATGCTGCGCGTGGTCGAGGATCAGATCATGTCGCCGACCGCGACCGCGGATATCGCACGTGTCATGCTTCGCATTCTGATCGAAGGTTGCCAGCCTGGCATCTACCACGTTGTCAACAGCGGAGCTGCAAGTTGGTTTGAGTTCGCGCGCGAGATCGTCCGTCGCACCGGGATCGCCGCCTCAGTGGCACCGTGCACCACTGCAGAATATCCGACTCGCGCCGCGCGTCCACATTATAGCGTGCTCGACAACGCCAAAATCGTCCGCGCATTCGGTCCTATGCCGACCTGGCAGGAGGCGCTTGAGCGCTATTTGAGCGCCAGGGGGTATTTGATGGGCGATTCCGATCCTGGAGGTGACGGGGCGCCGAACGATATATTCCACGTTTGCCGCCCGCTACACCCTGATGATGACGGAGGCGGCACTCCGGCGGCTGCTAGGTATGACCGCGAGCGATCGGTCTAAAGATCTGCTGCATGCAGCGACTTGCGATCCGGATCAAGACGCCCCGAAACGTTTGCATTCAGATATGATTTTAGTGATCTCAGGTCGAAAGAAATGACCAGTTATCGATATTATGGAATTGACGTTATGAATCCCGGTTTCCTTCATTCGAGCTGCAATGACGTTCATTGCAAAACAAGAATCGCGCGTCGATTAACAGAACAGAATGGGAACGGCAGTGCCTTGCCTTTTAGCCATCCGTAAAAAGCCTTTGCATAGGCTGGCTATTGCCCTAACATTTTAAATAGTTGGCCTACTGAGGAATAAACACTAGCGGGGCTGTTCATCGCGACGGCGTCATCGCTTACAATTTTTTGAATCCCAGCCCGGGCACCCAAGCTCTTTGTGATACGGATGATTGTTTTCAGATTGTTTGTATTTCCCTAGAGGACACGTGAGAGCGGGTGACGTGCGTCACCTGGACGGCAGTTTTCGTTTAAATGCGCATAATTGCGCAGTACGATTTTCAAGCGAATATTGAAGTCGGCAGGCGATGCAGGACCGCAAAACAATACTTGTGACCGGCGGGGCTGGGTTCATCGGCTCTCATTTATGCGACCGGCTGCTGGCGGATGGACACGAGGTTGTCTGCGTCGACAACTTCTTCACTGGCACGAAACGGAACGTTGAGCATCTTATTGGCCATCCACGCTTCGAGTTGATGCGCCATGATGTGACCTTCCCGCTCTATGTCGAGGTCGATCAGATTTATAATCTCGCGTGCCCGGCGTCGCCGATCCACTATCAGCATGACCCAGTGCAGACGACGAAAACCAGCGTGCATGGGGCGATCAATATGCTGGGGCTCGCAAAGCGTCTCAAATGCGGCATCTTCCAGGCATCGACTTCGGAGGTCTACGGCGATCCGACCATGCACCCGCAAAGGGAAGAATATTGGGGCAATGTCAATCCGGTCGGGCCGCGTTCCTGTTACGATGAAGGTAAGCGCTGCGCGGAGACACTGTTTTTCGATTACTGGCGCCAGCATAGATTAGAGATCAAGGTGGCGCGGATCTTCAACACGTATGGGCCGCGCATGCACCCCAACGATGGCCGTGTCGTGTCCAACTTCATTGTGCAGGCGTTGAAGGGCGAGCCCATTACCATTTACGGCGACGGCAGCCAGACGCGGTCTTTCTGCTATGTGGATGATTTGATCGAAGGGTTTGTCCGGCTGATGAGTTCACCCCGAGATGTGACAGGACCAGTGAACCTTGGAAACCCAGTGGAGTTCACGATCCGGCAGCTCGCCGAACTTGCGATCGAAATGACCACGTCCAAATCAACACTCACCTTCCGCGAACTGCCGCAAGATGATCCCAAACACCGCCGGCCTGATATTGCATTGGCCAGGGACACTCTCGGTTGGACGCCAAGCGTTCCTTTGAGAGAGGGTCTAAGGCATTCAATCGAGTATTTTGATCGGCTGTTGTCGGGAGCATCGACCGAGGCGGCAAGTGCTGGGCTGGACGAATTTGAGCGAGTTGGGACCCAGCGAATTGAGCATAGCCCGCTCATTGACAAAAACTATCAACCTCGCGCACCGTTCTCACCCGCCGGCGCTCAGCGATTGAATTCCGGGTCATAGGCCGCGATCGTCGAATAGGTCCAGAGAGGCGTGCGCAAGGTTGGAGCGACGGACGAACCCATTACGATCCGATCGGTAATGGTGCAATCGTGCATGGAGCCTGAAATTGTTTTGGAAAACGACGACAAAATCCCTGATTCAGCAATTCAGGCCAGCTCATTGACATTCGGGCATTTGCGTTAACTTAACAGTTGACGATCAACCCAATCGAAGGATTGAACCCACTCATCTTCTTCTTTTCGATGGGGCACCGCCAATATCACCACAGCGGCTGGGAAATAGCCTTTTCGCTACCCGACGGATAAAGGAATTGGACGGTAGTGAAGGCAAGCGGTCAACCAATCAAGCTTGACGGTGCTGATATCACAACAGTGGCGACGGCGCGTCTCGACGTTGAGGTCAGCGCCGGCTCGATCCAATTGGCGACCAGGCGGCTTATCGTATGGCACCCCATTGTCGATGCGATGAAGCGCGAAACCGGTGTCACCGGACACGAAGCAAATGAGGGACAGTTGGGCGGCCTAGCCTATATCGGCACCGGCTGGATCAGATCGCCAGCGAGACCGAAGATCCTCCAACTTTTGACCGTCGCGCATGCATGCGGTCACATCTTCCTTCGCGACTCCCAGTCCGGTTTCTCGTTGCCAATTCACTTGAGGGGAAGAAACAGGGCCGGTTGCATCCGAGGGAGCGGGATGGCCAGGGTCGGCCTCGCCCTGCTTCTGCTGGCCGCGGGATTCGCGTCGCCGACTTCTGCCGGGGAGCCGATCTATATTGATCCTTCGGCCACGTCGCAGGGCGCGGGCTCGCAAATGCATCCCTACCGGTCCTGGTCGTCGGCTTCCTGGGTCGAGGGGGGAACCTACCTGCAACGACGCGGGACGATCGCGCGCGAAACCCTGTCGGTCGGGGCGGATAGAGTCACTCTGGGCGCCTACGGAGAGGGTGCGAAGCCGGTCATCGCCGGCTCGGAGGAGGTCGGCCAGGAGGACCGGTGGCGGGCCGAGGGAAATGGCATATGGTCGATCGGACTCGTGGCGAAGGATCCAATCGTCTTCGCCCATGACGGGCAGCTCGGCCATCGAAAACCCACGACCGGGGCGCTGATCCAACCCTGGGACTATGCCTACGACGCGGCCGTCGATCGGTTGTTGGTTAGAGCGACTGATAATCCAGCGCACCTTGCCCGGAGCCTTGAAATGGCCGTGCGCGATCGGGCCATCGATTTCGACGGCCACAAGGACGTGACTTACCAGGATCTGGAACTGCGTCAGACCCGCGGGGACGTCGCCTGGGGCGGCTGGGGTGCGCAGAATGCGCGCTTCCTGCGAGTCGATTTCCGGCAGCTTGCCGGCTATGGGTTGCAATTCCAGAAAGGGTCAAGCGGTCTGGTCGAAGACTGTACCTTCACCGATTGGGGCCTGCGCAACGATCAAGACTACGGGATCCAGGTAATCGGTCACGGCGCAACGGAAAGCGGCCCAGTTGACGTTCGCGCGAGCACTTTTATCTCGGACCAGGATTGGAACAAGACTGAGCTTGGCGCCATCATGAGCGATAAAAAGGGCTGGGTGCGATCGGTCGTTGGCAGTTTCTTCGCCGGATCGGGAACGCTCTCAGGAGACGCGATCGCTATCTGGCGGCCGGCAGGACGCGCGAGCAGCATTACTATTACGAACAACCGCATCATCCGGCCCGGTCGGCACGGGGTTCTCCTGCAGGATCTGAATTTTTTTGGCGCCAGGCCGACAGTGGTCGTCGAAGGTAACTACATCGAGCGAGCCGCCGCAGGGGACGATCTTGACGTCGAAGCCCTACGCGTCTGGGCGCATGACGGGCACACCGCGGTTACTGTCAGCGGAAACATTATTAAGGGCACGATCGCCGGTCGCTACCCACACAACGGCATTCAGTTGCGCGAAACGGACGGCACGCGCGTTATCGGAAACGTCGTCACTGGCACAGACAATGGGCTGGTGATCGAGCGCCAGTCGCGCCATGTCGCGGTCTGCGACAACGTGTTGGCGGAAGGCCGAAGTTTCGGTCTCGTGCTGGCACCTGATTCCTCTATTGCGGCGATTTCCGGCAACCAGTTCTTTCAGAATGCTGCGGGCGCGATTTCAGGCTCGCCGGATAAGCCGCTGACTTGCGGCAGTCACTAGCTCGCAGCCCTCACTCGTTGTCCGACCGCCGATCGGGGCCCCGGTCATCCGTTCTCCACGTGCGGGGCGCATCCATCGCCAACTTGGACACGGCCGCGTTGTGCAACGCATCGCTCACGCGTTGACCGACATCTCTGGCCTTACGCTCGCGATTCCGGATGGTCGTCTTGAGCGAGGCGGCATCCTTAACAGTCTCGCCATTTGCCGCTGCGAGACTCCCGAAGTTCGACGCCTCATACAACACCGGGACCGCGACCGCCTTTGCCGGACGCCACAGGCAAATCCGCTCGTGCGTGGGGTACATCACCGTTACGCCAGAACCTAATTTCCGGTAGGGTCGGGCGTCATCGCACCCCATGTTGCAATTAGTGATTTTGTTAGCCCAAGAAAGCGCTCGCGGTGGATCATCGCGTCACGAAACAAAAACCGAAACTCTGCCGCCGAAAGGAGGTTATTTTCCTCCACCGCGTGCCGCGCCCTACCCACATCACATGAAGCGCCCGCCCCATGATGCGGCACTATCGGTAGTATTTTGGCTCTAATGGGTGCGGCGAACCAGTGGATAAAAGGAAGGGCGAAATGAGGTTCAATAGGGAATGAAAACGCCGGTGTCTGAACCCATCCATTCGGTGCAACCCCTCTAAGCTCACGCGCCGCAATTTCAATCTTCGCCCAATCACCGACATGTTCGATTACAGAGTTTGAGATGACGAGATCCGTACGACCATTTCGCCACATCGATAGATCGAGCGCCGAGCCAACTTTTTTTCGGATCTTTGGCATTCGATTGTTGAACCAGTACGGTTTCTCGAAGGCCTCTGGCAAATTCAAAATTGTTATGTTGGCGAATGGGGGGCAACCTGTCACTTCCCAAAACCCTTCTACCCCGCCGACATCAATCACTTCCAAGTCTCGTCCAAGGATGTCGTGCAGCCGAGATAAGCCGTCCAGCAACCTCTTCTTTCGACGGTCGCGGAACCATCGCGAGACGGCATCGTACGTTTCCAAACCTTGGACTCCCATTCGAAATTAATGGTATCTCCACAATTGGCGCAGTGGGAATTCTAGGTTCTGAAAAGTCAGAGCGATAGCTGGCTTGTCTATAAGGAAGCACCAAGAGGGGAATGGCACAAGATTTTTGAAGGGCATTAATATGACAAATAGCTCGAATATGACAAATAGCTCGCGAATGATTGCGATAGCAGAGGACCCGGCCGAGAATTATTTGCCTGGCGAAGTGGGCTAAGAGACGGAACAGGCTGCTGACGAGAAGCACGATGGTATTCGGAAGCGAAAGCTTCAGCGACGGCAGGCCCGCGGAATGCCAAGCTCCGTGCAACTGAATGGCCATGTAGCAGTAGCTGAAAAGAAGGTACGCGAAGATCGCGGCTTCAGTCGCGATTCCGAAGAGTATGAAATCGCCGCCGGTATTGTCGGAGCTGCGCGTGCCGTCGCCCGCGCCTAACTTCGCCGCCCGTCGCGATCCGCGGACATTTGAGGCCCTTCTGGAGATGGCAGAGCGACACCGGTCGGCACTGCTGGTACGTCACTTTCTACGCTCGCTGCAAAACGATCACCGATGGATCAGTCGAAGTTGCCGGTCACGGACTTAACGATTGGATGACATGGGGCGCCGCTAAGACCGACGAGTTCGATCCTTTGGTGCAGGGCGCTGAATCGGTGTTCGGGAAACTCGTGAAGTCGTAAGGAGGGATCGATTACCGAACCAATATTTAGGGCGCGTTTTCGGGCCGTCGGGAATGTCTAGAGAAGCGGGCTGACCCTTCAGGGTTCGATTCCCTATTTTAGGCCCCTACGCTATACACAAATTTCGACATAACATATTGGATTATTTTAATTTTTTTCGTGCGCACAGACGGAAATGGTGCCCAGAAGAGGGCTCGAACCTGCGCACCTAGCGCTGTCAAAGCCTTGATATGCCTTGATATTCATCTTCGACCTTAAGTTCTATACTATACCCTATGCTATACTTTTTTATGGTCCCACCCGGGGACTCGAATAGCAGCCTTCTCATGCCAAAAAACTGGCCTTCCTTCTAGGGTCAATACAAGCCAGGCCGTCACAAGCCAGGCCGTCGCCCGGAGGGACGAGCGGCGGCCGGCTGCGCAGAGTCTGCGGCCGCGCTCGCTGTCAATCGCGTCCAGCGTGTTCGCGGCTGCTCGCCATATTGCAGCGGCGGCGCCTTTGCAGCGGTCCGTACGCTTCTCGCGCCGCGAAGCCACGCGCGCATCCAGGAGAATCCGGCTGGACCTGCCATGGCGGTTTGGCCGCTCCGGGTCCGCTCGTAGATAACATCGAGGCGCAGCGGCAACTTATCATCGATGCCGTCGACGCCCTGCTCCAGGGATCTAAGCCGATGCTCAGCGTGGTTTTTTGGATCGCGCCTTGCTGGGCGTTGAAGGCTTTTTGGGCTTGCGCGGCTTTGGCGCGGCTTTCCTCGCAGGGCTTTTTGCTTTCTTTGCAGGCGCTTTTCGTTCAACCGCAAACAGGCGGGCGTCATCATGCTCGAACGCAGAGGACATGCGCTCGATCTGCGCTGCGCTGAGGCCCCGGGCCTTTGCAACGCCGCGCCACTCCGCCACGGCGGTAGCGACATCACGCTTACCTCCACTCGCTTTCAAAGTAATTTCATGGTGTCAACCGGTCGTGCCGCCGTAGCACATTGCTTGGACGTTGAGCCCGCGCCGACAGTGACCGCCCTAGAGGCTGGCCCGGTATATCTATCAATACCAATCGTGATCGCCGTGATCGTGGTGCTCACCACGCACGTCACGGTCGTGATGATCGCGAGCATGATCACCATGGCGACGATAGTAGCGCCGATGACCTAAGTCGATCACGACTGAAGCATCGTCCTCGCGCCCACAGAGGCGACGACCCTGCCTCCAACGGCAAGCGTATCCGTGATAATCGATCTC
>Ga0070663_100002401_pt1 | contig 10535 bp, 11 predicted proteins | sample KBSC63metaG_FD_65646 | JGI IMG/M metagenome (GOLD analysis project Ga0070663, IMG submission 65646) | Corn rhizosphere microbial communities from Kellogg Biological Station, Michigan, USA - KBS C6-3 metaG | ecosystem: Host-associated > Plants > Roots > Rhizosphere > Soil ...
AGCGAGCAGCTTTCGAGCTTTCGCTCGGTCATGCTCTCTCCCGATCCGCTAACGGTCGAGCTTGTCCTGGAAACGACCGGCAAGCAGACGTTCGTCGAGCTTCGGTTGGACCCGGACGACAAGCCTTCCACGTTCGTGCTTCACGGACTGGCCGTCAGGTCGCGTTCCGGCGCGGAGATCCATCGCTGGGATGGCAGTCCCCAGAGGCTCGGAGAAATTTCCGGCATGCGCGTCTCCGGCGAGCACGGCGAAGCGGTCGTCGAATCGCTCGGCAACGACCCCTTCCTGCTGATCCCGCTTGCCGAACCGCTCAACGATCGAGCGATCGTCGAGGTAACGGTCTCGCAGCCGCTTCTCGCCGGTGACAGGGACGACAGCCTCGCCGACGCGGTCCGCAGCCTCCGAACGAGCCTGCGCTCCGCGCTCGACGATCTCGCGGCGGAGCAGGAAGGGCTTCAGGATGCCCTGACCGTTCACCATGCACATGCGCGAAGCGAAACCCGCGGCATCAACGAGCGGATAGCGCAGCTCGTCGAACGAACCGAACGGCTCGAGGAATTGGAGGGAAGGTTCAGCGCGAGCCTCACCGAAACCGCCAGGCAGATTCGAGACCTGACGGTGGCGGAGGTGCGCGACGACTGGCGATCGGTTCGGCGGCAGATCGCGGAAGTCGCCGAATCGGCCAGCCGCCACGGCCAGGAACGCCATGCGGAACTCACCGCATCGATCCAGGCGGAATTCGCGGCCATGACCGAGGCATTGCACCGGCTGCGAGTGAAAGACGAACTGCTGGCGCAGGTTCGTCAGGCGCTCGAGGTCGCGTCTGACGAGGAATCGCTTGGCGCGCTCCGGCAGCTCAGGATCGAGGCGGATCGGGCGCGCAGCCGCCTTCAGGCGATGGAGTCGACCGCGTCATGGCGGATCACGCGGCCGCTTCGCTCGCTCGCAAACCGGTTCAAAGCTCCTCGTAAACCTTGAGCGCCAGCTCGACATCGTCGAACAATCGTCCCTTGCCCTGGTGCAGGACGAGCGCGCTGTCGCAATAGTCGCGGATCGTGTCTTCGCTGTGTGACGCGAGAATCAGCGCCCGGTCGCCGCGCTTCTCGAACAATTCGGTGTGGCATTTGCGCTGGAAGTTCTGGTCGCCGACCATGATCACCTCGTCGATCATGTAGCAATCGAACTCGATCGCCAGCGACAGGCCGAAGGCAAGCCGGGCGCGCATGCCCGACGAATAGGTCTTCACCGGCATGCTGAGCTGCCGCCCGAGCTCGGTGAAATCCTCGACGAACTCGCGGATCTCGCTGTACTGGCGGCCGTAGATGCGCGCGATGAAGCGCGCATTGTCGTAGCCGGTCAGGCTGCCCTGAAAGCCGCCGCCGAATCCGAGCGGCCACGAGACGCTCATGCCCCGCGTGACCTTGCCCGAGGTCGGATATTCGACCGCACCGATCAGCTTGATGAGCGTGGTCTTGCCGGCGCCGTTACGGCCGAGGAAACCGACGCGCTCGCCCGGCCGAATCACGAGATCGATCCCGTCGAGCACGATCTTGGTGCCGTGGCCGAGCGGATAGGATTTGCGGATGTCCTCGCAGACGATCATTCGACGACCAGCACCCGCCGGATCTTGCGGCACATCATCAGGCCAATGAGGATCAGGACGAGCGAGGCGGCGAAGGCGTACGGGATGTCGTAATAAGGCGTGATCTTGTCGCCCCATACACCGTAGCGCATCAGCTCCATCGCGCTGACCGGCGGCGAATAGAGCATGAAGTCGCGCACGTCGGGCGCGAGCCATGAGGTCAGGTTGAAGGTGCCCGAAAAGGGCACCATCAGATAGGTCGTCACCGGCAGGAATTTCTCGACCGTTTCCGAGACTTCGCTCAGCGGCGCCATGACCAGCGCCACGCCGAGCGTGAACAGGCCGTAGAGAAACCAGCCGAACAGCAGATAGCCATAGTCGGCCGGCACCGGGAACAGGCCGATCAGCACGAGCACGGTCGCAATCACGACATAGGCCATCATGCCGCCGATGAGCTCGATGATGAACCTGACCAGGATCAGGTCCACCAGCGTGACCTGCCGATGATAGAGCAAGCTGCCGTTGGCGGTGAACACCCGGACGGCGCGCGCCATCGTGGTGCGGAACATCACCAGCGGGATGTAACCGGTCGCGACGAAGGCAACGATGCCGATGCCGTGCTCCTCGGGTCCCTTGATGAATTCCCAGATGAATCCGACGAGCACCGCGAACAGCAGCGGCTCGGCGGTGATCCACAGGAAACCGATATTCTCGCGGCCGAAGCGCGTGATCAGCTCGCGCATCATCAATGCGCTGACGACACGCCGCTGGATACGCCAACCGGCAATCAAGCTCTTCACCGTGATCAGGACTCCGGTGCGTGTTCCAGAATGCCGACCACGAGCATCCAGCCGATGAAATAGAGGCACAGGCTGATGCCGAAGACGATCAGGATGCTCTTCAGCCGGCTGGGCAGTTGCGGCGAATCGGGCAGATTGGGATCGACCACCCGCTCGAGATAAAATTGCTGCTTCTGCGCCTCGGTCCGGGCCTGTTCGAGCGACGCGGAGGCGGCCGTCAGAGTCTGCTGCGCGAAGTCCTGTTCGGCGAGCAAATTCTCGTAGCCGCCGACCTTCGACGCGATGCCGCTCGGCGTGCCCACGACGCGAGCATTCTGGGCCGCGATCTCCCCGCTCACCGCGGCGATCCGCGCGCGCAGCGCCGGAATGGCAGGATTGCGCGGTGCGACGCGGTTCATGAGGTCAAGCTGCGCCTGCAGCGCCGCATGCTCGGTCACCAGCTTGTTCGAGATATCGAGAACGCCGGTCGCCTGCTTGGCCGGATCGATCAACTGCTGCTGGTTGCGGAAGGCGGACAAGGCAACCCGCGCCTTGCGGACCCGCGTCTCGGCCTGGAGGACCCGCTGCTCGGCCTCGGATATCCCGCGTTGTTCGGCGCGCTGGTTGAGCCGGTTGACCAGGTCTTCGCTAAGGCTGAGCAGCCGCGCATTGATCTTCTGCGCGTCCTCCGGCCGGAAAGCATGGACTTCGAGGACCGCAACGCCAGATTCCGAGTCCGTGCCTGCTGACACCATCGACTGATAATATTTGAACAGATTCTCGAACGTGGGCTCGTGGAACGGACGCGGGAAGCGGGACAGGAAATCGGCGCCCGAATTCTCGTAGCGGGCACGGAAATTCATCTGCCGCTGGAGATCGGTCAGCGCATCGCGCGAGCGAACATAATCGAGGACCTCCTTGGTCTCCTGCTCGCCGCCGACGAATCCGCTGGTCTGAATGAGATTCGCGAGAGTCGCGCTCGGCATGCTCTTCTGGCCGGGCGCCTTGATCACGAAGCGCGACTGCGACACGTAAACGTCCGACGCGACGAGCCCATAATAGAGCGACGCAAGAAGCGTCGGCAGCACCACGAACACGAGAAACCAGCGCCGCCGGTGAAGCACGGCGGACAGCCCGGGCTTGGCTACGGTCGCGCGCTCCGTCGCCAGTTGGAAGCTCTCGATGTTCATGCGTCTTCCCTGACCGATCCGCTCGCCGAATGGCCCATTAGACCCTCGGCTGTCCAGCAAGCCCGTCCGTTCTAGCCGAAGAAGCCCGACACTTACATTAACATGCGAGGCTTGTTGCAATTCGCGTGCTTGTGTTGCCGATCGCAAACAATGTTTAATTTGCGTTAACCACAAACCCGTGATTTACGCCGGCGCGGAACGACGCCGCATTGCTGGCGTCACGCCCGCATCGGCGACGCCGTTCCCTTGTGAAGCAGGAGCCCCGGGGGGTTCCGGCCAGAGGGAGGCATGCAATGCGTAAACTGATGATTGGCGCACTCGGTGTCGCGACAATGCTGGTGTCCGTTCCCGCCGCAGCCCAGGATCTGCCGCTGGTCGGGGGCGACTATTGGGACGTGACCTCGGTCAAGATCGATGACGGGCACATGGGCGACTATTCGGACTTTCTTGCCAGTCAGTTCCGCAAGGAAAACGACTACGCCAAGTCGAAAGGCTGGATCAAAGCTTACTACATTTTCGGCAACGCGAATCCGCGCAAGGACGAACCAGACCTCTACTTGGTGACGGTCAGCGACCGGATGCCGACGCCGGCCGAACAGATTGCGCGCAACAAGGAAATGAACGCCTATCTGCAGACCGACGACCGCAAGTCGCTTGCGGGAAGCGGCCAGCGGGCGACCTATCGCCACATTACCGGCGACATGCTGCTCCAGCAGCTGGTTTGGGCGCACTGATCTTTCCTGGAGCGCCGTGCTGATTGCGCGGCGCTCCGCCTTTCGCCATGAAACGGTGGTCATGCGCACCGCCGACCAGCCGATCCGCATCAGCCTGTTCGCGCCGAACGGGCGCATGGGCAAAGCCATTGCCGCAGCCGCTGCCGAGGACGCGGGCTTCGCGATCGACCAGGAGCATGGAGACGTGCTCGTGGATTTCTCGGCGCCAGGGGCGCTGCCGGCTAGCCTCGAACGGGCGGTTTCTGCCGGAATCCCGATCCTGATCGGAACTACCGGTCTCGGTCCGAGCGCTGACGAGTTGCTTAGACAGGCGGCGACCAGCATCGCCGTGCTGCGTGCCCCGAACACCTCCCTCGGCATCGCCCTGCTCGCCGATCTTGTCGAGCGCGCGGCGCGCGCGCTCGGTCCCGGATGGGACATCGAAATCGCCGAAATTCACCATCGGATGAAATCGGATGCGCCATCTGGGACCGCGCTGCTGCTGGGCGAAGCGGCCGGCCGTGGGCGCGGCACGCCGCTGGAGGCCGAGCGCGGTCGCGACGGCACCGACCTCTATCGCGCATCCGGCGCGATCGGCTTCGCCTCGCTTCGCGGCGGCACCGTGGCCGGCGATCATGACGTGATGTTCCTCGGCCCCGACGAGCGGCTGATCCTCTCGCATCGAGCCGAAAACCGGATGGTGTTCGCGCGTGGAGCGCTGGCGGCCGGCCGGTTCCTCGTTGGCAAGCCGGCGGGGCTCTACACGATGCGCGACGTGATCGCGGCCGGCACCGCTTGAACAAGGGGTTCGCGCGACCCGAGACGCGCGGCCTCGAGCGCCGCCTCGGCCTATTCGATGCGACGATGCTGGTGATGGGCGGCATCATCGGTGCGGGCATTTTCGTCAATCCGGCCGAGGTCGCCCGGCACGTCGCCACGCCCGCGCTGATTGTCGGCGTGTGGGTCATCGGTGGTTTGATCGCGCTCGCCGGCGCGCTGGTTTACGCGGAACTCGCCGCTCGCCGTCCTGGCGAGGGCGGCCAATATGCGTATTTGCGCGATGCCTTTGGGCCCCTCCCCGCCTTTCTCTACGGCTGGTCGTTGCTGCTGGTCATTCAATCCGGCGGCATGGCCGCGGTCGCGATCACCTTCGCCCGCTATTTCGGCGAATTGACCAGCATCGCCCTGCCGGACAGCGCGGTCGCCGTTGCCGTGCTCGCGCTGCTCACGCTCATCAACTGCTTCGGCGTGCGCTCCGGCAGCAACGTCCAGAGCGCGCTGATGGTGCTCAAGATCGTCGCCATCGCCGCGCTCGTGATCGTCGGCTTCCTGTTCGCGCCGGCCGGCGTTCAGGGACCAGCGCCCCACGGCGAAGCAGCATCGGGCTTCGCGGCGATTGGCGCGGCGCTGACGCCCGTCATGTTCGCGTACGGCGGTTGGCAGACCTCGAGCTTCGTCTCCGGCGAAATGCGCAACCCGCAGCGCGACCTGCCGCGCGGGCTCATCCTTGGGGTCGTCGGAGTCATCCTCCTCTACACCGCCGTCGCCTTCGTCTGCGTGCAGGCGCTCGGTCCGTCCGGCCTCGCCCAGTCCAAAACCCCGGCGAGCGACGTCGTGCGGCTCGCGCTGGGGGACCGCGGGGCCAGCTGGATCGCGCTCGGAATCGCGATTTCGGCGCTCGGCTTCCTCAGCCAGGGGATGCTGACAACCCCCCGGATCTATTTCGCGATGGCCGAGGACCGCCTCTTCTTTCGCCGTGTCGCCCGCGTGAACCCGATCAGCCACGTCCCGGTCGCCGCGATCGTCCTGCAGGGCGCCGCGGCCTCGCTCATCGCCGTGTCGGGCACCTACGGCCAGATCCTCAGCTACGTGGTTTCGGTCGATTTCATCTTCTTCGGCCTGACCGGCGCCGCTCTCTTTGTATTTCGTCGTCACCAGACCGGCAGCGGAAACCGCTTCGGCGTTCCCGGACATCCGGTCACGAGCGGACTGTTCGTGATCGCCTGCGCGGTCGTTGTCGTCGCGACGGTGTGGAACAACCCCGTCAACAGCCTGATCGGCTACGCCATCCTGCTCGCGGGCGTGCCCGCCTTTGTCTACTGGCGCAGGGCGAACGCGGCATGAGCGATCGCACGATGCAATCGGACTATATGCATTGGGCCAAGTTCAAGCCGGCCGTGCGCTTTGCGCTGACCGGGAGCGAGGTCCCGCACGTCCGCATGGACCGGCTGCCGTTCACCATCGCTGACCTCGACCTCGATGGCGCGAGCCACCCGCGCTACGCGCCGCTGCGCGAGCGGATCGCCGCCCGATATGGGGTAGCCATCGACCGGGTAGTCGCCGCGGACGGTACCTCAATGGCCAACTTCCTGGCGATGGCGGCATTGATCTCGCCAGGTGACGAGGTGCTCATCGAGCGACCGACCTACGAGCCCTTGATCGGCGTCGCGAGCTTCCTCGGCGCGACCATCCGCCGGCTCGAGCGCAAGCCGTCGGAAGCCTTTCGCCTCGATCCCGCCGCAGTCAAAGCGGTGCTAAGTCCGAGGACGCGCCTGATCGTGATCACCAACCTGCACAACCCGAGCAGCCGCCTCGCGGGCGAACCGGAGCTTGCCGCGATCGGCAATCTGGCCAGGCAGGCGGGAGCCCGCGTGCTGGTCGACGAGGTCTATCTTGATTCCGCCACGCCGCGGCCGCGCAGCGCGGTTCATCTCGGACCCGAGTTCGTCTGCACCAACAGCCTGACCAAGGTTTACGGTCTCAGCGGCTTGAGGTGCGGGTGGATCCTGGCCGACCCATCCCTTGCCGAGCGCATGTGGCGATTGAACGATCTGATGGGGGTCAACCAGGCCCACCCCGCGGAGCGGCTCGCGTGCATCGCCTTCGACCATCTCGGCGCCATCCTCGGCGACACGCCGGCCATGCTCGAAAGCAATCGCGCGCTGTTCAATCGGTTCGTCGCCTGCCGCGACGATCTCGAGTGCGCACCGGCGGAGCATGGCATCACCGCCTTCCCGCGCTGGAGCGGCGGCGACACCGAGCGGCTCGACGCCCATCTTCGCGAGCATTACGACACCTCGGTGGTACCCGGCCGCTGGTTCGAAATGCCCAATCATTTGCGCATCGGCTTCGGCTTGCCGAGGGACGAGTTCGAGCAGGCGCTGGCGCGGCTTGGCCGGGGATTGGACGACCTTCGATGAACCGTGCGCAAATCTTCGAATTCTTCCGCCGTCTCGCTGAGGCGAACCCCTCCCCCACCACCGAGCTCGAATACAGCAATCCGTACACCTTGCTCGTCGCCGTCGTGCTGTCGGCGCAGGCGACCGACGCGAGCGTCAACATCGCCACGCGCCCGCTCTTCGCCCGGATCAAGACACCGCGGCAGATGGTCGATCTCGGCGAAGATGTCCTGCGCGACGCGATCAAGACCATCGGCCTGTTCAACACCAAGGCGAAGAACGTCATCGCCTTGAGCGAAGCGCTGATCGAGCGCCACGACGGCGAGGTCCCGCGCACCCGCGACGAGCTCCAGGCGCTCCCCGGGGTCGGCCGCAAGACCGCCAATGTCGTGCTCAACACCGCGTGGGGCGAGGAGACGTTCGCAGTCGACACCCATGTGTTCCGCGTCTGCAACCGCACCGGCCTCGCGCGCGGCAAGACTCCCGACGAGATCGAGGCCAAGCTCGACAAGATCGTTCCGCAGCCGTTCCGCCGCGATGCGCACCACTGGCTGATCCTGCACGGCCGCTACACCTGCAAGGCTCGGCTCCCGGAGTGCTGGCGCTGCCCGGTCATCGACCTGTGCGCCTACAAACCCAAGACCCCACCGCCGGGCGAGCGGGCTAAACCCAGCGCCGCTCGAAGCGCGAACCGAGGGTCGTCAACAGCTCGTACTGCGAAAGGCCCGACTGCCGCGAAGCCGAAGGCAGGTCGAAGTCGATCTCGACCCAATCGCCTTCCCTGAGATCGGCCGCCGCGTCGCAGCCGAGCGCGACCAGGTCCATCGAGACACGCCCGAGCACCGGAAGCGCGAATTCGCCGGCGAAGGCGGAGCCGCGCGACGAGAAGCCGCGCAGATAACCGTCGGCATAGCCGATGTTGACGATCGCTGCCTCGGTGTCCTCGTCCGCGATGAAGGTGGCGCCATAGCCGCAGCTTTCGCCGGCGGGGATGATGCGGCGCTGCACCACCTGCGCCTCGAGCCGCGCGACTTGGCGGACATTGTCCTCGGCTTCGGGCCGCGGAATGCCGCCGTAGAGCGACAGGCCCGGCCGCACGAGATCGAAGCTGTAGTCGCGCCCGAGGCAGATCCCCGCCGAATTGGCGAAGGCGTAGCGGCGCGCGGGTACCGAGCTCACCACCGCCCGGAAGCGCTCGAGCTGCATCGCATTGAGCGGGTCGTCCTCGTCGGCGCAGGCAAGATGACTGTGCAGCGTGTCGATGCTGAGGCCGTTGAGAAGGCCGATTTCGGACGGACGCAGGCCAAGCCGGTTCATGCCGGTGTCGACCATCACGTCGCACTCACGGCCGGGCGCAATCTCCTTCCAGCGGGCGACTTGCTCGGCGGAATTGAGGCACGGCCGCGCGGATAGCCGCAGCGCCGCCTCGACGTCGTCGGGGCCGACGCCGTGAAGCACGATCAGGCTCGCATCGGCCGGCAAGGCTCCCAGCTCGTCCGCCTCGGCCCATGTCGAAACGAAGAAGGTGCGGCACCCCGCCGCGAGCAGCGCATCGACAGCCGCGCGAGCCCCGAGCCCGTAAGCATCGGCCTTGACGGCGGCCCCTGCCGGCACGCCCGCGCGCTCCTGCAACCAGCGCCAGTTGGACTGGATCGCGGAGAAGTCGATGGTGAGGCGCAGCGGGCGATGCATCGGGCGGCGATAATCGTCATTGCGAGGAGCGCAAGCGACGAAGCAATCCAGCGGCGCCCCTGGACTGCTTCTCCGACCTGCGGTCGGCTCGCAGTGACGACCTATTTGAGGCTCGAAGCCGCCTCTTCCCAATTCCTCCCGTCAAACCAGTCGACCAGCAGCTCGACATTCTCATCGAGGCAATTGGCATTGACGCTCCACGCTTCCGGGTGCGAGCGCGGTTGATAGAAGCTCTTCACCCCGCAATGGCGGCAGAACAGATGCTCCGCGGCGCCGGTGCCGAAGCGATAGCTGGTCAGCGCCTCGCGGCCGCTCAGCAGTTCGAATTGTCCATGTGGAACGATCACATGAAGGAACCCGGTGGCGCGGCAGATCGAGCAATTGCAGTCGAGCGCCGGTACCGGCGGCTCGGGCAGTTCGGCCGCGAACCGGACCGCCCCGCAATGGCAGCCGCCCTCGACCCTCATTGGTCTGTATAGTGCGGCTCTGGCCGCTCATGGAGCTGGTCGAAGTGGACGAGCGCGGGTTCCGGCCCGAGCGGTACCGGCTCACCATCGCGGAACGCCCATTCGCCGCGGTCGCAGTCCGATGCGCGGACATAGCCGTTGATGTACAGCCGCCGACGGTGCTCCGAGCGATTCTTGCCCGAGCCGTGCACCAGGTATGGGCTCCATAGCGCCAGATCACCGGGCTCGAGCAGTACGTCGACCGCGTCGCGATCCGACAGACCGACCGCGTCGAGCGCGTCCGCGCTCATCGCCGTTCCCATCGCGAGCTTGCTGCAGTCGAGGCCGAGGTCGCCGCGCAAATGGCTGTAGGGAATGAAGCGCATGCACCCGGAATCGGGCCCGTGCGGGTCGATGGCAAGCCCGGTCTGCACATAAGATGTCGCAAGATTGCGGTACGCCTCGGCGGGACGGCGGAAGCGGCTGTCCTGGTGCCAGGCGAAATCGCCAAGACTGCCCGGCGCCTTCCAGTGGACCTGGTTGATGATCTGCTTGAGGTCGCGGCCGATGAGCGGCTCGAGCAGCCGGGCGAAGCGCCTGTCGAGCCGCACCTTGTCGAGGACCGGCTGGTGATAGGACGGCCACTGGACCATGCGCACCAGCGGCTCGCCGCCAGTCTCCGCCCGTGCGACATTGTAGAAGAGATTGCCGTGGCGAAAGCAGCGCCCATGCGCGACTCCCTCGGCGTACAATTGGTCGAGCGCGGCTGCCAGCTCAGCCACCTCGTTGGGATCGAAAAAGCCGCGAACGACCGCATATCCGTCGCGCCAGTAATGCGCGAGATCGGCTTGAACCTCTTCACTCTCGTCGACCGCCCGCCGCTGCGAAACGCCCATCGAGCCCTCCCCGGACTCTTCCGAGAATACAGCAACTCCTTGAGATTTCCATAAATTC
>Ga0070663_100002404_pt1 | contig 10529 bp, 8 predicted proteins | sample KBSC63metaG_FD_65646 | JGI IMG/M metagenome (GOLD analysis project Ga0070663, IMG submission 65646) | Corn rhizosphere microbial communities from Kellogg Biological Station, Michigan, USA - KBS C6-3 metaG | ecosystem: Host-associated > Plants > Roots > Rhizosphere > Soil ...
CACGGCGAAGCGGACCACGGGGAACCGGCCGAGCATGGACCTGATGAAGCGCATCCTGCACGGCCTCAGCCGGTTGTGAGCTCGCTCGGCTAGGAGTCGTCGTCCCCGCCGGTGAGGTTGCCGACGCTGGCGGGCACGCCCTTGATCATGTCGACGACGGTCTTGCCGGCCAGGCCCGACTTGCCGAACCACGGGTCGGTCATCACCTTGATGGCCGACTCGAACTTCTCGGCGCCTTCCTTGCCGAACAGCTTGCCGAGCTCGTGCACGGAGAAGTTGCTGATCTTGTCGAACTTCTGCATGATCTCGGGCGTCACACCGTCCATTTGCGACAGTTTGGTCCTGATGACGTTGGTCATCTGGTCGGTGAACGGCTTGTGCGGCTTGGGGTCCGGAGTGGACTGCGTGGTGTCCGGCTTCGGCTCCGGTGTGGTGTCGGGCTTGGATTCCGGGGTCGTGTCCGGCTTGGGGTCGGGCTTCGGCTCCGGGGTTGCCGAGGAGGATGAAGGCGCCGGCTCGGGCTTGGGTTCCGGGGTGGCCGAGGAGGGGGTGGTGTCGGGCTTCGGCTCGGGCTTGGGCTCGGGGGTGGCCGAGGAGGGGGTGGTGTCCGGCTTCGGCTCGGGTGTGGTGTCGGGCTTCGGCTCGGGTTTGGGCTCGGGGGTGGCCGAGGAGGGGGTGGTGTCCGGCTTCGGCTCGGGTGTGGTGTCGGGCTTCGGCTCGGGCTTGGGTTCCGGCTTCGGCTCCGGGGTCGCCGACGAAGGTGTCGTGTCGGGCTTCGGTGCCGGGGTCGTGTCCGGTTTGGGGGCCGGTGTTGCGTCCGGCTTCGGGGTGGGCGCCGGTGTCAGGCTGCTCGTCGGCGGCTTGGCCGCCGCCAGGTCGTCGCCCGCCTTGCCCAGCTTCGTCAACGCCTTCAGCAGCTCGCCCAGCTTCTTCGCCAGCTGGGCCAGCTTCGCGCCGATCTTGCCCAGGGCCGTCGCCACCGTGCCGATCGTCGTGCCGATGAAGATCGCGATCGACGCGCCGAAGGTCACCGGGGCCAGTGCCGCCGCGATCAGGGCGCCCTTGATGATCGTCGCCAGGAGCATCGCGATCAGGTCGCGGAGGATGCCGCGGAACGCGCCGACGATGCCGCCGGCGATCTTCATGTTCTTGCCGGCCTCGTCGAGGTAGCCGCCGAGGGAGCCGAGTTGCTCGGTGACCGCGTCCATGTCCTTCTTGAACTGGTCCGCGGCCTGCCCGCTCCACTCCTTCAGCAGCGTGTCGAGCGCCTGCTGGTGGTCGGCCGACCACTGCTCCAGCTTCTTCTTCTCCGCCGTGAGCGCTTCGCTCGCCGCCGCGATGCCGATCGGGTCGCCCATCAGGATGTCCAGCGGCCACCGCAGGATCGTGATGTGTTCGATGAGCCAGCCGATCCCGGCCGTCAGCAGGCTGCCGATCGGGTCCAGCACGAGACCGATGGTCTCCAGCGCCATCCCGGCCGAGCCGATGCCGATCGCGACCTTGTCGTGCTCCTTGACGGCCTTGTCCAGGCCGGTCGCCGCCTCGAAGAAGCCCGCGCCCGCCGCCCGGTTGTCGGCGTTGAACAGTTCCGAACCGTGGAGGCTGACGTCCTTGCTCTGGTAGTCGTCGCCCACTATTCGAACCTCACGATCGAGTTCACGGCGTCTTCTTCGCCCGACTGGTAGCGCTTCGCGGCCTCGGTGACCTTGTCGGCGAACTCGCCGACGGTCTTGGCGTACTCCCCGAACTGGTGGTGCGCCTTGTCGGTCCACGTGCTCGCGCCGGCGGCCATCAGCTGGCACGCCGGGTTGATGCCGAACATGCCGGGGTCGCACACCATGCCGCCGACGAGGTCCGAGGTGCCCTGGAGGTTCTTCTGCAGCTCGTCGAGGTGCTTGCCGAAATTCGCGAGTGGCTCCGAAGAGACGCGGAAGCCGCCGCCGGTCACCAGGGGTTCGATTCGTCGTCGGAGCGCTCGTCGGACACCGGACGGCGGCGCGGCGCGGCCGGCGGCGAAGACGGCGCAGGCGGTGCCGAAGGAGCGGGCGGGGTGGGTTCGGTGCTCTGCGGCGCCGCGAAGTCCCCGTCCGGCGGCGGGTCCGGCGGCAGGAAGGACCGGACCATTTCGGTCGACTCGCCGTCGCCGTTGATCGTGGCGAAGGAATCCGCGACGGCGCGGGCGGTCTGCCGCTGCGCGTCGCGCACCGCCCCCATGATCGCCGCGGTCAGCCGCGCCGGGCCCAGCTCGCACGCCCGGTGGCCGAGCTCGAGGTTCGTCAGCGCGCCGTTCGGGGCGAGGGTGACCGTGACCGAGCCGTCGCGGGTGCGGACCGTGGCCCCGGCGGAGGAAAGGGCTTCGTTCAGCGCAGCCGCCTTCGACTGCATTTCCCGGACCTGTCGTTCGAGCAGGAGCTGGAAGTCTTCGCCTGGCCCCAGGTTCGGTTGCACTGATCGACTCCTCGACGCGCCGGCGCACTCGGCCGGACACCATGGTCGGCCAGGTTAGCGCACACCGGACATTCCGCCGCTGGTAGTCGGAGGTGTGCCTGGTTGTTCCTTCGATGGTGCCCTCGAACGCCTCGGCCGGGCTTGCACGGTCGGGGCATGACCGAACCGGGCGCGCGGTCACCGGAACAGCCGGCCGAACCCCTTGGGGCGCTCGCGGTGGACGTGACCGATGCCCAGCTGGACCGGTTGACCGCGGTGAGCGCGCCCGCACTTTGTCTACAGTGGACTCTCGACTGCCCGTGCCGCTCGCTCGACCTCCGCGTGCCGGGCCGCCCAGAACTCGGCCTCGCGGTGGCCGTCGGTGGCGATCGAGCCGTCGAGCTGCTCGCGCAGGATGTCCGCGTGGCCGGCGTGGCGGTTGGTCTCGGTGAGCACGTGGACCAGGATGTTGAACAGCTTCACGTCCGGGCGGGGCCACCAGGGCACGTGGCCCGGCGCGTCGATGGGGAGGGCGGCGATCGTTGCGTCGGAGTGCTCCCATGCCCGCTGGTAGCCCGCGACGATGTCCGCGCGCGTCTCGTGCTCGGTCGCCCACATGTCCGTGCCGCGCACCGAGAGGTCGTCCCAGCGGAGTAGCGGCTCGGGGTACGGCCTGCCGAAGATGTCGCCGAAGTACCTGGCCTCGGTCAGGGTCAGGTGCTTGACCAGGCCGAGCAGGTTGGTGCCCGTTGTGGTCAGGGGACGGCGGATGTCGTACTCGCCGAGCCCGTCCAGCTTTCCGACCAGCTCTTCGCGGACCTCGCGCAGGTCGCCGTGCAGGTAGTTCTTCGCGAACTCGTCGATCATGGCTCCACCCTGCCAGATCAGCCCAGGGGCACGCCGCGCACCGCGACCGGGCCCAGGGTCGGGTCCAGCTCCGGCTTCTGGTCGACTCCCGGCGGTGTCAGCACGTCGAACGCCTTGGGCGCGGTCGCCGGGTCCGCCGCGCAGACCGGGGCCGTTCCGCCCGCGGCGCAGAGGCCGAACGTGTACTGGCCCGCCGTCGGCGTGAACGGCCGGGCCTGGTCGGGGGAGTTGCCGTCCTGTCCGGTCAGCACCACGGCGAACGTCCAGCCCGGCCCCGGAGTCCCGAAGGCCGCCTTCGCGACGCTGACCGTGATGTACCGCGTTGCCTGCGAAGCCTGCACCGACGGCGTTGCCAGCGAAGCGCCCGAAGCGTCGACGAGCGCCGGGTCCGCGAAGCCCTGGACTTCGATGCGCCTGCTCCACGCGTCCTGAGGTGCGATCGTGTACGCCCGGCTCGGGAACGGCGCCGCGGTCGACGTCGCTGTCGCCGCCGGGTCGTGGCCGTGGATCGTCAGCAGCTGGGCGCCCAGCGGGGAGCCGAACGTCGGCGACAGGTCGCGGAGCTGCGCTCGGAAGACCAGGTTGGTGCCGGAGTCGATGATCTGGAACCGCTGCAGGTCGAACGCGCCCGCGTGGAAGTCGCCGGCCGTCGGGTAGGTGAACGTGCCCGGGCCGTTGTCGTCGCCGTCCGGGTCCGTCGTGTCCAGCAGGACCGTGCCGGTGACGAAGTCCGAGCTGATCGTCTTCTGCGCGTACCCGGTTCCCGCGCCCGTCGCGGCCGCCGTGACGACGTTCGCGCCCAGCGGGGTCGGGACGGAAGTACTGAACGTCCCCGCCGCCGAAGCCTGGGTCGACAGCACCGAAGTCGTGCCCGCGTCGGTGGCCGAAACGGCGATGTCGACGCGGCTGCCGGCGGGCGCGGTGCCCGTGACCTGGGCGGTCGCGGTGGACACCGACGCGGGCGCGTCGAGCGTGACAGCCAACGCAGGCGGGGCGGAGCGGTACCGCGAGCGGACCTCGGCGGGCTGTTCGGGCAGCCGTCCGTCGTCGAGGGCGCGGGCGAGCCGCACCGACTGCGACTGTGCCCAGCTCAGCGGCGCCACCGACCCGACGGACTGCCCCGGCGTGAAGCCGATCGACGCCGTCTTCGGGTCCGATCCGTACGGCGACGCGGGCAGCGCCGGGTCCTCCCAGATCTGCTCGGGGATCAGGCCGGTCCCGTTCGTCTGGGCCCGCATCGCGCGCAGCAGCGCCGCCGCGCCGGCCCGGTCGCCGGTCTGGACCGCCTGCTCGCCGCGTTCGCCGGCCAGCACCGGCCACAGGTGCCCGGACCCGCTGTTCGTCGACGGCCAGGGAGCGCCGGACGGGCCGCAGTTCGTCGGGTCCGGTTCGTAGCAGTCGCCGTAGCCGTCCTCGCTGCCCGGCGCCGACGTCCCGTAGCGGTACCAGCCCGGCCCGGCCGGGGTGTCCCGCTTGAGCACGCGGTCCACGACGGCGAGCGACGCGGCGACGTCGGGGTCGTTCGCGGGCAGCACGCCCAGGCGGGTCAGTTCGAGGAAGCCGGCGTCGACGACCGCGCGCTGGTCGGCGTCGATCGAGCCGTTGCCGAGGTTGTAGAACCACTCCGAGTTCGGGTCGCCGTTCTTCGTCAGCCGCAGGAAGTACCGGCCGCCGTACGGCCCGTTCGAAGTCACCGTCCAGCCCTTGATGCTGCGCTGGAAGTGGTCGGCGGTCGCGCGGTAGACGTTCGCGCGCGCCGGATCGCCGTTGCGGTCGGCGATCACGCCGGCGGCGACGAGCCCGGCGATCTCGGCGGCGATCGTCGAAGGGGAGTAGCCGCCCTGCTCTTCCCAGCGTTCCGAGCCGAACGCCGGCCCGTGCGCGACGACGAAGTCGGCGGCCGCGCGGATGTGGTCGGTGTAGAGCGTGCGGTCGCGATCGAGTCCGGCCTGAAGCGCCATCAGGATCGGGTACGCGCTCTCGTCGAGCTGGTCCCCACCGGAGTCGGGCGCCTTCTTGCCGTTCAGCACGGAGTTGCGCGGGAACCGGCCGTCCGGCTGCTGCTGGCGGGTGAACAGCCACCGGACGCTCGCCCGCGCCGTCTCGCGATCCCCGGCCGAGAGCAGGCCGGAGAAACTCTCGTAGAGGTCCCGCGCGAAGATCTCGCGGTAGGACCCGAAGTAGACGGGCTTGCCGCCGGGCGCGTCGCCCGCCGGCACCGCCTGGCCCCACGGGCTGCCGAGCGACGCGACGACCGCGCCCGGGAACGTCTTGTCCTCACTGGCCTTCAGCACGTTGACGGACTGGTAGTACGCGTCCGAGTCCTTGCCCCGCAACGGAATCAGCCCGTTGTCGTAGTCACGCCACTCGCGCGCGTACTGGCGGTGGCTCTGGTCGAACGGCGTGCGCAGGCTCGCGCCGGCCGTGGCGACCGCGGCTCGCGCGTCCGTGCCGAAGCCGAGCGCCAGCACGGCCGGGCGACGCGGCTGCAGGTCCAGCTGCGCGGTCTGGACGACGTTGCCGTTCACCGCCGACGGCGTGGTGTCGGTGAGCCGGTGGTCGCGGTCCAGCTGGGCCAGCCCGTCGCCCGCGGTGCCGGCGAAGCCGCTGCCGGTGGCCAGGAACCGGCGGTCGGCGCGCAGGGCCGCGGCCAGCGGGGTGCCGTAGTCGCGGGCCGGCGCGCTCGACACCGTGTTCGGGTCGGCGCTGACCAGCGCGGACGTCGCCGCGTCGACCGTGGCGGTGTCGCCACCGCCGTTGGCCGGGCCGCCCCCGCCGTTGCCGTTGACGCTCGCGTCGAACCGCACGTAGACCTTGAGGTCCCGGCCGGAGTCCCGCAGCGGTTCGAGCCGGGTGCGGATGAGCACCCCGGTCCGGGCGGGGTCGGCCAGGTACTCGGTGATCAGCCGGTACCGCCCGCTGCGCGGGGTCGACGTGACCTCGCACGCCATCCCGCCCGCGCTCGTGCGGACGGTGTAGGTCATGTCCCGCGCCTGCAGGTCGGTGAAGCTGCGCCCGTCGGTGACGGCGAACTGCAGTGTCTCGACGTTCGTGTTGTCGATCACCGGCGCGTAGACGTCGGACAGCACGCCGCCCGCGACGGTGAACCACGCCTTGCTCGTCGTGTTCCGCGCGGTGCCCAGGCAGTCCTTGCGGGCGAGGCCGAAGTGCGAGACGGCACCCGGTCCCGGCGCCGCGGTGGCCGCGTCGGCTGTGCCGGACACAGCGGGCAGGAGGGTCGCGGCCAGCACCGCGCTCAGCACCACGGACGACGTCGACCGAGTCATCCGCTCATCCGATCACGGCGGGCCGGGGGCGCACCAGGTCCGAACGGCGCCAGGGGAGTCCATTACCGGTGATTGAGAATCCGAACTCGTGGGTAGCAAACCTGTTGTCCCCCGAGGAGGTGAACGTGGAAGAGCTGGGATCGGACGGATGGCGGTACCGCGGCACGATTTCGCCACGGACGCTGCCGAGCCTGCGCCGGCACCTGGTGTCCTGGTTGCGGCGGCGCGCCGGTGACGAGGTCGGACGGCAGGCCGACGACGTCGTGCTGGCCTGCTGGGAAGCAATGGCCAACGTGCTCGGCCACGCTTACCACGGCCGGCCGGGCCTGATCGACGTCCGCGCCCGGATCGACGAGGACGTGCTGATCGTCACCGTCGCCGACCAGGGCCGCTGGGAGTCGGTGGAGGAGCGGGCCGACGGCGGCCGCGGGCTGCGCCTGATCCAGGCGCTGGTCGACGGGCTCGACCTCCGCTCGACCGAGGGCGGCACCGTCATCACGCTCACCTGGCCGTTCCCGGCCCGCCACACCGCCTGAGCCGCCTCAAGCCCCAGAACGGGCTCAGCCGGCCGAGGAAAGGTCCTCGACGAACCGGGCCGCGATGTCCCGCAGCTTCACGTTGGTCCGTTGCGACTCGGTGACCAGCCGCTTCATGGCGTCGTCGGCGCTGATCCGGTGCACGGCCATCAGGATGCCCTTGGCCTGCTCGATCACCGCGCGCGTCCGCATCGCGGCTTCGAGCTCGACGGCCCGTTGCCGGGCGTGGTGGTAGCGCCGGGTGGTGCGCAGCCCGAACGAGACGACCGTGGTGTAGAGCTGCAGCAGCCGCGAGTCGGTCTCCGCGAAGCCGTGGTTGCCGTAGCCGAAGAGGTTGAGCGCTCCGGACAGGCGTTCGTCGACGCGCAGCGGCGCGGCGAGGTAGCTGCCGACCCCGAGCTCCTGCGCACGTGCGGTGAACTCGGGCCACGCCGCTCCGGCCGTGGCCAGCGGCACCCGGACGATCTCGCCGGTCCTCGCGGCCTCCAGGCAGGGACCCGCGCCCGCCGCGTACTGGGCGCGATCGATCTCGACGGCACGCTCGTCCGTGCAGGCCGCCGTGGTCGGCTCGCCCTCCCGGATCGCCGTGATGCTCGCCATGTCGGCGCCGGGGACGGCCCGGACGGCTTCGGCGCAGACGGCGTCGAGGATGTCCGCCTCGGCTGGTTCGGTTTCCAGGGCGCCCGTGAGGTCCGCCATCGCGGCGGTCAGCTCGTCGAGGTGCTCGGGCAGGATCGGCTCACCGGTCACTCGATCATCTCCGTCCCCGACGGCTGCGGTTCGTGCCGGACCGCTGCTGCATCAACGGAACGGCAAAACCTTACTCGCGTTCGCAACACGCGACCGGGAAGCGGTGGCTCCGGCCCGGCGCTCACTGCTGAACGTCGTGGGTTGGGCGCCGGGGCCACCTGGCGACGGACGGCAGCACAACCCACCCGACCGCCGTCGCTGCGGCCCGCATACCCGGTGTACCCGGCGTCAACCGTTCAGCGGACCATGACCTTCGCGACCTGGGTGAGCCCGGACACGCGCAGTACCCGGTCGAGCAGTCGCGGCGCGAGCAGCCGCAGGTCGTGCTCGGCCGCCCGGTCGAACAGCACCGCGACACCGGCGCTGTCGAGGTAGGTCACCCCGGTGAGGTCCACGGTGACGGCGGTGCCCGCCGCCAGCTCGCGACCCAGCGCCGCGCCGAACTCCGCGGCGTTGCTCATGTCGATCTCACCCGTGACGGTCAGGACCCGGTCTCCGTCGTCCCCCGGGCCGCCGACCAGCGTGAGTGCCGTCGTCACGAACCGATCCTCCATTCCAGCGTGACGGTGGTTCCGGTGGCGTCGTGCCGGAAGGTGACCGCGTCGGCCAGCGCTTCCATCATCGGCACGCCGCGTCCGCGCAGCACGTGGTTGTCCGGCGGCGGCTGCTTCCAGCGGCCCCGGTCGGTCACCGTGACGACCAGGTGCCCGCCGGTGAACCGCGCCGCGAGGTGCCCGGTCGTCCCGTCGCCGCCGGAGTAGGCGTGCTCGACGGCGTTGGCGCAGGCCTCGCCCGCCGCGACCAGCACGTCCTGGGCGAGGTCCACATCGAGGGCCGCGTTGTCCAGCCAGGCGCGCAGCCAGTGGCGGGTCGAGGCGAGGTGGTCCGGGTGCGCCGTGAACTCGAAGTCCAGCGCGGGGATCGACCGGCGGTAGAGCAGCAGCGCGACGTCGTCCTCGTAACCCTCCGCCGGGCGGAGCCGGTCCATCAGGGCCGCCGTCACGTCGCCCAGCTCGGCGTTCCGCGTGTCGTGGGCGACCGTGGCGGCCCGGTCCATGCCGTCGTCGAGCGACTCGCGGCGGCGCTCCACCAGCCCGTCGGTGTAGAGCATCAGCAGCGAGCCGATCGGCACGACCGCCGTGGCCTCCGGACGTGGCGTCCCGACGCGGACGGCGAGCGGCAGGCCGCCGCCCTCGTCGAGGAACTCCGCCGTGCCGTCGCGGTGCACGAGGGAGGCGGGCGGGTGCCCGGCGCTGCTGTAGACGAGCGTGCCGGTCGCCGGGTCGAGCACTCCGCAGAAGACGGTGGTGCACAGGGCGCCGGGCAGCCGCACGGCGAAGCGGTCGAGCGCGCCGAGCGTGTGCGCCGGGCTGCTGGCTTCCAGCAGCAACGCGCGGCAGGCGCTGCGGAGCTGGCCCATCACCGCGGCCGCGGCGAGCCCCCGGCCGACGCAGTCGCCGACGACGATGCCGATCCGGTCGCCGGCCAGCGGAACGACGTCGTACCAGTCGCCACCGACTTCCAGCGGCGGGTTCGCCGGCTCGTAGCGCACCGCGAAGCCGTCGGGAAGCCGGGCCGGGCCCAGGATCGAACGCTGCAGCGCGAGGGCGACCTCACGCTGCCGGTCGTCGCGGTGGGCGCGGCGCAGGGCGTGCGCGAGCGTGCCGGCCAGCAACGCCAGCAGCGTTCGGTCTTCGGTGCCGAGCGGGCGGCCGGGCGCGGGCTCGACCCACAGCGTCAGCCGGCCGCCGGGGTGGTCGACGGTGGTGCCCGCGCCGCTGTCGGCCGGGGCCGCGTGCAACGCCGGGAGCGAGCGGACGTGGTCGAGGGTGGCGCGCAGCGGCTCGGCGAGGTCCGCCCAGTGCCGGTCGGCGGGGTCGGTGGACGCGAGCTTCGGTTCGCCGTCCCGCGGCCAGGTCACCGCGAGGACGCGCCGGGCGTCCCACAGCTCGCGCAGCAGTTCCAGCCCGGTGCGGAGCACCTCCGGCGCCCCGCTGATCCCGGCGAGGCGCTGGTTCATCGCCGCGAGCGCGCTTTCGCGTTGCACGGCGTACCGCTCGGCCGTGACGTCGCGGATCGTGCCGACCACCCGGCGGCGGCCCTCGTCGTCCTGCAGCTGGTTGTAGGCGATCGCGGTCCACACCCGGTGCCCGTCCTGGTGCCGCATCGGCAGGACCAGGCTGCCTGCGGGCTCGCCCCACGCGCGGCCGGACGCCGCGGCGACCTGGCGGTGCGCGGCGGGATCGGTGTCCTGGTCCGGCCACCACGGAAACGGCGGGGCGTAGGGCAGCTCGCCGGTGCCGAAGCCCAGCAGTTCGGTGAAGGCCGCGTTGATCTCCACGACCCGGCCGTCGGCGTCGCAGACGAAGAAGCCTTCCTGCAGCGAGTCGATCATCGCCGCGCGCCACCGGGCGTGCTGCGTCCGCAGCCTCGCCAGCTGGACGGTCGTGCGGACGCGGGCGAGCAGCTCCCTCGCCGAAAACGGCTTCACGAGGTAGTCGTCGGCCCCGGCGGCCAGCCCGTCGACGGCGGCTTCCTGGCCGGCCCTCGCCGACAGCAGCAGCACCGGCACGGCGGCGGTGCGCGGGTCGCCGCGCAGCTCGGCGAGCAGGCCGAGGCCGTCCAGCCGCGGCATCATGACGTCGCTGATGATCAGCTCGGG
>Ga0070663_100002406_pt1 | contig 10524 bp, 7 predicted proteins | sample KBSC63metaG_FD_65646 | JGI IMG/M metagenome (GOLD analysis project Ga0070663, IMG submission 65646) | Corn rhizosphere microbial communities from Kellogg Biological Station, Michigan, USA - KBS C6-3 metaG | ecosystem: Host-associated > Plants > Roots > Rhizosphere > Soil ...
TTGCTTAAGATAGCCAACACTCGATATCTCCAGCACATCATTTGCGTGTAAGCCTGAAAGCAGGAAATACCCTTTATCATCTGCAGCAGTTGATTTGCCACTCTTTATAGACGCTATGGTTGCACCACCCAGCGGTTCTCCATTTCCATTAGTGATATTTCCATGTACATCAATTAAGGGAGGTGTGTTGTCAACCTTCTTTTCAATCACCTTCACAATAACCAACTTATCTTCTATTGAAAACTCAAGCGGCTGATTCGCAAAACATGCACTTAGCGCACCTTCAACGGTTACCTCTCTTACTTCCACCGATACCGGCTTAGACAAGGTCATTGCTTCATCACTATATACAAATCTGTAACTCGTTTGTTGTTCAATTAGTTTAAATGCTTTTTCTAAGGGAGCGTTTTTTAGTGATAATGAAATTTTCTGAGAATGGCCTTCTATTGAAAATACCAGGCAGGCTGCCATGAGCAGTACAGGCAAAATCTTCATAGCATTAAAGGTTTTAAAGCGTTTAAAATTCCTTCGCTTCCAATGGGGTTGGCCTTTGCAATTTAAAAGTAGTTGCATAGTTTTGATTTGTCTGGGTTAAACAATAAGTGATCCTATTTACGTTTATTTGTTGGGTTAGCCCAGGCTTCCGGCCAGGCAGCGTTCCACCGCTACTGGCCTTTTTATTGCCCGGTCTAACATGAGAAAACACTAATTCATTACCGTTATCTTTTTACCATCAATTTTAAAATGAACCTGACCTGTTTGTTCCAATATATGCAGCAGCTGCGAGACAGGTACACCACGTTCTATGGTTGCATTTAAGTGCAGGCTTACACTATCCTTAAATTCTACATCAGCATCATACCATCTCTCCACCTGACGCATAATCTCATCAATAGGGGTTTTAGAGAATTTGAACAGGTTGTTTTTCCATGCTGTTACATCATCTACATCTGTATTGATAACATTAAAATTATTATCGTCAAGCTGAGCTTGCTGACCGGGTTTTAATACGTTTTCTTTTGAACCGGTTGTTATGCGTACCGAGCCTTCTATCAATGTAGTTGCAAACCAGGGTTCGTTGCTATAGGCGTTTACGTTAAACTGCGTTCCTAATGCTTCAACTGTTATGTTAACCGCTACAACACGAAAGGGTTTGGTTTTATCTTTTGCCACTTCAAAATAGGTTTCGCCGGTAACAAACACCTTTCTTTCATTACCCACAAAAGCAACCGGATAACGTATGGATGATTCGGAGTTGAGCCATACTTTACTGCCATCAGGCAATACAAGTTTATATTGGCCTCTTCTTGGAACATTCAGCGTGTTATACACTAGTTCATGTTCTGATGCATTCATGCTATATATTAACTGCCCGTCTTTGCGTAATAACTTAACCTGGTCATTTATTGTCGTGTCAGCGCCTTTATTATCTAACACAATTTGCTGGCCGTTATCTAATGTTAAGGTCGCCTTGTCTGAACCCGGCGGTATATCCTGCGGTTCAGCAGCAACAGGCGGAACATTTTTTTTGGCGCCATTGCTTTGATAAAAATAAATACCAGCTACTATCAAAATAATTATTGCTGCTGCCACAGCATAAGTCCATAAAAGGGTTGGTTTGCGTAATAGTATCTTTCGTTTTGTTGCCTGAAATCCTTCTTCAACATTCATCTCTTTAAGCCAACCGACTGCTTGCTCTAAATTTTTTTGGTCGGTCATTTTTTCAAACAGTATCATGTTTTCTTCGCTGGCAAGAATCCACGCATCCAGTTCTTCCTTTTCCTCACCGGTAAGGGTTTCTTTAAGAAAGCCGGCGATAAGATAGGCGGTGCGATACGCCTGTTTTATGTCCTTATGCTCATTTGGCTTTTGCGGATTTTCCATACTGTTAAGGTAACCAATTGAATGATGATTATAAGACGAGCAGGTAATAAAAAGGTGTTAGAGATTAAGAAAAAATTTAAAAAATATGAGGAGGATGCTAACAACAAACAAGAGTTTTTGTTTTAATAGTTTGATAGCCCTTGATTTTTGCAATTTTACAGCATTAGTTGTGGTAGAAAGTTCTTTAGCGATCTCTTTATGTTTCTTGCCCTGCAAATAATATTTTCTTAGAATGGTACGCATGTGGGAGGGAAGTTCTTCTATATGGTCCAGCAATTGGCGCATCATTTCTGCAAAGGCTAGTTCATCAAAATATTCGAAGTCTTCTTCTTTGGTCTGCAGGTGCGGCGCGACTTTTGTTCTTACCTTTTGTTTTCTTATATAATCTATGCAGCGGTTGCGTACCATGGTATATAGAAATGATTTTACAGAAGCTGCTTTTTCTGTAATGGCTGCATCATGCCAAAGCTTAACAAAACAATCCTGCACGATATCTTTTGCATCTTCTTCATTACGAATAATGGATTCGGCAAAAAAACAAAGCATAGCATAATATTGACGAAAGAAATAATCAAAGATCTTTTCTTTCCCCATTGGTACAACAGGAGTTTCTCTATATGTTTCTTTCGAACCAGGCATACTGCTTCCGCAAAAAATTGTTTTAACATAAGAGAGTCTTTACAAGTAGAGTAACATAAAGAGGCGCAGGTCTCCACTTATCGCTATTGAGGCCCTCGCAAGGCCCATGTCACGAATAAGGGAGCCCACGCCAAAACGTGAGCCCTTGCTTATCGTCTCGTGACATTTTGAAATTGCGAGGTTTCAATAGCGAGACTCAAAGCGAAAGCTTCAATTAATTATATGAAGATTCGCAAAATAAAGATAAGAATTTTTAAGCATGGAGTTCGTTCGAACGTCAATATTTTTTTGAAATGCTAAGACTTTACGCCTCCAATGGATGCAAAGGAAAAGTTTCTTACTAGATATAAGTTAGCAGTAACGATTCAAAAAATTATTTCCAACAACGCTGATCGAAATGAAGATGGGTTGGTTACCAGCTTAAGAAAACTCGCGGCCTCCTCACAAACAGAATACGCCATTATCCAAAAAATAACTTCAGGTAAAAAAGACCCGCAATTCAGTACCATCGCTGCTATCATTGATGGATTTGAAATTTCGTTTTCGGAATTCGCAAAGGTTTATGACTCAATTACAGAAAAAGACATTAGTGAATATAAAAACTCATTGAAAGAAAAACAAACCAAATTCTTACTCTCAAAAACAAAAACTAGCCAGAAAAAGCGGCCTTAAAAAAAACAATAGGTTATCATTAGACATTCTCAGTCTCAACTCCGCAATACTATTTATTCTATTTAGCTTCGAATATCTCCAACAATTACTCAAAAAGCTTATACAAGTTTGTATTGAGCAAAACTTAAAAGAAATATCACGTCTGTTTGATTCATTCGCATGTAATGTAAATATTTGTATCCTAAGCCTATGCAATACTAAACTATTTAGTATAATTTCATATAAATTTACAGCAGTATGGGTAAACCTTTTAATAAAGAATTATTATTTCTAGACAAAACATACAAATGGGCAAACAAAGTTCCGATTGATTTATCAAAAAATGAAATTGAGAAATTTAAATCTTTACCAACGTTCGCAGTAGGTTCAGGTGGTTCATTCAGCGCATGCCATATGTTTTCTATATTGCAACAATCACGAGGGGGATTTTCAAAGCCGATTACTCCTTTAGAGTTACACTATTCAAGAGAAGCTATTAGAAACACTAATATTGTTTTCTTAAGCGCTAGTGGCAGGAATTCTGATATTTTATTTGCGTACAAAACAGCTATACAGCAAGATGTTCAAAATATTCTCGGAATCTGTATGAAGCGCAATACTAAATTATCCCTTCTCTCATCTAAATATTCGATTAGTAAAATATTAGAATTCGATTCTCCCGCAGGAAAAGATGGTTTTTTGGCTACAAATTCTTTGATTGCATACTTTACTATTTTATCAAGAATATTCGGTTATCAGCCAGAAATTGCTATGCTAGGAGATTATGAGCCACTCGGAGCAAGAATAAAAAAATTCATTGATCAGTTGGTTACAGATTTTACAATTACTGTTTTATATGCTGGTTGGACGCAACCGGTTGCTATAGACATTGAATCTAAGTTTACTGAAGCCGGTTTAGGTAACATTCTCGTTTCTGACTATAGAAATTTTGGACACGGAAGGCACAACTGGTTTGATAAAAAGAAAAAGCAATCAGCAGTGGTTGCTCTAATAACGCCTGACGAAGAAGAACTTGCACAAAAAACTCTTTCATTGCTTCCTGAATATATACCTAAACTTATTTTATCATCAAGTTACTCTTTGTCCACGGCATCACTTGATCTGTTAGCACAATCGTTCTTCCTGATTGATTCTATCGGTGAAAAACTCGGAATTGATCCGGGTAGGCCTGGTGTCCCTTCTTATGGCAGCAAGCTTTATAACTTGCGTTATGAATCCATGCTTAATGTGAACAAGAGCTTTAAAGAAAATAATATCATTCTAAGAAAGTGTGGACGGAACAGCATTGAAGAAATGGATAAAAGTGAACGTAAATTCTGGATGGACAACCTAAATAAGTTTAGAAAAAAGATCAATTCTGCAAGATTTGGTTGTATAGTGCTGGATTATGATGGCACACTATCTACTGATGACGAAAGAAAAAGTCTTCTTTCACCTGAAATAATCAACGCGCTTAATTCATTTTTATCCAAAGGATTTGTGGTTGGTATTGTCAGTGGTAGAGGAAAATCTATCCGTAATAATCTACAAGAATGCTTTGATAAGAAATATTGGAAGAATGTTGTTATAGGATATTATAACGGTGGAATCATTGCATCTTTGGAAGATACGTCGCAACCCGACATATCTGGTAAGCCGGGCCAAACATTAGAAGCATTAGCTGTGCTTTTTAGTAAACAATTCTTTTTAAAAAAGAGATTCACATTTACTTTAAGACCATTGCAACTCACCGTGGAAAAAAACGACATTGACAATTGGCAATGGTTAAGAAATTTTATAAAAGAAAAAGTTGAAATACATCGGTATAGTGATATTCAATTATTGGAATCAAGCCATTCAATTGACATAATATTGCGCCCCCAAGTTTCTAAACTTAACATACTGCAACATTGCCTCAATATTTGTGAGCGAAAAGGACTGGCAACAAACATTGTCTGTATAGGTGATAAAGGTAGATATCCCGGGAATGATTATGAATTGCTAGCTACTGAATATTCTCTAAGTGTCGATGAGGTCTCATCAGATCCTGATACTTGCTGGAATTTGTCTGAACTCGGGTATAAAGGGAAGTTATCATGCCTTACTTATCTGAATTCAGCTAAATTTACCGAGTCGCATTTTACTTTATCGTTATGAGAAATGATGTCGCTCAAGCTCTTATGCTTAAAGTTTTGGAAGGAGCTTCCTTTGAAGAAATTGATGAGGCGAGGAAATATTTTCAAAATATGGCACGGTATAAATATGATGATTATCAACATTATTATCCTGGCATGCGCTTTATAGAAAGATTTGCACTATGGTTGAATCAATTTGATGATACCGACAAAAAAACAGCTTTAGAATTTATTCGGCAAAAACTTATTTTTATTTCTCAAGCAGAAATGAACATGCTTGTTTCGTCGGCATTTCCAGATGTAATAAGAGAACATTTGATTAAAGAAGTAGCAATGCGAATTGGCGAGCCTGAATTTCGAGTTGCTAAAATTCTAGCTTCAGACGAATACAAAAAACTATTGAGGCAATCTCTTTTTTGCGGTATGAGTGATGGCGCAAAAATTGAATATTTCAGACGCTCGAATGCCGGTATAATTTCACATGAACAAATCTATTTAACCTACGAGCTTTCTAATGAGCGAGCCGGAAAAATGAAAGAAAAACTTCTTGAGGATTTAAGGAAACAGCTTAATACTGACCAAGTCCCTGAAGAAGATCAAAAATTTAAGCAAGTATTTCTTTTGGACGATTTTTCCGCCAGTGGCACTTCATATTTGAATTTTTCCAATAAAGGTAGCGTAAAGGAAGCCAAGGGGAAAATTGCCGCTTTTTATAAGAGTATACAACAAAATACCGGTCTGCAAGAAGTATTCGATCTTACCCAATTAAAAGTTTATGTGATACTTTATTTATGCACAGAACAAGCAAAAAACCAGATTGAGAAAAACTTTGCTGAATTACAAAATCAGCATGGTAACAAACCAGAATTGATTTGTATCCACATCATTCCGAATGCAGATAAATTAAACGAGTTGCATGATTCTGATATTTTGAAACTTTGCAACAACGATAAATATTATGATGCTGAGGAGTTAGAAGACGAACATACACGTCAAGGCGGCACTAATGTGAAGTTAGGTTTTGGAGGGTGCGCTCTACCAGTAATCCTGTTTCATAATACACCAAACAATACAGTGCCATTATTATGGTCATATGATGAATCCGAAAAATTTAAAGGTTTATTTCCAAGAATTCCAAGGCACAAAGAAATATGAGAGTTGATATAAATCCTTTTTATACTAGAGCGTCCGATAATATTGATTCGGAGGAAAAGTTTATTAAACTATTCAGCCCAGAGATTCTGTCAATATTTAAGGAACATCCTATCTGGCATGCAGTAAACGTGCTTAGGAGTTCGCCGGGTGGCGGAAAAACAACTTTATTAAGAATGTTCACACCTAAAATATTGGCTTCAATCAATGCTGGAAAGACCCATGATGATCATTCAAGAGAATTATTCAGTGCATTTACAGAGTTGGGTGTGTTTAATGAAAGGGGGGAGGTACAAGTCGCTGCTGCCTTAACATCTTTCACAAATCAATATTCAACACTAGAATATCTTAATTTATCGGAAACTCATAAAATAAGACTTTTTTGCTCCCTTCTAAATACAAGGATAATACTTGGTGTATTGAAATCTATTTGTTTAACTAAGGAGTTAAATTACCCCTATGAATTGCAACGTGTAAATTTTACCGAGGAGCAAAACTTGAAAGTTCCAGCACATCTCAGAAATATCAAGAATGGATTTGTTTTATACGAATGGGCAACCAATGAGGAAGAAAGAATAAGTGATCAAATAGATAGCATTTATGCGGAAACATCTGAAGGGAAAGGGGTTGACTCTTTTTATTCCCTGGATTTATTGTCTCCATCAAACCTGAAAATTGATGACATGCCTCTCGATATTAAGATCGTGGTTATGTTAGATGATGTTCATAATTTGTCTACAGCACAACGCGGGTTTTTAGTCAAAGCCATTATTGACAAACGCCCCGCGGTTAATACTTGGATTTCTGAAAGATTGAAGGCGCTTACAATGGAAGAATTACTTTCCGAAGGAAGTAATCAAGGAAGAGATACTAATATAATTATTCTTGAGAACTATTGGGCGAAAAGACATATACAATTTGAGAAGTTCGCAAAATCTGTTGCAAATAGAAGGGTTGAAATGGCTTTTGAAAACAACATGGATTTCGCGACTTTTCTATCAATTAAAATGTCCAGTAAATATCAAAGTATAATTAAGGATGCTTTGCAGAAGATTGAATCTAGAGTTAGCCAGAAGTATGGTAATAGCAACAAGTATAAGCCATGGATAAAATCTATGGAAGCGCTCGATGAGGATGATTATGAAAAATTAATTGAGTGGCGGGCGCTCGAAATACTTATTTACAGAGACGCACATAGACCCCAGCAGACATTGGCTTTCGATGATTTGGAAGTAGAGCAACTTGAACATCAAAATGGAAATGATGTTAAAGTTGCTGCCCAATTGTTTATCCATGATGAGTTCAATATTCCTTTCTATTACGGATTTTCCACCGTTTGCCGATTGGCATCTTCTAACATTGAACAATTTTTAAACATTGCAGGAGAACTTTTTGATCTCGTTCAAACTAACAATATTAAAAGAATTATTAATTCCGGTCATCAACTTGCCCTAAGTCCTGAAAAACAGGAGGATGTTATTAAAAAGATTGTCAATTTGCGATGGAAGGAACTAAATACCAATGTTCCTTTGTTTGATGAAATAAAGAAGTTAATGGACGCCATTGGTCAGTTTTGTTATTCTGAAACTTTTGTGCCCAACGCATGGAATTCTCCGGGAATCAATGGGATAGCAATTACAATGAGTGAGCGGAATGATATAAAGGATAAAATACTTAAAGACAAAAATCATCAGTATTATAAATTGGCCAGATGTCTTACAATTTGCATTGCCTACAATTTAATTGACTTTAAACTTAATTATAAGTGTAAGGGTAAAGAATGGATGATTCTTTATCTGAATAGGATTTATTGTGCCAAATACCAGTTGCCATTAAACAATGGTAAGTTTAAGGAGAAAACTTTAAAAGATATGTTGGGTTGGCTGAATAACGGAATAAACATTAAACCAAAGTTTAACTATAACGATGCTTAGATGGGAAAATTATTTCATGAAGTCTGATGTGCAATTTGAGACTTTCTGGAAATCTTATCAGGAAAATGGCAAACCTGATATTTTGTTTATTATGGGAATGGGGTTTGATCCCCGTACGAATCTTGGTATCGAATCAATCTATTCAGTAAGAGCCAGAGAACGGCGAGATACGCTTCTGCTGCGATACTATAGAACAGCTGAAGAAAAAGATATTCCACCAATCCAACCGGTGCAGGAGCACATTGATAGACTTAATGACTTTTTGCATGAAGCGGGCCACGCTGCACCACAGATTAAAGATGTAGTTCTTCGTTCTGAAGACGATAAAAGTATTGCCTCGATCAATGCCACCTATATCATACCTGACTTTTCAATTTTTGAAAAATATACTGACATCATAATTGATATAAGTGCAATGCCAAGAGGCATTTTTATACCGTTGATTAACAAATGTCTTGACTTGGTTGATCAATATAATTCCATTAATGCAGTAAAGAAAAACCTGCATGTTATCGTAACTGAAAATGCTAAGCTTGATTCTTATATTGAAGATAGAGGCACAGACGAAACAGCAACTTATGTTCACGGATTCAGGATTAAAGAAATTGGAAAAACGGATGAACAAAAAGAAGTGTGGATTCCCATATTGGGGGAGAATCAAACAAGTCAATTTGATAAAATAAAGCTTGAATTGAATCCGGTGGAAACCTGCCCTATTCTTCCATTCCCTTGCGATGATTTAAGAAGAGGTGATAAATTGATTATAGAATATCAGGAACGCTTGCTAAATGATAATAACGTTGAATTGAAAAATATTGTGTATGCAGACGAATCGAATCCATTCCAAGTCTACAGGTTATTAAACAAAACGATTCATCGGTACAATGATTCGTTTAAACTATTAGCAGGGAGTAAAATTATTGTATCAGCCCTTTCGAATAAGCTTTTAACCGTTGGAGCTTTCATGGCGGCTTACGAGAAAAAAAAGGAAGGTTTGAATATAGGCATTATGCATGTCGAATCTCTCAAACATGAACTAAAAGCCGAATTTGAAGAGCAGCAAATTGAAATTGCTAAACATAATAAATTGTTTGAAATTTGGCTAGCTGGAGCCCCTTACTATGAGCAATAAAAGTTTAAAAATCAATAAAAAAAAATCCTCTAGTGCTATTTGTTTTGGAACAGGCTTAGTTGCTTTGGATATAATAATGAATGGTAATCCGAATACAGAACCTCGTTTTTTAGCAGGAGGATCTTGTGGTAATTTTATGACTATCTTATCATTTCTTGGATGGAAAAGTTATCCAATTGCAAGATTATCCACATCGTACTCAACTAGTTTATTATTTCTGGACCTTAATGATCAAAATGTTCAACTTGATTTAATTAGCAGAACAGAAGATGGTAGTACACCAGTAATAATCCATAGAATATTAAGAGATTCGGAAAATACTCCAAAACACAGATATGAATTTCGGGTTCCAAAAACTAATATTTGGTTCCCTTCATTTAAACCTGTTTTGTCCAGTAAAGTAGATGAAATAACTTCCTTTCATTTTGTGCCAAAAGTCTTTTATCTGGACAGGATAAGTAGGTCCGCAATTGACTTAGCAACACATTATAAAAGAAATGGCAGTTTGATTTTTTTTGAGCCCTCTTCCATTACAGACGAAAAGCAATTTAAAGAATGCCTTGCCGTGGCTGATATTTTAAAATTTTCTAATGACCGCCTTCCAGAATATAAGAATCAATTTTCAGCACGGCAAGTACCAATTGAAATTGAAACTATAGGAGCGAGTGGTTTACTATACAGATACACAAGAAATAAAAATGATAACTGGAGGTTTATGCCTGCTATTCAAATTGATAATACAATGGATAATGCAGGTGCTGGAGATTGGTGCAGCGCAGGCATTATACATGGCTTATATCAGAATTTAAATGAACCTATTTTTAAAAACTTGACTATAAAAAAACTTGAACAAACTATTATTTTTGGTCAGTTTTTAGGCGCATTGAATTGTAAGTTTTACGGAGCTAGAGGTTTAATGTACAATCTTAAATACCAGGAAATAAAAAAGATGTTTTATTTATATAACAAAAACAAAAAGGTCGAATTATGTAAAGTT
>Ga0070663_100002410_pt1 | contig 10519 bp, 6 predicted proteins | sample KBSC63metaG_FD_65646 | JGI IMG/M metagenome (GOLD analysis project Ga0070663, IMG submission 65646) | Corn rhizosphere microbial communities from Kellogg Biological Station, Michigan, USA - KBS C6-3 metaG | ecosystem: Host-associated > Plants > Roots > Rhizosphere > Soil ...
CGGATCTTCGACTTCGCGCTGCCGGCGGCGGACATGGCCGCGCTGGACGGCCTCGACCGGACCGGCGGGACCGCGGACGCCTGACGGGCCGCGCCGGCGGGACCGCGGACGCCTGACGGGCCGCACCCGCGGACCCCTGACGGACCGCGGCGCGCTACCGCCAGCGGCGCTTCTTCGGCGGGCGCGCCCAGATCGCGATCCGGTCCAGCGCGTCGGCGGTGGTCAGCGGGACCGTGGTGGTCAGCGTGCCGCCGCCGGCCCGGCGCCGCCGCTGCCCGTACGCGCGCAGCAGCCCCGCGATCCGCGGTGCGGCCAGTCCGAGTGCGAGCGTGAACAGGAACGCCTTGAACCGGCGGCTCAGGAACAACCACATGGAGTGGTTGTTCCCCGCGGGCCCGCGTGCACACCACCACCCGGATGGGGGGCCATGCATGCGCCTACTCGCCGGTACCGCTATCCTCCTCGTCGCGGCCAGGAGCCTCCCCCCGTGGGCTCCTGGCCGCTTCGGCGTTCTCCCGCCGTTCCGGCCGGTCCCCACCGGTTCCCGGCGGAATCTGGCAACCTGAGAAGCAGCCCAAGTCCGCGGCCACGAGGAGGTCAACGGTGACCGAAGCGATCCAGCGGGCGCCCTCGGTGGCGCGGATGCTGGCCGACCGGGTGGCCGCGACCCCGGGCGGGGAGGCCTTCCGCTGGCCGGTGGCCGGCGCAGACGGTACGGAGAGCTGGGAGTCGATGACCTGGGCGCGCACCGGTGAGCGGGTCACCGAGCTGGCCGCGGGCCTGCTCGCGCTCGGGCTGCGGCCCGAGCAGCGGGTGGTCGTCTACTCCGCGACCCGGATCGAGTGGGTGCTCGCCGACCTGGCGATCAACACCGCCGGCGGCGCGACGACCACGATCTACCCGTCCTCCCAGCCGGAGGACGTGCTGCACATCGCGTCCGACTCCGGCGCGGTGATCGCCTTCGTCGAGGACGAGACCAAGGCCGCGCTGCTGCGCGAGCTGGCCGACAAGACCCCCGACCTCGGCTACGTCGTGCTGCTCGAGGGCGCCGGCAGTGGGACTGATCGGGAACTCTCCCTGGACGATCTGGCCGAGCGGGGCCGCGTGCTGCTGGCCGACACGCCCGACGCGGTCGACACGGTCGTCGCCGGCATCGCGCCGGACCATCTGGCCACGCTCATCTACACCTCCGGGACCACCGGCCGGCCCAAGGGCGTCGAGCTGACGCAGGACAACTGGACGTACGAGGGCGCGGCGGTCGACCGGCTCGGCATCCTGCGGCCCGACGACCTGCAATACCTGTGGCTGCCGCTGTCGCACTCGTTCGGCAAGGTGCTGCTGGCCGCGCAGCTGCAGATCGGCTTCGCCACCGCGGTGGACGGCCGGATCGACAAGATCGTGGAAAACCTGGCCACCGTGCGGCCGACGTTCATGGCGGGCGCGCCGCGGGTGTTCGAGAAGGTGCACAACCGCGTGGTGGCCGCGGTCGAGGCCGAGGGCGGGATCAAGGCGACGCTGTTCGATCGGGCGTTCCGTACCGGCCGGAAGTGGTCGGCGGTCGAGCAGCAGGGCCGCAGGCCGGGACCGGCGCTGAGGGTCTCGCATGCCGTTGCCGACAAGGTCGTGCTGAGCAAGCTGCGGGAGCGGTTCGGCGGCCGGATCCGGCTGTTCGTCTCCGGCAGCGCGGCGCTGTCCCGCGACATCGCCGAGTGGTTCCACGCGGCCGGCATGCTCATCGTCGAGGGATACGGGATGACCGAATCCTCGGCGGCGACCGCGGTCAACCTGCCCGGCCGGTTCAGGTTCGGCACGGTCGGTCCGGCGCTGCCCGGCACCGAGCTGCGCATCGCCGACGACGGCGAGCTGCTCATCCGTGGTCCTGGCGTGATGCGCGGCTACCACGGCCTGCCGGAGGCGACCGCCGAGGCGCTCGACGCCGACGGCTGGCTGCACACCGGCGACATCGGCGAACTCGACGCCGACGGCTTCCTGAAGATCACCGACCGCAAGAAGGACATGATCAAGACCTCCGGCGGCAAGTTCGTCGCGCCGCAGCCGATCGAGGTGACCTTCCCGGTGATCTGCGGGCTGGCGAGCCAGTTCGTCGTGCACGGCGACGGGCGCAACTACGTGACCGCGCTGGTCACCCTCGACCCGGACGCGCTGGCGCAGTGGGCGGAGTCGAACGGGGTCGCCGAGCGCGACCCGGCCGCGCTGGCCCGCCGGGACGACGTCCGGGCGGTCGTCGCGGCCGGCGTGAAGCAGCTCAACGCCGGGCTGAACCGGTGGGAGACGATCAAGGACTTCCGCATCCTCGACCACGACCTCACGATCGAGGCGGGCGAGCTCACCCCCAGCCTCAAGCTCAAGCGGCGGGTCGTCGAGCGGCGCTACAAGGCTGTCCTGGACGAGATGTACGCGGCCAACGACCGCTCCCGGGTGTGAGGCCACTCACGCGGCACTTTCGACGCACAGTCGTGACGCGCGCACGGTTGGTGATCTCGGGGCGATTTCCGCGCATCGCTGTGGACCGAGGTACCCACACCCAGCCCGGGGACCGTTAGCCTGCCCACCATGCTCGAAGTAGGTCGACTCCGCGCGCTGCTGGCGATGTCCGAGCACGGGGGGTCGTCCGGCGCCGCTCGCGCGCTGGGGCGACCGGCCGGCGACGTCGCCGGGCAGCTGTCCGAGTGGGAGCGCGAGCTCGGCCTCCCGCTGGTCGACGGCGACCGGCTGACCCCGGCCGGCCGGCGGCTGGCCGAGCACGCCGGCGCGCTGCTGGGCCAGCTGGAGTCGGCCGAGTCCGATGCGGCCGCGGTGGCCGGGCGGGTGGCCGGGACGCTGCGGGTCGGGGTCGGCGCGGACGCCGGCCGGGTGCTGCTGCCCGAGACGCTGGCGGCGCTGCGGTCGACCGACGTCCGGCTGCACGTGCGCCAGCTCGCCGACGAGTCGGTGGGCGGGCTCGACGGCACGCTCGACGCGGTCGTCGTCGGGGAGTACGGATCGGCGGTGCCGCACCGGCCGGACGCCGCGGTCGAGCGGCGGGAGCTGTTCACCGAGCCGCTGCTGCTGGCCGTGCCGAGCCGGCACCGGGCCACCGGCGCCAGCGTCCGGCTGGCCGAGCTGGCCGGCGAGCCGTGGATCGCCGGTGCCGGCGACACGCTGGTGGCGCTGGAACGGGCCACGGCCGCTGCCGGGTTCGCGCCGCGGGTGGTCGCGGAGGTCGGCGAGGACGCCCTCGCGCTGACGCTGGTCGCGGCCGGCCTCGGCGTCGCGCTGCTGCCCGCGTCGGCGGCGCCGTCGCGAGCCGAGGGCGTGCGGTTCCTGACCGTGCTCGACGGCGGGCTGCGCCGGACCGTGCTGGCCGCGGTGCGGCGGACCCGGATCGCCGACCCCGCGGTGCGGCTGCTGCTCGACGCGCTCGGGGGCGCCGCGCGGCGGGTCGCGGCGGCCGTGCCGGGCGTGACCGCGGCGGCGCCGTCCGGGCCGCCCGCCGCGCCGCCGGGCCGTCCGGGCGAGCCGGGGCGCCGGCCGGACCCGCTGTTCGACCCGCTGCCGCCGGAGCCGGCGCCGCGCAGCAACGGGCGCCGCGACCCGTGGGCGGACGGGGTCCGCGCGGAGGGGCTCAACGGGACCAACGGCACCGGCGCCGAGCTGCCGCCGCGCAACGGGACGCCCTCGTTCGGCCCCGGCCCGAACGGGTCGCTCGCGCCGACCGACCTGCCGGGCCCCGCGGACCTCCCGGGCAGCACCGGCGCCGACCCTCTCGGCTTCGCCGGCCGGGCCGACCTTCCCGGCCCGCAGAGCGCCGACCCGCCGGGCCCGAGCGACCGCCGGGGTCGGACGGGCGCCGACCGGCTCGGGGCGGGTCCCGGAGACCTCCCTGGCCGGCCGGGACCGGCGGACCTCCCCGGCCGCAACGGCTCGGCCGGCTTCGGCGGCCCGGCCGACCCGCCGGGTCCCGGGGGTCCGGCTGACCCAGCCCGTTTCGGCGGCCCGGGCAACCCGCCCGGCTTCGGTGGGCCGGCCGACCAGTCCGGTTTCGGCCCCAGTGGGCGACCGGGCCCGGGCGGTCCGGCCGACCTTCCCAGCCGGGGCGGTCCGGCGGACCTGCCCCGACGAGGCGGTCCGGCCGACCTGGCGGAGCGCGGCGGTCCAGCCGACCTGCCGGGGCGCGGCGGCCCGGCGGATGTGCCGGGTCGGGGTGGGCCGGCCGATCCGGCCGGCCGCAGCGGTGCTGGTGAGCTGCCGCCGGTCTCCGGTGCGCTGCCGGCACCCGCGCCGCCGGCCGGCGACGCGCCCGCGGCCGGACCCGGCCGCCAGAACGGCACCGGGCCGGACTTCGACGACCTGGCCGGTCTCTCCGGCCTGTCCGGGTTCTCCGGACGACCAGCCCGGAGCCCGGACGAGGGCGTCGGGCCCGGCTCCGGCCTGCCCGGCCGCGGCGCCGGGCCGGGCTTCGGCGAGCCCGGCGCGCTGCCACCGCCCGGTGCGGTGCCCGGCGGCGAGACGCCCGCCCGGGGCACCTCGCCCTACCGCACTCCCCCGCCGACCGGCGACGCCCCGGACTTCATCCCGGACCTGCCGAGCCGCGGCGGCCCGAACCCGTACCGTCCGGACACCTCGGGCCACCCGGCGCCGGACCCGTTCCGGACGAACGGCGCCGAGCCCGGCCCGAACCCCTACCGCGGGAGCCAGCCCGGCCGCGACTCGCTCGGCGGCTCCGAGCTGTTCGCCGCGACCCGGCGGCCGGGCGCCGCGCTGCCACCGCCCGGCGGCGATGCCGTCGGCCCTGGTCGCCGGTCCCGCACCCGGGGCGGCGACGGAGCCGAGGGCACGCTCCCGCCGGCCCCGGCCGGTGCCGCCGAGGACGTCCGGCTGTCGATCTTCGAGGACCTGCAGTCGGAGTGGTTCGTGCAGCGCGAGGCCGGCGCCAAGGCCGAGTCGTGGCAGATGGCCGCCGACGACGGCTGGGCCGCCGCAGCCCGGCTGGCCGAGCCGACCACCGCGGGCACGACCACCGCGGGCCTGCCCCGCCGCCGCCCGCAGGCGATGGTCGTGCCCGGCGCGGTCGGCGGGTCGACCGCAGGCGAGGCGCCGCCGCCGCCGAGAGAGACGCACCGCTCACCGCAGGACGTCCGCGGCCGGCTGGCGAGCTACCGGGACGGCGTCCGCCGCGGCCGGCACGCGCAGCGCCCGGCCGACGAGGAGGGTTAAGGCAGCCAGGACACGTGCCCGGCGAGCACGGTGTAGCCGACGAACGAGACCGTGTCGAGGATCGTGTGCGCCACGATCAGCGGCATCACCCGCTTGGTGCGCAGGAAGAACCAGCCGAACACGACGCCCATCAGCGCGTTGCCGATGAACGCGCCGAACCCCTGGTAGAGGTGGTACGAGCCGCGCAGCACGGCGGCCAGCCCGATCGCCCAGGGCACCGTCCGGCCGAGCTGCCGCAGCCGGGTGATCAGGTAGCCGACGACCACGACCTCCTCGAGGGTCGCGTTCATCGCCGCGGACAGCACCAGCACCGGCACCCGCCACCAGACGTCCGGCAGCCCGGACGGCACGATCGTGGCCGAGATCCCCAGCGCGTACGCGGCCAGGTAGAGCAGCAGGCCAGGTATGCCGATCACCGCGGCCAGCAGTGCCCCGCGGCCGAGATCCCAGCGGGGCCGGGTGCCGTCGACACCGATGGCGGCCGGCCGGATCCGGTCCCGGGCCAGCAGGTACAGCGCGAGCAGCGCCGGCACCACGCCGAACCCGATGCCGACCAGCTGGTAGACGAGGTCGAGCCAGGCCTGGTTGGGCACCACGGAGCCGTTGAGCGTGGCCTCGCTCTGCGAGAGCGGGACCGGCGCGAGCAGCTTGCGCAGCAGCGACAGCACCGCGTACACGGCCGACGCGCCGAGCGAGACCGCGAGGACCAGCAGCACCTCGTTGCGCAGCACCGGGCGGGCCAGCGTGCTGTCCGGGGGCGGCGTCGGGTCGATCGCGAGCCGGTGCCGCAGCCGCCGCCACCGGGACGGCCGCGTGTCCGGGACGGATCCGACCGGATCGGCCGCGGTGACCGGCAGCCGGGACGGCGGATCCGTACGCGTCACGGGAACCAGTGAAGCAGGGACGCCTGTGCGCCCGCTGTATGCCGGCCGTATGCCGGCAAAGAACGGGCCCGGGTCGCTCCCCCCACATCAGCGAACCCGGGCCCGTCTACCGACCGCCCCCACCCACTCGAGGTCACGGATGCGACTGGGCGGGGGCGGTTCCTCGGTGTGCGCTCCTCGGACCTCCCCTCAGGGCCCGAGAAAGCAATGGCGCCGGCGGAAGATCTCCCCACGGCCCGTCGACCGTGTCGGTGCGGGAGATCCACACCGCCGACGCCGCCCGGCTCTAGGGGTGGTCGCGTCCCATGAACCGGGCGGCAGCTCGAAGCTACCTTGCTTGCACGCATGGAAGACTAGCCATAGGGGGATGCGCGCGCAAGCAATTCAGGCCACAATGGCGGCAGCGATCAGTCGGGGGGCCGTCCGCGGTCCCGGAGTCGTCAGGGAGCGCCGAGCCATCGTTCGCCATATCCGCACGGAGTCAGGGCGCGAGTGGGCCGCGTACCTGGAGTCAGCCATGCGCAGCGCCGGCCTCACCCAGGCCGAGCTCGCCCGCCGCAGCGGCCTGGCCGAGTCCATGGTCTCCCGGTGGCTGCGCGGGCTGAACCAGCCCGACGTGCCCAACCTGCGCCGGGTCCGCCCCGTGCTCGGGGTGCCGATGCTCGAGCTCATCGTCGCGGCCGGCTACCTCAGCCTGGAGGAGGCCGAGCTGCAGGACGCGCCGCAGCCGCCGGCGCCGGTGCAGGTCGGGATCTCGACCGACGGCCTGACCATCGACCAGGTCCGGCAGCTCGAGGGCTTCGCCACGTTCCTGCGCGCGCAGAACGGTCCGCGCGCGGTCGAGCCCGCTGCGGCGGTCGAGGAGCCCGCCGAGCCGCTGCGCTACGCGGCGTACGGCGGGGCGAAATTGACCCAGGAGCAGCAGGCACGGGTGCGCGAGCAGGCCCGGCTGGCGCGCGAGGAAGCGGCCCGCTCGGGCCGGCAGGTGGTCTTCCTCGACGAGGCGGACGACCAGCGACGCTGAGCCGGGTGCGCGGCACACCCAGCACCAACCGGACAAGGACTTGGTGCCGGGGCCCCGGTGTGGTTTCGTAGGCGAGCGATTCCCTTCGTCATGCACGCATCCCCCGGGGGTTCCGTGGTCGACCAGTCCCTGCTGCGGCGGGCCGCCGATCGCGGAGTCACGATCTGCTTCGCCGACCTCGACGGCGCCGACGGGCTGTGGGTGCCGGAGGAGCGCACCGTCCTGGTGAACCGCGCGCTGCCCGAGGCGAAGGTCGCGGAGGTCATCGAGCACGAGCTCGCCCACGTCATGATCGACGACCAGCACGCCGACCTGGACGCGGGCAAGGAGGTGCTGGTCGGCCAGCCGTCCGGTCGCCGGCGGGAGACCGTCGCGCTCGCGGCCGCGCTCGGACTGGTCGCCGTCGTCGGCGGCGTGATGTACGGAATCCACACCGCACGCGGACCCGAGAAGGTTGAGCGCGTCGCCCCCAACCCCAACGCCCCCGGCCTCACCGCGCACGAGACCGGTCCCTCGCCGTCGCTGAGCCCGTCTCGGGGGCCGGACGGCCGCATTGTCTACGTGACGGTCTACCCGACGGCGCCGGCGGCGAGCGGGCTCGGGCCGCCGATCATGCCGGCGACCATTGGCCCGACCGGGACGAGGCCGGCGCCCACCCAGACTTCGGTAGTTCCGACCAGCCGGCCGCCGCTGCCTCCGCCGCCGACGAGCTCCCCCTCGCCAGCTCCTCCGTCCCCCACCGATCCGCCGGTGCAGACGTCGCCCCCGCCGGCTGACCCGACGACGGTCCCGCCGACGACGCCCGACGCGAGCGTCGGCAATGTCGGGGACACCGGCGGGGCTGGCGACCCCGGCGGAGTCGGCGACACCGGCGGGGTCGGCAACACCGGCGGGGTCGGCAACACCGGCGGGGTCGGCAACACCGACAATGCTCCGGTCGGGAGCGACCCGGCGACGGCCGCCGACGCGTCGGTCGTGGTGCCGGCGGGCAGCACGACCGGCCCGTAGAAACCCGCACGAACGCGACCCGGCGCGGTACTTCCCGCGCCGGTCCCGGCCGTGCCAGGCTGGCGCGTCCCTCCCTCACCGCCTCGACGAGGAGGCTCAGTGCGCCCTCTCCGCGCGCTCACCGTCGGCGCCGCCGTTGCTCTGCTCCCGCTGACGTTCGTGGTCGCCGCCGGCGCCGCCCCGGCCCAGGACGGCGCCGCCGGCACGATCAGAGCGCCCGGACTGCACGCGCCGGTCACGCTGACCCGCACCACCGACGGCATCGCGCACCTGTCCGCGCGGGACGCGCACGATCTGTTCTTCGCCCAGGGATGGGTGCACGGCACCGACCGGCTGTTCCAGATGGACCAGCTGCGCCGGACCGCCTCGGGCACGCTGGCCGAGCTGCTCGGGCCCGGCGCGCTGCCCAGCGACGTCCAGCTCCGCACGCTCGGCCTGCGCCGGGCGGCCGAGCGGTCGTGGGCAGCCGCCTCGCCGCAGCTTCGCTCGGCCGTCACCAGCTACACCGAGGGTGTGAACGCCAAGCTCGCCACCGGCGGCCCGCTCCCGCCCGAGTACGGCGCGCTGAAGCTGACCCGGGTCGCGCCCTGGACCCCGGTGGACACGATCGTCATCGGCAAGCTGGTCGCGTTCCAGCTGTCGTTCGACCTCGACGCGGACACCACCGCCGAGTTGCAGGCATACGTGGCCGGCGGTGCGGCGGCCGGGATCGACGGGCAGAAGCTCTACCTCCAGGACCTGGTCGCGCACGCGCCGTTCAGCTCCGCCTCGACGGTGCCGGACGCGACCGGCACACCGCCGCGCGACGGCCCGGCGACGAGCCTGTCCGGCAAGGACGTCGCGGCCGCGGCCACGCTGTCCGCCCGCTACCGCGCGGTCGCCGCGACGGTGCCGCTGCTGCGCGCGATCCAGGACCGCGGCGAGCACGCGACCGGGTCCAACGAGTTCGTCGTCTCCGGCCGGCTGACCCGCGACGGCCGGCCGATCCTCGCCAACGACCCGCACCTCGGCCTGAGCAACCCGTCCATCTTCTACCCGATCCACCTGCAGGCGCCCGGACTCGACGTCGCCGGCGAGGGCTTCGCCGGCACCCCGGGCGTCGCGCAGGGCGCCAACCGCGACATCGCCTGGGGCTCGACGACCAACCCGATGGACGTCACCGACACCTACCTGGAGCAGGTCCGGCCCGACCCGGCCTCACCCAGCGGGCTGGCCACCGTCTACGAGGGACGGCTGGAGCCGGTGCAGGCGATCCCGGAGACGTTCCGGGCCAACAACGGCGGCCAGGTGTCGGTCGTCCCGCCGGGCAACGGGATCCCGCCCGCGACGCTGATCGTGCCGCGCCGCAACCACGGCCCGATCGTGCAGCTTGACCAGGCGGCCGGCACCGCGCTGTCGATCCAGTACGCCGGGTACTCGGCGACCCAGGAGCTCGACGCGTTCCTCACCTGGATGCGCGCGAAGAACCTGTCCGACTTCGAGAAGGGCCTGCGGTCGTTCGACGTCGGCTCGCAGAACTGGTCGTACGCGGACCGCCGCGGCCACATCGCGTACTTCACCAGCGGCGAGCTGCCGCTGCGCGAGGACCTGCAGGCCGGCCACGTCGACGGCGTCCCGCCGTACCTGGTGCGGAACGGGACCGGCGGCAACGAGTGGCTGCCGGCCGTGCACCACTACCCCGGCCAGGCCCTGCCGTACGAGATCCTGCCGATGGCCGAGATGCCGCACACGGTCAACCCGCGCAACGGGTTCTTCGTCAGCGCGAACAACGACCCGGCCGGCACGACGCTGGACAACGACCCGCTCGACCAGCTCCGGCCGGACGGCGGGATCTACTACCTCAACCCCGGCTACGACGGGCTGCGCGCCGGCCGGATCACCGAGGCGCTCAAGGCGGCGCTGCGGCACGGCAAGCTCGACGCGGGCGACATCCAGCGGATCCAGGACGACACCGTGCTGCTGGACGCGGAGTTCTTCGCGCCGCGGATCGGCGCGGCGCTGCTGCGGGCCCGCACGTCCGGCGAGCCGCAGCTGCGCGCGCTGGCGCGCGACCCGAAGGTCGTCGAGGCCGTCGTCCGACTGGCCGCCTGGGATCACTCGACGCCGACCGGGATCCCGCAGGGGTACGACGCGGCGGACGTGAACGGGCACCTGTCCGCGCCGTCCGCGCGGGAGAAGGCCGACAGCGTCGCGGCCACCCTCTACGCGGTGTGGCGCAGCCGGTTCCTGGCGTCCACGACCGACGCCGTGGCGCGGCAACTGGACGCGCCGGCGGTGGACGGCCAGCGGGCGCTGACCGCGCTGAAGCGCGCGCTGTCCGGGGTTCCGTCCGCCTCCGGGGTCGACTTCTTCGCCGCTCCCGGCGTCGCCGACCCGAAGGACCGGC
>Ga0070663_100002413_pt1 | contig 10511 bp, 10 predicted proteins | sample KBSC63metaG_FD_65646 | JGI IMG/M metagenome (GOLD analysis project Ga0070663, IMG submission 65646) | Corn rhizosphere microbial communities from Kellogg Biological Station, Michigan, USA - KBS C6-3 metaG | ecosystem: Host-associated > Plants > Roots > Rhizosphere > Soil ...
AACACGGGAGGAAGCGTGGAGTTCCCGACGTCTCCGTGACGGGGTCGGACTCCCGTCACGGATCCGTGTCCCTCCGGTGAGGGATCCGTGGCTCCCTCGTGACGGACGCTCCACGGGTCCTCTCCGCTCCCCGCGACCCGGCCGTCTCGGCCACGGCCACAGCCTGCCAGGGCCGTGGACGAGACGGCCCGTCCCCTTCCCGGGCGCCAGCTTGCGGGGCCACATCCCTTCCGGGCGCCGGCCTGCGGGGCCCCGTCCCTTCCGGGCGTCGGCCTCCAGGGGCCGCGTCCCCTCCCCTCTCGGGCGCAGGCTTCGACAGCCACGTCTTTCCAGACGCGGAATTCGCGGAACCCCCGCGTCAGCAGCGAGGGCCGACTACCACCAGACGGTGGAGTCGAGGTTCTCGATCTCCTCCAGGGGCTTCGTGTAGACGCCGGAGGAGAGGTACTTCCAGCCGTCGTCGGGGATCAGGAAGACCACGTTGCCGGAGTCGAGCTCGCCCGCGATGCGGGCGGCGACGCGGGCGACGGCGCCGCCGGAGACGCCGGCGAAGACGCCCTCCTCCTCGAGCAGCTTCTTCGTCCAGATGATCGCATCACGGTTGGAGACCATGATTTTGCGGTCGAGCAGGGAGAGGTCGATGATCGGCGGGATGAAGCCGTCGTCGAGGGAGCGGAGGCCCTGGACCAGCTCCCCCTGCATCGGCTCGGCGGCGACGACGAGGGTGTCGGGGTCGTGCTCCTTGAAGCGGCGGCCGTTGCCCATCAGGGTGCCGCCGGTGCCGAGCCCGCCGACGAAGGCGGCGACCGAGTCGAGCTCTTCGAGGATCTCCACCGCGGTGCCGTTGTAGTGGGCCAGCGGATTGGCCTCGTTGCCGTACTGGTAGGGCATGAAGAAGCCGGGCTGCTGGGCCAGCTCCAGCGCCACCTCGACCGCCCCGTTGGAGCCCTTGGCGCCCTCCGAGTAGACGATCTCGGCGCCGTACATGCGCAGCAACTGGGTGCGCTCCTCGGTGACGTTGTCGGGCATCACCACCTGCAGCGGGTAGCCCTTGCGCCGGCAGATCATCGCCAGCGCGATGCCGGTGTTGCCGGAGGTCGGTTCGAGGATCGTCTGGCCCGGCTCGATCGCCCCTTCGGCCTCTGCCTTCTCGATCATCGAGCGGGCGACGCGGTCCTTCACCGAACCGGTCGGGTTGTGACCCTCGAGCTTCGCGTAGATGTGGACCTCGGGATTCGGCGAGAGCCGCTTGAGCTCGACCAGGGGCGTATTGCCGATCGATTCGACGACGTCGCCGAAGCGGCCCCCGCAAGGTCTGTTCAAGACTGGATCTGGTGCCATCGTGTGGTCGGTCCCGTTACTTCAGAAAGTGTAGCGAGGCTCTTTGGCCAATTGGATGGACGCGACTCCCCAAATCGGGTGTACGCTCGCCCCGGTCCAGCAAATTCTTGATCGGAGGAAAGGTTTGTTCAGTAAGACGCGGCTGGCCGCTTTCATGGCGGTACTGCTTGTGGGGGCCGTGGCGCTCGTCGTCACGGGATGCGGTGGAGGCGGCAGCTCGACCTCGGAAACGACCGCGACCGAAGAATCCGCCGAAGGCGGCGGCGCGGCCGAAGAAGGGGGTGGCAGCGAAGAAGACGCGGGCGGCGGCGAAAAGCTGACCGTCGGCTCCGACATCCCGTACCCGCCGTTCGAGCAGAAAAGCAAGTCGGGTGGCTACACCGGCTTCGACGTCGAACTCATGGAAGCGATCGGCAAAGAAATCGGGCGCGAACCCGAATTCATCGACTCCTCGTTCGAAACGATCTTCCGCGACGTCGCCCAGGGCAAGTTCGAAGCGGTGATGTCGGCAGCGACGATCACCGAAGAACGCGAAAAGGTCGTCTCCTTCTCCAACCCGTACTACCTCTCCGAACAGGCGATCCTGGTCAAAGAAGGCAGCCCGATCAAAGGCCTGGCCGACCTGAAGGGCAAAGTCGTCGCCGCCCAGCAGGGCACGACCGGCCTCGAACTCGGCAAGGAAAAAGCCGAAGCCTCCGAACTCCGGCCTTTCCCGGAAGGCCCGGACGCGGACAACGCGCTGAAGGCCGGCACCGTGGAAGCCGTGATCATCGACGCGCCGGTGGCGAAACAGCAGGCCGAAGAACTCGGCGGCATCGAAATCGTCGAAAAAGTCCCGACCGACGAAACGTACGGGGTCGCCGTCTCGAAAGAAAACACCGAACTGGTCGAACAGATCAACGAAGGCCTGATGAAAACCATCGAAGACGGCAGCTACGCCAAGGTCTACGAAAAATGGTTCAAAGAAGCGCCGCCGCTGAAAGGCCTCGAAAAGGCGATCGAAGAAGCCGAATCGAAATGACGGTCGCGCAGTACTGAAAATCCGTATAACGGAGGGGGCGTCGGGGACGGCGCCCCCTCTTTGATTGGGACCGGGAAACGCAGGATCAGGAGCGAGATTTGAAGGTCTTTTTCGAACAGTACTTCGACTTCCACATCATGGGAGAACACTTCGGGGAAGTCCTCGAAGCCTTCCTGCAGAACCTCCTGATCTTCCTCGTCGCCGCGGTGATCGCGCTGCTCTGGGGGCTCGTCCTCGCGCTCCTGCGCCAGGCGCCGGGTCGGAAGTTCATCCCGATCCGCGTCCTGACGATCGCCTACATCGACGTGCTGCGGGCGATCCCGCTGCTGATCATCATCCTGCTGATCTCCGGCGGCGTCCCGTTCCTCACCTTCATCCCGAAGGACATCCGCATCCCGGCCTGGTTCGGCAAGCCCGACCCATTCTGGTACGGCGTCGCCGCGCTGGTCTTCGTCTACGGCGCCTACATGGCCGAGGTCTACCGGGCCGGGATCGAAGCGGTGCCAAAAGGCCAGATGGAGGCGGCGCGCTCGCTCGGCATGAGCCACCTCCAGGCGATGCGCCACATCATCGTCCCGCAGGCGGTGACGAAGGTCCCGGCGCCGATGCTGAACGAATTGATCTCGCTGCTGAAGGACACGACGCTGGTCAGCGTCATCGCCCTGGCCGAGTCGGTCCTGGTCAGCCGAGAAATCCTCGCCGAACAGCTGAACAGCTCGGCGCTCACCCTCACCGCCGCGTTCTTCCTCGTCATCTGCCTGCCGGGGGCCCGCCTGGTCGATTATCTGATCAAGCGCAACCAGGGCAAAATCAGCCGGGGCGCCCACATCGAGGTGGCCTGATGACCGACACGATGCTGGAGCTGAAGGGCGTGCGCAAACGCTTCGGCAGCCTCGAAGTGCTGAAAGGCGTCGACCTCGAGGTCGGCAAAGGCGAAGTGATCTGCATCCTCGGGCCGAGCGGCTCCGGCAAGAGCACGCTGCTGCGCTGCGTCAACCTCCTCGCCCCGCCGGAGGAGGGCGAGATCTTCCTCGAGGGCAAAGACATCTGCAAGGGCCCGGGCTCGGGCACCGGCGAGTCGAGCTGGAACCTCGACTTCGTGCGCCAGCGGGTCGGCATGGTCTTCCAGCAGTTCAACCTCTTCCCCCACAAGACCGCGCTGCAGAACGTCACCCTGGCGCCGCAGACGGTGCTCGGCAAGTCGAGGGCCGAGACCGAAGAGAAAGGGCGCGCCCTGCTGGAGCGGGTCGGCCTCGGCGACCGGCTGGGCCAGTACCCGGAAACTCTCTCCGGCGGCCAGCAGCAGCGGGTCGCCATCGCCCGTGCCCTGGCGATGGAACCGCACGTGATGCTCTTCGACGAGGTCACCTCCGCCCTCGACCCCGAGCTGGTCAAAGAGGTCCTTGACACGATGCGCGAGCTCGCCGGCGAAGGCATGACGATGCTCGTCGTCACCCACGAGATGGGCTTCGCCAAGGAAGTCGGCGACCAGGTCGTCTTCATGGACGGCGGCGTCGTGGTCGAGCAAGGCGATCCGAAGCAGGTGCTCGACTCCCCGCGGGAAGAGCGGACCCAGAAGTTCCTGGGGCTGGTGTTGGAGCGGTAGGGCCCGACGGGCCAACGTGCGGGGCGCGAGCGGCCGTCCGAGGGGCCCTGGGCTCCTCATGGGGGTCCTGGCAGGCTGTGACCCCCATGAGGAGCCCAGGACGTGAGGCCTCTGTTGGGAAGGCGTCACAGGGACCGGGCGAAGTCGGACTTCCGTGAGGGAGCCGTCACAGGGACGGGAGGAGGTCGGACTTCCGTGACGATCCCGTCCGGGAGATTCCACGTCAGGCCCGGTCGGCGACGAAGATGCCGGGAACGTCACACTTTCCGGCCCTGAGGGACCCTTTTTCGGCCTCGGTCGAGGGGCCGGAAACGCGCTGCGTGTTTTAGGGCCCCTATAGGGGGGTCAATCCACGCAGCGCGTAAGTCGGTGTTGGACAACACGGGAGGAAGCGTGGAGTTCCCGACGTCTCCGTGACGAGGTCGGACCTCCGTCACGGATCCGTGTCACCCCCGACGGACTCCCGTGACGCCCTCGTGCACGATCCTCCGCTCCCCGTACCCCGCCCCTCTCGCCACGGCCATAGCCTGCCCGGGCCGTGGCGAGAGGGGCGCGTCCCCTACACGGGCGACAGCTTGCGGGGTCTCGGTCTTCCTGGGCGACAGCTTGCGGGGTTTGGGGCCCTCCCGGCCGACAGCTTGCGGGTCCCAAACCCTCCCGGAGCCGGACCGAACGGGCCCGCCTACGCGACTACGCCGCGCCGCCGGCCATGGCCGGCAGGATCACCACGGTGTCGCTGTCCTGGACGGCGGTGCCGAGGCCGTCGAGGACGCGGACGTCCTCGTCGTTCAGGTAGACGTTGACGTAGCGGTTGAGCTCGCCCTCGGCGTCGAAGAGCTGGACGGAGGTTTCCGGGTGGGCGTCGGTGAGGGCGCGGAGGACGTCGCCGACGTTGCCGCCGGCGGCTTCGACCTCGGAGGAGCCGCCGGTTTTCGGCCGCAGGACGGGTGGGATGCGTACGGTCGCCATCGCGCGCTGGATCCTAGTCGAGTCGGGGACCGCTCAGCGGTCTCCGCCGGCGCCGGCGCAGAAGAGGTCGTAGTCCGGGAACCGACCCATCTCCGACTCGGGGATCTCGGACGCGTGCTCGCCGCAGATCGGGCAGTTGGGGTCGCGGCGGACCTTCAGCTCGGTGAAGGTGGTGCTGAGCGCCTCGTAGAGGAGCAGCCGGCCGACCAGCGGCCGGCCCTTGCCGAGCACCAGCTTGATCACCTCGTTGGCCTGCAGCGTGCCCATCGTCCCGGTCATCACGCCGAGGACGCCGTTGGCGGAGCAGCTCGGCGCCAGCTCGGGCGGCGGCGGGGTCGGGTAGAGGCAGCGGTAGCAGGGCCCCTCGAAGGGGACGAAGGTCGAGACCTGCCCGTCGAAGCTGAGGATCGAGGCCGAGACGACCGGCTTGCGCAGCCGCACCGACGCGTCGTTCAGCAGGTAGCGGGTGGGAAAGTTGTCGGCCCCGTCGACGATGATGTCGTAGTCGCCGATGATGTCGAGGATGTTCTCGGCGTTCAGCCGCAGGCGGTGCTCGACCACTTTGACGTCGGGGTTCAGGGCTTCGATGAAGATCCGCGCCGACTCGGTCTTCGGCATGCCGACCCGTTCGGTGTTGTGGATGACCTGGCGCTGCAGGTTGGAGGTGTCGACCACGTCGTCGTCGACCAGGCCGATCGTGCCGATCCCGGCGGCGGCCAGGTAGAGCGCGGTCGGCGCGCCGAGGCCGCCGGCCCCGAGCAGCAGCACCTTCGCGTTCAGCAGCTTCAGCTGTCCGTCGACGCCGACCTCCGGCATCAGCATGTGGCGTGAGTAGCGCTCGCGCTGCTCGTCGCTCATCCCGCTGGGTGAGACGACCGGCAGCCCCTGCTCCTGCCAGGCGAGGATCCCGCCGCCGACCGAGGCGACGTCGGTGTAGCCGAGCCTCTGCAGTTGGGCGGCGGCGATGCCGGAGCGGTTGCCGGAGCGGCAGTAGAGAAGCGTGCGGGCCGACTTGTCCGGCGCGACGCTCTCGATCTGGTCGGCGAGCAGCGCCGGCGGCACCAGCTTGCCACCCTCGAGGTGGGCCTCCTGGTACTCGTGGGGCTCGCGCGTGTCGATCAGGACGACGTCGCCGCCCTCGATCTCCTGCGCCGCCTCGAACGGTTCGATCTCCTCGATGACCTGCGTCTGCTCGGTTCCTGCGCCAGTCGCCATTTCTTCAAATCCCCTAATTCGGATCAGCTTTACTTCAAAAAGTATAGCGAGCCGTTTTCCCGAGCACAAAAAAGCGCCGCGACCGTCGTCCAGACCGGACGGCCGCGGCGCTGACTTAGGTCACCGGACGAGACCTAGCCCTTCGGGAGGCGCCCTAGAGACTCGGGCGCATCTGACGAAGTCTGCGCACCCGCTCCTCGATCGGCGGGTGGGTGGAGAAGAGGCCGGCCAGGCCTTTCCCCTTGAAGGGACGGACGATGTAGAGCGGCTCGGCGGCCTGGTTGACCTGCATCGGCATCGCCGCGGCGCCCTGCTCGAGGCGCAGCAGCGCGCTCGCCAGGGACTCCGGGTTGCCGCACAGTTCCGCGCCGCCTGCGTCCGCCGCGTACTCGCGCTGCCGCGAGATCGCCAGCTGGATGATGCTCGCCGCGATCGGCGCCAGGATCACCATCGCCAGGGCCGAGACCAGGCCCAGCGGCGAGTTGTCGTCGTCGCCGAACCACATCAGCATGTAGGCGAGGTAGGTGATCGCGGTACCGATTGCCGAGGCGACCGACTGGATCAGGATGTCGCGGTTGCGGACGTGGGTGAGCTCGTGGCCGAGCACGCCGCGCAGCTCGTCCTCGGAGAGCAGTTTGGTGATCCCGCGGGTGACCGCCACCGCCGAGTGTTTCGGGTTGCGGCCCGTCGCGAAGGCGTTCGGCTGGTCGCTCGGGATCATGTACATGCGCGGCATCGGCAGCCCGGCGCGCGTCGTCAGTTCGCGCATCATCTGGTAGAGGCGCGGCGCTTCCGATTCGTCGATCGGCTTGGCGCGACTCGCGGTCAGTGCCAGTTTGTCGCTGAAGAAGTAGGAACCGAGGTTGATCAGCAGGGCGATCGCCAGGAAGACGCCGGCGCCCTGGGGACCCCCGATCAGCGCGCCGATCACGACCAGCAGGCCGCCGAGGGCGGCCATCAAGATCGTGGTGCGCAGCGTCGCGCCGAGGGTCGATTGTTTGGTGGTGGTCATCGTTCAGGTCTCCTCATGGAGCAATGGTCGGCCGAGTATTGCGCCGGCGGCGCGGATGCACCATAGGGGGCAACCCCTGAAGCGGCCGCGGCGAACCCCTAGGCCCGCCTACGCTTGAGGGGTGCGAAGGCGCGCCCTCTTCACCCAGGTGCTGGTCGTCAACGCGGTGCTGCTGGGGGCGGTGGCGATCGTCGCCGGGGCGATCGCGGGCCTCTCGGCGTGGGAGATCGTCGGCATCGTCGCCCTCGCCGTGGTCGCCGGCGCCGCGGGCAACGCGATCCTGCTGCGCCGCCGCTTCTCCCCGCTCGAGGATCTGATCGACGAGATGGAGCGGGTCGACCTCTCCCGCCCCGGCTCCCTTCTCCCCCGCTCCATCGACGGGGTCGGCGAGACCGAGGAGGTGGAGCGGATCGAGCTCGCCTTCCTGCGCATGATGCGGCGCCTGGAAGCGGAGCGGCGGCGGGCCGGCTCGGCGGCGCTGCACGCCCAGGAGGAGGAGCGGGCGCGGGTGGCGCGCGACCTCCACGACGAGGTGAACCAGTCGCTGACCGGACTCCTGCTGCGCCTCGAGGCGGCGCGCTCGGCGGCGCCGCCGCAGCTGGAGCCGGAGCTAGCCGAGACCAAGGCGCTCGCCAACCAAGCGATGCGCGAGCTCCTCTCCCTGGCCCGCCAGCTCCGCCCCACCGCGCTCGACGACCTCGGACTGGCGGCGGCGATCGCCGGGCTGGTCGAGCGGCTCGGCGAAGGCGAGATCGAGGGGACGGTCGTGGTCGAGGGGGACTTCACCGACCTCTCCGACGACGCCCAGCTCGTCGTCTACCGCGTCGCCCAGGAGGCGCTCTCCAACGCCGCGCGCCACTCCGGCGCCGCCCGCGTCGCGGTGACGCTGCGCCGTGACGCCAAGGGCGTCGAGCTGACCGTCGCCGACGACGGCCGCGGCTTCGCCTTCGCCGAGTCCGAGCGCGGCCTCGGCATCGGCGGCATGCGCGAGCGCGCCCTCCTGGTCGAAGGCGAGTTGACGATCGAGTCCCGCCCCGGCGCCGGCACCACGGTCCGCCTCACCATCCCCACGTGTTGATGGGCCGAAAACCGGCCTATATGACCGGTTTTCGGCCCATCAACGAAGATGCCCCTATGAGGGTGCTGATCGCCGACGACCACGGGATCGTGCGGTCCGGGCTGCGGCTGCTGCTGGAGCGCCAGCCGGACATCGAGGTGGTCGGCGAGGCGGCCGACGGGGCCGCGGCGCGCGACCTGGCGATCCGCGAGCGGCCCGACCTGGCGATCCTCGACGTGAAAATGCCGAACCTGACCGGGCTACAGGCGACGCGGGAGATCAAGCGCCAGGCACCCGAGGTGTCGGTGCTGATCCTCTCGATGCACGACGACGAGCGCTACCTCTTCGAGGCGCTGAAAGCGGGCGCCTCCGGCTACGTCCTGAAGGCCCAGGCCGACACCGACCTGCTGGCGGCGATCCGCGCGGTCGAGCGGGGCGAGCCGTTCCTCACCCCCGAGGCCCAGCGCACGTTGATCAAGGACGTGCTCGAACGCGGCTCCTCCGGCGAAGAGGAGCTGACCCCGCGCGAGGAGGAAGTAGTGAAGCTGGTCGCCGAGGCGAACACGACGAAACAGATCGCCGAGCTCCTCCACCTCTCCGAGAAGACCGTGGAGAACCATCGCGCCAACGCGATGCGCAAGCTCGGCATGCGCGACCGGGTGGAGCTGGTGCGCTACGCGATTCGGAGAGGCCTGATCGAGCCCTAGATTGGTTTTATGGGACTGAGGCCCAAGAGGGATGTGGACCCGGAGGCCGCCGCTGGGGGACGGGAGGGACGGGGACTCTTGAAGCTGGGGCCCAGGGAAGTGACGCGGTCCTCTGGAGCTAGCGCCCAGGGGAAGGATGGGGTCCTCTGGAGCTGGCGCCCAGGGTAAGGGACGGGGTCCCTTGAAGCCCGCGCTCGGAAGGTCCGTGGCCCCGCAAGCTGGCGCCCTGGGAAGGGACGAGCCGTCTCGTCTACGGCCCTGGCAGGCTGTGGCCGTGGCCGAGACGGCCGGGTCGCGGGGAGCGGGGGGACCCGTGGAGCGTCCGTCACGAGGGAGCCACGGACCCGTCACCGGAGGGACACGGATCCGTGACGGGAGTCGGACCCCGTCACGGAGACGTCGAGAACTCCACTCTTCCTCCCGTGTCGTCCGCCACGCACGCACGCGGTCGACCTGAGGTCCGGTATCCGGACGAAAGGTCGACCGCGGACTCCCGGGCGGAGGCGCGGTCGTCCTTAGGTCCGGCATCCGGACGAAAGGTCGACCGCATGCTCCCGGGGCCTCGTCCCCGGCCCCGAGAGCGACACGAGGCGAGAGAGCGTGTGACGTTCCCGGCATCTTCGTCGCCGATCCGGCCGAGGTGTGGGATCTCCTGGACCCGATCGTCACGGAAGTCCGACCTCCTCCCGTCCCTGTGACGCCTCCGTCACGGAAGTCCGACCTCCCCCCGGTCCCTGTGACGCCTCCGTCACGGAAGTCCGACCTCCTCCCGTCCCGCCGCCCTCTCCCCCACGGAAGCCTCACGTCCCGGGCGCCTCATGGGGGTCACAGCCTGCCAGGACCCCCATGAGGCGCCCGGGACGCACCTCGGACGGCCGCAATGGGCCCCGGACCGCCCCGACTCACCGATCCAGCGGGTCGCAAAACCTAGTGCTTCGGTAGGATTTGGTTCGATGTTGTTCTCGACCAAAGCCGAGTACGGCGTGCGCCTGATGATCGAGCTCGGTCGTCAGCCCGGGTCGACCCCGATCTCGCTGAACTCGGTCGCCGAGGCGGAGCGGTTGCCGCTCTCCTATCTGGAGCACCTGGTCGCCAAGCTGCGCAAGGCCGGCCTCGTCACCTCGACCCGCGGTGCCCACGGCGGCTACCGGCTCGCCAAGCCCGCGGCGGAGATCACGATGGACGCGGTGGTCGAGGCCCTGGAAGGGCAGATCGCGCCGATGGAGTGCTTCCACGAAACGCCGGAGGGCCGCGTGCTCTGTTCGCACGAGGACGACGGCGCCGGAGGATGCGCGACCAAGCTGCTGTGGACGCGGGTGCAGAACGGCGTCACCAAAGCCCTGGCGGGCACGACGCTGGCGGACCTGGTCGAGTTCTCCTCGCCGCCCCCGCAGCCGGCGTCGGAGGCGCGCGTCAAGCCGCCGGTCGTCCACGCCCTCTAGGCAAGCGTCACCTGAACTTCACGAAAGACCCCAGAAACGGAGCGAAATGGCTGAGCTGGAGATACGCAACCTGCACGTCAAGATCGAGGACAAGCAGATCCTCAAAGGGCTCGACCTCGACGTCGAGAAGGGCCGCGTCCA